>Ga0007825_1000015_pt1 | contig 73897 bp, 75 predicted proteins | sample CryBogCBE13Jul09_FD_71229 | JGI IMG/M metagenome (GOLD analysis project Ga0007825, IMG submission 71229) | Freshwater microbial communities from Crystal Bog, Wisconsin, USA - CBE13Jul09 | ecosystem: Environmental > Aquatic > Freshwater > Lake | place: Crystal Bog, Wisconsin, USA | collected... | reverse complement strand
CTGCTGGAGTAGAAGTTTACAATGGAGGTTCTTGGTTTGGGCTAAGAAATAAAATAAGTTAATTGTGAATGCATTTGTATTAAAATACAAGCGAGACTTAATGGGCATATGTCTTGGTGCCATTGTAGGTTTTGCGTATTGGAAATTTATTGGCTGTGCTAGCGGAACTTGCATGATTACTTCCAAGCCATTAAATAGTAGTTTATATGGCGCTTTAATGGGGTTTTTAGTGGCAGGCATGTTTAAAAAAGAAACGAAATAATTAAAAATAAATTTTTAACCAAAACCAATTTTTATGAAAGCTAATATCGATTCTTTAGACAAAGTAATTCGTATTATTTTAGCCATTGCTTTTGCAATGCTTTACATTACTAAAATGGTGGAAGGTACTTTAGGTAATATATTACTGGTTGTAGGTGGTGTATTGTTATTAACAAGCATTATTAACTTTTGTCCATTGTACGCTATTTTAGGATGGAGTTCTGGCAAGGAAAAATAGTGCCAGATGTAATATTTAACTATTAATAAAAAGAGGAGCTTATTTTAAATAAGCTCCTCTTTTTATTTTATCCATTTTAATATTTTTAAACATCACAAAGTATTGTTAAGGCTTAAACTAGCTTGAATTTGTTTTGTCTTAAGTATATATTAAGCGTAATTTTAATCACATTTATGAAAAAACAATTTCAAATATCAATAGGCATTTTTGTGGTAATTGGTATCCTAGTTGGCTGTACTAAAGTTGATTTAGCTACCGTAAATTTAGGTGCAACCAATGCTACTATGAGTGCTTTGGCAGATCCTTTTGCAGCAACTAGAGCGGCTTTTGGAACCAATATTGATTTTAATAATTTGAGTAATTATGCTAATCAAGGAAAGCCGGCATACATTAACAATGATAATACTGGAACCGATACCATCAAAGACAATAAAGCAACATTGGGCAGAATATTGTTTTATGATAAAAATTTAAGCATCAACAATACTATTGCATGTGCGAGCTGTCATAAACAAGCATTTGCCTTTAGTGACACGGCTTTAGTAAGTGACGGTGTTTTAGGAGGACTTACTGCCAGGCATTCTATGCGTTTAATTAATGCAAGATTCGCTAATGAAACAAAGTTTTTTTGGAATGAAAGAGCCGCTAGTTTAGAAATTCAAACTACCATGCCAATGCAAGACCATGCCGAAATGGGTTTTAGTGGATTGAATGGTCGTGGTAATTTAGATACCTTGTTGAATAAGCTTTCTAAAATAAATTATTATAAAGAAATTTTTAAAGCCATCTACGGAGATACGTTGATGACACAAACAAGATTACAAGAATCGCTCGCTCAATTTGTAAGAAGCATACAATCTTTTGACTCAAAGTATGATAGTGGTAGAGCTAGAGTAAATAATGACGGGGCACCATTTCCAAATTTTACATCAATAGAAAATGCAGGAAAGAATTTATTTTTAACACCTCCAGTGTTTGATGGTAGCGGAAATCGTATCGCTGGTGGAGTTGGTTGTAATGGTTGTCATAGAGCCCCGGAATTTGACATTGATCCTAATACCAAAAATAATGGCATAGTTGGTATCATAGGCAGCACATCCATTGAAACCAATGATACTAGAGCTCCATCATTAAGAGATTTGGTAAAAGCGGATGGAACACCCAATAGTAAAATGATGCATACGGGTCAGTTCACAACTATTGCAGCTGTGTTAGGGCATTATAATAATATACCTAACAATCCTGCTAATAATAATTTAGATGGCAAATTAAGAGCAGATGGAGTTGGCAATAAATTAAGATTAACACCAACTGAAACTGCACAGTTAATTGCATTTATTCAGACCATAGGTGGAACCAATGTATATGTTGATAAGAAATGGTCCAACCCATTTTTAAGTCAATAAATTGTATTGCTAATCAATTGCTCTATTTAAAAAATGAACTAAGGGAGATAATGTTTTAAAAATCTCTGTTGTTTTCTTAACAATACCTTTGTCTAAAATTTCTGTATCCTGTAATGGAATAATCGCTGTAAAGCTTTTTAATTTCAAGTATTCTATTGCAGGGTTGTCAATTTCATAACCCTTAGGTGGTCTTGACAATTTAGCTTCATCACTTAGTGTACCAAAGGTATTAGCAAATTTTTTATTGTTGATAATGCTTGAAAATTCTTTGTAGCTATAATCAATTTCTTGTCTTAGTTTTTGCAAGTCTGCCGCTTCGGGCATCCATAAACCGCCTCCTATAAATGAATTACCTGGTTCTAAATGAAAATAATATCCGGCAGCTACGATTTTTTTTGCGCCCTTACTAAAACTTGCTCCAAAATTATTTTTATAAGGATCTTTATTTTTACTAAAACGAACATCGCGATTAATTCTAAAAACACATTGTTTAGGCGTTAGGTCATTAAGGTTATTATCAAATTTTTGAATTACTGATAATGTAGTTTCAACAAACTGAAGAAAATTATTTTTCGCAGCTTCATATTTAACCTTGTTCGCTAAAAACCATTCTCTATTATTATTCTTATGCAAACCTTTTAAAAATTGTAAGGTGGATTGGTCGATCATATTTGGTACATTTTAGTAAGATGTATAAATTTAGAAAGATTTTACCAATATCCTATTGAGTATGAAAGAAACTAAGAAAGTATTATTGACTATTGATGATTATATCAGTTTACAAGAAAAAAGTAAACAAGCTGGATTGCAAAAAATTAGAGCAATTATCAAAAAAGTAGCTCCTAAAGCTACCGAAGGAATAAGCTATCAAATGCCGGTATTTAAACAAAATGGGAATCTTGTTTATTTTGCAGCAGCAAAAAATCATTATGGTTTTTACCCCACTGCAAAACCCATTGAAGTATTTAAAGCACAATTAGATGCCAAGGGATATACTTATTCCAAAGGGGCCATTCAATTTCCTGATGATAAACCAATACCTGTTAAACTTATCCAAGAAATTGTAAAGTTTAGGATTCAGGATAATGAAATGAAATTAGCAGCAAAGGGAAAAGCAAAAGAAAATGCAATAAAATCATCTAAAAAATTGGTGAAAAAATAATGGCCCAAGTTTTTATACTGAGGCCTATTATTATCTATAAACACTTAATCAATGTCTTTATTGATTTTTATACACTCTCACTAAATCCAAATGATTAATAGGGGAAACAATCATTGGTACTGCTTCCACAATCACATCACTCTTTTCTAAGCCAAAAGCTTTTTCATCGCTTTGCCCTAAATGTTTTAATTGGAAGTATCCTCTTAACAATAAGCTATCACGCAATGCAAATTCGTTTTCGATGGAAAGGAATTTTTCGATCACTACAAATTTAAAGTCTGGCTCTGCATTGTACTTAGTACTTCCATCTGGACGGATATGCAAATTCAATTCTTGTTTTGCCACTAATTCTTGTACGATTCTTTTAAAGTAAATTTCAGTTTTTGGTTGAATTCTAAAACCTAAATTGATATTAACTTTTATCACTTTGTCATCTACCAATTCCGAAACATCGTAGTTCATTGTAAATGGCTCTTCGGTTCGATTAATGTGTAAGAACCAATATACATCAGCACGCTTTGGTTTTTTAGCAAAAATGGACTTGATAATTTTTTCTTCAATTTGACCCCTACTATTTGCCTTAGTTAAATAAATTAAATGCGTAGAGAATTTTTCAATGGCATCGTCCTGACTTAACTCAATCAATTGTTCTGTATACTTTCCTATCTCTACAAATTTCACAAACTTATTATTGATTTTTCTTGCATAATACCACACATACATAGTTAAGAAAATGAATAATTCAAAAAACAAGAACATCCATCTTTCTTTAATTTTTGCAACATTCGCAATGAAAAATGAAATTTCAACAATTGCAAATAAACCAATTACAAGTGTCACATACAATTGATTCCACTTTAATCTGAATTTTAAATAATAGTTTAAAAGCACGGTGGTCATCATCATGGCAACAGTAATTGAAAAACCATAAGCCGCTTGCATTGACATGGATGTTTTAAAATATAAGATCATTAAAATACATCCAAACCATAAAATACTATTTACACTTGGAATATAAATTTGGCCTTTAATATCTGATGGTTGACGAACAGTCACTCTTGGCCAAAAATTCAAGTTCATTGCCTCACTCACTAATGTAAATGATCCACTAATTAATGCTTGAGAAGCAATGATGGTTGCAGCAGTAGCAATGATTACACTTGGCAATAAAAACCAATGAGGAATCATTTCAAAAAACGGATTTAAGCCGTGCAATGTTGCATTATTTACTTCATCTAAACTTTTAAACTTCATGATCCATGCTGCTTGCCCGATATAATTAATCGTTAAACTTAGTTTTACAAACACCCATGTTAAACGAATATTTTTAATGCCGCAATGTCCCAAGTCACTATATAATGCCTCTGCCCCTGTGGTTGCTAAAAACACAGCGCCTAATAACCAAAAGCCCTTTGGATACTTCACTAATAATTCATAGCCATAATAAGGGTTTAAGATTTTTAAGATGGCTGGATTTTGGAAAACATAGCTTGCTCCAAAAATTAAAATCATAAAAAACCACAACGCCATAATTGGGCCAAATAATTTTCCAATTTTATGGGTACCGAATCTTTGAAAAAAGAATAATGCTGAAATAATAGCAACTGTAATACCTATCGTTAACCCGTTCCCTGGAACAATAATTTTTTCAAGTCCATTAACCGCGTTTAATCCTTCGATAGCAGATGAAACTGAGATAGGTGGAGTAATGATACCATCCGCAAGTAAAGTGGTAGCTCCAAGTATCGTGATAATGGCCAATCCTTTGCTATAGCGTTTAACTAAGGCAAATAAGGAAAATACTCCTCCCTCGCCATGGTTATCTGCCCTTAGGGTTAACCAAATATATTTAACAGTCGTTTGAAAAAATAGGGTCCAAAAAATTAAACATACCCCACCAAAAACTAAAATTTCATCAATTTTTCGCTCCCCCACAACCGCACTTAGTACATATAAAGGGCTGGTTCCAATATCTCCATAAATAATTCCTAAGGCTACTAAAAGTGTTGCAATGGTTACTTTGTTATTACCCGAATGATGATTGTCCATTTTATTGATTTAGAGCGCAAAGTTTGACTATTATGCATCACTAAATAATAAATTAAACAAGTAGAATATAAAGATTTTATAAAGATTGAAGAAAACACACCCAAAAACAGTTAGATGAATCTATAACCAACTCCGCTTTCCGTATTAATATGTACGGGCTTATTGGGATTCTGTTCAATTTTTTTGCGAATAGTGCCTACAAAAACTCTCAAGTATTGTGTATCAGATTGATAGCCAACGCCCCAAATTTCTTTTAAAATAAATTGATGTGTTAATACTCTTCCCGCATTTTTTGCAAATAAAACTAGGAGTTTATATTCTGTTACAGTTAGTTTAACGGGTTCATTATTTACAAATACAGTTCTGGCCAACAAATCAATTTGCAAATCATTAAATGTCAAAACTGTTTTATTGTCTTCTACTTTATTTCTGTTTAAACATGCTCTTATTCTTGCCAACAATTCATTGGTTCTAAAAGGCTTGGTAACAAAATCACTAGCGCCATTGTCTAACGCTTTTACAATTTCTTCTTCATTGTCTAGCACGGAGATCATTATGATAGATTGATTGTACCAATTTTTTAATTCAACCAATAAGTCCTGTCCACTTTTATCCGGCAACCCAATATCAAGCAATATTAAATCAGGTGGATGGTTAGCAGCTAATTGCAAACCCATTTCAGCCGTTTCAGCTTGTCTAACTCTATAGCCTTGACTTTCTAAATTTATCTCAAGTAGTTTTCTTATTTGCGGTTCATCATCAATGATGAGTATTTCTTCTTTATTCATTATTAATATTATTTAAATAAGAAAATTCAGCAGGCAATTTAATAATAAATTGTGCACCTTCATTTTTTATTGACTTTAATTCAATATTGCCATTGTGCGCTTGTACAAATCCTTTTGCAATGGATAATCCTAATCCGGATCCTCCTGTTTTATGATGTGGTAATCTATAAAACATATTAAAAACATAAGGAAGTTCATTCGCAGGAAAACCAGGCCCATTATCGATTATCTCTAATTGACAAATATCATCGATAATTTTTACTTCAATTTTTATGGTAGTGCCTACGGGTGTATATCTAATAGCATTATGAATTAAATTATACAATACTTGCTCCATTAACAGACTATCAATTTTTAGCAAAGGCAATTTCTCATTAGACTGAAAAACTATCTTATACCCTTTTGATTGATCATCTAATTTTGAAAGTACAATATGAATTACTTCATTAATGTCTGTCCAATCTAATTTTAATTTTATACTGCCGGATTCAAGGCGACTCATATTTAATAAATTCTCTACCTCTTTATTTAATCTCAATCCCGCAATTTCAATTTGATTGATTAATTCTTTTTTATTCTTATCACTTAAATCCATATCGTGATCCTTAATGGTATCTACTGCGCCAATAATTGCTGCTATAGGCGTCTTGAGTTCATGTGATAAAGAATTTAGTAAGGTATTATAAAGTTGAATTGATTTTTCTTTATCCTCTTTATCACGATTGATTTTCTCCGTTTCTTTTATTTTAAAACTTAAAGTAGTGTGTACTAAAGCAATAATAAAATACATTAAAAACATTAACCCATCTTCCCCATTGGCAATGTGAAATGTAAATAAAGGGGGTATGAAAAAGAAGTTCCAAATTAATGCACTTAATATGGAGGAAATGAGAACTGTTTTAATATCAAAAATTAAAGCGAATAAGGAAACGACCATTAATAAAACAAGTGCGGGGATACGATACCCCCAAATGGGTACAGTGTAAAACAATAAAATGGCCACTCCAAATATGAGCACTACACTTATCGGAACTTGAAAGCGTTTTAAAAAGGAGCCATTTTTTAATGAAAGCAAATCCATGGGCGAAAGTTAAATCAAAACTAGAATGAATAATATAAAGAAGATGTAAAAATTTACTTAGTACTTTTGGTAATTCAACATTATCTATATGTCTATTTTATTTTCGCCTCTTACCTTAAAATCGGTGACACTAAAAAACAGAATTGCCATTTCCCCAATGTGCCAATATACTGCTAAAGACGGCTTTCCGAATGATTGGCATTTGGTTCATTTAGGTAGCAGGGCAGTTGGGGGTGCGGGATTAATCATTGCAGAAGCTTGCGCAGTAGTACCTGAGGGAAGAATTTCTCCTTTTGATATGGGAATTTGGAAGGATGAACACATTGAAGCTCATTTGCGCATAACAAAATTTATAGAAAGTCAAGGAGCTATTCCTGCTTTGCAACTGGCACATGCGGGCCGTAAAGCCAGTTGCGATACCCCCTGGAATGGTGGTGGTTTTTTACAAAACAGTCCTGATGCCTGGCAAATTGTGGGTCCTAGTAGTATTCCATTTAAACCAGGAGCACCTACTCCAAATGAACTTACAATTGAAGATATAAAACAAGTAGTGCTTGTATTTCAATTCGCAGCTGTGCGTAGTTTAAAAGCTGGCTACAAAATAATTGAAATTCATGCAGCACATGGCTACCTTCTTCATCAATTTTTATCTCCACTAAGCAATCAAAGAACGGATGCATATGGAGGAAGTTTTGAAAACAGAGTACGATTATTATTAGAAGTAGTGGATGCAATTCATACGGTTTGGCCTTCAACACTTCCTATATTTGTTCGTATCTCCGCTACGGATTGGAGGGAGGGAGGTTGGGATTTAGAAGAATCCATTCAATTGGTTAAAATGTTGAAGCTAAAAGGAATTGACTTAATTGATACTTCAACAGCCGGCAATATTTTTGATGCTCAAATCCCAGTTGCTCCAGGATATCAAGTTAACTTTGCAAAAGCGATTAAAAAAGAGGGCTCCATATTAACAGGTGCTGTTGGACTTATTACTTCAGCACAACAAGCAGAAGAAATTTTACAAAATGAATCTGCGGATTTAATTTTAATAGGAAGGCTTGCACTTAGAGATCCTTATTTTCCCTTAAATGCTGCAAAGCAATTAAATGAAAATGTTAAATGGCCTTTACAATATGAAAGAGGTAAATTTAATTAATAAAAATAAAAACAACTAAAAAAACAACTAAATATGTTCCCAACTAAATCCTTTGCAGCAATGTCTGCTACCACTCCATTAGAAGCTTATTCATTTGAGCGTCGTGCAGTAGGTGATAAAGATGTGCAAATAGAAATTTTATACTGTGGTGTTTGCCATAGTGATTTACACCAAGCTAAAAACGAATGGGGCGGATCGATTTATCCAATGGTACCAGGTCATGAAATTGTTGGTAAAGTTATAAGTGTAGGCGCTGGTGTTACTAAATTTAAAGTGGGTGACTTAGCAGGTGTTGGTGTTATGGTAGATAGCTGTAGACATTGTGCAAGTTGTAAGCAAGATTTAGAAAATTATTGTGAGGAAGGAATGACTGGTACTTACAATGCTAAAGAAAGAGATGGTTCTGGAATTACAATGGGTGGTTATTCTACTCAAATTGTAGTAGATGAACATTACACAGTGCATATTTCACCAAAATTAAATTTAGCTGCCGTTGCTCCATTGCTTTGTGCAGGTATCACTACATATTCTCCATTGGTTTTTGCAGGCGTGAAAAAAGGAATGAAAGTAGCGATTGTAGGCTTGGGTGGATTAGGTCATATGGGCGTTAAATTCGCAGTATCCTTTGGCGCCGAAGTAACTGTAATTAGTACTTCTCCAAACAAAGAAGCGGATGCTAAAAAATTGGGAGCCACTCATTTTTTAGTGAGTACCAATGAGGCAGAGATGAAAAAATATAGCAACTATTTTGATGTGATATTAGATGCTATTTCTGCGAATCATGATTATACCCAATATTTAAACTTATTAGCTTTAAACGGCAAGTTAATGGTAGTAGGATTGCCTACTGAAGCACCAAAAGTGCAACCATTCTCATTGGTTTCAAATCGTCGTAGTGTAATTGGTTCATGTATTGGTGGAATTAAAGAAACACAAGACATGCTTGATTATTGTGCTGAACATAATATCGTATCAGATATTGAAGTGATTCCAATGCAAAATATTAATGAGGCTTACGAAAGAATGTTAAAGGGCGATGTTAAATATCGTTTTGTAATTGACTTAGCAAGTTTAAAATAATAATGATCATTTTAAGGATTATAAAAAAGCCGATTCGATTGAATCGGCTTTTTTAATTTATTCATACTAAGCTATGCAACAATATCTTTGATAATGCTTATATGATGATTCGTATGAATTCCTAAAAAAGGAAATGTTTGCGTCTTATTTAATTTTCCAAAAATTGGATGCGTGAAAAATTGATTTTCAGCGCAATTATTAAGCTCCTCAATTGCTTTTTTAGCATTAGCAATACTTTCCAATAAATGAGATTCCGACAATTGCTCAATAGGCATTACAACTGCTGGCGCTTTAGCTTTTCCTCTTGGGAACTTACCTGTCAAAAAGACGAAAAATTTTTTAATACTAAAATTGCGCTTGTACTCATCAGGATTAGATTTTTTAATCGTCTCTGTAATTTTTATAATTACCAAGCATGCATGTTCAATATGCCAGCCAATATTCACTTGGGAAATAGTGCCATTCACTTTTTCACTTACTGGAATATAAGTGCTCAATTGATCGACTAAGGAAATTAATTTTTTCATTCTATACGATTCAATGCAAATGAATTAAGCAGTTTTTTTAGGAGGCAATGCAAACGCTTTTGCTTCATGTGCAAATTGGCCATTATGTGCTCCATCGCAAAATGGTTTATTTTTGCTTAAACCACAACGACATAATCCAACTACTTCTCTTCCTGCTAAATCATAGGTATTTCCTTCTCTATCAACGATTGTAAAATCGCCTTCCACTTTTAAGGAACCATTGTTGTTAATTGTAATTTTTGTAGACATATTTTTAAATTTTGAGATTGAAAATTAAGTTAATTAAAGCAAACCCATGCAACAATTTCTAGTTTTCTCTTTCACTTATTTTTAATACACGATACTGCACAATAGTAGCAAGTACCTGAATACATCCCATGAAAATAAATAAGGTATTAAAAGAAAAATAATTGGCAATAAGACCGCCAATAGCAATAGCGATGCCTGAAATTACATGTGGATGACCACTTGCCAAACCCCAATGAAATGTATTTTCGGTATCTTCTAAATTGGAGGCAAATAATGAATCCCAAATTGGGGTACTCAATGCTTCTGCGATACCCAAGCCGACCTGAACTAAAAGCAATGTCTTTGTATTATAAACAAACAAATAAGCAAAGGTAAATAGTGCATTAAGGGCATAGCCTGCAATCATTACCTGTTTTTTATATTTTGAATTGTTTACTAAATTACCAACCAACACATAGCAGATGCCCGTTACAATTAAATAGGCCGCCCAAGCCCATGATATATCTAAAATATCACCTCCTATTTTTTCGGCATACACCGCAAACAAGGGACCGAACAATCCTTCTCCAAAATACCAAAGGCTCGAAGCAATTATTAAAATCCTTGATAATTTTGAAAGTTGCATGAGTTGAGGTTTGGCTCAAAAGTAAACTAATTAATTTCAAATGGAATAACTCCATTTATATCTCTTGCATTATTGCCTAGCAGAATTTTATATTTACCTGGATATAATTGCCATTTATTTAATTTTAAATCCCATTTTTTAAGTTCTGAAACAGGGATATTTATTTTTACATTTACAGTCGTCCCTTTTTTTATTTCAATGCGTTTAAAATATTTTAATTCTTTTAAAGGCATTCTTTCCAAATTTGGATATTGTACATAAGCCTGCAACACTTCTGCAGCATCCATATTTCCTGTATTGGTAATTGAAGTGCTTATTGCAATCGTATCCTGTGAATTATATTTTAATTTATTGCTTTGAATTTTAGCATAATCAAATGTAGAATAGCTCAAACCATAACCAAAGGGATAAACCACATCTCCATTATAATATCTATAAGTACGACCTTTCATAGCATAAGTTTTATAATCCGGCAATTCATTTACCGACTTATAAAAAGTAATTGGCAATCTTCCGGAGGGAGAAACTTTGCCTAATAAAATATTTGCCAAAGCATTACCACCTTGTTCACCAGGATACCATGCATATAAAATAGCATCGGCATAAGGTTCAATACTTGTTACATCCACATTACTTCCGGCTGTAATCACGACTATGATTGGCGTTTTTACACTTTCTCTTAATTTTCTCAAATAAACAATTTCACTTTCAGGTAAACTAATATTGGTTTTATCTCCTCCTGATTTTGATAAAAATGCATCCCCTGCTTCTCCTTCTAAAACTGGCGATAAGCCCATCACTGCAATGGTAAGCTTTGCATTTCCTGCTGCCCAAATGCCTCCAAAATGAGTCGTATCATTATAATCACAACCTAAATCATATTCAATACGCGTTGCAGGATCCATCGCATTAGTGATGCCTTCTACAAAATTTACAGCCTTATTGGAAAGGCCGTGATAGTTTCCAATCAAGGCATCATAGGAGGTTGCGTTAGGGCCAACAATCATAATGCTTTCATATTTATCTTTTGAAAATGGCAATAAATTATTTTTATTCTTCAACAACACAATACTTTGTTCCGCCACTTTTTTTGCCAACTCAATATGAGCATTGTTATGAATACTATCCTTATTGAATTTTGAAAATGGATTGGTTAAAGGATTGTCATAAAATCCTAACTTAAACTCTGTCTTTAATAGTTTAACCAAAGATGCATCAATTTCATTTTCTGAAATTAATTTTTGCTCAATAGCCATCTTTACATCTTTTTGTAAAATACTGGAACAATCTAAATTAATGCCTGCCTTAATCGCAGCGGCTGCAGTAGCTACATTACTGTTAGTCGCATGATGACTTTCAAATACACCATCCAATGCGCCACAATCCGTAACCACATGGCCTCTGAATCCCCACTCTTTTCTCAAAATCGTATCTAATAGTTTTGCATTAATGGAACTTGGCACCCCATTAATGCTATTGTATGCACTCATTACCGATTCAACACCTGCCCCTACTAATTTTTGAAATGCATATAAATAAGTTTCTCTTAAATCTTTTTCGTCGACAATAGCATCAAATTGATCACGCTCTCCTTCGGGTCCACTATGCACTGCAAAATGTTTAGCAGTTGCCGCTGTTTTTAAATGTAAGGGGTCATTCCCCTGCATGCCTTTTACAAATGCAATACCCATTTGAGAAGTTAAATAAGGATCTTCCCCATAGGTTTCATGTCCTCGGCCCCAACGTGGGTCTCTGAAAATATTAATATTCGGGGACCAAAAGGTAAGTCCCATATATTGCAAGTGCCTATCTTTTGCAATGGCTAAATTATATTTTGCTCTGGCTTCTGTTGATATTACATTCGCGACTTTCCCCACCAATTCATCGTTAAAAGTAGCAGCAAGCCCAATGGATTGCGGGAAAATGGTTGCAGTCCCTGCTCTTGCAACACCATGCAGCGCTTCATTCCACCAATTATAAGCGGGAATCCCTAGGCGTGGAATTGCGGCACTTTTGTAGCCCAACAAAGAGATTTTTTCGTCCAAAGTCATTCTTGCTACCAAATCTTGTGCGCGTTCATCAATGGACAAATTTTGATTTTTATATTTAGCAATAGGTTGAGCTTTACTTATTTGAGAAGCTGCTAAAAATAATAGACCAATAAAAATTCGATATTGAAAATGCTTTTTCATTTCTTTCGTATTATAATTATGTTGAATTTAAGATAAAAAGAGAAAGAATTGGTTAAATTCACGCTTAAATATATCTACATGTCATTGTTGCAATTGAATTTTAGTTGGATTCACAATCCTTATATCGAGATCATTATAAGAACTGTTTCGGTTTATGTTTTTATGATTTTGGCAATACGCATTTTTGGCAAAAAAGAATTGGCTCAGTTATCAGTCATTGATTTGGTATTTATTTTATTAATTAGCAATGCTGTACAAAACGCAATGGTAGGACCGGATACTTCTTTGAACGGAGGACTAGTAGCAGCGGCATCTCTTTTTTTAGTCAACTTTACATTGAAAAAATTGCTTTACCGTAGTAAAAATTTTAGTGAATTTCTCCAAGGTGAATCATTGCTATTAATTTATGATGGAAAGCCCAATATGGAAAATTGCAAAAAAGCTGAAATTACCATGGAAGAATTGGAAGCTGCTGTTAGAGAGCATGGAGCAAGAGATATACAAAGAGTTGATCTTGCAATTTTAGAAGTAGACGGGAACATTAGTGTTATTAGCGATGACTATCAAACAAAATCAAAAGTACCACATCCAAGAAAGCATAAATTTAAAGGGCGTATTGCGCAGAACTAAAAATTATTGAAAGTAAGTTTCTTATTTATTGGTTCCCCCGTAACGGTCACTCCTGTAATTTGAATAGTATAGTTATTTGGATTGTCCGATGTATAAAAGCTAATGGAAGCTTTTCCATTTAAATTGGTATATAAGTGTCCATTCCAATATAAAGTGGACCTCGTATCTTTTACCACATTCGATTTGATAAATAGATCGTTATAATCAGGCGCACTAAAATTTGGTGCTAAATGATATGATTTAGAATTGTATTGAATGGTGCCATAATTTTCAATATGATTTCTGAAATTTGAAACACGATGGGTATTTACAATAATGACGCCATTGCTTGATCTGGTTCCGTAATAAGCTGCCTCTGGTCCTTTTAAAACTTCTACAAAATCAATGATATCAACCGGTATTTTTGTTAACTCTTCTAATACAGGACTTGAATTGATATGTAATACATTTTCAGTATCTGTCGCAGGGTCATTTCCTCCTGCAACCATTACTCCGTCTACAATTAATAAAGGTTCATCTTTTGCACTCACCGTAAAGGAAGTCATGCCCCCTAAACTAATAAATCCACCTCTTAAATGGAGGCCTGGAATCATTAACATTGCATTTGCGGCATCCGTATTGGTCATTTTTTGAATCGCTTCACCCGTCATTACCTGTGAGAAATTGCTTACTCTTTTTGTTGTATTATAACTATTTGATTTGATAGAACTTTTTACAACAACATCTTTTAACCATTCTTTCCCTCTTGTCAAATAACTGGTATCTGCTTTGATGGATCTAAAGCTGGCAACAATTTCGGATTGTTGTGGTGTTAATTTTTGCTTTAATTGAATTGGAGTTGCTACTACAGGAAATTTAGAAATTAAATCCACTACAATTTTTTCATCTACTACATTTCCTTTTAAATTACTTACTTGTAAAGTAAAAGGGATACTGTCGTAGTGTAATGGAATTTTAAATTTAAATTTTCCGTCTTTATTGGTGGTATCGGTATCAAATAAATTAATTTTTTTATTGGAATACAAAGTCACAATTCTATTAGGGACAGGTATTTTTTTTCTATTTAAAACAGTGCCTTCAATTAATTCAAAATCAGACTCATTTTTTACTTTTTGATCATTTGTCTTTGCACTATTATTGATTTCTTTTAAATTTTTTCCAGCATATATCGTAGGACTGCTTAACATAATTAAATCATTCAGTGCTAAATTTGTGTCTGAAACGCTTACGATTGGGCCATCTTCATAGATTGGATCTTTAACCGTTTTATCATCCGTAATAGCAATAGACAAAGCCGAAAACATAGGGTGAAATACAGAGTCGCCCACAAAAATATCCATACTTACTTTTTCTCTTGAACCATATTTTGCCTTATCTGTTACTATTTTAACTTGCTCTATATTTTTTGTGACATAAAAACTTCTTTCACTTAAAATATTCCCCTGCTCATTTATTAAAAGTAATTTTGCATCGCCCGTAGGAAAAGCCATTTTGGGCACATTCAATTCAAACATATCAACGCCCACACCAACAAAGCATAGACTATCTTTACTAATTCCTAACAAATAAGAAGTCGCTCCTTTTTTATACAAAGAGTCACCTTGTGACACGACCACTTTTAAACTTAGTGGAGAAGTTTGTTTAATGGCAATTTGGCTACCATAATGAGCCGGTTTTGGCAGGGTTTGATAAACTATAGTTTTACCAATTTGTATATGTGCAGTGTAAGTTTTGGTTGGCGTAATATGGAAACTAAATTTTCCCAATCCAGTTAAACTATCAGTTGCAAACCAAGTAATTGCAGTGCTATCGCTGTTATCCGTAATATATCCCTTAAAAGCAACTGGCTTACCTGTTTTTGTAACCGATTTTATTCCAAAAACTTGTGTAATACCTGTAATTACGGAAGCACCTTCGGGGAAAATAGAAACTATTGGCAGCTCGTTCTCTTCATTTTTAACCGATTTTGTAAAATTTAATTTAGCCGCATATTTTGTGTTTACAATATATATCGGCTTTACAAATATGCCTTCTAAATTTGAATTCAGCATGCTACTAGTATACGCTCTTAACCAATAATTACCTTCAGGAATAGAGTCCGAAATTCTTATAAATCCTTCGGTATGTTCTGAAGGTATATTCAACAAAAGCTTTGCTATTGCAGTATCTCGTTCGTCTACAATATCGACATATAAATTTTGACTGTGCGAATAAAACTTGCCAGAAACCTTATTGGTAACCCATGCTTTAAACCAAAGGTCTTCGCCTGCAGCATAATACCATTTATTAGTTTGTACTTGTATGGACTCTGACTTGTCTTTTTGAATAGCTTTAATTAAATGCCCAGCAATGGTATCTACTTGGTTAATACTTTGGGCTTGCATTGTTATAAATGCAAAAAGGAAAACAAAAAGGGGTAATAATTTTTTACAAGCAATCATAGTATTGGTCCATTAGCTTGCTTGAAATTAAAAAAAAGGAGCAATGAATGGGCAAATATTATATAAATGGTTAAAATTATTGAAAAGCTTATTTTTGGGGATATGATGCCGTTGAATCTTAGATTAATCCAATTTGCTAAAAAGTATATAGCTGTATTATTTGCATTAGCTATTAGCTTTTGCTTAATCAGAACCTACGAATATGTATTGATAGCGCACAAATCGTTTATTAGTCATGCCTTTTTATATGAATTTGCAGGCTTACTATACGATATATGGCTAGTATCACTATATGGAATTTTTGTTGCCCCTATTATTTGTCTGCTTTGGTTGTCCAATCAAAAAATAGCAATCAACATATTCCACACACTGAATGTGGTATTAATGATTACTTATATTTCATTACTCATTGTTTTTTCAGAACGCAATACTCCTTTTGACCACGAAATATATACACGCAGTATTCAAGAATCATGGACTACCTCAAAACAAATGATGACAAGTAGTTTATGGGTGTTTATTCCTTTTATAATATTCATAACTGTTTACTTTATTATTTTCAATAAATGGATTAAAAATAAACATATCACAGATAGAAGCTTAAAAGTAGTTTCTCTAATAATGTTGTTATCATTGGTTTTTATGGGTTATGCGAATCCAAATGAAGATAAATTTGAAGACGAAAAGGCTTATTATTTTACTGCTAACAAATTCACTTATTGGATAAATGATACTTATCAATATTTTAAAAACATTGATAGGTTTAATTCAGATAAATTAAGTCCAGAAGCCTTAAGAAAAGAAATTGATTTTTATCAAGAAAACCAAGGCTTTGCATTTACGAGCAAGGAATATCCATTGCTAAGAAAAAATGAAAACAAGGATGTGCTTGGCAGCTTTTTTAATTTAAACCCAACTACCCCTCCCAATATTGTAATTATAGTTGTGGAAGGTTTATCGAGAGATTTTAGTGGCGCCAATGCATATGCAGGAAGCTTTACTCCTTTTTTAGATGATCTATCAAAGCGTAGTTTGGTATGGGATAATTTTTTAAGTACAGCTCCTGGTACTTTTGCCGCGCACCCAGCCATTTCGGGTTCACTGCCTTATGGTAAGCGCGGATTTTCGGTAATCAATGTTATGCCTGATCATCTTTCGCTTATTAAAATTTTACGCGCAAATGGATACCATTCTAAATTCTTAATTGGATTTAATCCCGATTTTGATAATATGGGTGGGTATATGCGCTTGCAAGGAACTGACATGATTTTATTAGACTACCCCGCTAAATATAAAATGATGGGTATTGGCGCAGAAGGTTGGACCATGGGCTATCCTGACGATGCTTTATTTAATAGAAGTTTTGAAGTGATGGATTCTCTAAAACAAAAACCATACCTTAATATATACCACACAGGCACAACCCACATGCCTTATTTATTTGATCAGCAAGCGGAATATGGAAAAAAGTTTGATAAAAAAATGGAGGGCATTCCCAATAGCAATCCTGTAAAGAAAACTTTAAAAGAAACAAAGCAAGTTTTAGTTACTTATATGTTTTCGGATGATTGCTTAAAAGACTTTTTTAAAAAATATGCAAAAAGACCAGAATATAGCAATACGATTTTCTTTATCATGGGTGACCACCATATTGGATCCTTTCCTTCTACCAATGGTTTAGATGACTATCATGTGCCATTGATCGTGTATTCACCAATGCTTAAAGCGCCTAGAAAGTTTTATAGTATTAACTCCCATAATAATATTGGACCTACTATTACAAATATGGTTTTATCCAACTATCCTCAGTTACACAATGTGCCTGATGAAGTACATTGGATGACAGATGTAATGGACACGGCACAAAAATTTAGAAATATTCATTCTATGCCATTTATGGAGTGGAGCAGAGAAATTAGTGACTATATCTACAAAGATTATTATTTATCGGGAAAACAGATTTATAAAATTGATTCCAATTTGGGATTGACTAAAATTAAAAATGATACCCTAAAAGAACATGTTACAAAATTAATCAACAACTTTAAATTGATTAACGATTATGTGACTACTAAAAACAAAATATATCCAGCGAATAAATCCTTGGCTACGCTTCCTAAAGATTTGATCTTAGATTTTAAAAATGAAGCGATGCAAACAATTCATACGGAGAGCCCTGATACCACAATCATGCCCGAAATAAAAGTGCCTAAGACTTTTAAATATTTGTATGTAGAATTAAATGCTGAAATAAATTTAATCCTACCTGGTCTCGAAGATCAGCCGGCATTTAGATTTGCATTGATTGATACCACAAGAGGTAACCGAAATTTTGTTTTCTGGACCAATCATAATATTGTTCAAATGTCTAAAGGAGATTATATCGAAAAGCAATGGAACAATGTATCCGTTACCGATATGATGACATTAGATAGTTATAAGAAATTCAAGAATTTAATCTTTGACTTGTCTTTTTATAATGGTAAAACCACCTACCTACAAATGAAGGATTTGAATTTAAAAGTTTACGGAGTCAAATAAAACAATCTAAATTGATTCTTTAAGTTTTCGTTTTTTGACTGAACAGAAACTTTGTCATAAGGAATTGTTGGAAAAAATATATCCGTCATTACCGTCAAACCAAAATCGCCGAATAGTTCAATAGATGTTTTATCAACAATAACTTTAAATCTATTTTGAAATTTACTTTGGCTAATTCTAGGAGCAACATGTTTAGCAGCAAATTCATTGTTAAATGAATTGATTCCCGCTGCAGTTCGATCAATGAAATATTGATTATTCGCTGAATCGTAACCAAAATCAATATGTTCGCCTAATTTATTAGACATACTAATTGTAAAACTACCAATTGGTTGCTCAGTCATATTAATTACAAAAGGCAATTTAACATCCGTCAATCCTTTTAATTGAATGGGCTTGCTATCTGGAATAATAATAGGCATTGACCCTAAATAGGTTTCCCCTTTTTCTTCCGCAATGTATAAAGTCCTTGCTGTGGTAATAGCACTTCTCCAACTCACAGTTGGTACTTGTTGTGCATACATCCAATTACTCATCCAACCAATAGAGATTGCTCTACCATTATTATTTGAATTGCCTCCTGTATTTGAAAATGTAACCCCTGCATAATTATCCGCACCGTAATCCATCCATTTTGTTTTGGTTGAATTACTCTTAAAGACATGTCCATCAAATTCACCAATAAAATACTGTGTTGCCGAGCCTTTATTAGGTCCGCCAGGATTAATACTGGAAGTAAGTACCCAATAAGTTTTCCCATGATATTTTAATGAAAATAAATCAGGGCACTCCCAAACGCCATCATGACTTCCCAATTCCATTCCAAAATCAGATTCTTTAGTCCAATCTTTTAAGTTAGACGAACTATAAAATGATACTTTACTTTTTACTGCCAATACCATGATCCATTTTTTAGAAGGCTCATGCCAAATAACTTTTGGATCTCTAAAATCTTTAATGCCAGGATTTTTAATAACCGGATTGCCTGCATATTTTTTCCAAGTGTATCCATTGTCATTACTGTAAGCAATGCTTTGAGTTTGAAAATCAATACTTCCTATTTTTTCTCCCTGCATATTATGTTGAGTAAAAATAGCAACAATGGGCGCTTTCCCATTTTCACCAAATCCTGAAGTATTATCTTCGTCTACTACTGCACTTCCTGAAAAAATAAGTCCAATACTATCTGGGTAAATAGCAATAGGTTGTTCTTTCCAATGCATTAAATCGGTACTAGTTGCATGTCCCCAATGCATGGGACCCCAAACAGTGGAATCAGGATAATGTTGAAAATACAAATGATAAACACCGTCTTTATAAAACATACCATTGGGATCATTCATCCATCCTTTTGCAGGCGTAAAATGCATGAAGGGTCGATATAATATTTCAGATTGCGCAGCTGTAATAGTAGCTTCTTTTTTGTCTTGTGCAAATAATGCAATCACTAAAAATTGGAAGAAAGCAAAAATAAAAATTGCTCTTTTAAAATTAGACATGCACAATAGAATTGAAAAATTAAATATGATTAGTGATATGATCTAATACCTGAAACGCAGTCTCAGCCATTTTGTTGCCCTTATTGTCTAATAGTGGATTAATTTCTGTAAACTCAATACAGCATACCTTTTTAGTAGCCAACAAAATATCAAAGATACGCATGACTTCATCAGGTAATAATCCATGAGGAACAGGAGTGCCCGTGCCATAGGAAATATTATCGCAGTCCATTGAATCTACATCAAATGAAATATAAATTAAATCGCAGTTTAATAATTTGCCAATTGCTTCTTTAACACAAATGTCTAGGCCACGATACCTTAATTCTTCCACACGAATAAGTCTGATATTATTAGTTTCGATGGCCATTTTTTCGGCGGCTTCAAAATCTCTTACGCCAAAATATATTAAGTGTTCGGGAGTTAATTTAACTCCATCCACTCCTATATTTTTCATGTTTTCCCAATGACCAATCGTAATAGCATCCGGTTCATTTACTTTGCAATCTAAATTATCTAAACCCATTGCAGCAGCAAGTGGCATACCATGTATATTACCCGAAGGAGAAGTATAAGGAGAATGAATATCTGCATGTGCGTCAATCCAAATAACACCAATTTTTTTATCTGGATTTGCGGCTTTAATTCCACTCATAGTTCCTAATGCAGAAGAATGATCACCAGATAAAACAATCGGAAAATATCCAGCAATTAAATTTTCACTAACCGCATCCGCAACCCTTTGACATTGCTCAACTACATATTCAATTCGTTTAGCAAAATCATGTTTGTTCTTATGATAAATACTTTGATTATGCGTTGCAACATCTTGAAAAAGATGTTTGTGGAAATAATCATTATTTTGATTGATGGCAGCAATCTCAATAGCATCAATTCCCATATCAGAGCCTCTTGTTCCCGCTCCAATATCAGACCTATTTTTTATAATCTTGATTGCCATAAAAATTTTTGAATTAATTACTGTTCTTTTTTATCTACCTTAAATTGTCTTGCTGGCCTAGGCGTTGATGGATTGTTTTGCACTGGCGTTGGCGCAGGCTTTACTGGCGCTGGTTTATTAGGTTGTTCTCTTTGAGCTTGCTCATGCATAATAGGTGGCTTGTAAATAAATAAATCATGTCTATTATCTACAGAGCCAGCAGGTACTTTATTTTCATTAATTCGTAAAAGTCTAATATTTGTATTAATATGTTGACGAACCTCATCTGGTCGAGGACCTATATTTATAAAAGATTTTCCATTATCATGATCACGATAATTATGATTTGGATTTTCATAAGGATTGATTTGACGATTGATATTAATATTTACTCGAGTCGAATAAATTGACCTTCTATTTCTATCCAAAATATATCTATCTAAATCTCTTTGATACATATGTTGTCTAGGAACGAAATTCCAATAAGCCATTGGAGGTACCCATCCATCGCCTACAATTGTTCCTGGGCCCATCGGTGCCCATCCATAATAATCATCCACGTCTCCCCAAACTACCCAAGCCGGACCCCATTCATGACCTGGGATCCATAACCAACCACGGCCATTTTGGTAAAACCATCTGCCATAGTGAAAAGTAGCCCAACCCCAATTATAATTTGAAACCCAAGTCCAACCAACATTGGTATAAGCCCAATGTCCGTTTGTGCTGTATGGCTCAAAACCTATTCCTTCATTGGGCATCCATACATATCCATATTGAGGATCGGTAATCCATGTGCCATAAGGTGTTAAACGATCGTAAAAAGTTTGATAAGTTTGTTCAGTGGGGCCAACTTGTACTTGCTCTACAGTTTCATATCCATTAGTTGCAATTAATAGTGAAGCACAACCGTAATTTAAAAATGCGATTGCTAGTAAAACAGGAAATACCTTTTTCATAAAATAGAATTTGATGACTTGCTACTTAAAGGTAGAAGATAATTTGTCAAAAAAAACTTAAAAAATTAGTGTAACAACCCTAGTATTAAAAAAGCAGTTCCTGCAATGCCAATAAATAAACTTCCAATCCACAAAAACTTTCGTTTAGTTAATATGGAGATAGCCGAAATGGCTATAGCTATTTGAAAAAATGTAACCCCTTTGGCAAATTTTTTTTCTGTTTCTAAATGTGATTCAGACTCCTCTTGTAATGAAGTCGCCTTTTCTTTAATAGAAACTTGTTCTTCTTTATATCTTTTGTATTCAACACTATCAACAGGTGCATTGCTTATTTTTATTGATTTAATTTCAGCCTTAATCCCTTTTGCTTGATACAAAGACCATTGATCTGAAGATTTAATTTGATTGATTACTGCTTCATTTGAATGATGTCCTGCAAATAAACTTGATATAGCAGCAAGAACTGCCATTAATGCTGTTGAAATAGCAACCCATAATGACCATTTCCCATCCTTACTATTTTCACTATGATGTACATGTTCATGAATTGTTTCATGTAAATGTTCGGTGGGTACTTCAATTTCATCCATACAAATATGCTTTATTCGATATAAAATTAAACTGACTTTTTAACATATTTTGTTAAAATCACAATGGTATCTCCATTTACTTTTCCTTCAATTTGCTCAGCGTTATCTGTCACTAATCTAATTTTTCTGACAATGGTTCCTTTTGGTGCCATAAAGTTAGCACCCTTCACATTTAATTGTTGTGTTAATACAATGGTATCACCGTTTTCTAATAATGTTCCGTTACTATCAACATGTTTATCGGCAACCTGATAAGCCGATTCAGCCCAAGTAACCACGGTTTCATCTAATTCAACAGAAGTTAAAATTTCATTTGCCCATTCTTGGTCTTTTACACCATATAATATTCTATAACTTAAAGCTTGCACACTTGGTTCTGTATTCCAAATACTTCCTGCTAAACATTGCCAATGACTTCCGGCATCAGCTCCTTCTAAAATTGATAAACACTGATCGCATAATGCAACTTCATTTTCAATTACATCACTATTTTTTGGACTCACTGCAAATGCGTATGCAGCTTCATTTGTTGCACAAAGTTCGCATAAGCCTTGCGCTCTATCTTTAAGTGTATTGGAAAGTCTTGATTTCATAATTGTAAATAAATGTTTATTATTTTGTAATACTTTGAAAAAAATTGCTCAAATGTAGTTAGTTAATTAAACCTATCTTCTTTTATTAAAAGATTTTTTATGAGCTTGCTTAGGTGCATAGGCTGGTGTAGGTCCAAATTCCTCCGGAACGGCTCCTTTTAACACCGGCGCCCCTAATAATTCCTCGATGGTAGCAAATTTTGACTGCTCTTTTTCACCAATTAAGGTAAAAGCAGTTCCTGTGGTAGCAGCTCTTGCCGTACGGCCAATGCGATGAATATAATCCTCACCATCATTTGGGACATCATAGTTAATGACTAAATCAATATCATCAATATCAATACCTCTACTTAAAATATCGGTTGCTACTAGAATATTGGTTTTTTGATTTCTAAAATCTTGTAAATATTGTTCTCTACTTTTTTGATCTAAGTCGGAATGAATTTCCTCTGCTGCTAATTTTGCTCTTTTTAATTCAGCCGTCAACACTTTTACATTTTGTTTTTTAGAACAAAAAACAATCACTTTTGTGAATTTTTTAGAACGAAGCATGTCCTTGATAATGGGCACTTTTTGTGCCTCATATACTACAAAAGCTTTTTGTACAATTTGTTCTGGCGGCTTTGAAATGGCGATATTAATTTCAACTGGATCTCTCAAAATTTTCTTTGACAACTCACGCATTTTAACAGGCATGGTTGCAGAGAATAATAAATTCTGTCTTTCTTTTGGCAAGAACGTAATAATTTTTGCAAGATCATCACTAAAGCCCATATCTAACATTCTATCCGCTTCGTCTAACACTAAATATTTTAAACCCTTCAACTTCACATAGCCCATATTTAAATGCGCAATCATTCTGCCTGGAGTGCAGACCACAATATCTACACCGCTAGTTAAGGCCTTCTTTTCTGCAGTAAATGAATTACCATCTCCTCCTCCATACACCGCAATAGAACTTACATCGGTAAAATAAGAAAGTCCTTCGATGCTTTCGGCAATTTGTATTGCCAACTCACGCGTAGGCACAATTACCATTGCATTAATATCACCTGCCGTATGCGGCATGGTAAGTAAACGATGTAATAAGGGTAATAAAAAAGCAGCGGTTTTACCCGTGCCTGTTTGTGCAGCAGCTATAATATCCTTGCCCTCTAAAATGGGCACCATTACTTGTTGTTGAACCGGCGTGGCGTTTTCATAACCCATCGCATCAATCCCTTCTAATATTCTTTCATCCAGCCCTAAATCAATAAATTTCAAAATAACTTGTTTTTCTAATAAGTTATAAAGATACAACTAATTATAGGGATGGGTATTTTACAATATTTTAGAAAGGACATTCAGCTTTTGTTCGGTTGGAAGCCTTACCACTTGCAACTTGGTATCCAATTGAATTATTTGCTTTGTCTCTTTGGTATAAACTGGCCAATTTAATAATGCGGCTCCATTTGGATTGCCTGTTTTAGCAAAATTGCTCCAATAACTAGACATTTGATCTGCTAATTCAAAATCGGCTTTTGTAAAAGGACGATTGTTAACGGTATGTAAATTATTATATGCATAAGGCACTTCGCCAGTATGGAAAGCACCAAAATCATTTGCAGGAGAGGAAGGCGGAAGTTTACGATTAAAACTATACACATAAATAGGCGCTTTGCCATGCTCTGATTGTATACTTGCCCAAGTATAACCTTGCACACCAAATGTTTGGTCACGACTTAAATCACCTTGCGAAGCTGCAGCAATTGCATCATTTGTTGCAGGATATTGTGCTAATAATTTTTCAGCATTAGCACCAAATTGCTTTTTAATATCTTCTTCAAATTGTTTAGCAGGTACTGGCTTACCAATCATTTTGTCGTCTAAATTCCAACCAAGTATGGTAGGAATATCATTTTGTTTTCCGCTTAAATAAGTTTGCAACATAGAAGTAGGAACCACATATCCATCTTCGAATGGGCCAATCGCACCAGGATTTGCATTTAAAATTTCATTGGCAGATTTTTTTCTTAAGTCCGCGATTGAATTACATCCTAAGGATTTTGCAAAATCAACACCTGTTGCTTCTGCTTGAGGTAAATGCATTGCAGGACGAATTGAACTTGGTAAAATACTTCCGCCACTTTCAGCAATAGCCCCATGTATTAATCCTTTAGCTAAAGGAGAAGCTGCTAAAAAATTAACCGCAAATGCACCAGCAGACTGCCCTGCAATGGTTACCCTGCTTGGATCTCCACCAAATGAAGCAATATTATCATGCACCCATTTTAAAGCAGCAATCATATCTAACAATGCATAATTACCCGATGTTTTATTTTCCGATTCTTTACTTAATTCAGGATGGGCTAAAAATCCAAATACACCCACTCTATAATTAATAGTTACAAAAACAATATCTTTTTTGGCCATGGCAGTTCCATCATAAATGGCACAACCTGCGCCACCGGTTCTAAAGCCACCACCATAAATATATACGAGTACCGCTTTTTTAGTAGTTGATTTTTTAGGCGCCCATACATTTAAATATAAACAGTCTTCGCCAATGGGTTCTTTGGGTATTAAATATTCTTCAGACCAACACATGAAAGGAACGGGTGGTGCTTGCACCGGGCTTGCGCCAAATGCAACACAATTTTTTACACCGTCCCAAGGAGTCACTGGCTGTGGCGCTTTCCAACGTAAATCCCCTACAGGAGGAGCAGCAAAAGGGATTCCTTTAAAAACTTGGATGCCATTATTTTCAACACCACTTACTTTCCCGGCTGTGGTATTTACAATGGGGGTTTGGGCAACTAACATAAATGGAGTTAATAAAAATAACAAGAATGACTTTTTCATATTCGTAAGTTATGGTTGGCGAATTAGACAATCGGTTAATCAATTTACGCATTAAAATGCAAGAATTTATAAAGCTTATTCGATTTTTGAAATAATTATGCCGAAATTTGTACTCTAAATTTTTATATGAAAAAAGTAAGTATACATAAAGCAGATAGTCGTGGTTCGGCAAATCATGGTTGGTTACATAGCTATCATACATTTAGCTTTGCAGGTTATTATAACCCTGAAAGAATCCATTTTGGGGCACTTCGTGTTTTAAATGACGACACCGTAAGTGGTGGGATGGGCTTTGGAACACATCCTCATGACAATATGGAAATTATCAGCATTCCCTTGGAGGGCGACTTGGAACATAAGGACAGTATGGGCAATACCACTGTTATTAAAAATGGAGATATTCAAGTAATGAGTGCGGGTACGGGTATTCAACATAGCGAGTACAATAAGAATAAGGATGAACAAGTGAAATTTTTACAGATTTGGGTATTTCCGAATAAGAAAAATGTTACCCCACGTTATGATCAAATCACATTAAATGTAATTGATCGTCACAATAAATTACAACAAGTTCTTTCTCCAAATGCTAATGATGAAGGCGTTTGGGTGCATCAAGACGCTTGGTTTCATATGGGTAATTTTGAAAACGAAAAACCATTTCAATACCAAATTAAAAAACAAGGCAATGGAGTGTACGCTTTTGTTTTAAAAGGTAAATTTTTGATTGATGGAATTGAAGCCGATACCCGTGATGGTATTGGTCTTAGCGAAATTGATGTGATAGATTTTAAAGCACTTAGTGATGATGCTGAAATATTATTGATGGAAGTACCAATGCAGTTATAATTGTAATTATAATTCCAACTTCATCATAATATCTGTTTGTTCGTCATTGCCTAATCTGAAAATGTGTTTATCAAAAGGAATAAACCCGTTCTTCTTATAAAATGCTAAGGCACGGTGATTTTCTTCCCAAACACCTAACCAAACATAGGAAGCCTTTTTAACTTTTGCTAGGTCAATTGCTTTTTCAAAAAGTAGTTGACCTATTTTTTTTCCTAAATAATTTTGATCTACATAAATTCTTTCAATTTCAAAAGCATTAGCATCTTTATTTTCAGTTTGTGCACTGCCAGTATTTATTTTTAAATAGCCAATAATTATTTCATTATCTATCGCAAAATAAAATTCAGAATTTGGATTTGATAACTCAGCCGTTAATTTGTCAATAGCAAAGCTTGAATCCAAATACGCTTTCATATCCTCGGCGTCATTATACTCGTCAAAAGTTTGAACAAAAGTAGACCTACTAATTGCCTGCAATTGCTCAACATCATTGACTCCTACTCTTGAAATTATAATTGAATTCATGAATTTATTATTGTGACTATCCAAATTTTACCGAAGTCATAGTTAATGATCCCCCTACAGCTTTATCATTAAAGAAATTTATATTTTCATTCTTATCTTTTAAGCCAAGCGTATACAATAATGGTAAGTAATGTTCAGGTGTTGGAATTGCCATTAACGCTTCCTTACCTAATTGTTCATAATGAATTAATTTTTGATGCTCATCATTTGAAATAAAATCTTTGAATTGTTGATTCATATGGTGCGCCCAGTCATAACCATATTCGGGTTCATTTAATTTATCCCAAGCAACCATGCGTAAATTGTGCACCATATTTCCGCTACCCATAATCAAGACTCCTTTTTTTCGAAGCTGATAAATTTCTTTCGCTAAGTCATAATGAAATTGTGGGTGCTTTGTATAATCAATACTAAGTTGCAATACAGGAATATTTGCCTCGGGATACATATACTTAACAATGGTCCAAGTACCATGATCCAATCCCCAATCATGATCCAATTCTACTTGCGTTGAATGAATTAAAGAAGCAGTTTCTTTAGCAAGCGCAGGACTACCTGGTGCTGGATATTGTACCTGATACAAAGCTTCAGGAAATCCTCCAAAATCATGAATAGTTTTTGGAAAATCCATTGCTGTAATTTGAGTGCCTTTTGTAAACCAATGTGCTGAAACTACTAGCACTGCCTTAGGTGTTGGAATTTCCTTAGCAATACTGGTCCATCTCCTACTAAATTGCGTATCCTCAATTCCATTCATAGGAGAGCCATGGCCTACAAATAATACAGGCATTAGATAGGGCTGCTCCGGCAGCCCTTCTGTAAAAGTTTTAAAATCGTTCAGATTATTAATGACACCCATATTATTTTACCTATTTATAAACAGGCAATTTTATTTTTTCACCGCGTACTTAATAGTTCTTGCATCATGAATTACACCTTTCCAGTTTAATCCATATCCAAAATCATACACATGACCTTGTGCATCTTTATAAGGAGTCATATCATGTGGCTTGTCTTCAAATTGTTTTTCAACAACACTCATATTTAAAGGCATTTGCATTGGCAATAAACCAGATGGCTCTACTTTACCTGAAATAATATCTAATTGAGCTTCCATTTGAACACCAAATTCACCTACAATCGCATCAACCTCTTTTTCAAATTCACCAAATACCATTGGATTTGTTAATGCCACAGAAACAATTACAGGTTTACCTTTCATTGCTTTTTTCGTATCTAAAATGGTATTTAAATCAGGATATGAATTTGACTTTGATGTTTTGCCTTTGTAAGATCTATCCTTAATTGTTGAATCAATAACCGGATCACCTGCTGCAATACTGTGTTCACGTGCATCTACTGCAGTGTAATCTTTTAATTGTAAACTAATTGGCACATATCCATTACCACCCGCTTCTCTATCTGCTCTACTATAACCACCGCTCATTGGACTTTTGATAAACACGATGGCAAAATCTGCTTTTGCTGGATCATCTGTTACACTGTAGTATTTTTTAATTAATTCTAAATTAACTGGGTACTCAGTTTTTTCTGGAACAGGTTGACCAAAAAAGTTTAAGCTAGCAGGTGTAGTTCTTTTGGGAACATATACTGTTTTACCCTTAGCAATTGGCAAAGTTTTATTTTGGTTTTTAATCAACACAATTGATTTTAACTGTGCATCATATCCAGCTTTCATAAACGCTGGTTTTCCAACAATTGCTTTTGATTCATTTGGATCTAAATATGGATTTTCAAATAAGCCTACGCTGAAAATATTTAACAATAAGCGAACTGCTGATTGCTCAAAACGCTTACGCATAAAAGCTTCCCCATGTTCTTTAACACCCATTTGATACGCTTGTAAAACTGGTTTAGCATCATTGTTTCCACCAAACTGATCTACCCCTGCCATTAACACTTTATAATGTCTTTCAGCAATAGATAACTTTTCAACGCCCCAAGATTTTCCAACAAACATATCAGGTTTAGGACCTTCGTCTGCAGTTACTAACCAATCGGTACAAACAACTCCGTCATATCCATATTTATTTCTCAATAAATCTGTCACTAAATATTTGCTGTATCCATTACCTACATTTTCATGATTTTTTGTGTCTTGATTATAAGAGATGGTATAGTAAGGCATTACCGCTGCCGCTTTTTTAGTGCCGCCATTTAATTTAAATGCACCCTCGGTAAAAGTTTTCAAATGCATTTGAAAATTATTTCCCGGATACACTGCAAATTTCCCATAAGCAAAATGAGCATCACGACCTGCTTCTTCAGGACCACCACTAGGCCAATGTTTTACCATTGCATTTACACTATAATTACCCCAGCCATTATAAGCAGGTATTGCATTAGGTGAAGTTTGAAAACCATCCACATATGCTCTCGCCATATCCGTTGCTAAATTTGGATCCTCTCCAAAAGTGCCAACAAAACGATTCCATCTTGGCTCAGTAGCTAAATCAATTTGAGGAGACAATGCAGTTGCAATTCCTAATGCTCTATATTCTTTTGATGCAATCGATCCAAATTTTAAAGTAATACTAGGATCAAATGTTGCAGCTAATCCTAATTCTTCAGGCCATTGAGAAATAGCACCACCACTACCAGCATTGTATTCAGCATCTTTATTTGCACCGTTTCTTGGATCAGAACTATTGTTTGCAGGTATACCCATTCCAATTCCTTCTACTAATTTTTGAACATTATTATTCCAAGTGGCAGCAACAATTGGATTCGCCACCGAAGTAACTAATACATGTCTCAAATTATCATTTGTTAAAAATAATTTTTGTTGATCACTTAAATCATAAGGCTTTGCTCCACTCTCTGCATATGCTTTACCATCATAGGTTGCCTTAAACATACCAGCTGGTGGCATAGGAATTGCTTGATGACCACTATACAACATTAATCCAGCGATTTGTTCAACAGACATTTTTGAAGCTAAATCTTTTGCTCTTTCTTTCACATTTACACGCCAATCTTCATAAATATCTACTTCCCCATTTTTATTTAAATCCTTAAATGGCAAACCATCTTTCATGATAATTTTTACACCAGAATTTTCGGCATACCCCAAGGTAATTTGATCATTTACTTTAATTTTTTTAATTCCTTCTGTTAAAGTGGTAGGCGTCCATTGTTTTTGGGCATTTAAAATTACCGGTGCAGTCAATAGTAAAAAGAATAGCTTTTTCATATAGCTTTTTTAAATTTATAGAAATCGTTAAAAATCAATCAGAATATAAATATAAATAATTATTGTGTCTATATAACGCAATAACTTGCTCTTTTTTGGTAAAATGGCCGGTTTTATAAAGTTTTTGATGTTTGATGGCACTTGTAATTAAATTGTTTAAATTTATGTACAAGCATAAATTATGAAGAAGCATTTATTGGTTTTAATACTCTTGGTTTTATCATTTGGTAAAATTCAAGCGCAAAATTTTAAAACGCAAGTAGCTAAGGCCGAAGCTGGAATTAAGGAAGTAATGGATTCTAGCAATGTTGTTGGTTTTTCGGTTGCTGTAGTAAAGCACCATAAAATAATTTACACCCACTCTTTTGGGTTAAAAGACATTGAAAAAAATATTCCGCTAACGGATAATTCAATCTTCAGAATTGCATCCATTTCAAAATCATTTACAGCAACTTCTATCATGCAATTGGTGGAAGCAGGTAAATTGTCGCTAGATGACGACTTTAGTAAATTAGTAGGATTCCCTGTAAGAAATCCTAAATTTCCTAATACGGTCATTACTTTAAGAATGATTATGTCTCATACTTCCTCGGTAAATGATAGTCAAGGTTATTTTAGTTTAGATGTGATAGATCCTGCAAAGAATAAAGATTTTGCAAAATGCTATAATGATTATGAACCAGGAAAGGGTTATGCATATTGCAATTTGAATTTTAATATGACTGGTGCAGTAATTGAAAAAACGGCAGGAGAGCGATTTGATTTATATGTAAAGCATCATATACTTGATCCATTGGGATTGTATGGTGGTTATTGTGTTGACTCCTTAGATAAATCAAGATTTGCTACCCTATATGAGTACAATACTGATTCTTTTAAATTAATAGCTGCCACAGCTGCTTATAATCCTAGAAGTGAGGAAATAAAAAATCATGTATTAGGTGTGACTACACCCATTTTTTCACCTACCGGCGGAATGAAAATTTCAGCAACTGATTTGGCAAAATACATGATTATGCATAGCCAAAAAGGAAAGTATAAGGGAGTGCGCATCATATCAGAAAATAGTGCCACACAAATGCAAACAAAATTATCTGATGAGGAGGGTTATGGTTTGGCGCTTGAGACAACTGAAAAATTAATTCCAGGCGAAGTAATGTGTGGACATACTGGATCGGCATATGGTTTATATAGTGCAATGTTTTTTAATGCGCAAAAAGATTTTGGAATAGTGGTGATTTCTAATGGAATTGGAAATACTTATGATAGTGGTTTTAATTACGTTATTAAAGCTGCTGTAAATAAACTATATGATGCATTTATTAAATAATAATTATAAATTATATTTTAATAGTTTTTTACTATCTTGAACCAACGTTTAAAACTAAGCAGCTATTTTTATGGCAATATTGGCACCCATTTTCGGAATTTTCACTTCTTTTATACTCATATATTATTTAAGCTCTTTAAACAGATCAAATATATTCTTAGCACTTTTCTTTTTATGTTGTAATGCGATTGTACTTGTATATTTTGGCTTACACTTTACTAAGAATTTATTTTGGGAAGGGATCTGTTTTGTGAACTGGCTGCCCTTATCCTATTTACTTGGACCTTTATTGTTTTATTATGTTAAAACAACTTTAAGTGATAACAATAAATTGAAAAAAATAGACTTACTGCATTTGATTCCGGCAGTGTTATGCATTATTGTTTGCTTGCCTTATACCACACTCCCTTTTTCGGAAAAAATAAAAATTGCACATAATATTGTAGACGTTACTGAAAACTATAGTTTGAATTTTTATTTAGTTTCTTTTGAGTTTATACTATTTAGCAGATCGGTTCATTTACTTATATATGCATTATTGAGTGTTGGCTATTTTTACACTTATACAAAAAGAGAATTTGCTTTATTTCAAAGACATTCAAGCAATCACAAAGTATTACAGAGATGGTTCTTTTTATTAGCCTTTATACAAATTGTTATAAGCATCAATAGCATCGGTCATATGACCACTGTTTATGGCCATGCATTTAATTTGTTTGGCTACAAATCAAGTGAAATATTTACAGAGAAATATTATTTTGAAATATCTGGTGGAGGTTTTTTTATTCAAAACATATTCTTATTCCTATTCCCTAAAATTTTATATGGCAATGTATCCTATTCGGATGCGGTAAAAAATGAAAGTATTATTGAAGAGATTAAATCAAATTTACCTTCAAAAACAAAACCATCGATAGACATTAATGAATTTGAAATTTTATTAAACGCCTATTTATTAGATATTCCATTTGTAAAAAAGGAATTTACGCTTTCACAAATGTCTTTTGACTTGAAAATACCAGAGCGTTTTTTATCTACTTATTTTAACAAAGAGCTCCAAATTACTTTTAGTGAATGGAGAAAGAACTTGAGAATAGATCATGTTTGTAAACAAATAGAAGACGGTATTTCAGACAACCTAACCATTGAAGCTATTTCTATGAATGCGGGATTCGCATCAAGATCAAAATTCATTGATGCATTTAAAGAGCGAAAAGGAGTTACCCCTTCCGCTTTTATAAAATCTATAAGTAAGGAATTAATAAGCTAGGATTACAAGATTATTTTAAAGTGGCCAACCAATCACCAATAGTGTTAAGCACTTCAGGCTCAATAGTCGTTTCTAATTCACCATATTCTGCCACAGTACACTTGGTACATTTTTGAAACAAATGATTTAGGCCTACAAATTGCTTGGTCGTAAATTGTTTGTTTCCCCCTTTTTTCAAAGCTGCTTCAATACCATGAATACTTGCATCTGCTGGTACTTGAATATCGGCAGATCCATTAATAGCTAACACAGGGCATTTTACTTTTTGTAAAGTTGGTTGAGGATCATAAGCCCCAAAATATTTCCACCAATTGGTTGAAAATGTTTCAGCCATTGCATTTGCAAATTTTTCAGCTTCTGCCTCATCATTAATATTAGTGGTTTTTTTAACCAATGTTTTATCCGTTGATGTATACCAATCCTTCACAATCTCTTTTGATTTAAGAATTGCATCCTCTTTTTTATCAGTTGCAACAATGGTTTTCATTAATTTTTTATACAAAGGGATGTAGGCGCTTATGGCATCTTGACTTACCCCAACTGATTTTAAAACTAATTCGTTTTGTATGCCCATTAAATCAACAATCTGAATGCCAGGACCAGCCAATAAAACAATAAAAGAGACCGATTTATTCCGCGCTGCAACCATTGGGGCTATTAAACCTCCTTCACTATGTCCTAATAATCCAATTTTATTCGTATCCACCATTGCCAAAGACCTTGCATAACGGATATGTTCTTCAACATCCAAAGCAAAATCAGCAGAAGTACTTTTACTAAAATCACCCGTTGATTTTCCAGCGCCACGATCATCCACTCTTAATACAGCAAATCCTTTTTTAGTTAAATAATCTGCTATCACTGCAAATGGCTTATGATCAAAAATGGTTTCGTCTCTATCTTGTTTTCCACTACCGGTAATTAATATCACCAAAGAATGTTTCTTGTTGTCATTAGGATAGGTAATAGTAGCCCCATAATCCAAATTTGTATTTTCACCATGATAAACTAAATCTTGTGAAGTATAGGCAAATGGAGGCTTAGGTGTTTGTGGTTTCATGATAACTGCCACTGCTGCATCTTCTTTTAATGGCTCCATATTTAAAGGAAAATTCATGCCTGATTGACCCCAAGTTCCCTCAATTTTATCACCGGCTGCGTTTATCGTGCCTGAATAACTTGCACCAATCATTTTAACTTCAATACTTAATTGGCCATTCTCAAGTGTGGTTTTTGAGGAGGCAATACCTTTTGCTTTTTGTGCGGGCACATCCCAGTTGGAAGTATAGGTTTTATCTGCATTTTGAATTATGTGTAATCTTAATTCAATTTTTTGACCACCCGCATTTAAAATGCCGGACCAATTTTGAATTGGACTTTGAGCGAATGTTTTAAGCGCTATAAATACTAATAATAAAATGGATAAATACTTTTTCATATAAAGGGGAGTAAAAGATTATTTAGTGATTAGTTGATTGTAAAAAAAGATCATTCTATTTAAATCCGTTTTCCCAATACGCTCATCAATACCATGAAACCCTTTAACATCCTGTACTGCCGAAAAATTTAATACTGCATTGCTAAAGCTTCTATAATATCTTGAGTCAGTAGCACCAATCATTAGAAATGGCGAAACAAGTACATCAGGAACAGATTTGTAAATAATTTGTTCTACTTTTTTAAATTCAGGGTTATCAAAAGGAGTAATTGGGGAAGGCTCCATTAAAGAAATTGTTTGTTTCTTAATAACTACTCGATCGTCATTAACCGCATTGGTAATAAATTTTAAAACATCATCACTAGTTTGTCCAGGAAGAATACGGCTATTAAATGTTGCTTTGGCAACGGTTGGAATTACATTATCCTTAATACCAGATTGCAAAATGGTTGGCACCAAAGTAGTATGCACCATGGCATTGGTTTCTTTTGTTTTTTCCAATTGACCAATCATCAAGCCTTTAAACAACCATAAATTACTAAGCACCAAACGATTCGCAAATTTCTCAGCAGGCTTAGTTCTATTTAATAATTCTTGCATAGTAGGCGTAATAGCAGGCTCCATTGAATGTGCACGAATTTTTTCAATCGCTTTATTTAAAACATCAATAGCGGTTTCCGCTGCAGGCATAGAGGAATGACCCCCTGGAATTTCAACAGATAAATCAAAATTGGCATACCCTTTTTCGCTAGTGCCAATTACTGCAAAAGGTCTATTTAATTGCTTAAAATGTTTGGTATCAATTTGACCACCTTCATCTAAAACCATTGCTGGCTTTATATTTTGTTCCTTAAACCAGTTACTAATTACTTTGGCGCCACGCTTACCTGAAATTTCTTCATCATGACCAAAGCATAAATAAATTGTTCTATTAGGTGTATAATTTTGTTTTAACAATTGTTCAACAGATTCTAAAATCGCAATCACAGAAACCTTGTCATCCACCGCACCTCTTCCCCAAATGGTATCATTTTTTATAGTGCCGCTAAAAGATGGAACCGTCCACTTACTTTCTGCTACTGCCTCTACAGGAACTACATCCATATGCGCCATTAATACATAAGGTTGTAATGAGCTATCTTTCCCGGCCCATTTATAAACATAACTAAACTGATTAAATATTTGTCTTTGCAACTTAGCATGAACATTGGGATAGCTTGTTTCTAAAAATTTTCTAAATTTTAAAAACTCAGTTGTGTCAATCGCTAAAGTATCTCCAAATGAAACAGTTTTTATTTGAATTGCTTGGCTTAAATGCACGGCTGCTGAATCATTTGCAGCAGGGGCGCCTTCTACAGTATATTTAGGGAGTGTTGAGCTGTCTTTAAAAGTGTTGAATAATAATACAACAACTAATAATAAAAATAAAATACCAACTAGCTTTGCTATTTTTTTTAACATGAGTATGCTTTTAGGTGATCCAAATTTAATTAATTACAAACACTTTTCCATGTATACCACTCCTTCATTGGGATTGTTGTAATAGGCCGGGATTTCATAAAATCCATTCTTTTTATATAAACCAATTGCAGGTAACATAGAATCTAAAGTATCAAGCCTCATTTTAGAATAACCATTGTCAAATGCGCTACTGCAAAGCATTTCAAGCAATGTTTGGCCAATTTCCAATCCTCTATACGGCGGTTTGATATACATTCTTTTTAATTCACAAATTCCTTCGTCAATTTTTCTATACGCTGCACAAGCAATGGCCTGCTCTTTATCATATACAAGTAAAAGGCAGCCACTAGGGCTGCCGTACATAGTATCAATAATATTTAATTCTTCACTAAAATTTTGAAAAGCCAAACTTATATTTAATGAACTTGCATATTCGTTAAATAAATGAATAGCATCATTTAATTGGCTCGGATCAGTAGGCGTTAAATATTGTAGCATATTAATTTAGAAGCACTAAAATAATAGAAGCAACAATCCCCAAAACAGTTAATATAATACCACTACTAAACGCTTTTGTTCCAGGTTTAAACATCCAAAATGCAGAAACACACATAAAAAACAAAGCTATTGCAAATGCAATAGTAAAGTAATGAATGATACCCTTACTATTTTGTTTGTGTAATTCAGTAAATGGTGTAATCCATGAATACCATTCTTTGGTAACAAATTTAACTTCACCTGTTTCTGTGTTATAAGTTCCTCCTTTAAAATATTGAACAGCACCCTCTGTTTTTTCAATCTTAAGTTCTCTTTGCTTAATGATTTTACCCAATTTTTCTGTATCTAAATGTGCATCAATTACTTTTTCGTTGTGTATCTCATGCTTTAAAAAATCAGTATCACGATAAGTTTGCACAATACCACTTAAAGCATAAATAATAACAAGGCTAACAATAATGTAACCCACTTTATTGTGTAAGTCACGCATTACTCTGCGCATTTTTGATCCTGAAGCTTCCATATCAATTTATTTGTTTAAGATTAGGCTACAATATATTAAAAAAGTTTAATCAAATTAAAGAATTCAAAAAAATCTTATTTTAATAATATGATCAGCAAAGAACCAGCGATCATGATCATGGCGCCAGTAATTTTTTTAAGAATACCCATTTCATTAAAAAAATGATGCCCAAATAGTACCGTTAGTAGTATTGAAATCTGGAACAAGGCCAATGCTGTTCCAACTTGCATATTTTTAAAGGCATAATTAGTACATAAAACCATCGTTCCAACCGATAAACAAAGCCCGATATATTTTAAAGTGACTTTTTTAGAAAAACTAGACAGCTGTTGTCTAACATTTATTCTAGCGATAAAAAATAAAGGAATTGAAAATAGAAATCCAAAAATACACCAGCCAGCAAATGCATAAGTTAAATTGGAATGTAGAATAACTTGTTTGTCAGTCACGGCTTGTATGCCTGTAAAAATCAACGCAGCGATTCGGTATTGAATAGCAGGTTGTTTAAAAACAGCCCAGGTAAATCTTTCGGTTGCATTGTCTAAAACAAAATAGCTTCCAATAATAATAAGCCCTACTCCTAATAAACCCCAAGCATTTGGAAGTTCCCCAATAAGCAAGAATGCAAATATGATTCCCACGATAGATTTATAAGCGTTAATTGGACCTAGTACTGAGAGCTCTCCTTTTTGTAAAGCTTTTATGATAAAGCCATTGCCCAATGCTCCAAATAATCCACCAATCAAAGAATAATACCAAAATGCAGTTGGTATCGTATAAAAAGGAAAATCGGATATTAAGAAAATACTTACCAATGATAAGATTCCATAAGCAACTAAATTCACAAACAAGGGATGATGCTTATTGGTGAGTTGTTTTTGAAAAACATTTGAAATAGGATTCGCAATAATCCTAGTAACAATAGCAAGTACTAAAATTATCATTCAAATAATTATAAAAATGATAATGAATTTCCTGCGGGAATATGCTTAACCAAAAGATTTGGATATCGTTCTTTAGCCCAATTTAAAATGAATGTGGCACTAGGTGCTTCACTTGCTATATGACCTAATAAAATTAATGATATAGCATCACCTTTGGATCTTGAATCCCTTACATATTCAACAGTAGTCCATTCTTCTACCTCACCACATACTAATAAGTCGGGTTTAAACATTTTTATAGCAGCAATATGTGTTTGAGAACCTGCTGCTCCTGGAATAAATAAAGCTTTGTTGATTGGTTGAGTAAGGTTGCCAATATATCTTAATTCGTCAAGACTCATTTTTGACTTCAACGAAAAAATAACTTCTTTCAAGTTTTGATTTGTCAATTGAATAAGATTGGGATTCTTATTTATCATTTTATCTTCCCAATTCATTTGCTTTAAAACTCCCATGGTTACTGGATCTGGAGACATTTTATGAATGTAGTCATGACATCTCCAAACCGTAATATTATTTTCTTTTAATAACGTTTTTTTATACTCATAGGTAGGGTCTTTTTCTAGCCATTCCGTACTATCAGTATGACTATAAAAAGTAGGTTCATGTGCAATAATAAAATTTGCACCCAATGCAATTGTTTTTTTAATGACTTCGACAGTTGCAAACATCGTAGTTACCATCCCGGTAACTTTCATATCCAAAGATCCAGACTTTAAAGTGTCGACTGTTTTTTCTAATTTACCGCCTGGCACTTCTGAAATAAATTGATCAATTACTTGGCCCACTGTAATTTCAGTGGCACTATATATTTTGTCAGTGTTATTAGCAAACAATGGCGAAACAACTACTTGAGCTGCTGTCGCCATTGCTATATTAGATAAAAAATTTCTTCTTGTATTTTTAAAAGCAGAATAGTCCTTCATAATAGTTGGTTTGAATTTTTGAAATCCTAAACCAATTTAAGAAAAATTATGGGTTCATCATATTAAAACCTTGTACAATAGTATCATTATTGGCTTTTAATCTTCCCTCGCTCATGCCAAAAGTCAATTCATTGCTGCCGCTTTTTAATTGCTCAAATATGGTTTCAATAAATTCACTCACCGGAGGGTAAGCATCATGAATGCCTTTTCCACCCAAATCGGTATTTAATGCCGGTGGGATAATTTCAATAACTTCAATATTGACATCCTTTAATTGACGTCTTAATGAAAGGGTAAATGAACGCATAAAGGCCTTAGTAGCGCAATAAACTGGCGCTTTTGCTAATGGAATAAAAGCAAGTCCCGATGTAACATTCATTATAGTTTTAATGGATTTTAAACTAGCAAATAAATTAGCTAAATGTATTGGTGCCAACACATTGGTTGTTATTTCCTCATGCGCTCTTTCATAAAAACTATCATCTTCTATATCCATCCAGTTTTGAATGCCTGCATTATTAATAAGTACGTTTGTATCTGGATGATTTACTTCCACCCAATTTAATAATTCAATACGCTCTGCTTCATCCGATAAATCACAAACCTTGGTGATGACTCCCGGAAATTTAGCGGCTGCCTCCTTCAAAACAGATTCGCGTCTTCCACACACAATAACCGTATTGCCCTCTTGAACAAATCTTTCTGTTAAGCCTAAACCAATACCGCTTGCGCCCCCTGTAATTAAAATTTTATTGCCTGATAATTGCATTTTGTTATGTTTTATAAAAGTAAAGTTATAGTAATAATACCTATTAAACTTATAACATTAAAAACAACAAAAAGTTTGAAAAAACTTGATCAAATACTTATGACTTATTGTTGGAAAGAATCAACATTTGATATTGCCCCGGAGTAATCGTTTCCATCTTTTTAAATAATCTAACAAAATAGTTTACATCGTGAAAGCCGCATTCAAAAGCAACGGACTTGATTGTATTTTTAGGGTTGGCCAATAAAGTTTTAGCTAATTTTATTTTTTCTGATATAACATACTCCAAAGGACTAATGCCATATTCTTTTTTAAAGGATCTGTAAAAAGTAGCCTTACTCATACATGCTTTCTCGCTAAGCACACCCAACTTAATATCTTCATTGATATTTGCTTTAATGAAACCGGTGATATAGGCCAATGGATTTGCATTTGTATTCACTGTCGCTTCAGCAACCTGATCCAATACCAATCTATTTTGGGATTGAATAATGTTTACTATCAACTCTTGTAAATTTAAATCAGCCAATACATCTTTTAAAGGAAGTGTGCTTGAACAAATATTAATAATCTTATTTAACAGATTGGCAATCTCAATACTATTTTGAAAATGATAATTGTTTTTGCTAAAATTCCAGTAATCATTTCCCATACGCGGATACTTATCATTTAATAATGACAACGTATTTTCAATTTTTTGATGATCAATGGCAAGTGCAATACACTGAGTAGGGTTAGCTTTCGTCGCTTCTGGAAAATCAATATTCATAGTAACACCCCCTGGCACTAAAACAGTTTCACCAGGTAAATAGTCAAAGCCTTCTTGTCCGTACAAGTGCATTACTTTTCTCCCTCTCAACATACTGGTGACTACAAAATCATTAAAGGTAAGGGGCACAAAAGCAGTAGCTTGATGTGTCTCAAAAACATTGAGCTCACATCTTTCTAAAGTGTAGGCTGTCCTGTTCTCAACCAAAGTCTTAAGCGACTTTTCCTGAGTGATATCTACTTTATTAAGTTGTCTAGCAGTACCCATGGCAATCGTTTTATAAGAAAACGGCTTTTCGAGGAAAAAGCAAGCAAGCAATCGAAATGACGTTTTTGTGCTACAATCTGACTTAAATATACTATATTTTTTAAACAAACTGAGATAGTATTACAGTCTAAAACGATAAATGCTATGTCAACAATTGTAACCCGTCCTACTTTTAAAGCTAAGTACGACAACTTCATTGGAGGTAAATTTGTACCCCCTGTAAAAGGCGAATACTTTGATAATGTGTCGCCTATTGATGGAAAAGTCTTCACAAAAGCTGCCCGTTCAGGCAAGGAAGACATTGATTTGGCGCTAGATGCTGCCGAAAAAGCCTTTGTAACTTGGAGCAAAACAAGCCCTACTTACCGCAGTAATTTACTTTTAAAAATTGCACAGGTAATGGAGGACAACTTAGAGTACCTAGCTACTGTAGAGACCATCGACAATGGTAAGGCTTTAAGAGAAACACGTGCGGCAGATTTGCCATTATGTATTGATCACTTCCGTTATTTCGCAGGCGTGATTCGTGGCGAGGAAGGCACTATTGCTGAACATGATGAAAATACAGTAAGCATTGTATTACATGAGCCTATTGGAGTTGTAGGACAAATTATTCCATGGAACTTCCCATTGTTAATGGCTACTTGGAAAATTGCACCAGCATTGGCATCAGGATGTTGCACAGTGGTAAAACCAGCTGAGCAAACGCCAACTTCCATTATGTGTTTCTTAGAATTAATCGCAGATATTTTACCAGCAGGTGTATTAAATGTAGTTACAGGTTTTGGGCCAGAAGCGGGGAAGCCCTTAGCGACTTCATCAAGAATTGCTAAAGTTTCTTTTACTGGTGAAACAACAACAGGTCGCTTAATTATGCAATACGCATCTGAAAACTTAATTCCAGTAACAATGGAATTAGGTGGTAAATCTCCCAACATTTTCTTTGAATCAGTAGGAGATGCAGATGATGAATTTTTTGATAAAGCAGTAGAAGGTGCTGTTATGTTTGCTTTAAACCAAGGAGAGGTATGTACTTGTCCTTCAAGAATTTTAGTACACGAAAATATTTATGAGAAATTCATGAAGCGTGTGGTAGAAAGAACAAAAGCAATTAAAGTAGGACATCCATTAGATGGCTCTGTAATGATGGGTGCACAAGCTTCTAACGATCAATACGAAAAGATTTTATCTTATTTAAAAATTGGTAAGGAAGAAGGTGCCGAAGTATTATGTGGTGGTGAAGCCAACAAATTAGATGGCGAACTTTCTACAGGTTACTATATCCAACCAACTATTTTCAGAGGAAATAATAAGATGCGTATTTTCCAAGAAGAAATATTTGGGCCAGTAGTGAGTGTTACTACTTTTAAAACAACCGAAGAAGCATTGGCCATTGCCAACGACACTTTATATGGTTTAGGTGCTGGTGTTTGGACAAGAGATGCACATGAATTATACCAAGTACCAAGAGCTATTCAGGCTGGTCGTGTTTGGGTAAACTGTTACCACGCTTATCCAGCACATGCACCATTTGGAGGTTATAAAAAATCTGGATTTGGTAGAGAAACACATAAAATGATGTTAAGTCACTACAGACAAACAAAAAATATGTTAATCTCTTACGATAAAAACAAATTAGGATTCTTTTAGTAGAATTTGAAATTTCGATTGGATAAAAGCCTCCTCAACTAAGGTTTGATAACCTAAATTTGGGGAGGCTTTTTTAATTAACTTAGTAATATGTATCAACGTGTAACCTTAACAAAAGCAGCTTCCGATTTAATAGCAACTTTAAAAGAAAAGCATGGCCCCTTGATGTTTCATCAAAGTGGTGGATGCTGTGATGGTTCCCAACCTATGTGTTTTGAAAAAGGTGATTTCAAAATTGGAGGCAGTGATATTAAAATAGGCAATATCGACGATTGCGAATTTTTCATGAGCAAGGACCAATACGAATATTGGAAACATACGCATTTAACCATTGATGTCATCCCAGGCCGCGGCTCCAGTTTTTCTTTAGAGATTCCTATGGGCTTTCGCTTTATAGTGCAGTCTCGCTTATTTACCGAAGCAGAATTACAGGATTTGGAACCCATCGTCTACTTCGATTAAAATTTAAAATAATTAGACTAAGTTAAAATTTATTTATTCTTAAACTTTTTAATAGTTGGGAGCATTAACATGTCATACATTGCTTGCATCATATCTGATACAATTGGCTGCGTTTTTTCCACTGAACCTGCATTGAATGGAGGTTGTGGATCATACTCCAAATCTAACATAACGCCTTGCGTATATTTTTCGCCGAATAAATCATTTACAATAGCTAGTGACATGTCAATTCCTGCAGAAACGCCTGCACTTGTCCAATACTTACCATCTTGCACATATCTTTTCTTTTCAAAATGTGCACCATAATTCGTAAGCATTTCTTCGGCACGATACCAATTTGTTGTTGCATGTTTGTCTTTTAATAAGCCTGTTGCACCTAATATCCATGCACCTGTACAAACACTTGTTGTATATTTTGAATTTATATCAATTTGTTTGATCCAGTTGATCACTGCAGTATCCTTAGTCATTAATAAAGTTTCCATAGCGCCTCCTGGTATTACAATTATGTCTAAATGCTTAACCTCTGCAATAGTAGAGTCTACTTGTATTTTAACTCCTGAGTTGTTTTTGACTAAGCCTTTATTTTTTGCTATTAAAAAAGTTTTAGCGCCACTCACCTGTTTTAGAACCTGATATGGACCCATGGCGTCCAAATTATTAAACCCATCATAAACAAAAACACCAATTGTTTTAATGTCTTGTTTTGGTTTTTGCATAATAATGTCCATCATTTCTTGATGCTTCTTGGCATCAGATACTGATTGTGCTTGCACTTGATTTATCATAAGCACTAATACAAATGCTAACAATAAGAATTTATGTTTTTTCATTAGTTTGTTAAATTTTAGATGATAAAAAAATCGAGCAGTTACTTTTCAATGATTTCAAAGTAGCTAGCAACAAATTTCTCTCCAACAATTTCACCTTGAACTTTGGCTTTTCTTATGGCATTGCAAAAGCCTTCTTTTGCATGTGCATCACCAAATTCATCAATGTCAGCTTTTTCAACAAAATATGATTTTCCATCAATACGAACCGCTAGTGTACAGCCTTTTCCAGCCATCTTAAATTGACATTGGCCACAAGAAGCTTCAACAATCAAGGTTTTTTTATTGGGATCTAGCGTTCTCTTTGGAGGATTTTGTCCAAAACTTAATGAGCTAATGAATAGAAGGGAGAATAATATAAATGATTTCATAGTTGGTATTTAAATTTATTATTAAAAACTAAAACTAATATGTGCAGTTCCTTTCCAATTTAAATTAGTTTGGCCTGCTGCATAATTTTGTTCGATTGGCAATTGAATGTTTACACCTAGTGTAATTTTCTTAACATTCATTTCTGCACCTCCTAATATATTTACACTGTGACCAACTGTCCTGTAAGTACCATTATCAAGGCCTTCCGTTAAACTAATTAAATGGCCGTCTAACTTATTGCCTTCGTTATTTTCAAATTGTATTCCAGCATTCGGAGTAAATACAGTGTGCTTATTATTGATATTATAATAAAGAATTGAATTCATGGTAAGTTTATTCCCAAATTGATAACCCTCCCTATTTTGTGTATTTATTTTATAGTTTAAGTTGGTAGATAATCCCCAATTTTCAACTTGATAAATATCTCTAGCATTTACAATAAAATCAGTGCTGCCGGTTCCCATTTGAGCATTTACATCTGCAAGAGTAATATCCGCATCGTGCGGATCAACTGTAAATGATCCTGTTTTTAATTTAATGCCTCCGCCTATCCAAAGCTGATGGATAATTAGTTTTTTATCATTAACTACTTTACGCGTATTTAATAATTGATAATTAGTTAATAAAGTAATGTCCCCAAGACCATTGGTTTTACTTGATCCATCATCGCTAATGATCTTATTTGATTGATAAGGAATAAAACCAAATAATTGCCATTTTTTTGTCAAATTATAACCAGTCCAAATTTCGTAAGTATTATAAGTGTTATTACTAAACTGAGTATTATCATTTTGCAGTATGGTTTTATAACTGCTATGATTATATCTAATTCCAAAAAATTTAGAATCAAAATTAGGGTACATGCCTAAATATAAATTTCCCCCACCACATCCACAGATGCTACATGCATTTGCATTATAAGCCAATAACAATATAGTTATGGCCATGAAAACCTTTTTCATAGTTGAATTGAATTAATTGTAATAAAATTTAAAAATCTAAATAGTATTACAATTGGAAGGCGGACGAAAAATGGAAGCTAAATAATTGTTGCAGAATTTGCTTTGTTCTTGCATGTGAAAAGAATTGCAATTTAGGATTGTAGCAAATTCTAATGTAGGGAAAAAAGATTTTGAAGAAAGCACAAAATCAGGTTGATTATACTTAGGGGCAGGGGCACTTGTGCCATTATCTCCCTCTTGCTTTTTCATTTTCTTAAGCATCTGACACTTACCATTACAATGCATCATGGGCTTTGCCTTGTTAACACAGGCTTTTTTATAGGCATCTAAATTAACCATATAGTCGGCCAGCACAAGTGATCTTGAAAAGGTATGTGCTATAAGCGCAGTAAATAATAATATGACGATGGTGTATTTCAAAGTTCCGCAAAAATATCAATTTTACAAATATGAAATATGATTTTTATCATTCATTAATTCTTCATACTAGAAAAATATCGTCAAACTTAGTTTTGCAGCCAATTTGGTGCCAGGCGTAAAATGGATTTCATCCACTGAATTAGGTTCATTTTTTAATCGACTCTCAGTATCGAACTGAGTTTCCTTCCATTTTACATTGAAAATATTATTGATGCTGCACCCAAGTTCATACTTTTTCTGGGTGTAGTTTAATACAAAGTCATTTACAAAATAACCGGAAGCTGTTAATGAATAATCTTCATTCGCTGGCCTATCTCCCAACCACCTATAACGTAAACTGCCATTTAAACCAGCCCTAGTTTTGTAAGTGATGCCTCCAGTGCTACTCCAAACTGGAGCCAATGGTATAAAATCATTACCCTTTTCTTCATCTAAATACCTGCCATGCGCATAGTTTACATCTGCATCAATATACAATGATTTAATAGGTTCATACCTTAAAGAAGCATCAAATCCTGTTCTGGCAGTCCTTCCACTTGGTTCTGGAGTACCATCATCTCCATTGTACACAAACTCTTGTTGCAAGTATAAATACCAAACGGAAGCTTGTAATAATAATTTATCAAAGGGTTTAAAAATAGCACCTAGGTCCGATGAATAGGCACTAGGCAATACTTTTTTTCCAAATCCTAAAACTGCCACTTTGGTATTATTTGAATGAAATCCTTTTCCAAGATTCAGGTACCATTGTAAATAATCATTTGCCTGATAATATAAACTTAATTTGGGGCTTAGGATGGCTGCCTGTGTCCTAAATTGACTATCTAATTTTAAATGATCAATATACTGATTGTACATTTGATCCGCTCTTAATCCGGCATTTAATTTTAGCTTATCAGTAAAATGAAAGGTCTCATTAATATATCCAAAAACATTACCCTCAGCTACATCTCCGTAGGTTATTCTATTTAATAATGTAAAACGGTCTTTCGTATGCGAGAGTTCAGAATTTTTTATCATGTCCCATCTAAAACCAATACCAGCATCACTATTAACAAGCACAGTACCTATATTATGTTGTTGATGATAAGACCCATTATAACCAAATAAGTTTCTATTTTCTTTTTGTCGAATTTGATCTCCATTGATTGGATCATTTAAATAAAAAGTAAAATTGGTGTGTAAATCAAAAAAATAATTGGAGTAATACAACTGATTTTTGACATAGCCGTCGTTTTTCAAATAGGTTAACAATTGAAGATTGGCATTTGTTCTTGCGGTCTCACCACCCTCGGTTGAATCAATTGCTCCATAAAATCCGATCAAGCCCTCAGCTACCGCTCTGTCTGGTATTTGACCTGAAGCATTCCATTTGCTATTAAAAGTAGAGGCTGAAAAACTCAGGTAATTATTATTGTTAAGTTTACCATTGTACTTGGTAAATAAATTAAACCGATTAAAGTTTTGTGGGTGATCAAAATATCCATTTGAAAAAGCATATTCCGAGCCAATATACCAGGATTGTTGTTGATTTCGTTTTGTTGTATCCAATAAATTAAATAAACCTACTGCACGATAAGTATCAAACATTCCACCTTCTAATTTAACAAGATTTTGATTTAAACTATTTTTTGTGTTTAAATCCACATAGCCCGATGTTGTAAAATTACCTTTACTCGTATTATAAGGTCCTTTCTGAAAGTCAATAGATTCAATAGTTTCAGGAATAATATAGTGCATGTCTGCATAACCCTGCCCATGTGCCTGGGAAACCATATTTACCGGCATACCATCTGACATGATATTGATATCGGTTCCATGATCGCAATCAAATCCGCGAATAAATATTTGTTCCGCCTTTCCACCGCCTTGATGTTGACCAATAAATAAACCAGAAACCATTCTTAAAACTTCTTGTGAATTATTTACACCCCTTAATTTAATATCAAGATTACTAATAGTTTTATATTCTTGCCCTTCTTTTGCATTTACTTTAACATCTGTTAAACTTATTTGCTTTTGTTGCAAATAAATGGTGTCTTTTGTTGAAATAGTAGCAAATGAAAAGGATATATTTTCATAACCAATGCATGAAATATGTACAAGACCAACTAAAGCATTCAAATTTGCTAGGGTAAATTTTCCTCTTGAATCTGAATTTATTTGATAATGTCTAGAAGGTATTTCAATGGTAGCGCCTTCGATAGGTTGCTTAGTAATCTCGTCATAAAGATACCCTGTCAAAGATTGCTGAGCATACAAATGATATTGGCAGAAAAATAATATAAATAAAAATAAATGTCGCATCTTAGTTATCAATAGCTTTGCGAAGATATTTTAAATAATGACATAGGCTATTTTAAATAGCAAATAAACAAATGGATACCCAAGATAACTTGCAATATTTTAATCAGGATTTGAATTTATGGATCCCTAATTTGGAACAAATCAAAATTTCTTATGAGCAAGAATTAATAAATCAACCAGCAACACCTTTTCCTTTTTGGGCGAAACTATGGCCAGCTTCCATTGCTTTAACTGATTTTTTACAATCAAATACCCATTGGGTCGAAAATAAAAAAATTTTAGAAATCGGTGCAGGTATTGGGCTCCCTTCTTTTTCTATAGCTACATTAGCAAAAGAAGTACTCATTAGCGATCATGCAGCTGATGCCATTGTTTTAATGAATGAAAATATCAAACATTTACAACTCACAAATGTGAATGCAGCCTGTTTGGACTGGAATCATTTTCCAGTTGAAATTAAAGCTGATACGATTTTATTAAGCGATGTAAACTATGCTCCGGAACAATTTAAGCAATTGCTAAATTTATTAAAGCGTTTTATTGCAGAAGGCAGCACTATTATATTGGCTACGCCACAAAGAATAATGGGAGTGCCTTTTGTAACATCCTTAGCATCCTATATTACAGCCTCGCATGTTTGTTCCGTAAAAGAAAATGAGCAAGCAATTGACATTAGTATACTGATACTAAGCAATAAAAATTAATTTAATCATTCCGCCTATTCTGCTTGCCTATTTCTTTAATGTCTTAGCAATTTCTGTATAAGCATGCGGGAGCACTAATTGAAATCTTGCATAAGATGCATCTGAAATATTCTTATGATCGAATGGTACAAACTGAACATAGTCCTTGTTTTCACCAGCTTTTCGACCATACTTGTAGTCATAGGTAAACCAACCGTCTGGTTGTAATTTAACTTCCGCCAATTGCGTATTAGGAATAGTAATATAAAATTGATTTGCTTTTATGCCTGCTGAATTTGTTAGCTTATTCGCATTTAAAGCTAAATATGCTTCTTTAGCTGTCTCAATTGATGGGTCAATTAACTGCACATTTTTTGTAATGCAACTACGATATCTGTATTGATTGTCTTTTTTATAATCATATAATTCAGTCAACACTTTAGCAATAGTATCTTTCATATAAGGGTAATGCGTGCAACCTAATATTAAAGTATTCATTGGTGTTTGAATATTTTGTTGCAACATTTTCTCCAAAAGAGAAACTAAATGGTAACGAACATAATTGGAAGGATCGTTTAATTGCATATCTAAGCAACTTCCTTTGTCATCGTATTCACATAAAAGTTTATTATTGGACTTATCAAATTTATACGCAGATAATAAAGTCGTATCAATGATATAAGTTAGATTTTTCATGGATGGTCCTTTGTACTCTTTTCTTGCTTTTGTTAATGTGTCCACAAAATAACTCCAATCACGATCGATACTTTCAGCAAGTCCAGCACCACCTTGACTTACAACAGATAATACCGGCAGCCCTTTTTCTTTTGCCATTGCTTGCAAAGTTCTTGGATAACCTTCCGATGCAACCGTACCAGCAGTTGCAAAAATACCAATTGTGCCAGCGCCATTTTTAGATTGATAAGCAAGCGCTGCTTTTGATCCTGCATCAATAACTCCTAAAACAGGAACATTGATATTTTCTTCTTTTAATTTTGATCTAATATCTGTTAAAGCATAGGCAGTTGCTGTATTACAAGCCAATACGATCATTTTAACTGAAGGCTTAGTGCTAGAACTGTTTAAAAAATAATGCATGTTTTTTAAGATATGCTCTTTTAATAAATCCGTTTTATGTTCTGCAGCGTAATTACCATAAGGCATATTGGCTTGATCTGCCAAATATTGAAAATACTCTTTATTGAAATCCGGTTTTCCATCTGCTCCAGGAAGTCCTGTTGTGTTATTAAAAGCATCTAAGCTCAACATAGCTTCCAAAATTGTTAAACCACCCGTTCCAGAATCAAAAACACCAATAGGAAGTGAATTTTTTGAATTATTAATTTGTTGTGCATTGGAACAAATAAAAATTAAGCAAAATGCAAAGCAAAAAAAGAAACGAGATTTCATACGAGTAATTTATAGAACTAAATTACCGAAAAAACAGGAACTAAACGAGATATAAGTTTAATGGAACTTATGGGATCCATCACAATTAGGCATTCGATTTGAAAAACCGCAGGTGCAATCATTAAATCCTTTCCCACATAATATTTTAGAAGCATACTTTTTAATTCTAGTAGTCCTTGTCTCAGATTGTTTTGGAGCAGTAAAATATATCAAATAAGCCCTTTGGCGTCCAGGGGTTAATGCATAAAACGCAGTCTTTAATTTTGCATCCTTTTTGAATATATTTTCAAGTTCCTCAGGGCAATCCAACTTGGGAGCAATTATCTTTGTTTTTTTACACCATTCGCTTCTAGTTCAATCGCCTCTTTAACAAAAGCCTTAATAATTTTAGCATGTTTATTAATCGCCGCCTTCTTTTCGAACTTCATCCATCTTGCCGACTGCGAATGTTCGCCTGGGATAATTAAAATTTGATTGGGGTCACTTAGAGATGCCCCGTTAAAAATATTTAATGCACAATGCTCTTTAAGCGTTGCGATGCCTAGTATATTTTTTCCATTATAAGTATAGCAAGGTCTTGACCATTTAAAATCTTCCTCCAATTCAGTAGTTAAAAGGATTTCTCTTAACAACTCAATTTCCTCTTTCCAATTTTTAAGGCCACTTATATAAGTATCTACTTTTGGATTCATAATGAATATAATAGGACCAAAGCTATTTCAATTTCATATTAATTGGATCCCAATGAATTATTTTTTTATTAAAATAGCTTTCATTACAAGCCAATGCAGGCGCAGCGGCTCTAAATCCAAATGCAGCATCTTCAATTACTGGCTTACCTGTTCTTATGGAATCAAAGAAATTAGTAAAATGATCTAGATGATCATCATAACCTACAGGGGCTTTATAAACAACATCGTCTTTTGTTTTTCTTTTCTTTTGGGCATCTGTCCATTTCGCATTGTAGTCTTTTGTCATTTCGTCCTGCATACTTTTTGAGAAAGTAAATACAGAATCATATCCACCAAAGCCCGGCGCTTCCGGCATATAACTATGTTTCACAAAAATGTCATTTCCTTTTACATCCATCACGCCTTCGGAACCAATTAATCTAATCACTTCCTGTCCTCCAGTTCCACTTACAAAGTTTACTTGCAAGGTCATTTGAAAAGCAGGATGATCGCTGTTTTGTCCATATTGCATTACGCCCGACATTACATCAGGCATGTTTCTTCCATCGTTCCAATGACTAAATTGTCCAGTACTATAAATTGTTTCAGGTCCTTTTGAATTGGTGATAAAATGCGTTCCACTTAACAAGTGAATAAATAAATCTCCTGCAACACCAGTTCCCACTTCATTAAACGCTCTCCACCAGAAAAACTTTTTAGCATCAAATTCCATTTTTGCTGTTACCTCTATAAATTTGCTCCAATCAGTTGTTTCAGCACTTGCATCTTTAGGTATGGTATATTCCCATGCACCAATTGAACTTTGTCTATCATACACTGCATTCACCATATTCAATTTACCAATTTCTCCATCAGCTAATAATTCCTTCGCCTTTGCAAGTCCAATACTACTAACTCTTTGGCTACCTACTTGTAAAACCCTACCAGATTTTTTAGCCGCCTCTATTACTGAATAACCTTCGGCAATTTTAAATACCATTGGCTTTTCGCAATACACATGTTTGCCTTTTGCTAATGCCTCGATGGTGATTTTTGCATGCCAACAATCTGTTGTTGCAATAATCACTGCGTCAATATCTTGACGATCTAAAATGTCTTTATAATTTCTAGTGGTAAACAAATCATTGCCATACATTTCTTTTGCGTTTACTAAACGACCGGTATATAAATCACAAATGCCTGCTAATTCAACACCAGGCACTTTTAATGCTGTTCTTAAATCAAAATGTCCTTGAACACCAAAACCAATTACCCCTAAACGAATCTTTTCACCGACCGATATTTTCTTTTCATACATTAAAATACGCTCTTCTGCTTTTTCTTTAGCTGCTAAAGAACTTAAAGGAGAAGCAACGGTAGCAATGCTTGTAGCACCAATAAGTTGGAGAAACTTTCTTCTTGAAGAGGAATCATTGTTTGATGAACTGTTTTTCATATAGTGTGATTTAAGTATTTATAAATTGTTTAAGTGTTATCAGTTGCTTAGTCCATTAGTTCGTAACGAACATAAGCAAATTGTTTTCCGTCCGGACTCCATGAAGGCACATTAATAGTACCCTGTCCACCATAAAAAGCCTCTGTTAAATCAGTAACTTTTTTAGTAGTTAAATCCAATAAGCGCAATTTTATTTGTCTTCCAAATGGATGTGTTTGTTTTTGATCTTCTAAATAAGTAATAATCGTAGCTACTTTATTATTGGGTGCTACATGAGCAAACCAATTTGAGTGCGCATCAAAAGTCATTTGCTCGGGACTAGAACCATCTGCATGCATTCTCCATATTTGCATCATCCCAGTACGATAGGAATTGATGTAAATAAATTTTCCATCTGGTGAATATTCCGGGCCGTCATCTAATCCTTCGGTGGTAGTTAATCTTATTTCTGCACCTCCATTTACACTCATTTTATATACATCATAATTACCATTACGATTAGCACAGTATACAATATCCTTGCCATCAGGTGATACGCCATGCCAATAGGAAGTAGACACAGGTGTGATTTGAACAGGATTGCCCCCTTCTGCCGCCACTTTAAAAATAAAAGAAGTATGTTCTTTTACCTCCGGCTTACCACTTGAAATAAATAAAGTTTTTCCATCAAAGGAAAAGCCATGATCATTGTTGGCATCTTGTACGAGTCCAGTATTTAATTCACCAAGCTTATCGCCCATGATGCTAATTTTCTCTAATCTTCCCGAACTATTAATCAATAAATACTTTCCGTCACGCGACCAATTGGGCGCTTCAAAATGACGCATTTCTCTTAATATCAAATTAGATTTTCCTGAAGTAAGATTATAGATATACAAGGAGCTAATCACTTTTTTCCCTTCTGGCACCTGCGCAAAACTGGCAGTTATTAAAGTGCAGCAAACAAAAGCTATCAGTAGCTTTTTCATAGGCATGGTTTTGATAGTAAACAATCGTACTATCAATTTAAGCATTTCTACTTAAACCCAAATATATCTTGCATAAGAATTATATGAATGGCAATATATTCAAACGCAAGTTGTTAAGAACCAATAACTCACCATTTTTCAATTATTTTGGGGTAACAATAATATTTAGTGAGTCTACTCCAAAAGAAGTAAAAATACCATACCCATTTTGAATATTTGTTACAGGATTTGTGATGTTCAATGAACTAGTTCCTGATGAATTATATAAAGCTGCAAATTCTAAATTTGCCTTATATAAATATACATGATGCAAGCCATAGTAGCTAAAGTTATTAAATGATAATGAAGCGGTATTGCCTTGTGTTGGGGGTCTAGAAAATCTAGGACGTTCATTGGCAGTATCTGTACTTATTGAAACAAGTGTTGACTCAACACATTTTGCTGATAAAAAATAATAACTCTGGTCAGGATTGTTCCATGTATATACTACAGGTGTTGGGTAAGTTGTTCCTGGATTAAAGCCACTACCCATTGGCGGAATTAGTATTGCATTTGCACTTCCTGTAAATCCGGTTGGATTTTGTGGCACAATAGTTTCGGCTGTTATTTGTGAATTGTTATAGGTAAAAGCTAATTTATAATCATTGCCAACTTTTACAATTTTAGTAGTATCCTGATAAACACCATTACCGATACCATGTAAAGTAATTGGAACATTATTTTCATAAACAATTACTGTTAGTCCATCTAAATAAGTTGGGTTGGTTGCGTCTTGATTCACCGCTACAGGCAGTGATAATTTTACAGATATTGGGCCTCCTGCAATTAAATAAGATTCTACAACGGGTAATTGAATCGTTGAAACCACATTGACTTCATTTTTTGTGCAGGCAATAACCAATATGGAGCATAATATAATTAATAATATATTTTTCATCTGATAAGCTATTTAAATTTATAAGTAAAAGTTACATTAGGTGTAATGCCTAAGAAGTTCTTTGTAGTCTCTACTATATAATTGTTTTGTGAAGAGAAAATTTTATACCACTCATTGTTTCTATTATATAAATTAAAAATTGAAAAACTAATACTTCCAGATCCATGTTCTTCAAACTTTAAATTATAAGTTGCAGCAACATCCATTCTATGATAATCAGCAAGACGATTTGCATTCTTATCCGATACAACAAAAAAAGTTCTAGTTGATCCATCAGGTAAAGTTTGTGCATATCCTCCATCTATTGAAGTATAAGGTTTACCAGTTGCATAAATCCAAGTACTAGAAAAATCCCAGTTATGCCATTTGTAAATTCCGACTATTTTAAATTCATTTCTAACATCATTATTTGCATAGTAATCACCTAGCTTATACGCAGGATAATTATTCGTAACTTCAGCTAAAGTATAAGAAATCCAGCCATTTAATTTGCCGCTTTTCTTTTGCAATAAAAAATCAATACCTTTTGCCTTTCCAGTACCTTGAACATATGTTTCAACAGGTGTTAGATTATTATTGTTATTACCTGGCCCGCCAAATTGTCTATTAATTCTAAGGGAGTATTCACTCATTCCATATAAATTTTTATTATATGCCTCAACATCAAATAAGTAATCTTTGTTTTCATAACTACCTCCTAAACTAACTTGGTCATTATAGGCAACTGGTAATTTACTACCGTCAGATAATACCCAAAAATCCCTACTGCCTTGTTGAATGTCCTCTCTAATTACACGCTTTAAAAATTGATAATTTCTACCAATAGATCCTTTAATTAAAACCTTATCTGTTAAATTATACGTAGCATTAAAACGTGGCTCGGTATAAAATTGCTTAGTTGGTTCAAAATAATCAAACCTTCCACCAATTGTCATTTTAAATAAACCAAAAATTTCAATTTTATCTTGTAAATACCCGGCTAACAAATTACCATTTGTGTGTCGGTCAATAATTGTTGAAGTATCATTTTGAGCATATTTATAACTTACATCAAAATGATTCATTTGTCCACCAAATTCTAGTTTATTAGACTCATTAAACTTATATTCAATATCAGATTTTACTGAGTAATCTAATAAATCATTATTTTCAAAAGTGCCCGTTTTAAAATTAATGGTTGAGTCGTTCCTAATCACAGTTCCAGCATTACTTAAATTTCTTTCACTGTAGTAATTTGAAAAACTTAATAATGTATTGGAATATAATTTAGATGTCCATCTTCTTGACCATTTAGCACTTGTACCTGTATTTCCCCAAGTAGTTATATCCGAATTGTCAAAACTTAAATTCACTCCAGTATTACTCAAGAATGAAGGAGGATTTATTTTTGTAGAATTGTTTAAATCATCACTTCCATTAAAAAAGCTTATTGATATAATATCTTTTTTATTTGGTCTATAGGTATATTTCGCATTTACATCATAAAAATAAGAAGCTAGCTCTGATGCATTAGAAGCACCAAACCTCCTAAACCCACCGCCACCAGTTGGTCTTGAAGGAGCAGGATTAAACTGTTTGAAAATCATATCATACAAAGGCCCTTTATAGCTTCTTCTCGCTGCAACAAATAAAGTGGATTTATCATTTAATGGAGTTTCTAAATATCCATTTACACTCATCATACTAATATCTGCTCCAAAATTTAGCCCTTTTGATGAACCTTCTTTTCCAGTAAATTCTGCTACACTACTAAGCCTCCCACCATATTTTGCATCAAATGCTCCTTTATATAATTGCACATCTTTAATTGCATTCGAATTAAAGGCACTATAAAATCCGAATAAATGATCAACATTGTAAACTGTAAATCCATCATAAACAACCAGCGATTGGTCCGGAGTTCCACCTCTTACATAAAGTCCAGCAGAGTTCTCATTTGCAGCACTCACACCCGGCATTAACTGAAATGATCTTAAAATATCTTTCTCTCCTAAATTTGGTAAAAGGTTTAATTTAGTTGGCGTTAATTTAATAACACCTACTTTATCATTAGCTTTTAAGATATTAGGGATTTTAGAAAATACAACAACTTCATCTTGATATACTTGAGGCTGTTCTAATTCAAATATTAAATTACTTGTTTGTGTTTTAGGTGTCAAAAAATAATCCAAAGGTTCATACCCAACATAATTGATGGTTAATTTAACTGTATCATTGGGGACATCAGACAATGTAAATAAGCCATCCACATTGGACACAACACTTGTTTTTGAATTTGAAATTTTGACATTTGCATATGGCAAACTTTCGCCAGTTTTTTTATCTATAATTTTTCCGGTTATAGAAAAATTCTTTTTTTCTGGCGCGCCTTTAAACTCTCTTACGGCTTGTTGACTAACAGTTACATTAATTGCTTTAGGATCAACATCCTTGAATTTATCAATTAAGTAAATGGTACCAATATTGTTTATTACATATTTGGATTTTGTTAAATTACAAATTCTTTTTAACGCCTCTGAAAACTTAACATTTTCAAAATCTAACTGTTGTTGATCAAACTGGTAAAATTTTGCAGTATCGTAATTGAATTTTACTTGGTATTTATTACTAATCTTATCAATTAAGTCCGAAAAGGTACCAAAATGAATAATTGAAATATTTTTATTTAATACGGAGTCGTATTTTATTTGGCCATAGCTTGATAAGCACAAAATAATAAATGCAAAACATAAAAATTTTTTTGCCATTAATTTTTTGCACGAAAGTAATTAAGTTAAAAATTTAAAAATCATAAAGTAAATATAAAATATAGCTTTATATGATTTCTGCTTAAGAAATGCTTAATTAAAACTTAATTATAAGTAAAGTTTTACATTATATATTGGGAAGTGTATATCCATTATGATACTGCTTCATGTAATATTCGGCATGTACTGCATCGTCGTTGAATTTTTGAGTATGCTCATTCCAAGAAATTTTCTTTCCAGAACGATATGCGATATTACCCATTTGAGCAACGGTTGCAATATGTGCCCCCTCTTCAATTGAACAATGCAATGAGGAAGGATTGTTATTACGAATAGCGCCAATGAAATTTTCCCAATGCATGTTTACTCCATTGTCTTGCACTTTTGCATAAGGCTTTACCACTTTATTTTTAGCTTGACTTTCTTCAATTACTTCCCAGCCCTGTCTGTCTAAAATTAAAGTACCATTGTTTCCGATAAAAGCTATTCCATGATTACGATTATAAGAACCATTGTCAATGCCCATTGCAGAGTCCCATACTAAATTAAATTTATCAAATTCATACAGCGCTGTTAATGTATCAGGCGTTTCTTCGGCCAATTCAGGATAGGCAAATTTTCCACCTAATGCACTTACCGAAATTGGATTACCTGCTTTCATTCCTTGTACAGCATAATCTAATAAATGCACTCCCCAATCTGTCATTAATCCTCCTGCATAATCCCAAAACCATCTAAAATGAAAATGAAAACGACTGGTATTAAATGTTCTAGTTGGAGCTGGCCCTAACCATGTTTTATAGTCAATATAATCAGGAGGTATGCTGTCTGCAACTACGGGCTGCGGACGCATCCAACCTTGATAGCACCATACTTTAGTAGTTCTTATATTCCCCAATTGACCTGAGTGTACAAATTCCAACGCATCTTTAAAATGTTGCTCACTTCTTTGCCATTGACCCACTTGCACAATGCGATTGTATCTTTTTTTAGCTTTTATCATTGCATCACATTCTCCAATTGAATTTCCTGCAGGCTTTTCAACATAAACATGTTTTCCTGCAGCACATGCATTGATCATCTGTAATGCATGCCAATGATCTGGAGTACCTACAATGACTACATCAATATCTTTTCGGTCTAAAATTTTTCTATAATCTTTATAGGTATCAATGTTTTTTACATTGGGTTGCGCCACTAATAATTCTTGCTTGCGTTTATTTAAAACGGATTCATCAATATCACATAAAGCAACTACTTCGACATTTTTAACCGTCAACGCTGCCATGGTATTGGACCATCCCATTCCATTGACACCAATGGTTGCAACACGAATAGTATCGCTTGTAAAAAAACTACTTTTTGCAAAACTTGGAGTCGCAATAAGACCGGCTGATGCAAAAGACAATTGTTTAATAAAATTTCTTCGTTGATTCATATGGCAATGATTTAAGCTAATTAAATATACCAAAGTTTTTCGAAAAAATTAATCAACTTCTTCATACAGTTCCAATGGTAAGCCATCTGGATCTGCAAAGAATGTAAAACGTTTTTGTGTATAGGCATCTACTCTAATAGGCTCACATTCAACGCCTTTGGCATTTAATTCATTGATTGCCCTTTGAATGTCTTCAACAGCAAATGCTAAATGCCTTAATCCACAAGACTCAGGCTGAGAGGGCCTTGCAGGAGGACTAGGAAATGAAAATAATTCAATGACAAATAAATCATTTAAAGCTAAATCTAATTTATATGAATTACGTTCGGCTCTAAATATTTCTCTAATAATAGTAAAACCTAAAATCTGCGTATAAAAATGTTTTGACTTTTCGTAATCAGAACAAATTACTGCAATATGATGAACAGATTTTAGTTGCATAAATAGTTATTATTTGATTTTTTATTAGATTTTATTTTTCTCAAGAAGTTCTATGATCTTATTTAATTTATCAATCTCAATTTTACTCAATTGAACCTGCAGGGCTTCAATTTCCTTTTTTGCATCAATATTGGTTTGGTAGTCATGAAGGGCTTGCTCTCTATCTCTTTGATTTTGCCTGTTTTGAGACATCATAATAATTGGAGCAGCATATGCGGCCTGCGTAGAAAAAATTAAATTAAGTAATATAAAAGGATAAGGATCCCAATGATTTATAATACCAATCACATTTAAAGTCATCCATAATAAAACAATAATTGTTTGTCAGATAATAAATCTCCAAGATCCCATTCCATTAGCCACTGAATCTGCAAGTCTATCACCAAATGAAGATTTTTCTTTGTGTTTTTCATGCCATGTTTTTTGTGCCATAACGATAAATTGATTTTACGATATTGAAATATTAACAATGTTTACATTATAAATTTATTTTAAATTATTTATATTTATGTACATGTGATTTTATTAAGTATAAATTAAGTTGCCATGAAATTAAATGAGTTTACGCAAGATCAAATAAATAGTTATCATAAAGAAGGCTATGTTATTATTAAAAATTTTTGCAGCAAAGAAGAGGTTGATAAGATGTATGGAATTGCGATACAGGATGATGCCATGGCTAAAAATGCTTTAGACTTAAACGATCAAACTGGTAAAAAAACAAGGCTGTCATTATGGTTTACGCCAGGCAATGATATTTTTGGATACCTAACCCGAAGTAAACGCATAATTAATAGAGTTGCACAATTATTAGATAGTAGCGCAGCTGTTTGTCATTTTCATTCAAAGCTGATGCAAAAGGAACCAAAAGTAGGTGGAGCTTGGGAATGGCACCAGGATTATGGATATTGGTATAAAAATCAATTTATGTTTCCCGATCAATTGATAAGTGTAATGGTTGCTTTAACCCCAGCGAATAAACAAAATGGATGTATTCAAGTAATTAAAGGTTCGCATAAATTAGGAAGAGTCAATCATGGTTTTGCTGGAGAGCAAGTAGGTGCTGATATGACCATGGTAGACAATGCTTTAAAAACAATGGACTTAGAATATGTAGAAATTGAAGCAGGCGATGCCCTATTTTTTCATAGTAATTTATTGCACCGTTCTGAGGCAAATTTATCCGACAAACCAAGATGGTCCATTATTTCATGTTATAGTTCTCAAAGCAATTTGGCCTATAATGAAACTTCTACATCTTGGAAAGAGGCTATTCAAGTAGTGCCAGATGAAGCCATTATGAATTGGGAACACGAAAGCTTGGGCAATGCTGATTTTCTAAAAAAGGAAAATGATCCAGCTTTAAAAGAGACTGGCTGGGAGCAATAAGGATCTAAAAATTACACAAATAGCTTAAATTTAATTATTTAAATAATATATAATTTTTATATATTTTAATTTTAGGCCTTGTATTAAATTTGGATAAATAGAATATTTCACTACCTTTAAGTTCTAAAATTTATTTTATGGGAGACATATTTTCAGGACAACACATTATATTGATTTTATTGCTTGTATTGGTATTCTTTGGTGGTAAGAAAATACCTGAATTAATGCGTGGGCTAGGTAAAGGAATCAGAGAATTCAAAGACGCAAAAGACAATATTAAAAGAGAAATTGATAGCCAAGTGAACGAAGACGGAAGCCCAAAAAGCAACACTACGAACACTACTACTCATCAATAAGATGATATCTAATTAATAGAAAACCTCGAGGGCAACCTTCGAGGTTTTCTATTAGTAATAGTCCACATTTACTTTCCATTGTACCTACTTCAATGAGCATTTTCAAAAAAAAGACCGATTCAGAACTAAAAGCGGAAATGACGTTTTTTGATCATATTGATGAACTCAGAAAACATTTATTTCGCTCTGCCATTGCTATTGTAATAGGAATGATTGTAATTCACATTTACAATAATTTCATTGTAAAGAAAGTGTTGATGGGACCAACCCATGCTGACTTTCCAACTTATACACTACTTTGTAAATTAGGTCAGAAATTAAATATGGGCAATAGCTTATGTTTAAGTGCAATTAAAGTAGAGCTTCAAAGCAATTCTGTTGCTGGCCAGTTTGGAGTGTATGTAAACATTTTAATTATTGGAGGACTGATTATTGCATTCCCATACGTATTTTGGCAATTTTGGAAATTCATAAAGCCTGCTTTAAAAACAAATGAATTAAAAGGAACGCGTGGTGTAATTTTCTGGGTTTCAACTTTATTTTTTACAGGGGTATTGTTTGGCTATTTTGTTGTAGCACCATATACCATTAATTTCTTTGCGAATTTTTCTATTGATGATAATATTAAAAACTTCTGGACACTGTCTAGTTATTTTAGTACCATCATACCACTTATACTAGGCTCTGGTATTGCGTTTCAGCTACCATTGGTATTATATTTTTTAGCTAAGGTTGATATTGTATCTGTAGCATTTTTAAAAAAATACAGAAAGCACTCAATTTTAGTAATTGTAATTGCAGTTTCCGCTATTACACCTCCTGACATGTTGAGTACTATTATTTGTAGTATTCCACTTGTATTGCTTTACGAAGTAAGCATTTTGCTTTGCAAAAGAGTAGAAAAGAAAAAGCAAAAACAAGATTCAGTACCAGAGTGGGATTAATAAGATGATTAATTAAGTATAACAAAGAGGCCCCGCGAATGCTGGGCCTATTTGTATTTCAAGTATATTTTTAAAAAATTACACTAAAGTAAAGTCCAACTATTTAAAGCCAATCTTCTCTAATCCTTTGTGGCTGATAACAATTGCCTCTTCGGGTGTTTCATTAAAAGTGGCATCTTGTTCAACATAGTAATATAACATACCAGATAATTTCTTTTCAGCTAGAATACGCTTAAAATCAATATGACCATTACCAACTGGTGCAAAACGACCTTGATCATCCATATCCTTTACATGCCAAATTTTAAAACGACCTGGGTAACGCTTAAAATACGCAACAGGATCTTGACCCGCTTTAGTTACCCAATATAAATCCATTTGAAAATTCACGATACTTTTATCGCAATGCTCTAATAAGTAATCCAACACAACATTACCCTCCTCATCTTTAGAAAATTCAAAATCATGATTATGATATAATAATTCTAATCCAGCAGCTTTACATTTAGCACCTAATTTGTTTAAAATGTCAGCTAAGTTCTTAGCACCTCCTTTCATAGCCATTTTCTTATTGGCTGCATCAAAATAAAATAAACCCATTGGCGGAACAGGAACAACAAAATATTTAAAGCCCGCAGCTTTTAAATCAGCAATTTGTTGATCGATGTTGTCTAAAGTAACTGATCCTTGGTGTGCTGAAATGGGAGTTAATTTCATTTCATCTAATAATGCCTTAAAATCAGCAGGAGATAAATTGTAAAATTTACCATTGTTATAACCAGCTGATTCCACATTAACATATCCAGCTTGAGCCACTTTTTGCAAAGTAGCGCGTACATCCTTTGTCATTAAATCACGCACAGTGTATAATGCTAAACCTCCAAAAGGTTTGCTAGGTGCCTGTTGTTTTTCAATTGGTTTAAAAGCAAGCAGGGTTACTGCAAAAAATGCACTTAGTGCTAAAACGGGTTTAAAAAATTTAGAAATTTTCATAGCAAGCAATTGTATTGATTATTTTTAATAATTTGATGTTTCAATTTACTGAATTTGAGGATAAAACAAACTAATAAACTCATTAATTATATAAATGGAAGTAGTTTTTTGTTATTTTCACAATACAAATTAATTGGCCTTTATTATATCTCATAAATAAAAAATCAAGGAAAATGGCAAGTATTAATCCTCATATTCACTTCAATGGCAATACCGAAGAAGCATTTCATTTTTACCAATCTGTCTTTGGCGGTAGTTTTGGAAGCATCACTCGATTTAAGGACTTAACTACAGAAGGTTTTCAATTTCCGGAAGAGGAGTTAAATAAAATTATGCATATATCCCTACCTATTAGTGCAGGCAGTACTTTAATGGGAAGCGATGTACCTAGTATGTTGGGTACAGTGAATGAAAAAGAAAACAGAAGTAAAATTACGGTGAGTGCTGAAAGTAAAGAGGAAGCAGATAAAATTTTTAATGGATTGTCATTAGGGGGTGAGGTTGAATTCCCTATTGGCGATAGTCCATGGGGCGCTTATTTTGGAGCATTTAGAGATAAGTATGGAGTTGAGTGGATGATCACGTTTAGTTAGTTTAACTTGTAATTTGGATGAACATTTTGTTACATTTTACGTTTATGTAATGAATACTTTAAACATCCATGTCAAACTCAGCTGCGATTCTCTTTCCACACCAATTATTTAAAAATAATCCCATATTAAATAAAGCAACTGATGTTTATTTAGTAGAAGAAGCCCTCTTTTTCAATCAATACCAGTTTCATCAACAAAAATTAGTGTTGCATAGGTCAAGCATGAAATTTTATGAGCAATATTTGAAAAAAGAAGATTTTAAGGTTCATTATATAGAATGTCATGATAAAAGAGCAGATAGCAAGTTGCTTATTGATGATTTAGCAAAAAAAGGAATTTCAGAAATACATATTGTCGAAGTAGTTGATAATTGGTTAATGAAAAAAATACAAGCTGCGACTGATCAACATAAGATGTATTTAAATATTACAGATAGTCCAAATTTTTTAAATACCAATGTAAGTGTTGCTGAATTTTTCAATAACAGAAAAACTTATTTTCAAACTGATTTTTATACTTGGCAACGTAAACAGCGAAGCATCCTTTTAGAAAAAGATGGCAAGCCTGCTGGAGGCAAATGGACTTATGACGCAGAGAATAGATCTAAGTTTCCTAAAAAAGAAACAGTGCCTCATCTGCCATTACCAAAAGAAAATGAATTTATACAAGAAGCTAAAACTTATGTTCAAAAACATTTCCCTAGTAATTATGGTGATACCAATGGGCCATACCTTTTTGCAACTAACTTTAAGGACGCAGAAAATTGGTTAGATGAATTTTTAAATACCCGATTTGAAAAATTTGGAATTTACGAGGACGCCATTGTAACCAAGGAAACCGTATTGCATCACTCGGTATTAAGTCCTATGCTGAATATTGGCTTGCTTTCACCCAACCAAATTATTGAAAAAGCTATTTTGAAAGGACAGGAGAAAAATATTCCATTAAATTCTTTGGAAGGATTTATTAGACAGGTTATGGGCTGGAGAGAATTTATAAAGATTGTTTACGAGCGCGAAGGAACAAAACAGCGCACAACAAATTATTGGAAGTTTACAAGAAAAATTCCTGCAAGTTTCTGGAACGGCAATACAGGCATAACTCCAATAGATAGTACTATTAAAAAGATTTTAAAAACAGGTTATTGTCATCATATTGAGCGGCTCATGGTTTTAGGAAATTTCATGTTATTATGTGAATTTGATCCTAATGAAGTGTACAAATGGTTTATGGAAATGTTTATTGATGCCTATGATTGGGTAATGGTTCCCAATGTATACGGTATGAGTCAGTTTGCTGATGGAGGTTTAATGACCACCAAGCCGTATATCAGTGGTAGTAATTATTTAATGAAAATGAGCGATTACGAAAAAGGGGAATGGCAGGGCATTTGGGATGGATTGTTTTGGCGATTCATGCATGAACACCGAAGTTTCTTTTTAAAAAATCCAAGACTTGGGATGTTGATTGGAACCTTTGATAAAATGAGTGCCGAAAAACAAAATGCACATTTAGCAAATGCAAATAATTATTTAAAAAGTTTAGACCAATAAAATGAAAACGCAGATTACAAATACCGAATTGATGCAAATGGAGCAGCGCGAAAGAGCGCACCTAATAAATAGTGTAGGCGGATTTAAAAGCGTTTGCTTAATTGGCACTGTTGATGACGCTGGACAAACCAACTTGGCTATATTTAATTCAATTGTTCATATTGGGGCTAATCCACCGCTTATTAGTTTTATCATGCGTCCCGATTCGGTGGAGCGTCATACGCTAGCGAATATTTTAAGTGTAGGATATTACACTATTAATCATTTAAATGAAGCCATTTATAAACAAGCGCATCAAACATCGGCAAGATATCCAAAAGAGGTGTCTGAATTTGACGCAACCGGTTTAACTGCTGAGTTTAAAAATGATTTTAAAGCCCCTTTTGTTGCAGAAAGTCAAATACAACTAGGTATTGAATTTAAAGAGCGCATTAATTTAACAATTAACAATACCATCATGATTATTGGTGAAATAAAAGAAATGTATTTCCCAACAGATTGTTTACTGGAAGATGGCTATTTAGATATTGAAAAAGCGGGAACCATTGCTTGTACAGGGCTTGATAGCTACCATCTTACTCAAAGACTTGAAAGATTACCTTATGCAAAGCCATAATCAAATTAGCTTCCCAACAAATTATGAATCGATTCTGGAAAGAATTGAAGCAATCGATCCAATTAAATATGCTCAAACAAGAAACTATTTAAATGGACGCATTACTTATTTGTCACCCTATTTATCTAGAGGCGTTATTTCATTGCCACAAATATTAAATTCAATTTTAAAAAAAGGATATCCTACAAAAGCTGCAGAAAAATTAATACAGGAATTAGCATGGCGTGAATATTACCAAAGAGTGTGGCAGGTTAAAGGCAATCAAATATGGAATGACTTAAAACAACCCCAACAAGATGTTGCTCACCATTCAATGATAAGTACAATTACAAAAGCGGATACAGGTATCCAAGTAATTGATAAGGAAATAAAACATTTATCTGAGAGCGGTTATCTGCACAATCATATTAGAATGTATCTATCTTCCATTATTTGCAATATTGGTAAAGCACATTGGCTTAACCCATCAAAGTGGATGTATAATCATTTATTGGATGGTGACATTGCAAGTAATAATTGTAGCTGGCAGTGGGTAGCAGGAGCTTTTTCAAGTAAAAAATATTATTGCAATCAGGAAAATATCAATAAATATACATTCTCAAATCAAACGGATACATTTTTAGATACATCCTATGAAGCTTTAGTGGATATTTATATCCCATTGTCTTTACAAGCAACAGAGGATATTGATTTACATACCCAACTACCTGAAACCAAGTTTCCATTTATTGATAGTAGTGTACCCACCTTGATTTATAATTCTTACAATCTAGACCCCAATTGGAAAAAGGAAGCAAATGTCAATCGTATATTATTATTGGAGCCTTCTCATTTTAAAGCCTACCCAGTAAGCGAAAAAGTAATTGAATTTATAATCAGTTTAGCTAAGCATATTACCGGAATTCAAATATATGTAGGCGAAGTTGAAGCAATAGCAAATGTTTATAAAGCAAGTAATATTGAGCCTTCTGAAAAAATTATTTCAAAAGAGCATCCTGCATTTGATTACTATCCTGGTATTAAAGAAGAAAGAGAGTGGATGTTCCCAAGCGTTACAGGATATCATCCTTCCTTTTTTAGTTATTGGAAAAAGTGTGAGCGCTTACTGAATAAACTATAGAAACTTAATCTTATTAGCCTCTGATGGAATAGTACATTCATTTCTTTTACCAAAAATTCGGTATCTATTTTTTGCAATAAAATCATACATAAAATTGCGAAACCATTTTGGAACAATCCTTCCATACTGTAAAATGCTAGGCCATCCAGTTAAAAGTTTAGCAATTTCAATAATAGCATCCGACTTATCATACACTTTCGTTTCCTTAATAAAAATTACAGAGTTATTATTTATGGCTATATTATTTTGAAGCATGCTATTTTTACCTGCTTCGGTTTGTTGTGCACAAAATCGTAGTTGATTGTTGGTATCATGCTTAATTAAAAACAAAACAGTTGAATTGCATAAATTGCATACCCCATCAAAAAGCACAATATTCATTATATTGATTAAGATGTAAAATTACAAAGAAAAGCCCCGCAATTGCGAGGCTTTCAAATATATTATCGTGTATAATAGCAAGAAACTATTTGCCTGAAATTCTTGATCTTAATTCAGGGAAGCGATATACAGCAACGATCCAAATAAACGCTTGAATAATGCATTGAGCAACAAAAGGCAAACCATGCTCCAAATGCGTTGCAATGGCACCACCCATATAAGCAGCCAAAAGTAAGGTACCCAAAACACCTGTTCTTGGGATTACAAATAAAATAGCAGCTACAATTTCAATAATACCTAAGGTTGTAAAAGCCTGAGCATTCAATCCAAAAGAGGCGCCCATTTTTAAAGCTTCTGGGTTAGCAGTGAATTTTCCAATTGCACTACCTACAAATATGAATGCTACTAAAGCAGTAAGCACCCAATAAATAATTTTGTTAGCCATTGTGTTTGATTTTGAGTTTTTAGTTTTAATTAGTTTAAGTGTTTGTAAATATAATTCTTATTTATTTTTTAATGCCTTGAATTTTTCGATATCTAAACACATAACCCCCCACATATATCCATCTACATCTTCAATACTTCTTAAATACATAAAGCCCTCATCTATGGCAGCTACTGGTTCTTTTCCACCTGCCATTAATCCACTTTCCATGATTTCATTCACTTCCTCTAAACTATTAACCGGCAAAGTAAAGGAAGGTATTTGATGCTTACTGGCATCAATCATAGTCTTATTCAAATACGTATTTGCAAAATGTCTGGTTTGCAACATGATATAGATAGCATCGGACCACACCATGCACTTTTGTTGCTCATCAGTAAATAATGGATTGATCGTAAAACCAAGTGCTTGATAAAATCGCATTGATTTATCTAAATCATTGACAGGGATATTTATAAAAATTTGTTTCACTTAAATAACACTTAAATATTAATAATCTATTTTTTTTGCTCTTACAATTAAATCTGTGTCAATTAACTCTAAAGCCAATACCATTTCCTTAACCGTTTCTTTGTATTTTTTAAAATGTGGTGCTATTATATGTGACTGATATGCTTCTTGATTTTCGTATACTTCAAAGATGGTAATAGAAGTAGTATCTTTTTTATCTGCGACAACAGTATAAGACAAAACACCAGGCTCTAATTTAATGGCAGCATCCATTTGCTCTTTTAGTGCAGCTTTGTATTTATCCAATTGATTAATTTCTACTTTAATTTTTGCAATTCTATACATAGTATTTGAATTTTGGGCTTTTGTAGTAAAACTAAATAGCGATAATATTCCAGTTAGAATAAATATTGAAAAAATATTTCTTATCATAATATTCAATAAAAGTTTAGTCTATAAATGTATGAAAAATAAATATGTCTATTATATTTTAGCAATCATATCCACTCCCCTTTTAAATTTATTTTGAAATATTCCGGCAGCCGTTGCTACAACAATTGTAGCAAAAGCGGATACAAAACATAGGGCTAAAAATCCAGCTGGGTCATCTTCTTTGCTGTGAAATATTTTAATATATAAACCTGCAAAAAATATAAAGCCACAAAGTACAATCCCACAGTTTTTAATATTCTTAAGTGTTTGTACAGCCTCAGAGGTAAAAACTTTATTTTGACCAATATAAGTAAGTAATTTAAACGCCTGATATAAAGCCGTAAAAAAAGTTATAGAAGCAATATATATGTACGCTATAAATGGGTCAGCGTAAATTTTTAATAAGCTTAAATTAGTTGCTCTTCCCTCGCGCAATGGTGCTATTATTAAAATAGTAATTGATAATATTCCGATTAGTACCAATGCCGATTGAAGAAACATTGCTGATATTTTCCTCATTTTTGGTATTTAAGTATTGATTATTAGAAGTACGAAATTGAAAAAGCTTTTTATAAAGTATTTTTCATGTTAATTCAGCATAAATAGTAGTAGCATCAATTTCTAGTTCATTTGACCAAGCTATTGAATTTCCATTCGTATAAACTTTTGCGAACTGATTTTTATCTTGAAGTACTTTGAAAATTCCTTTTTCAACTAAATCATTTAATTGAACATTTCCAGCTATACCATCATCAAATTTTATGTTAATGGTATAATCGGATAGATATTTAACTTCTTGAACTTTCATAATCAAATGTACAATGAAAAAAGTTGCATATAAACACCAACGTATAAATACATGGCAAGTATGAATTTTTAAGAGGCACAAACGTATTAGAAAATCTCCTAACTCACTGACGGACAAAGACAAGTCATCATTGCTAATGGCTTGTCTAGTAAAGAACGGCTTGCACATCAATTTTGTAGCTATTTAAAATAAAGTGAATTTAGAAAGTTTTCTATTAGTAAACTTATTATCTTTACAATGTGTTTAACATAATTACCCGTAAAACGCTATTAGACTATGTAATAAAGTATCCTATGGCAAGGACTGCCTTATTTGAATGGTATCATGAACTTGTTATATCAGACTTTAAAAACTTTAATGAACTAAAAAAGGTTTATGGGAAGGTTAGTTTAGTTAGTGATGATAGAGCAGGATTTAATATAATGGGTAATAAATATAGATTAGTAGTAAGAATGGTGTTTGAGTTTAAAGTGATACAGATTAAATGGTTTGGAACTCATAGCGAATACGATAAGATAGATGTTAAGACAATTCAGTATAAAAAGTAACTATTATGGAATTAAAAATTATAAAGACTAAAAAACAGTATGAGCAATACCTTAATTGGGTAGATGTTCAATTTGATAATAAAGTAAAATCAAATACTCCTGAAGGCGAAAAGCTACAAGTTGCACTTTTATTAATTAAACAATATGAAGATGCTAACTATCCCATTCCATTGCCTGATCCTATTGATGCTATAAAATTTAAAATGGAAGAGTTAGGATTGAAAAATAAAGACCTTGTTGGCAAGGTGGGAAGTAAAGGATATGTATCATCATTATTAAATAAAAAGAAGCCATTGACTCTTGAACTTGCTAGGATTTTTCATCAAGAACTTAATATCCCAGCAGAGGTCTTGCTATCATAATTTTTTTTGAAGTCGCAATTTGCGACCTCAAGTATGGAATTGATACTCAATAAAAAAGCCCTGCAAAATGCAAGGCTTTTTTATTGAGTGCTCCCCCTTCTGGACTTGAACCAGAGACCCTCTGATTAACAGTCAGATGCTCTAACCAACTGAGCTAAGGAGGAGTATTCCCTTTATGGGGTGGCAAAAATAATACATTTTAGCAAAGTACAAAAACTTTAAAAGAAAGAATTGGGCTTAAAACCAATAAAAATTCCTTCGGGACGGGTTTCAACGGGGTAAGTCTTTAAAAAATAGCCCTCTCCGGTAGTATTTCGGCCATTTTTCATGTCAAAAGCATACCTATGAAGTGGGCAAACCACCTGACCCTGGATATTTATATAACCCGAAGCCATTCTCCCGCTGGCATGGGGGCATTTTTGCGCAAAAGCATAATATCCCTCGGCCCATTTAGCAAGGGTAAATTTTCGACCTTCTAGCTCCATTTCGAGCATGCCATTTTCGGTAAAATCTAATGCTTGAGGAAATTCAGTGATCAATACCCAGTTCATGTAAAACTTGTTTGCGTATTAAGTAAAGAAAACTGTTTTGTACGGATATTTTACTTGATACATATCACGCACTTTATGCAAAATCACTGTTCTTAATTCTTCTATATTTAATTTCTCAATAGCAGAAACAAAAACACATTGATTGTTAGTAATGCCATTCCAACATTCTTTTAATTCTCTTAAAATATCTTCCTTCACTTCGTCCTCTAACCACTCGTCAAAATATTTTTGCTTGTACAAATCCATCTTATTAAAAATAGTAACTACTGGTTTATCAAAAGCTTTTAACTCTTGTAAAGTTTTATTCACCACCGCAATTTGATCCTCATATTGTGCATGTGAGATATCTACTACATGTAATAACACATCGGCCTCACGCACTTCATCTAAAGTACTTTTAAAACTTTCTACTAAATGATGCGGAAGCTTACGAATAAATCCAACCGTGTCACTTAATAAAAAAGGCGTGTTTTCAAAAACTACTTTACGCGTAGTGGTATCAAGGGTTGCAAACAATTTATTTTCTGCAAACACATCACTCTTACTCATTAAATTCATAATGGTACTCTTGCCCACATTCGTATAACCAACCAAAGCAACGCGAATAAATTCACCACGCTCTTTACGTTGTGTGAAAGATTGTTTATCAATTTCTTCTAATCTTTTTCTTAGTAAAGAAATTTTATCTTTAACAATACGACGGTCAGTTTCAATTTCAGTTTCACCCGGACCTCTCGATCCAATACCGGCACCTTGTCTTTCTAAGTGCGTCCACATCCCTTTTAATCTTGGTAAGATATATTGATACTGCGCTAGCTCCACTTGCACTTTTGCAGATGCGGTTCTTGCTCGTGATGCGAAAATATCAAGAATTAAATCTGAACGATCAATGACTCTGCACTTTACTTCTTTTTCAATATTAGAAATTTGTGATCCAGTTAATTCATCATCGAATATCACCATGTCAACATCCTTCGCAGCAACGTATTGTTTTATCTCATCCAATTTTCCCTTTCCTACAAAAGTTCTTGAATCTGGATGCTGTAATCTTTGTTTAAATAATTTAATGGTCATTGCTCCCGCCGTCTCCGCTAAAAATGCAAGCTCTGCTAAGTATTCATTTACTTGTTCCTCGGTTTGGTCTTTTTGAATAAGACCCACCAATACCGCTTTCTCTTCCTTTTTAATAATACTTTTCTTCTCTATCAAAATGCAATGTTTTTACAAAGATAATCTAATGTTTGGGGTAAATAAAAAACCCTCTAAATAGAGGGTTTTCAAAATATTTGAAGTGATTTACTATAAACCACTAATTGTGATACCAAATGAAACTTTATTCATCACAGCACCATATCCATCACGTAAATAACCTGTTGGCGTATAGCCCATGTCGAGAGAAAAAATACCATAACCAACACGACCAGTTAAAGTAATATCGGTTGAATTAAAGAAACGTGTATCCTCCTGTTTTTCGATAAATGTTTTACCATAGATAGAAGCTCCGCCAGCAGTTTCGTAATTTTTTGCTTTAGAATATGCTTTTAATAACATGCCTGCTTTTATACCAGCTGCAGCTTTCCAAGACTTACCTGGATGCGCTGGATCGCTGTAATACCTTAATTCTACAGGTGCTTGCAAATAAATGGTAGTTAATTTTTGCTTCGCAAAATGATTTGCTGTTGTATCTAATTGTTGAAAAGGAAGCGTGCTTGCACTTGTCTTTAAATTAGCATAAGTATGATTATCTAAAAATAAATTGTCAGTTCCTAAACCAGCACCAAACGCAACACTATAATGTTGATTTTTCTTAAAGGGCTTATCGTACATAAAGTAAACATTAAAGTGTCTACTAAACCCACTTGTTTTAACGCTATCCGGACGACTCATTAAAGCGTCACTGCCAAACTGAAATACCAAATGATCGGCCGCGCGGCCTGAAAGATCAATTTTAGTTTCACCAGTTGAAGTTGTTGTTTGCGCTTTAGCAACGTATCCTAGGAATAAAATAGTTATAGCCGATAATATTACTTTCTTCATGCCGCAAAAATAGTCGAAAAAAAGGGTAGATAACCTTAAAAAAGGTTAAAATATTCGGGGATTATGGTCAATCACATGGTCAATTTTACTATTTTTGCAGCCTGTCATAGTAAAACCATTTATTATGAGGGCCTATAGCTCAGTTGGTTAGAGCACCTGACTCATAATCAGGGGGTCCCTGGATCATGCCCAGGTGGGCCCACAGGGGAAAGGCAACATTATCAAGGGTTTATGAAGCAAAATTCATAAACCCTTTTTCTTTTGGATTACGTCTCTGCCAGGTTCCTGCCAGGTTTTGGGTTTTTTAAGGGAAAACAGGGGTGAATGGAGGTGAATGGGTGGAATTATTTAGACCTGATTTAATGTATTATAAATGATTATATTTGAGGACCCCAAAGGATAGATTAAAACTTAATTTATGAAAAGAGTAATCTTTGCTTTGGGAAGCCTATTGCTATTTGCTTGTAGTAAAACAGATAAAGTATCACCCCCAGTTGCAGTTGTTCAAGAAGAGTCAATAAAATTCACAACAAACCTTGATACAGGAACTTATAATGTTGCAGACACACTACCTCTTGTAATTACAGTAAGTTCTAAATTACCAAGTGCAGGAGTAGTTTACTCCATTACTACCACATGGGTTGATAGTTCAAAACAGGTATTTAAGTTAGATACTAGTTTAATTACTTCAAGTTTAAGTTTAAATATCCCAGGTTTGAAAAAATCAGGTAATTATTCTTTATCTGTTACTATTTCTTCAAAATCAACTCCTTCAAATATTTTAAATAAATCAATATCCGTAGTTAATAATCCATTAGGAAGATTTATGGGATATAAGGTTGCTGCAAATGCAAAACAACAAGGATCAAGTTACTGGAAAAATGTTCCAGTTTTATCTGATATAATTTCTGTAATTTTTCATACCCCTGGAACAGGTCATGACCATGTTGGAACTGGATTAAATACAGTTAGTGGTGACTTTAATGGCGATGGATATATAGATGTTTTTTGTCCAGGGAATATTTATAGTAATAATTTAGATAATGATGTTGGATTTTTAATTTGGAATTCCACAACAAAAAAATTTGAAGATAAAAACCTATTTAATGATAAATCTCAAATGTCATTAATATGGAATGCTCAGAAAGTTGTACCACTATATTTAAATGATGATAATTACGTTGACTTAGTAATTTTTGGATATATAGATGAGGGAATACCTAACTTTTATACATCTGATAATATTTTAAAATATTCTAAACCAGTATCTTTAGCAATTAGTGATGGTAAGGGAGGATATGATTTAAAACCATTAGTTACAGAAAGCCCAATTTTTTGGCATACAGGAGGTGATGTAGGTGATTTGAATGGAGATGGGATTCCTGATTTAGTTATCAACTATGGACCAATGATGAGAATTATGTGGGGTGTTACCGGATTCCCATATTTTTCAAATTTAAATTCTGCAACTTTTGTAAATGATCCTAATTTAAATTACACAAACAATAATGGATTTGGTGAATCATGTGCTGAATGTGCATATAATGCAGGTGATTGTGTTATTTCTGACATTAATAAAGACGGTAAAAATGATTTAGTACTTTCGTCCTCTGAAGATTTAAACAGTTCAACTTTAGGACCAAAAATTCCTAAAGTTTTAATCAACTTAGGTAATGGTAGATTTAACAAGTCTAGTATCATAAATTTACCTTATTATGGAGATGGAACCAATAATCCTATGTACACACAAAATGATTTTATCATAGATGATGTAAATGGAGATGGTAGAAAAGATATTATAGGACTTAATGAAGCAAGTTATAATACTTGGAATTTGTATGGTTATATTCAACAAATTGATGGATCATTTGTAATCGATAAAAATTTATTTCAATTTTCGATAAATAATCCAAGATTGGCTAGAGATTGGAAACCAA
>Ga0007825_1000014_pt1 | contig 79648 bp, 81 predicted proteins | sample CryBogCBE13Jul09_FD_71229 | JGI IMG/M metagenome (GOLD analysis project Ga0007825, IMG submission 71229) | Freshwater microbial communities from Crystal Bog, Wisconsin, USA - CBE13Jul09 | ecosystem: Environmental > Aquatic > Freshwater > Lake | place: Crystal Bog, Wisconsin, USA | collected... | reverse complement strand
TGCGCCATAATCCCGATATTACGGTACTTGCTGAGCGGATGGCTGCGGGCCATGATATTACTCCGGATGAAGAGGATTCGATTAGACGCGGGCGCTATAGCGACACTGTTTGTGCAGCGCCAGCCTCGTCGCACCTGCGACCAAGCTGGCGACGCTCACTTACCAGCGGTAGTGTGAGAAGGCGCGGTTTGCCTCGGCCATGCGGTGCGTATCTTCGCGCTTCTTGACAGCATTTCCGCGATTGTTCGCGGCATCCATCAGTTCGCCCGACAAGCGCGCCGACATCGTGTTTTCCGAACGGTTGCGCGCCGCCGAGATCAACCAGCGAATCGCGAGTGCTTGTGCACGCTCGGAACGCACTTCAACCGGCACCTGATAGGTCGCACCACCGACGCGGCGGCTACGCACTTCGATGCCCGGCTTCACATTGTTGAGCGCATCATGAAAAACACCGATTGGGTCTTTCTTGGCGCGCGCCTCAACGGTTTCAAGCGCGGTATAAACAATGCCCTCAGCCGTGGCTTTTTTGCCATCAAGCATCACGCTGTTCATGAACTTGGACAAAACCTCATCACCGAATTTGGGATCAGGCAGGATGATTCTTTTTTCTGGACGACGACGACGTGCCATATTTAATTCCCTCTAAAACTTCAGACGCGGATGAAACCCGTCTTACTTCGGACGCTTTGCGCCGTATTTTGAGCGTGATTGCTTGCGATCCTTAACGCCCTGCGTATCGAGAACGCCGCGCAGAACGTGGTAACGCACACCGGGAAGATCGCGCACACGACCGCCGCGAATGAGCACAACGCTATGCTCTTGCAGGTTGTGGCCTTCGCCTGGAATGTAGCTGATGACTTCGCGCTGATTGGTCAGGCGAATCTTCGCAACCTTGCGCAAAGCCGAGTTCGGCTTTTTCGGGGTCGTTGTATAAACGCGTGTACACACACCGCGCTTTTGCGGATTGGCTTCCATCGCGGGTACTTTGGACTTCGCTTTTTGCGGGTCCCGGCCCTTGCGGACCAATTGATTAATCGTTGGCATGAAGCCCTTCACCTTTTCAGTTACTTTGTTTGCTCAAGCGATGCATTTCTGGAACGCAGAAAACACAAAAGACCCCCAGCGACGCAAAGCGCCCCCTAGGCCAACACCCGCACAAACATTGTTCATGGTCTATGTAGCGTCTAATTTCTGCGGGCAATACGAATAGTGACGCAAGCCATCTTTGTTAGACGTTGCGCCGCCTAGCGCGTTACGGCCACTGCGTCAAGCGTTAGCGCGTTTCAAACCGCTGAATCCGCCCGCTCAATCGATTCGTGCCAATTTGCAGCGGCTCATGGCTCCAATCCGCGACAAAGACGGTTGGCCAATCGACGCCGGGCGCCTGGGTCGCCGAATTGTTGGTGACGATGAGCCCTGCCGAGCGATGTAACCTCTCTTCAGCAGCCACAGTAATGAGCGCCGAGTGATTCTCTTTGTCTTTCCCTTGAACAAAAACATTGCCGCTGATCCGCCCGTTCGAACCCGCGCACAAATCGACCATATAATTGGTTGTGTGCCCCGCCGAATCGTCGAAGCTGTTGTCCGCCACCACATTATGTGCCGCGCGGCTTTTGAAATAATGCCCTCCGGCGCCGCGCTCGAAGCGCGAGTGTGTGACCGTGACGCTCCCGTAATTGCCGAAATAGACCGAGTGCGCGCACGACAGCCCCCGATCACACCGCCCGAGTCCCGAGAAGGTCGAATGGTCGATGATGACCGATGAAGCCGGATCGTCGGCGCTGAGAATGCCCTCCTCCGAATTGCGGAACCAGCTGTTTACGACGACGAGATTGCCCGTCTCAAGCCGGATCCCTGCGCCGTTGCCATCGGGCACGCGCAGATTCTGGAAGATGATCCCGTCGATTTTTGCGCCGCGCCCATGAAGCACGAGTGCCGCTTTGCCTTCACAAATCTGGCCGTCGAATACTGCGCGGCCCGGTTCAACCGACTTGAACGTAATATTGCCCCCGTGTTGCGAAGCGCAATCATGGTAGGTGCCCGGTGCGATGAGGATCGTGCCGGTCTGATCACCAATCGCTTTAACGGCATCGTCGAGACGCCAATACCCATGCCCAGACCCGGCGACAGTAAATGGCGGCGCAGCCCCTTGCGCAACCGCAGCAGAGGCGCAGAACCCCGCGAGCAAAACGGCGACTGTCTTCATTTTCGTGACTCCATCATAAACGGCGGATCTGCAATTGCGTCGCGTGCTTCCATCATGAGCCGCCCCCAGTCCGACGATAATTGATTATAATAAGCATCGTCTGGTTCGATCCGATAACGGATCACGGGCTTTTGGCGGTTGGTCGGTATAGCAATCAAATCAAGCGGTCGCCCGACCGACAGATTCGAACGCATCGTGGCATCGAAGGAGAGCAAGCCAACCTTGACCGCTTCCTCAAGCGGCGTGTGAGACATCAAAGTGCGATCCAGTATCGGCTTACCGTATTTGAGTTCGCCAATCTGCAGGAATGGGCTGTCGGGCGAGCACTCGATAAAATTACCCTCGTTATAGATAAGATACAGCTGGAGCGGCGCATCGCCCACGCGACCGCCCAACAAGAGTGACACGCTGGCTGACACCGTCGTGCCGGCGAGAACGCGGCCGATGTCCTGCCGAACGCTCGTCAATGCCTCTCCCACCAGCTGCGCCACGCGAAACATGGTGGGCATATCGGCCAACATACGTTTCGGACCATCGGGCTCTAGCGGCGGCAATCCCTCAGCGAGCGTTGAACGCAACGCCTGCGTCATCGACAGGCTACCGGCGGTCGCCATCACGATCAACCTGTCCTCGGTATCCGACAGAATGTGTAACTTCTTATAGGTCGAGATATTGTCCACGCCCGCATTTGTGCGCGTATCGGCAATCATCACCAGCCCTTGCTCGGTCAACATTCCTACGCAATACGTCATAACAAGGGGTCTCGCTTGAGTTCGTTCGGTGGTCTAGGTGTTTTGGTACAGTGAATAAAGGCAATTTCGACGTTAACGCCCCCTACCACCCGCGTTTCAATTGCGATAAGCGGGCATAATGTCTGTGACTACACCGCTTGATCAATTCAAATCTGTTCTGACGGGAACTGCGCGCGCGATGGCGCATGAGCCCGAGATTGAACTCAGTTTTACATCGGAAGCGCCGTTGGCGCTGGGCAAAACGCTTCGCGTGCCGATGCCCGGGCGAAATCTTCCCGCCGATCAAGTGGCCGAAGCGCGCGGTTTCGCCGACTCGATGGCGCTGCGGTTGCGGCACCATGATGTGGCGCTCCACGCACGGCGGCGCCCGTCAGGAGCGGTGGCGGGCGATGTCTTCGATGCAGTCGAGGCGGCGCGCATCGACGCGCTCGGCGCGCGGCAAATGGCGGGTGTGCGCGCCAATCTCAACTCCGCGACCGAAGCGCGTATGCGGTCTGATCCGATCGCGCGCGCGCGCGCGGTTGAAGAAGTGCCACTTTCAAGCGCCGTGCGGCTGCTCGTGCGCGAGCGATTGACCGGCGACACTCCACCCGAATCGACGGAACTTGGTTTGGCGCTCGTGCGCGACTGGATTGAGGAGAAGGCCGGTGCGGATCTCGATGCGCTCGAACTGGCGATCGATGATCAGGCAACTTTCGCGGCGCTTGTATCGCGCCTGTTGGAGGATCTCTCGCTGATCGACGGCGATCAGGCACCTACTGATGCCGATGATGGTGGCGACGAGGACAATGAGACCGATGTCGCCGAGGACGAAGCTGAGGGTGAGGACGAAGGCGGTGAAGGCAGCGACGCTGATGCACGCGCCGAGGGCGATCCGAGCGCTGATGCGCAACCCGATGATGCCGCCCAAGGTGAAGACACGGATGCGGACGGCGAGATGGAAGATGGCGAAGGCGAGCAGGAGGGGATGCTCCCCGTGCGTCCGAATCGTCCGCCGGCCGATGTCCTGCCCGGCTTCGACTATAAAATTTGGTCGACAACGCATGACGAGGTCGTTCCGGCCACCAATTTGTGTGACCCCGAGGAGCTGACGCGGCTGCGGGCCTATCTCGATCAGCAGCTTCTGCACTTGCAAGGCGCCGTGACAAAACTGGCGAATCGATTGCAACGGCGTTTGATGGCGCAGCAAAACCGGTCATGGGATTTTGATCAGGAGGAAGGGCAACTCGACTCGGCACGACTAGCGCGTGTTGTCACCTCGCCCGGTCACTCGCTTAGTTATAAGATCGAGCGCGAAACCGATTTCCGCGACACAGTGGTCACGCTGTTGCTCGACAATTCCGGCTCAATGCGGGGTCGTCCGATCAGCATTGCGGCTATCAGCGCGGATATTTTGGCGCGCACGCTTGAGCGCTGCGGGGTCAAAACGGAAATCCTTGGCTTTACCACGCGCGCGTGGAAAGGTGGTCATGCCCGTGAGAGCTGGCTGGCTGCGGGACGCCCGGCGCTGCCAGGACGGCTCAACGACATCCGCCATATCATCTATAAAAAGGCCGATGAGCCCTATCGTCGTGCGCGAACATCGCTCGGGCTGATGATGCGCGAGGGATTGCTGAAAGAGAATATCGATGGCGAGGCGCTGCTTTGGGCGCACAGCCGGATTGTCGCACGCCCCGAGGAACGCAGGATCTTGATGGTGATATCGGACGGCGCGCCGGTTGATGACTCAACCTTAAGCGTAAACAATGGCAGCTATCTTGAACGCCATCTGCGGCAAGTTATCGGTTGGATCGAAACGCAATCGCCCGTTGAACTTTGCGCTATTGGCATCGGTCATGACGTCACACGCTATTATGCGCGGGCAGTAACAATCATGGATGCTGAACAGTTGGGTGGAACGATGGTTGAGCAATTGGCAGCTTTGTTTGATCACTGATCTACGGATGACTGAATTGTAAATTAATGCAAAAGTCAGTTCGTCGTGATTATCTCCCGCCCTACCGCTCATCTCCTATTCAACTTGCGCGCGCTAGCGCCTAATCCGCGCCACGCCCAATTTGACCGCGGGTGGCTAACAGGAGTGAGATAAGATGACGACTATCGCTAAAACAACCGCCGCCGTGCTTGCCCTCGCGCTTGCACTTCCGATGGCAGCGCATGCGCAAACGAGCGCGATGACGGCTCCGAAGGCCGACACCAATAATCCAAACGTCGTTGCTTACACGACAAAGACTGGTAAAGTAATCCATTATGATTGCTCAAAAGCTGGAAACAAAAATAAGGCCGCCTGCAAGGGGCATTAATTTTTTGTAGTCATATTGATTAGGAGGGGTGAGGCAAAAATCTCACCCTTTTTATCGATTTTTTTCATTTTATGCACAAAATTCATTGGAACCGTTCAATGTTATAAAATTATTCGATAATTGTAACGGTTGAATAAATTACGCCAGCCGTTAACATTCGCGTTGGGCAGATGGTGAGACGCAGGTTTGAGGGGATTTCGGGGATGACAGGTCTAATTCAATCGTATTGGTGGATAGTCGTCATTGCGCTGATCGTATTTGCGGTCGGCTATTGGGCATGGGCGCGCAATCGTGCCAATAAGGCGCAGGTGAATGCAGAGACTCTCGATGTGGTTGGCACGGCGACGCAGGCTCCGAGCGACGCACGGTCTGGGCTAACCGACTTTGCCAGAAAAGCGGCACCGACGGCTGATGCCGGTGCCGTTTCCGACATCGTCACGAACAAACCGAAGATCGTAGCCGCAGTCGGCGAACCAGATAACTTGCTGCAAATCAAAGGTATCGGGCCGAAACTTAGCGCGCTGTGCCAAAGCCTCGGGATCACACGGTTCGATCAAATCGCAGCATGGACTCCCACCGATATTGCCGAAGTTGACCAGCATCTCGGCACGTTTCGCGGGCGTATTGCGCGAGACGGCTGGGTCGAGCAGGCGCGGCTTCTGGCGGCAGGCGATGTCGCCGCATTTGAAACAAAGTTTGGCAAACTTGACAGCCAGAACAATTAACTTCCCATTTTTATCGGTTTCGACCGCAGCGATCCTGTGCCTGATGACTGCGGTCGCCGCAATTGCCGCAACCAATCTGGCCGAGGAACAGCGCGCACTTGCGCGGGCACACGAGGCACGTGATCTGGCGTTGCGGCGCGGTGCATTGCTTGATCAAGAAGCCGCAACGGCCCATGATGCCGAGCGGGCAGCGCTGGCGCGGACGGCTGCGATCGCGGCGCGTGTGCAACCCGCCGAGGCAGATGTCGATGCCGGCATCACACGCATTGAGGTCATTGAAGCATTGCGGCGAAGGCAGCGCGTGCGACTCGCAGCCGCCCAAAAGCCGGCCTTCCAACTGATCGCCGCGCTACAGCTCATCGGCAAGCGCCCGCCCGCCCTTGCCTTGGTGGCTCCGGGCTCGTTGAACGACATCGTGCATCTGCGCAGTGTGCTGGCTGCAATGACACCCGTCATCACGGCACGCACAGCCAGCTTGCGGGCAGAAGTCCAGCGCGGCATCGTGCTTCGTCAACAGGCAGATCAGGCGCTGGCTGCGCTGAAAGACAGCCGCTCACAATTGGTTGCGCAACAAAATATGTTGGCGGCGGATGCTGCCGCAGCGCATGCGCGCGCGGCATCGCTCGCGGATCAGATGCTGCTCGAGCAGGACCGCGTCATCGCGATGGGGGAAAAGGCGCGTGACATCAAGTCGCTTATGGCGACGATAACTGCGGAAGCGGATATCAGCGATGCGCTCGCGGCTTTACCGGGCCCAATTCAACGCCCGTCCGATGTTGCCAAGCTGGCGAGCGCCTTGCCGGTTACCCCGCCGGTCAATCCGTTCCCCTCAATCCATTATCGGTTGCCCGTCGTCGGCAGCATCGTCAGCGGCATGGGTGAGGAGACGACTCCCGGTGTGCGAGCGCGCGGCCTCACACTCGCGACAGCACCAAACACGCTGGTCGTCGCGCCAAGCGACGGCCGGATTATTTTCGCGGGGCCCTATCGTGGCTTCGGGCAGATTATTATCATCAATCACGGTCAGGGTCTCACCACATTGATCACCAATCTCAGTCGTCTCTCGACGCGTGTTGGCGCAGCCGTGATTGGCGGCAGTCCGATAGGCTATGCTGGGAACGACCAACCAACGATTATGATTGAGTTGCGTCGCGCAGGCGTTCCCATCGATATTACGCCGCTCTTGTCCTGAAATCAGGCTCTTTCGCAGGCTTGAATTCCACTCTATGCTATTGGGAAGAAAAAGAGATTTACCCATTATGAAAATGCCTGTTTTACGTGCTGCCCTGCTGGTTTCTGTGGTGGCACTGCTGCCCGCGATGAATGCGACGGTTGCTGCGACCGATACCGCCTTGAACCGCGAGTTCGCGCCATTCTGGGCCGTCTACGATCGGATCAAGTCCGATTATGTTGACCCGACCGATGACAAGAAGCTGGTGAACGGCGCCATCGAGGGCATGTTGCGCAGTCTAGATCCGCACAGCTCGTATGAAACGGGCACCGAATATGACAATCTGCGCTCGCTCACTGACGGAAATTATGGCGGCTTAGGATTGTCGGTCACGCTCGAGCAAGGCGCGGTCAAAATCATCGCGCCTACAGCCGATACGCCGGCGGCGCGAGCCGGGCTGAAGCCGGGCGACTATATCACGCATATCAATGGCGAATTTATCGTCGGCGACACAATCAACGAGGCCGTCGATAAAATGCGGGGCGCACCCGGCACGGCGGTGACGCTCACGATTCTGCGCGGTGGCCGCGAGAAGCCCTTTGACGTGACGCTGACGCGCGCGATCATCGAGATCAAGCCTGTGAAATGGGATATCAAGGGCCAGATCGGCGTGATCAGCATCAGCCAATTCTCGCGAAATGCCGAACAAGAAGTTCGCGATGCGCTTGTGGCCATCGATCGGAAGCTCGGTCATCATCCGCTTGGTTATATCGTGGACCTGCGGTCTGATCCCGGCGGCCTCCTCAACGAAGCGGTCGACGTATCTGACGCGTTCCTGGAAAGTGGCGAAATCGTCTCGCAGCGCAGCCGTGATCCGCGTGATACGCTGCGCTGGAACGCGCGACCGGGCGATGATGCGCATGGCCTGCCTGTGATCGTACTTGTGGATATTGGCTCGGCATCAGCGTCTGAAATCGTCGCGGGTGCGTTGCAGGACCATCATCGCGCGCTCATCATGGGGCAGCGAAGCTTTGGTAAAGGCTCGGTGCAATCCATCTTCGAGTTCGGCGGCAAGCGCGCTTTGCGGTTGACGACAGCGCGATATTACACCCCCTCGGGCCGCTCAATTCAGGAAGGCGGCATTGAACCCGATATTACCGTGCCGCAGTTGAGCGACCCAGATTATAATTCAAAATTGCAGCCGCGCGAAGCTGACCTGCAGCACCATCTGATCAACCAGAATAAGGTGGATAACAAGCTGCTTGAATCGGATACGAAACCCGATCCGCGATTCACTGCGACGCCTGCCGAACTCAAGGCCAAAGGCATCACCGACTTCCAGCTTAATTATGCGCTGGAAACGCTTAATCGACTGGCGAAGTCGCCTTCTGGACTCAGCAAATTGGGGGTCAGATGAGGACTGTCTCACGCGCGAACATTGTCGCGTTCTTCGTGCCCGCCAGCCTGATGGTCGGCGCGCTCGGCAGCCAATATATTGGCCACCTTTATCCATGCGAGATGTGCTGGTGGCAGCGCTGGCCGCATTATGCGGCGATTGCGCTCGCGGCGGTCGCATTCCTCGCGCCAAAGGGTCTGGTTCAACGCATCCTCGTCGCGTTCGCCGCCGGCGGCATCCTGACCAGTGGTGTGATCGGCGCTTTCCATGCGGGTGTCGAATATCACTGGTGGCAAGGCTTAACCTCGTGTTCGAGCACAGCGGCGGGCCACTCGCTGAGCGATATCCTCAGTGCTCCACTCATTCGTTGTGATCAGGCACAATGGACGTTGTTTGGAATTTCGCTCGCCGGGTTCAATGCACTGATCTCAATTCCTGGCGCGCTGCTCGTTTATGGCTTGCTGTTAAAGGACCGCGGTCAATGACACCTGATATTGCTTCGATGCTGCGGGTCAATCAGGCCGGTGAATATGGTGCAAAGCGCATTTACGCGGGGCAACTCGCAGTCATGGGCAACCGGCATCCGAGCGCCCAACTGATCGCGCATATGGCCGCGCAAGAGGAACGCCATCTCGACACATTTGATCAGATGATTGCGCAGCGCGGCGTTCGCCCGACTCTGCTGCATCCGTTTTGGCATGTCGCAGGTTTTGCGCTGGGCGCCGTAACGGCCCTAGTTGGGCCACATGCCGCAATGGCATGCACGGCTGCGGTCGAGACGGAAATTGACCGGCACTACGCCGCCCAGCTTGACGAACTGGGTGATCGGGAGCCCGAACTCAGCAACGCGATCCGCGACTTTCAGGCAGAGGAGTTGGAGCACAAAGCTTCGGCGCTTGAGAATGGTGCGGAGCAACTGCCGGGCTACCCATTGGTTGACGCTGTCATTCGGGCAGGCTGCCGTGTGGCCATTGCCCTGTCGACCGCGTTATAATGGTATCTACGTTTGACGATTGGTCAGGGCACGTTCATGCTCACGCTGTCAAAAGAGGAGTTATGATGCGCTCGCTTATTTTCGTTGGTCTCGTCCTTTCCGCGGCTGTACCAGAAATGGCTCCAGCGCAATTTGTTGACGGAACGCTGATCATTTACGGTAACGACAAGTGCCCGACGAACAAGGAGGGGCAGGAAATTGTCGTCTGTTCACGCCGGTCCGAATCAGAGCGCTATCGCATTCCGAAAGAGCTCCGCAGCGGCGGTAAGTTTGCCGAGAGCGAAAGCTGGACGAAGCGCTCGCAAGCAACGCTCAGCACAGGCCGCACAGGCATCGGCAGCTGCTCAGCGGTTGGCCCCGGCGGCTTCACCGGATGTGCTGCACAGGACTACAGCGTTTGGAAGCAAGAGAAGAAAGCCGACAAGACGGCTGATCAGGGCGTTCCCGGTTCAACTATTGCACCTTGATCATGCCGAGGTGAACGCTCGGCGTTTTATCGCCGACTGTTGCAGTTACACCTAGATTTTGCGGCAGCCTAAGCGCTTCTGCTGACAATTTCGCCATCCGGATTGTGTAGCGCCCATACGGCACTCCTTCGAATAAAGCATAACCATCATATTCGGTCCGCGTCCGCGCGACCACATGATCCGTCACATCGACCAGCTCAAGATCAACGCCCTCGAGTCGTCCCCCGCCGGACTTGACCACCGTCGCGTCGATTTCACCAGCGCTAGCCACCGCCAGTTCAATTTCTTGCAAGACACCGGGGCGCGGCGTGACGACCAGCCCAACCGTCTCTGGCTGCATCAGCGGATCGGACAGACTGGAGGCATCAATCCCGATAAGCAGCGGAATGAACGGCTGAAGCCCATCAACGATAATTTCGCCGTCAAGGTTCGTCGCATCGGTCACCGGAACGCGGCCGGTCGTGATCAAGACGCCCTTGTCCCATGGCTCACCGGGATCATGGATGCCGTTATGGTTGAGATCGCGAAAGACCCGAACCCGGACCGCGCCATGACTGGCCTGCTTTTCGGACGTGACGCGAAGGCCATGATGGCCATTATCGCCCAGACTAAATGCAACACTCAGCCCGCCCGCGACCGAACCGTCACTCGCCACCTCACCGCTAGCTGTCATGGCAACCTTCTTGAACTGCCGGACATAGCCCAGACCGATACGCGCGCGCGACAATGTCTGATCATAGCCCAGCTCCGCGCGCCAGTGTGCGGCGTGGCGTTCGTCATGTCCGGCCAACCACTCGCCGATAAGAGACACGCTTTGCAGCCGCACTTCGGGTGCCACTTCGACATGCGCCTCACCACGAATATGGACACCACCGATCCGCACATTGGTCAGCAGATTGGCATCGAGCTGATCGGGTGGCGGCGGGCCAGTGCGCTGCATTGTTTTGACCCAGTCCAGTTCGCCCGTCATCAGCCAGCGTCCGATATTGACCGATGCGCGCGCCGCTGTGTCGAGCCGGTCCACGCCGCTGAGCGTCGTCGTGTATTTGGTCTCGACGTGGAACGGGATGAACAGGGGGCCGAGTTTCACATTCTGATCGATCATGAGCGTTTGCGTGCCGGTCACGCCTTGCGCAACACGGTCTGATTGAAAGCCATGGCTCGCATTGATCGATTCAGCGGAAATATATGTCGTACCGAGTTGCGCGAGCGCCTGAACCCGCCACGCTTGCCCGCCATTGGTTATGTCACTCGATTGCGATACCTCGAACAAAGCAGGACCAATTGAACGACGCAGCGAATTCTCGATAAAATAATGTCGTCCTGCATAGGGCAGCATGAGTGAATGGAACATAACAGAAACTGACGTTCTGCGGTCTAGACCATGCTCAACGCCGATACTCCCGCGCCAACCGCCTTGATCTGAAACGAGCGGATTGGCGAGCGTAATGAGGTCATGACCAGCCTGATCAATCCCCGCCCAATAATAGGATTTCTTCGCCGGGATCGAGTCCGGCCCTACCGCGACAACTTGAACATGTCTTCGAATTTGACCCTGCGGCCCGTAGAGCACGATCTCAAAGCGATTCTGTCCGTACAGCAGCTCCACATCAAGAAACTCATATCGTCCGTCTGGGCGGCTCTCAGCGAAGCCGAGCAACTGTCCGTTGCGATACAGATCGGCGTCCCAGCCGCGCGGCAATTCGCCCTGGAAGTTCGTCCGCCCAAAACTATCGGCCTGCGTGACCGGGCGGTTGGTGATCGTGAAACCACGCCCGAGCGACGTTTGGGCAACCAACGCCGTTGACGCGCCGGTAACATCGCCGACCTCGACATGCGTTGCGTGCAATGGCCCGAGCAAACCACCATTCAAATCCGTGCGGTATGCGCGCATCCGGAGGCTTGACGGCTTGCCAGCGGCGTCCGAGGCGAGCCGCGCATCATACGCCACTTTGCCCACCTCACCCGCGGCGTAAATTTCATATGCGACGCCGGCGGAATTACCGCTCTGCACATCGCGGACACCCGAAACGCTGGCGACCACGTCAATGGCTGGCGCGCGCAAACCGGAATATGTCACGCGCGCTTGAGGAAGGGTCTTTAAGTCAAACACCGTTTGGGTGCGGATACTTGTCGCTTTCGCCTTTCGTTCCAGTGCACTTTGCACCGGAAGCTTGGTCTCGGATTGCAGGACGAGCAACGCATTGCTGCGATCTTCCTTGATCTTGATCCCGAGCCAGTCCGCTGCTGCAGGAATGAGGATGCACCAACCCTCGGGCGTGTCTTGAATTGTCGTCGCGCCGAGTTTTGTGCGCAAGTTCATGATTTGTACCGTATCAGCATCGCGGTCAATCGAGATTGTCCGGTTCTCGCTGAAAATCCAGCCAGTTGCGCGGCGCGACTTTTTGTCGAGGCGAATGGGCAGATCAAGCGACATGATGAGATCGCCGAAGTCGATGCAAGTTCCACTCGGCGTTGCATAGCCGCGCACGCCATCACCGAGCCGATATTGGGCGAGATGGACATCGAAGAGCAGCGCATCGTCTTGATTAGGTGCCCATGCACTCTGCGACGCGGGCTTAGCCGGTGCCGCACAAACGGCTGCGGCAGGGAGTGCAACCGCAAACCCCGCCAATGCCGCAACGGCATAACGCTTGAATGATGTGATCCAGCGCATCGGCCGCGCCTTAACCTCGGCGCTCCTAGCGCAATTCGGTCTGGAGCGAAGAAATCAAACCGCCGCCAAGATCATCTGGCTCGCGATACTCGACAGTCACGGGGCCATGCAAAGTCGCGGCTTGTTCGGCTGGAATGGGCAAGGACACAGCGCGCTGCCCGATTTCCGCATAAACGGCGATCCCCTTCGCTTCGAAGAGCGGCTTTGCCTGTCCCGCGCGGAGGACGCGGATATTGCCATATACCGAGCGCGAACCGGTGCGGGTCAGCGTGATGTCAAGCAGGCTCATCGGTGCCTTGGCTTCAACATGCGCCTCGGTAATCTTGGCGCTGGCCTGCAAATTGCCTCGGCGAATAATGATCGGGATCACTACGCCATAAATGGGGATCAATTTGATCGAGAGTGCCTTGTCGTTGTTCGCTGCAGCGACTGGCGTGGCGTCCGGGATCGCGCGAAACACCATATGCGCGCGATACTCACCGTCTGGAAGGTCGTCTGCCGCGCGGATGCCGACACGAATAGCCTGGGGCTGATTGGGCGGAAGTGTGACGCGGCGCGGCGCATAACTGATGATCTCAAGCGTTTTTTTCTCGTGATCATTTGCCTGCTCCAGTGGCACCTCTTCAAGGTCGCCATCCGGTTTCATCCGGCGCAGCTCAAGACTGATACGGTAGTTGGCGGTGTCCGCGCCGATATTGTTCAGCACCACTTCGGTGCCACGGCTGCTGTCGAGCACCACGCGCGTAGGGGCGACGAGTAGATCGCCAACCCCCGCCTGCGCAACAGAGCCCGTCAGTCCGACGGCAAGGGCCGCCACTGACGCAAGCGTAATGCTCGCCCATCCGCTAGTGTGGTGACGCATAATCAACTCCATAATGACCTGTTAGGTCCGTTATGGAGTTGAAATGGTTATTATTCCGCTAACCTTATTTGAAAATAATCGCAGCGCCAACATCAGGCGGCGGCTGGCATCTTCCCTTGGGTCACTTGCCGCGCGAAAATATCGCGTGCGAGCGAAAGCGAGAAGAGATGCGCATGAACCAGCGGCAAGAGTCCTGACTGCATCATCTTGCGCAGCACATCACCACGCAAATCACGCAGCGCTTCCTCGTTCACCATCTGGAAGCCGCGATAAATAAAGGGCTGCTCCCTGCCTTCGGGCTGGATTGTGACTTCGCCCTCCATCAAAAGCTTATGCTCCATCAGCTCCGCAACGAATGAACCGGTGCGCAGGCCAGCCTGCTCGAACTCCTCGCAGAACTTCAGGATGCTGGTGACGACTTCGGTTGGCTTGCCATCATCAAACAAGGCATCGCCCTCGTCAAATGCGCCAATCGCGTCGGCCGTCGGATCAAAGCACAATGAGAGTTCTTCGGCATCGGGACGCAGCTTGGCCAGCAAAAACGGATAACGGCGGACATAAGCTGGAATATAAACGTCGCTCAGGACTTTGCCCTCGTCATCGACAAAGGTGTTGACGCCCTCATTCAGACCCATAAGTGCGAGGGGCACCGGATTCTCACCGCTCGAGAACACAATCGGGAAGTGCCGCTGGCACAAACCAAACTCGTCGATGGTGAGTGGGATCGCATGGTGCTTCGCAAGCCAGGGCGCAGTGTCGCTGCGGCGCGCGCGCCAAGTGGCATGATCGACCGACGACAAGGGAACGAGGTCGTTGTACAAAACGGGCAGTGAATTCGCTTGTGGCGCTGTCGCCATGGCCGGTCTCCTAAAATTGATCCGCGCCGCTCTATTGAACCTGCGCAGGTGACGCAAGCGTGATCAGCTTGCCGGGGTTCATTATGCCGTGCGGGTCGAGCGCCGCTTTGATCGCGCGCAGTGCCATCATCCGCGACGGGTCCGACAGTCGCAAAAGTTCTTCGCGTTTCATCTGGCCGATGCCATGCTCGGCGGAAATGGAGCCCTTGGCTGCAACGACAAGATCATGAACACGATGACTGGCGGCTTCGCCGACCGTTGCGCGCCATTGCACCGCATCAACGCCGCGCGGCGCGCGGACGTGAAAATGGACGTTGCCATCGCCAAGATGACCAAAGGCACTGGCGGTGACGCCGGGAAATTCAGCCTCGATTGCCCGCGCAGCGCTCACCATAAAATCGGGCATGGCCTCCACCGGCACTGAAATATCGTGCTGCATCGCCGGGCCGTCATTGCGCTCCGCCTCGGATATCGATTCGCGCAACCGCCACAGCGCTTTGCTTTGCGCTTCACTGCGCGCAACAACCGCATCCTCGAGCAAGTCTTGCTCGAATGCCTGACCAATCAACGCCTCAAGCGCGTCGGCGGCGTTCTGGTCGTTCGCGCTCTCGGTATACTCAAGCAAAACCGACCACGCGTGTGTGCCTGAGAGCGGCGCGCGCGTATCCGGAATATGGTGGAGCACGAGCGCGAGCGAGTCATTGGGAATAAGCTCAAAGCTCTCCACATGCTCCGCCGCACGCGCCTCAACAAATCGCAAGAGCTGCAACGCAGCCTGCGGACTCGCGAGGCCGACCCACGCGGTGGCATGATCCGCCACCGCCGGATAGAGCTTCAGCGACGCCGCGGTGACGACGCCCAATGTCCCTTCCGCCCCGATCAGGAGCTGGGTGAGGTCATAGCCGCGATTGTCCTTCTTGAGCGCGGCGAGGCCATCATAAATCGATCCGTCGGGCAGCACAGCCTCCAGACCCAGCACGAGCTTGCGCATGGTTCCGAAACGCAGCACCTGCGTGCCGCCCGCGTTCGTCGAAACAAGGCCTCCAATCGTCGCCGATCCCTTTGCGCCAAGGCTGAGGGGGAAGCGACAGTTTACAGCCTGTGTGGCCATATGAAGCTGCTCAAGAATGACGCCTGCTTCCGCAATCGCGAAGCCAGCCTCTGCGTCGAGAGCGCGAATGGCGTTCATCCGCCGCAACGACAAGATCAATGCCCGACCGCTATCATCCGGCGTCGCGCCGCCCACCATAGAGGTATTGCCGCCCTGCGGCACGAGCGGAATACCGTGTGCGCCCGCCAGCCTGACCACCGCCGCTACCTCATCGGTGGTTTTCGGCGCGATGATCGCCTCGGCCCGCCCCGTCCACCGCCCGCGCCAGTCGGTAAGCCACGGCGCAATATCATCGCTATCGGTTATCACCCCTCGTGGGCCGAGAAGTGTGGTTAATTGATCAAGAAGTTCGGTCGACACCCTGTTCGCCTGTTCAAAAGCTGCTTGCGTTTCAATTCAGCGTCTGTTCAATCGCGTAGCGCCATCTACCAGCCACAATGAATTGGTTGCACATGAGATTATTCGCTTATGCACTGCTGACAGTTTCGGCAAGTGGTTCTGCCGTGTCTGCAGCGTCAGCGGTCGATGTTGAGCAGCATGTGGTGATCCGTATCCGCACCTACAGCACATTTTCAGCGCCTAAGCCCATCGTTTGGCAAGAGCGAAAAGGCCCTAAATGCATCCGGATGGACCAATTGGGCGGGGCCGCCATTACCCAGCCAGACAGCGTTGACCTCACATTGCGTGGCGGTCAGTTCGTTCGCGCGCGCCTTGAGAAAGGCTGCCCGGCACATGATTTCTTTTACTCCGGCTTTTACCTCAGTCCAGCGCCAGACGGCCAGATCTGTGCTGGACGTGATGTGGTGCACGCGCGGATTGGCGGCGATTGCGGCATCACCAAATTCAGATCATTGGTGCCGCACAAATAGCCGTCTCACACGCTTCTGCTTGACAAACCAAGCTTTATCAGCAAGCGCAAAAGCACGGGCGCAGCAGTTTTGATTGCGCCGTTTATTTCCGGATGACCTATGAGCTTTGCCGATCTCGGCCTTTCTGATGAATTGCTGCGCGCCGTAACCGAGGCAGGGTATGACACGCCAACGGCTATCCAATCGAGCGCTATCCCGAGCGTGCTGATGATGCGCGATGTCATTGCCATCGCCCAAACCGGCACCGGAAAGACGGCCAGTTTTGTGCTGCCGATGATCGATATTCTGGCGGAGGGGCGCGCCCGCGCGCGGATGCCCCGCTCGCTCATTCTCGAGCCGACGCGCGAACTCGCCGCACAGGTCGCCGAGAATTTTGAAAAATACGGCAAGTATCACAAGCTCTCGATGGCCTTGCTCATCGGCGGTGTACAAATGGGTGACCAGATCGCGGCGCTCGAACGCGGTGTCGATGTCCTCATTGCCACGCCGGGGCGCCTCAAAGACCTTTTTGAGCGCGGAAAAATCCTCCTGACGGGTTGCTCGATGCTTGTGATCGATGAGGCCGACCGGATGCTCGACATGGGGTTCATTCCCGACATCGAAGAAATTTGCACCAAACTTCCGGCCAACCGACAGACTTTGCTGTTCTCGGCAACGATGCCAGGGCCGATCAAAAAGCTTGCGGACAAATTCCTCACCAATCCGAAGTCGATCGAAGTTGCGCGGCCCGCGAGCACAAACACCCAAATCACGCAATATGTGGTGCCGACGACCAGCCGGAATAAGGCCAAATTGATCGATCGTTTGCTCGATGATCGTGCGGTCACAACCGCAATCATTTTTGCCAACCGCAAAACCACCGTCCGCGAACTGGCGCAAAGCCTGAAACGAAACGGCTATCGGGCGGGCGAAATCCACGGCGACATGGATCAGTCGAGCAGGATCAGTGAACTGGATCGGTTCAAAGCCGATGAAATCAACATTCTGGTCGCATCCGATGTCGCCGCACGCGGGCTTGATATCAAAGGCGTGACCCACGTTTTCAATTATGATGTGCCTTGGCATCCTGATGACTATGTGCACCGGATCGGCCGAACAGGGCGCGCGGGCGCGACGGGCATTGCCATTACCTTGGTGACCAGCGCGGATGAAGAGGCCATCGCCAACATCCAGAAGCTAACGGGACATGCAATCGCGACGCTCGCCGGCGTCGAGACCCCTGATATCGTCGAGCGTGACGCTGAGGTCGTCGTGGTTCCGAAACAACACGCTGCCAAGGCGACGGCAGCTAAGTCAACTGCGGCGAAGCCAACTGCTGCCAAAGCAAAGCGCGTTGCCAGCGCGAAGCGGATCGAAGACGGCGCCGCCAACGATGTAGCCACACGTCCGGTTGCGGAGGCACCCAAGGTCAAGGACAATGCTGAGCCCAAGTCTGAATCGGATTGGAATGGGCCAGTACCCGACTTCTTGAGAGCCTCTTTCCTCAACTGACGCTCTGCACGAGCTAACGCAGGGCCCGTCGGCGACACAAATCTTGACTTGAGGTGGAAGTCGGGTATGCGAAACACGATGCGGGTGTAGCTCAATGGTAGAGCTGAAGCCTTCCAAGCTTATGACGAGGGTTCGATTCCCTTCACCCGCTCCACCCCCCACTCAATCTTCGGCGGAACCGATCACCGGGTTGAGTTGCGTGAAGGTCAATTCCCTCTGCATGCGACTGTCAAAGAGTGTGACACTCAAATTTGCTCGGCGCGAGCGCCTTTGTTAAGGCGGTGCGATGAAAGACCCACTTGCAAAACTACCCGGCTATGCGCTCCGTCGCGCGTCTGTGACGATGATGGATGCTCTCTCTGAAGGTTTAAAAGATCTCGATCTCAAGTTCACCGAATCGACGGCGCTGGTTCTGATTGGCGCCAACCCTGGCATCCGCCAAGCCGATCTTGTCGAGATGCTCGCCATTCAACGCCCGAACATGGTGCCGCTGGTTGCGCGGCTTGAAATGCATGGTTGGGTCGAGCGCGCGGCGGTCGATGGGCGTTCCTTTGGACTCACACTCACCCCAGCAGGTGAAGCGCTGTTGAATCGCGTTTGGGTTGTGGTCAATGATCTAGAGCAGCGACTGATCAGCCATGTCCGAACGGACCAGGTGGAGATATTCCACAAAACATTGACCGCGATTTGGCAAAATTGGTGATGCCGCGCCTATAGCGGCAGCCCGACATAATTCTCGGCAATTGCTGTTTGCATCGCGCGCGAGGACGCGATGTAGTCGAGTTCGGCGACCTGCATGGCGCGCTCGAACGGGCCATCGTCAGGGAAACGGTGCATCAGCTTGGTAAGCGACCAGCTGAAACGCTCAGATTTCCACACGCGCGCGAGGGCCTTGGCGGAATAGGTGGCGACGCTGTCATTATCGCTGTGCTTGAAGAACCGGATCAACGCGTCGGAGAGGTAATTCACATCGGACGCCGCCAGATTCAGGCCCTTTGCGCCTGTCGGAGGGACGATATGCGCGGCATCACCCGCGAGAAACAGGCTGGCGTAGCGCATCGGCTCAAACACAAAACTGCGTAAGGGCGCGATGGATTTCTCCAGCGCCACCCCACGCGTCATCCCCGCGGCCGCATCTGGCCCGAGCCGCAGCGCGAGTTCATCCCAGAGCCGGTCATCGCTCCAGTCCTCAATCCGCTCGGTCATCGGCACATCGATATAATAGCGGCTGCGTGTTTTCGAACGCATCGAGGCGAGCGCAAAGCCGCGTTCGTGATTGGCGTAGATAAGCTCATCATGGCAGGGCGGCACATCGGCGAGGATCCCCAACCAGCCAAACGGATAGACCCGCTCATACTGCCGCGCGACACTGGCCGGAACCGCCTTGCGCGCGGGGCCATGAAAGCCGTCGCAGCCAGCGATAAAGCGTGCATCGATGCGGTGCGTTGTGCCGCCTTTGGTGTAGGTGAGGGAGGGGGTGTCGCTCTCTACATCGTGCAGCGCCACGTCCGCAGCATCATAAACAATCTCGAGCCCCCGCGCAGGCGCGGCATCCATCAAATCGCGGGTCACCTCGGTTTGGCCATAGACCGTCACATGCTTGCCGGTGAGCGCGAAAGTATCAATCCGGATCAGCCGTTCGCCATCGGCAAGGCAGAAGCCGTTCTCGATGAGCCCCTCGGCGTTGAGCCGCGCGTCGATCCCGAGCCGGTGGAGCAAATCAGTCGTCGTATTTTCAAGAACCCCCGCGCGGATCCGCCCGAGGATGTACTCAGGCGACTGCCGCTCGACGATCACGCAGTCGACACCCTCGGCCCTTAATAGGTGCCCAAGCAGCAGGCCCGCTGGTCCCGCACCGATAATGGCAACCTGCGTCTTCACGCGCCGAACTGCTGCTCAAGATCATGCAGCACCTTGTAGCACGGCAGCACTTGCGCGACCGAAGAGTTTGGCTCGCGGCCCTCGCGGATGGCGCTGATGAACTCGCGGTCCTGCAGCTCGATGCCGTTCATGCTGACGGCGACCTTGCTCACGTCAATCTGCTCGTCCTTGCCGTTGAACAGGTCATCATAGCGCGCGATGTAAGTGGCGCTGTCGCCAATATAGCGGAAGAAGGTTCCCAACGGTCCGTCATTGTTGAAGCTCAGCGAGAGGGTGCAGATCGCGCCCGACGCGGCTTTGAGCTGGATCGACATATCCATCGCGATGCCCAACTCAGGGTGGTGCGGGCCTTCAATGGCATTAGCCTTCACGATCGGCCCAGCCTGATAGGCGAACAGATCAACGGTGTGCGCGGCATGGTGCCACAGCAAATGGTCGGTCCAGCTGCGCGGCTGGCCCTTGGCATTCATATTCTTGCGGCGGAAGAAATAGGTTTCCACATCCATTTGCTGGATATTGAATTCGCCCGCCTTGATGCGGTTATGGATATATTGGTGCGAGGGGTTGAACCGGCGGGTATGCCCGACCATGCAGGTGAGGCCGGTTTCTTGTTGCTTGTTGAGCACCGCTTCAGCATCGGCCCAGCTATCCGCGAGCGGAATTTCAACCTGAACATGCTTGCCGGCGTTCATGCACGCAATGGCTTGGCTCGCGTGCATTTGCGTGGGCGTGCAGAGGATGACGGCATCGACATCGTCGCGCGCGAGCGCATCTTCGAGTTCGGTGGACGAGTGCTTCGCGCCATATTTCTGGGCGACGGCTGCAGCCTGCTCACCCGTGCGGCTAATAATCGAGACAATCTCCACGCCGTCGATCAACTTCAGGCCATCAAGATGTTTTTCACCAAAGGCTCCTGCACCCGCGAGTGCGATCCGAACAGGTTTGGTCATGTAATGGGCTCCAATACGATATGGCCAATGGCCGTGTTGCTGCAGGGAATATGATAATGGCGGTGCAGGCATTTGGTGGCCTTGCCCAGCGCGCCGCGCATGATGAGCCACATCACCATTTCGATGCCTTCGCTGCCGGTCTCGCGCAGATATTCGATATGCGGGATATGGCGCGCGGCGTCGCTGTCGCCGATCAGAAGATCGAGGAACTTATTGTCCCATTCGCGATTAAGCAGGCCAGCGCGCGGGCCCTGCAGCTGGTGCGACATGCCGCCCGTGCCCCAGATTTGCACGTTCAAATCCTCGGGGAAACTCTCGACCGCGCGCGCGATGGCTTCGCCCAAGGCCCAACAGCGATTGCCCGAGGGCGGCGGGTAGGTGACAACATTCACCGCCAAGGGAATGACCTTGCATGGCCAAGCGTCGGGGGTACCGAACATCATCGAAAGCGGCACGGTGAGACCATGGTCTACGTCCATCTCGTTGATGATCGTCATGTCAAACTCATCGAGGATCAGGCATTGTGCGATGTGCCAGGCAAGATCGGGATGGCCCTCGACATCAGGTGCGGGGCGCGGCCCCCAGCCTTCGTCGGCAGGCTTGAAGCGCTCGCCGCAGCCAATCGCGAAAGTGGGGATGATCTTCATATCGAATGCGGATGCGTGGTCATTGTACACGAGGATGACAACGTCGGGCTTTTCCGCCTTTTCCCATTCTTTGGTCCATTCATAGCCCTTGAAGATCGGGCTGAAATAATCGTCGCCCGCCTTGCCCTGATCGACGGCGACGCCGAGCAGCGGAATGTGGCTGGAGGCGACGCCAGCAGTAATGCGGGCCATCTCAATATCCTCCTTTGATTGAGCGGTTTCCTTCCGGAGAACGACCGCCATTGTTCATCATGTCGCGATATTCCGGAAAGGTCATGCCGGTCATGCTGCTCACGGCTTCGGCAAAACTTAGTCCATCGGTCGAAAAAACCTTGGAGAGGAAATAGATGTTGCCACCAAGGTCCAGCATTCGGTTATAATCGCGGTCGAGAATCGACTGGCGCTGTTCCTCCGACATCGGCCATTCGGCCAGGTAGGTACGCTCGTCAGCTTTCCAGCGTTCCCGATTTTCAGCCTTCATCAGGCTCATCGCGAACTGGTTCATGTGATAGCCCTGCCGTGCACGCTTGGCGGTATAAACGCGTGTGCCGGGGATATCTTCAAACTCGGCGAGATAGGCATGGATGTCCTGCATTATTCTCCCTTTCCGTCCGAGGCCCTGAGCCGTTCGATGATGCGCCGCGCGCGCGTGCCGCCTTCATCGATATTATAGGCGCGCAGCTTCAGGTCTACGTTGGTGGCGAGCGAGCGCTGCTGCGCCTCGAGGATCGCAACATCCTCCATGAAGACGCCGCCCTGTTGGGCTCGGAAACGTGCGGTAAACCCGGCATCATCGGTCAAGAAGTTGCGCGCCATGCCCCAGAAATAATGGCTGGTGGTCTCGGTTTCTGGAGTCATCACGTCGATCACGAAACCGCGCACACCTTGGTCATGAACCGCAATCGTTGCTCCAGCCGCGATGGGCGCCACGCCGACATCGATGATCACGGCCGAAGGCGGGATGAATTGGCAGATCTGCCAGCGATCGACACGACCCTCTTTGCCGAGCGCATCGCGCCAAAACGGCGGCGGGTCGATGTCGGGAATCCAACGCCGAACGAACACCCGATCGCCGACGACCTCTGTCTCAATCGGCGTCTCCATCAGCTCGCTTTGACCAATGGACGAGGCGTGGACATAGGTTTCGTGCGTTAGGTCCATCAGATTGTCGATCACCAGCCGATAATCGCATTTGATTGGGTAATAGCCGCCGTCAAACGTCCAATCGGGAGCACTGCACGGCCAAAGATCGGGGATGAGCGCTGGATCGGCTCTCGCCTTATCGCCGACCCAAATCCAAACGAACCGGTGCCGCTCAAGCACCACATAGGTCTCGACGCAGATGGCGCGGTTCACCTTGTCGGTCTTGATCGGCATTTCTTCCGCAAAGCCATCGGGGCCAAGCTTCAGGCCGTGATATTTGCAGCGGATGCTGTCGCCTTCCTTTAGCCCCATTGAGAGCGGCAACATGCGGTGTGGGCAGGCATCACGCATCGCCACCACGCTGCGGTCCAATTTGCGATACAACATGATGGGTACGCCGCAGATGGTGCGCGCGAGCGGGGCGCGATCCACCTCATAGTCCCAGGCCGCGACGTACCAGGCGTTTGTGATCCACGTCATAGTCCGCGCGCCTTCAGTTTCGCGTCGAGGCGCGGAAAGACGCGCCGCGCATTGCCCTCGAAGATCATGTGCTTGGCCTCGGCGCTGATGTCCAATGCGTCGACATAGCGTTTGGTGTCGTCGAAATAATGGCCGGTTGTCGGGTCGATCCCGCGCACGGCGCCAACCATTTCGGAGCCGAACAGGATGTTCTTATTATCAATCACGTCGGCGAGCAGATTGATTCCGGGCTGGTGATAGACGCAGGTATCGAAAAACACATTGTTCATCACATGGCTCGCAAGATCGGGCTTTTTGAGCATATCCGCCAGCCCGCGATACCGCCCCCAATGATAGGGTACAGCACCCCCACCATGCGGGATAATGAAGCGCAAGGTGGGGAAATCCTTGAACAGATCACCCTCGATGAGCTGCATGAACGCAATGGTATCGGCGGCAATATAGTAAGCGCCTGTCGCATGCAGGCCGGGATTGCACGACCCGGAGACATGGATCATCGCGGGGACATCTAGCTCGACCATTTTCTCGTAAAAGGGATACCAGAAGCGGTCGGTGAGCGGCGGGTGCTTGAAATGCCCGCCACCTGGATCGGGGTTCAGATTGCAGCCGATAAAGCCCATAGCGACGCAGCGCTCCAGCTCGGCAATGCTTCCCTGCATATCGGCAGCGGGGGACTGTGGCAGCATACACACTGGCGCGAAAGTTTCGGGGTAGAGCGCCGCACAGCGCGCGATCAGATCATTGTTGACCTGCGCCCATTGAAGCGCGACGCTCTCATCGCCCACATGCGGGGCCATGGCCGAGGCACGGGGGGAAAAGATCGTCATATCCGCGCCGCGCTCTTTCAGCAGCCGGATCTGGTTCGCCTCGAGCGTCTCGCGAATTTCATCGTCGGAAATTTTGGGGTAGGCGGGCGCGGGCTGGCCCGACTTGAACGCCGCTTTCTGGGCCTCGCGCCAATCATTATGCGCGGCAGGCGCTGTGGTATAGTGGCCGTGACAATCGATGATGAGGGTCATGCGCTCAATCGCTCCAATTTTTCGCTCAAGGTTTCGGGCGGCGAGATCAGGCCGAGTGCGCCGATGGCGCGCTGTCGCTCAACGGTCCCGCGCGTCATCAGCGGTTCGACACCAAGCCTCTCAAGCGTTTTGACCGATTCCGCCATTTCTGCCGCCCGGCGCAGGCCGTGCACCATCATCCGATCGAGCCGATAGTCGGCCTGTTCAGACCAATCATTGCCGAAGGAAGCAAGCACCTCATCGGTTACGCCCGCTTTATGGCAGGCGATCAGACATTCGGCGGTTAGCGCCTCGACGCCTTTATACATCACCGAGCGCAGCATTTTGATGGTGGAGGCGCGGCCCACGGTATCACCCACCACGCGCACATTGGTGAAGCCAAGTTCTAGCAATGTTGCCGCGCCATCGGCAGCATGTGGCCCACTTACGAGCAGGGGAACGCTCATCTGCGCCGGATAGACGGGGGCCATGACCGCGACATCGACATAGTGCCCGCCTGCCGCCTCGATTGCAGCTGCGGCGGCGCATTTCGTCTGCGGTGCGACCGAGTTCATATCAAAATACAGCGCACTCTGCGTGAGGTAGGCGGCCGCCGCCTTCGCCACGGCAAGTGCTGCATCAGCGGTGACCAATGACAGGATTGTTTGCGCACCCTTGAGTGCAGCCGAAGCCAGATCCTCGCCCTGAACGCCGGCGCGTCTGTAAGCGGCATATTTTGCATCGCGTGTTTCGCGGGCGTCCGTCTTGATATCGAAAGCACGGGCACGCTGGCCCCATTGCGAACTGAGCGCAAACGCCTGTCCGGCCTCGCCAAAGCCAATTAGGGTGAGAAGGGTCATGGCGTGCGTGTATGAGCTGCCGCGCCCATCGACCAATTAAAAGGCACAGATCGCGATAAGATTTTACGAAGTCATGAGAATTGTGATGAAGGCCTGTTGTAGCCGTGTCGGCGTCCAGCCGCTTCGCGTTGTGACGCCAATGGTGCGAATCAACCCAGCAGGCGCGTCGCAGATCACCCGCAGCCAACCCGCCTCCAGTTCGACACGCACCTGATCGGCGGAGAGCAGGGTGAGATAATCGCCCTGCAACAGAATTTGGCGGATCGTGATCACCGAGCCGCACTCGATCGGTACGTGCGGCGGAGCAAGCCCTGCCTGTGTGAACATCTTCTCCCACTGCGCGCGCAGCGGCGTCGACGCGCCCGAGATGATCCATGGATAGCCCGCCAGGTCAGCAATCGTCGGCGTGTGTAACGGATGCGCGTGACGACCAATAATCACGGGATGATCATCGAACACGGGAGTTTGCACAACATCATCGCCCGGCGGCGGATAGCGCAGTGCGCCGATCAGCAAATCGAGCTCACCATCGCGCAACGGTTCGATCAACTCGGCGTGTGCCCCTTCAACGATCACAATTTCGACATCGGGATAGGCGCTATGAAAGGCCGCGACGGCAGCCGGAAGCAGCCGCGCCCGCGATAATGGCATCGCCCCGATCACGATTCGCCCCACCTCGCGCCCACGCAGCGCCTCCAACTCGCTCAGGCCAGCCATCAGTTCGGCGCGGGCCAGTCGGAAGCCCCGCACGACGCGTCGGCCAGCCTCGGTGAGCATCACCCCGCGCCCGCGCCGTTCGACCAGCGGCTTGCCAAGGGCAATCGTTAAATCCTGAATGGCACGATGCAGCGCTGGCTCCGACGTGCCCGTCCCCGCGCTCGCCTCGGCATAGCTGCCATAGGTCGCAAGCGTTATGAGCGCCTGCATCTGCGTCATCGTCACACGGTGGTTGTTGATATGGCCCAGCGCCCTGGTAACGCGCGCGGCAAAGGGCCCGGCTCCGTCGGTTGCGATCATGCCTTCAGGCTGCCGATCGAACAGCCGGAGCCCAAGTTGCGCCTCTAATTTCGCGAGCCCCTGCGTCAGGGCTGGCTGCGACACATGGACCGCCTCGGCAGCCGCGCTGATTCGGCCCAGCCGCACGGTTTCAACGAATGCGCGCAGGTGGCGCAGATTAAGTTTGGCAGTGTCCATGATATCCTGATTAACAAAATCTTATGGGCGCGACAATCTTCGGTGTTGCGATGCTGCCAAGCAGACTGCAAGCCATGGGTGAGTCCAGCAGGAGATTTCAGATGTCGGGAATGGTCGTCCAAAATATTGTGCGCGCTGATTCAGCGACCATTGATGGGCTGGCGCAATGCGGTGTTGCAACGGTACATGAGGCGCAGGGCCGCACCGGACTTATGGCACCCGCTATGCGCCCGATTTATAGCGGCGCACGGATTGCGGGCTCTGCGGTCACGATCAGCGCGCCACCGGGTGATAACTGGATGGTGCATGTCGCGATTGAACAGCTTCAGGCGGGTGATATCTTGGTGATCGCACCGACCAGCCCGTGCGAGGATGGCTACTTCGGTGATCTGCTGGCGACCTCGGCGCAGGCGCGCGGTTGCCGGGGACTGATCATCAACGCCGGTGTCCGCGATGTGCGCGATCTGACCGAGATGGGCTTTCCCGTCTGGTCAAAATGCGTGTCAGCGCAGGGGACGATCAAGGCCTCACTTGGGTCGGTCAATGTGCCCGTCGTTTGCGCTGGTGCGCAGGTCAATGCGGGTGATGTGATCGTGGCGGATGACGACGGCGTGTGCGTGGTCCCGCGCGCAAATGCTGCCGATGTGCTGGCAAAGGCGCAGGCGCGCGAGGCCAATGAGACCGCAAAGCGCGCGCGGCTGGCGAGCGGCGAACTCGGCCTTGATCTCTACAAGATGCGCGAGAAATTGGCGGAGCTGGGTCTGAAATACATATGATCGGCGTGCGCTGCATGTGGATGCGCGGTGGCACATCGAAGGGCGGGTATTTCCTCGCCGATGACCTGCCCGCCGAAACGCAAGCGCGCGATGCCTTCTTGCTTCGCGTGATGGGTTCGCCCGATCTGCGTCAGATCGATGGCATGGGTGGGGCAGATCCGCTCACGTCCAAAGTTGCTGTGGTGCGCAAATCGACGCGCGCAGGCATCGATGTCGATTACCTCTTTCTGCAAGTGTTCGTCGATCAGACGATCGTCACCGATGCGCAGAATTGCGGCAACATTCTCGCAGGGGTCGGTCCGTTTGCGATTGAGCGCGGCTTGGTTGCGGCGGGTGAGGCCGAGACCAAAGTCACGATCTTCATGGAGAATACCGGCCAGATCGCGGTGGCAACCGTGCAGACGCCGGGTGGCGTCGTCACCTACGCGGGCGAGGCGCGTATCGATGGTGTGCCGGGGAGCGCCGCGCCCGTGCCGCTCGAATTTCGCGATACCGCTGGATCAAGCTGCGGCGCGCTGCTGCCGACGGGCAATGCTGTCGATCTCGTCAATGGCGTCCCCGTCACGCTGATTGATAACGGCATGCCGTGTGTGGTGATGAAGGCGGCAGATGTCGGCATCACCGGCTATGAGGACCGCGAGGCACTCGACAATGACACCGCGCTCAAGGCGAAGATCGAGGCGATCCGCCTCGCGGTCGGTGAGCGGATGAACCTTGGCGATGTGCGTGAGAAGTCGGTTCCCAAGATGATGCTCGTGGCACCGCCGCGCCACGGTGGGGCGATCACCGTGCGCTCGTTCATTCCGCACCGCGCGCATGCAAGCATTGGCGTGCTCGGTGCCGTGAGTGTGGCGACCGCATGCCTGATCGAAGGCTCGCCAGCTGCGGAGGTCGCCATGATCCCCGAGGGGCCGCGCAAGCTGCTCTCGGTGGAGCATCCGACGGGCGAAATGTCGTGCGTATTGGAACTGGACGGAAGCGGCAGTGTCAGCTCCGCCGCGCTGCTTCGGACCGCGCGCATATTGATGGATGGAGTGGTTTTCGGATGAGTGAACGTATCACCTCTTGGCACGCCGCGCCCTCAAAACCGCGCTACACGCCACCTGCCGGTGCTGTGGATGCGCATTGCCATGTCTTTGGCCCGATGGCGCAATTCCCCTTCAGCGCAAAGGCCAAATATCTGCCCGAGGATGCTGGGCCGGACAAGCTGTTTGCACTGCGTGATCATCTCGGCTTTGCGCGCAATGTGATTGTGCAGGCAAGCTGCCACGGCACGGACAATGCCGCGACACTGGATGCCATCGCCAAGTCCGACGGCAAAGCGCGCGGCGTCGCGGTCGTTGATCCGGCGATCAGCGAGGCGGAATTGCAGGCGCTGCATGAGGGCGGCATGCGCGGCGTGCGGTTCAACTTCCTCAAGCGGCTGGTTGACGATGCGCCTAAGGACAAGTTCCTCGAAGTCGCGGCGCGGCTGCCCAAGGGCTGGCATGTCGTCATCTACTTCGAGGCGGACATCTTGGAAGAGATGCGCGCGTTCATTGCGGCCATTCCCGTGCCTGTCGCGATCGATCATATGGGCCGACCTGATGTGTCCCAAGGGCCCGACGGGGCCGATATGCGCGCCTTCCGCAGCCTGCTCGACTCGCGGCCTGACATCTGGTTCAAGGCGACCTGCCCTGACCGGCTCGACAATGGTGGCGACCCTTGGGATGCCTTCGCCGCTGCCGTTCGTCCGCTGGTGGAGGCCTACGCAGATCGCTGCCTGTGGGGCACCGACTGGCCGCACCCGAACATGGAAACAAACATCCCTGACGACGGGCATCTGGTCGATATGATCCCGCGCATTGCGGTCACCGAGGAGCTGCAACGCAAGCTGCTCGTCGATAACCCGATGCGGCTCTATTGGTCGGAATGATGGAAAATATTGACGAGGTGGATGATGGATATGGCAATCATAAATCGGCGTGAAATGTTGGTTGCGACGGGGCTGACAGCCGCACTCCCGAACCTTGCGTCCGCAGCACCTGCCGCGAGCGAGACACAATCAGTGGGAGCGCTTGATTTCAAATCCATTCAAGCCACGGTACCCGCCGACACCCCCAATTACAGCCTTGTATTAGAGGCTTTAGTGGACGTTGGGCCCGTGATTGATATCGGCCCTAGCCCCGTCGGGCGGCGTCGGATTGTGAACATTCTGGGTGGTCAGTTCGCAGGTCCGCGCCTCAGTGGACAGGTTCAGCCAGGAGGCGCGGACCGCCAGATTGTGCGCGTCGATGGCGTGCGGCAGCTGCACGCGGTCTATGAACTCAAAACCGACGACGGCGTCGTCATCAGCGTGTCGAATCGCGTCATCATCGAGGACTTGGTTGGTGGTGGGCGCTATGCGCGTTCAAACGTCGAACTTAGTGCACCCGATGGGCGCTATGGATGGCTGAACAATCGTATATTTATCGGGACGTTGCACCCGCTCCAGCCAAAATGCGCGGCCGTCTTTGTCCGCATATTTGAAGTTGGTTGACCGGACGCGTGGTCGTCAGGCGACTTCCAAGGGAGGCGCGCTGACATATTCGACGAAGCTGCGCAGCATCCGGTTGCTGTCGGCAACAAGCCCCGTAAAAATCTCAAACGCCTCGGCGGCCTGATGAACGACCATACCGCTGCCATCAAGGGTGCGGCAACCGCGTCGGCGCGCATCGCGCAGCAGCTCGGTTTCGAGCGGGAAATAAACAATATCGGCAACCCAATGTTCCGGTCTCAAAGCGTCGCTGGGAACAGCAGAACCCGGATGATTGAGCATTCCTAGCGGAGTTGCGTTCACAATCCCGTCGGCAGCGGCAAGTGCCGGAATAAGATCGACTCCCGTCTGCACCCGTTTAGCGCCAAAATCGTGACTGAGCTTGTTTATCAAAGCGGACAGGCGGGCAGCGTCCTTGTCGAAAACGGTGAGACGTTCAACCCCCATATCAAGAAGCGCATGTGCGGTCGCGGATCCGGCGCCACCTGCACCCATTTGGACAACATGGCCCAAAGCCACATCGGGTAGTCCCCGCCGGACACTTTCGGCAAAACCCGAGACATCGGTGTTATAACCGACTTTGCGGCCCGCGCTGAACGCGACGGTGTTGACCGCGCCAATCCGCCGCGCCCCTTCCGAGATCTCGTCAAGGTGAGCGATGACCGATTGTTTGTAGGGATGCGTAACGTTGAGCCCCGAAAACCCAGCAAGCTGCGCCGCTTTTAGCAGCCGTGGCAATTGTTGCTCGTCCCACCCCCGCGCGGCAAAATCGAAGATCGTGTAAACAAGGCGCACACCGAGGGCATCGGCCTCGCGTTCGTGCAGCCATGGCGAGCGGGAGGCGAGGATGTCACGCCCGACCATATCGCGCAGACGATGCAGTATGAGGAGTTTCTGTCCGGGCTGCTTTATTACGTCTCGCTGTTCGATGTCAGCAAAACCCCGCAGGTCGAGATCGCCGACACGCTGGGGCTGGTGCAAAGTCAGGCGGTGGAATCGCCCGACAAGGCGTTTCGCGTCACGTTGAACGGCGCGATGGGCGCACAAACGCTCTCTTCGCGCTTCATCCAGCATTATATGGGGGCGGGCGTGCAGCACATCGCGTTCCAGACCGCTGATGTGTTCGCGGCGGCGGAAGCGGCGCAGGCTGCTGGGCTCGATATGCTGCCGATTTCGCGCAATTATTATGACGACCTTGAGTCGCGCTTCGGGCTGGATGCTGCACTCGTGGAGCGGATGGCTGCGCTCAACATCTTGTATGATCGCGATGGCGAGGCCGAATATTTCCAGTTCTACAGCCGTGCGTTTGCGAAACGGGTGTTCTTTGAGGTCGTCGAGCGGCGCGGCTATCAGGCTTATGGCGCGAGCAACGCCGTCATCCGCTTAGCGTCACAGGCCAGATTTAAGAGTGACAGCATAGACTAACTCTGGCGCGCTGCCATTAGAATGGGGTGACGCTTGCGCGGGCGTGGCCCCCGTTCCTCGAATGCCAAGGCTCTACAGCCCATGCGTCGTCAAGCCTTGCGGGCGCCGCCGGAACGGCGCTTTTCGCGGCCAGGCCCCGAACCCGTGACAATTATGGCACAGTTCAGTTCATGATGACACATATCTGAAATCAAAATGTCATTCTCGCGTCACGCCGAGTCTCTAGGCGCGGCGATGGGCACAAACCGACCGTGGTGGTGGTCGGTCCAGTAAAATTTTTATCATCGTGTGGCGTCATACCCATGAAGGCCAAAACGACAGTCTTGGAGGAAGATAATGAAAACACGTTTCTTGATGTCATGCGCAGCAATTGCCATGCTCAGTGTTGGCACGGCAGTTTTTGCTGACGACAACACCAAAGTTGCTCCCGCAGAAAAGCCGGCCGTAGATGCCGCCTTCGGCAGTGACATTGTGGTGACTGCACAACGCCGTGATGAAAAGCTGAGCGACGTGCCGCTGACCGTGCAAGCTATCTCCGGTCGCGAATTGTCACAGCTGAACGCAACCAGCTTCAGCGACCTGCTGAAATACACGCCGAACGTGACCTTTGGTAACAACGGCCCGGGCCAAGGCGCGATCTTCATCCGCGGCCTCAGCGCCGGTTTCGCCGGTAACCAGTCGTCGGGTACGATCGCCCAATTCCCGAACGTCGCCTTGTTCCTCGATGAGCAATCGCTGCAATTCCCCGCACGCAACGCCGACGTGTACCTCGCTGATATGGAGCGCGTCGAAGTGCTCGAAGGCCCGCAGGGCACATTATTCGGTGGATCGGCCGAAGCTGGCGCGGTGCGTTACATCACCAATAAGCCCAACACCCACAAGGTTGAAGGCAATGTTGAAGGAAGCTTTGGCGGCACGGCGGGTGGCGGCGCAAACTATGCGTTCGACGCGATGGTCAACCTCCCCATCATCAAGGACAAATTGGCGTTGCGCGTTGTGGCATATGGTGATCACCATGGTGGCTACATCCAGAACGTCGCGAGCAACTTCACACGCAATAACAGCGATCCCGGCATCTATCAGCTTGGCATCACGCCGGCGACCGCGGGCGGTCTGTGCCCCAACGGCTTGCCAGCGGGTCCCGTTGCAAGCGGCGTGAAGAACGGATCATGCGCGCCACTCAGCAACCAGATATATAGCAACGCGGCAATTGCGGGAGCAAACAGCAACCCTGTTGATACGACCGGTTTCCGCGCCGCGCTGAAATATGACATCGCACCTGATTGGGACATTCTGGTCTCGGAGAGCTATCAGGATCTGAATGCTCAGGGCGAATCAGCCAGCTACCCGACGGGCTCGGACTTCCAGACGCTTGGGCCGCTTCAGAACACGGTTTACGTGCCGACCTATAACAAGGATACTTACTGGAACACGGCCTGGACGGTGAACGGCAAGATTGGTGATTTCAAGCTGATCTACACCGGCGGCTACACGGTGCGGAACATCACCGAGCAGATGGACTATTCGAACTACTCACGCACTGGCTCGGGCGTTTACTACACCTGCGTTGGTGGCGGCACCGGTTGGGGCGAGGGTCCCGGCCAATGCTATTCGCCGATCACCTACTGGCATGACACGATCCGCAACACGCACCAAAGCCACGAGTTCCGCGTGACATCGCCAGACAGCTTCCCGCTGCACGTCATTGCGGGCGCCTATTGGGAGCGGTTCAAAATTCAGGACAACATGAATTTTGAATATAAGAACATCCCCGCCTGTACGCCGGCGAACATTGCCATCGCCCAAGCCAATCCGGGTGCGGCCTCGAGCGTGTGCGTCGTCAACGTGCAGCCTAACCCAGGTGCTGCGGCTTTGAATGATCCGACGCAGCGCGACAACGCTGACGGCTTCGGCGAAGATACGCAGCGCGGCTACGATCAGCTCGCCTTCTTTGGTTCGGCTGATTACGACATCATCCCGAAGGTGCTGACGATCTCGGGTGGGACCCGCTACTATAAATACACCGAGTATGAGGTCGGGTCACAATATGGAACCGGCACTGGCTGCGCCTATCTCGGAACCGGTGCGATCCCAACCTGCCTTGGTAACATCATCGGTAACAATAACGACCATGTGACTTACACAGGGTTCAAGAGCCGTGGTGAGATCACATGGCACTTCAAGCCCGGCAGCATCGCCTATTTCCTGTTCAGCCAGGGCTTCCGTCCCGGTGGCTTCAACCGGTCATCGAACCAGGTTGCACCAATCGGTGTGGATGCGAGCGGCAAGGCATTGGCGAATGGTGTCACCGGTGCCGTCAGCGTCGTCAACCAGTTCCAAAAGCCAAATGGCTATTCACCTGACTCGCTCGATAACTTCGAGATCGGTTTGAAGACCGAGCTGTTCGACCGCAAACTGCAGTTGAACCTCTCGGCCTATCTGATGAACTGGCGCAATGTGCAGCTCAACTTCTACAACCCCTCGGCCGGACTCGGGAACACCAGCTTCGCGCTCAACGGCCCGAACTATCGCGTCAAGGGTGTCGAAGTACAGTTCGTTGGTCGTCCGACCCGCGCGCTGACGATCCAAGGCTCGCTGACATATAATGACAACCAGCAGACCAACTCACCATGCTTTGTCAGCACCATCGCGGGCAGCCCGACGCTCGGTGGCTGCGTCACGCAGGTCTATTCGAAGTCGGCGGCCGCTAACATCGCCTTCGGTAACCCGTTCGGTGCGCCTGGTACGGTTGCGGCCTTTGCTCCACATTTCCAGGGCGATATCCGTGGCCGCTACAATTGGGCGTTCGAAAATGGCATGAAGGCGTTTGTCGGTGCCGGTATCGTGTATACCAGTGCTGAATACAACCAGCCTGCCACCTACCCCTCGGGCGATGGCGTGATCATCCCTGGCACAACATTGCTGCGGTATCGTCAGGATGGCTATGCGGTGATTGACGCTTCGGCCGGGATCAGCATGGATCGCTGGTCGTTCCAGGTGTTCGGCAGCAACCTTGCGAACAGCCATGCCAGCACGTTCACCTCTTCGACCCAGTACATCAAATCGGAAGTTCCACTCCGTCCATTGGTGTTTGGCATCAAGGTCGGCAGCAAGTTCTAATCGTCAATTGACGACCAATTATAGGGCGGTGGCTTTGGCTGCCGCCCTTTTTTGTTTAAGGGGGGCCAATGACGAGCCCAGCAGAAATAGCAGTCGAGGCGGACGTTGCGCGCTTACGTGCGCTAAGCCAGCAAGGTGAACACAATTCTGTCCTTGCTGAATCCTCGGCATTGCTAGCTGGGCACCCGGCTCAGCGCGATCTATTGCTGCTCCGTGCCCATTCGTTGCGCATGTTAAAACGGACAGATGAGGCGCTGGCGGTTCTCGATCAACTGGCGCTGACCTCTCCCAATTTCAGCCTGCTTCATCAGGAGCGTGGCCTGTGTCACGTCGCGCGCAAGGACGCGCCCGCGGCGATTGCGTCGCTGTTGCACGCCGTCAATATCAATCCGGCGCTGCCGATGAGCTGGCGGATGCTTGAAGGTGTCTATCGGCTGATAGGTGACGTTGATAATGCGGCGACTGCCGCCGCCCATTCAGCCACCTTGGCCGCGCTTCCCCCCGCAGTCGTGCAAGCCACCGCACTGTTTGCCGATGGCGATGTGACACAGGCCGAGGGCATCATCCGTCCGTTCCTGCTCGAGTATGGCGATCATCCAGAGGCAATGCGCCTGCTTGCCAAGATCGCGATAGAATATGATGTTTTGGAGGATGCCGAAGCGCTTTTGGCTGGTGTGATGACGCTTGTTCCCGATCATTACGCGGCGCGCGCTGAGTATGTGAATGTCCTAATAAAGCGCCAAAGATATGGTCGGGCATATGACGAGCTCTCACCCTTGTTGGCGCGCGATCCGCACAATCTAGATACGCAATCGCTAGCCGCGACCGCGCTTGGTGGCCTTGGTCGCCATGCTGAGTCGATTACCATTTATGAAACGATGGCGGCACAGGATCCACACAACGCCGACGTCTCGCTCTGGCGTGGCCACGCGCTCAAGACGATTGGGCGGCTGCCTGAAGCGATAGCCGCGTATCATCACGCGATCGAACTGCGCCCCGCGTTCGGCGATGCCTGGTGGAGCCTTGCCAATCTCAAAACCTATCGTTTCACCGATGATGAGATCACCGCGATGCAGTCTGCCGTTGCCGATCTTGCGACGCCAGAGTTAGACCGTGTCCAATTGTGTTTCGCACTCGGGAAAGCACACGAGGATGCGGGCCGATTTGAGCCGTCTTGGTCCTTCTATGCGCGCGGCAATGCGCTGCAACGATCAGCCAGCAAATACCGCCCCGAAATCATCGAGACCAATACGCTGCTACAGCGCGAAATTTGCACGCCAGCTTTTTTTGAGGCGCGCGTGCATTGGGGCAATCCCGCGCCAGACCCGATTTTCATCTTGGGACTTCCGCGCGCAGGTTCAACGCTCATCGAGCAAATTCTGGCGTCGCACAGTCAAGTCGAGGGTACACAGGAGCTGATCGATATCCAGCGGATGGTCATCGAGTTGCAGGGGCGCGATCCCGATCTCGATCATCCGCGCTATCCGGCGTCGTTGACCGATCTCACGCCTGTGCAGGTTCGCGCGCTTGGCGATCGCTTCCTCGCCGATACCCGAATGTACCGCAGCGAACGGCCTTATTTTATTGATAAGATGCCAAACAACTTCCGGCATATCGGCATTATCCACCTTATCTTGCCCAACGCCAAAATCATCGACGCCCGTCGCGAACCAATGGCTTGCTGCTTTAGCAACCTGAAACAGCTCTTTGCCCAAGGGCAGGAGTTTACCTACAGCGTCGAGGATATTGCGCGCTATTACCGCACATATCTTGATGTGATGCGCCACTGGGATGAGGTGTTGCCCGGCCGCGTTTTGCGGGTGCAGCACGAAGATGTCATCGACGATCTGGAGCGGCAGGTTCGGCGTATTCTCGAATATTGTGACCTGCCATTCGAGCAGGCCTGCATCGATTTTCATAAGACGAAGCGCAGCGTCCGCACACCGAGCGCGGAACAAGTCCGGCAACCGATTTATCGCGACGGGATCGATCAGTGGCGGAATTTTGAAGTCTGGCTCGAACCGTTACGCACGGCACTTGGCGATGCCCTGACGCATTATCCGCACTAACGGCAGACTTGCACCAAGCTGAGGCGGGCTGCTAATCAAAAAGGCGTTGGCAAATCGGTCACAGTTGCTGCACTCTCAGAATGTTGTTTCTGCTTGGGTGTCATTTCATGTCAATTAACCGCCAGCCCCGCCGTCCCGCGATCCTGCCGACACTCCGCCATCGCGCGCGCGTCGGCTATGTCGCGATACTCGCGATGGCGATGACCGCTGCGGCGGTGGATGCGCGGAGCCCAGGCGATTTTAATGCCCTGCGGCACGAGGGCTTTGCAAAACATGCGATGGTCGCTGCCGCAAATCCGCTGGCGGTACAGACGGGCGTTGCTATCCTTAAAGCAGGCGGAAGCGCCGTCGATGCAGCGGTCGCGGTGCAAGCGGTGCTCGGGCTCGTCGAACCGCAAAGCTCAGGCGTCGGTGGCGGCGCGTTCATGGTCTATTATGATGCCACCACCCACAAAGTCACCGCCTATGACGGGCGCGAAGTGGCTCCGGCGGGCGCAACGCCGCAACTCTTCCTCGATGACACGGGGCACCCGCTCAAATATTATGATGCCGTCCTTGGCGGTCGCTCTACCGGCGTGCCGGGCGCAATCGCGATGCTGGAAATGGCGCACAAGACGCATGGCCGCCTTCCTTGGGCGCGGCTGTTTGCTCCGGCCGAGCGGCTCGCATCCGGCGGGTTTATCGTGAGTCCCCGCCTTGCCGGGATGATTGCACTCAAGGAGGCGCCACAGCCTTCTGCGCCAGATGCCGTGCGTTATTTCAGCAAGCCTGACGGCTCGCGCTATGGTGCGGGCGACCTGTTGCGCAACCCGGCCTATGCCAAAACGCTCAAAATCATCGGCGCGCGCGGTGCCGCTGGTTTGCTGACCGGCAAGATCGCGCAGGACATTGTGGCGCGCGTGCAGGAAGCGCCACTGGCGAGCAGCCTGACGTTGGCGGACCTTGCAAAGTACCAACCGCGCGCGACCGACGCGCTGTGCCGACCTTATCGCCAATACCGCGTGTGCGTCCCACCCGCACCCTCGGGCGGGCCTGGCGTGTTGGAAACACTCGGAATTTTGGCACATACTCCAATCGACCATTATACCGCTGATGACGCCGAGGGGTGGTACCTTTTTGCACAAGCAAGCCGCCTCGCTTATGCCGACCGTGACCGCTACGTCGGCGATCCAGCCTTTTTAAAAGTCCCGATCGCGGGGATGCTCGATCCTGTGTATGACGCAAGCCGGGCAAGCCTGATCGGCGACCACGCCGCTCCGGTAACCTTCGGCTACCCTGAAGGTATGCCGAGCGTTGCAGCCGACGTGACCAAAGAACCCGGCGGTACCAGCCATATCGTCATCGTCGATGCGCGCGGGAACGTCGTCTCGATGACGACGACTGTCGAGAGCATCTTCGGCTCTGGCCGCATGGTCGACGGGTTTTTCCTCAACAATCAGCTCACCGATTTTTCATTTTCACCCCAACATGCTGACGGGACAGCGGCGGCGAATGCACCTGCGCCGGGAAAACGACCGCGTTCGAGCATGTCACCGGCGATTGTTTTTGATCAGAATGGACGATTCTATGCGGCTGTCGGATCGCCGGGGGGCAGCGCGATTCAGGCCTATGTTGTCAAAGGACTGGTAGGGATGCTCGATTGGCATCTGCGACCACAGGATGCGGTGGCGCTTCCCAATTTGGTCGCACACGGTGACAATTACGGTGCCGATCCGTTTCCGGCTCCGATCGCGCAAGCCCTGGCGGCGAAGGGCGTGGTACTCTCGACTGGAAGGGGCGAGAACTCTGGGTTGCAAGCGATCATTGTGCGGCCTTCGGGCTATGAAGGCGGTGCTGATCCCCGACGCGAAGGCATCGCCCGCGGTTTTTAGGGCGCGACGATACGCTTAAACATCGGACAAACACGCTCTTTACATTTTTGTCAGTAGGGCATATTTTTGCTCGCGAATAAGAGAGAGGCGACGCAATGACCGTGACATCTGGAGACAGAGCACCGGATTACCTGCCACCCCTGAAGCGACGCGATTTAGCCCATATTCCCGGCTATAACGGTATGCCCGTGGTCGGCAACACGCTCAAAGTGCTGGCGGACCCGGAAGCGTTCGGCAATCGAGCCTATGCCAAATTTGGTACCGTTTATCGCAACCACGCGTTTGGCAATTGGGGCATTAATCTGCTCGGGCCTGACGCGAATGAACTTGTCTTGTTTGATCGGGACAAGATTTTTTCGTCCGAGCAGGGCTGGTCGCCCATTCTTCATCGCCTTTTCCCGCGCGGGCTGATGCTGTTGGATTTTGAGGAACATCGGCGTGATCGCAAAGCGCTCTCAATCGCCTTCAAGCCCGAGCCGATGCAACACTATGCCCATGCGCTTAACGCCGGCATCGCCCCTCGGATAGGCAGTTGGAGCAATCAAAACTTCAAATTCTATCCCGAAGTTAAAAAACTGACGCTTGATTTGGCAGCGACCTCATTTCTTGGCGTTGCTTGGGGGCCCGAGGCCGACGCTATCAATCGTGCCTTTGTTGACATGGTCGCGGCCTCCGTTGGCGTCGTTCGCGTGCCTTTGCCCGGCACATTGATGGCGCGTGGCGTGGCTGGCCGTCGCTTCATACTCAATTTTTTTGCCCGCGAAATTCCGCTGCGTCGTGCACGGGGCGGCAGCGATATGTTCAGCCAGTTGTGTCAGGTCGAAGACGATGACGGTGCGCTGCTGTCGGATCAGTCGATCATGGATCATATGAATTTCCTGATGATGGCGGCCCATGATACGCTCACATCGTCGATCACTTCGATGGTGTATATGCTTGCCAAAAACCCGGAATGGCAGAGCAAATTGCGCGCCGAAAACGAGTCACTCGGTATAAATGATGACGAGCTCCCCTATGCGAAGCTAAACGACATGCCGTTGACCGAGTGTGTTTTCAAAGAATCGCTCCGCATCATGCCGCCGGTACCAAGTGTGCCGCGCCGCGCGCTCAAAGCCTTTGAATTTGATGGTCATCGCATTCCGGCGGGCGCTTGGGTCAGCATCAATCCCTTGTTCACACACCGGATGGCGGACTATTGGCCAGCGCCGAAACAGTTTGATCCGTTGCGCTTTTTACCCGAGAATAGTCAAGGACGGCATAAATACGCCTGGGTTCCCTTCGGTGGCGGCGCGCACATGTGCCTCGGGCTTCATTTTGCCTATATGCAGACCAAGATCTTTTTCTTCCATCTGCTTCGGCAGCACGAAATAGCCTTGGCTCCAGAGGCGCAGGAACAATGGCAGATTTTTCCTATCCCCAAACCTAAAGATGGCTTGCCCGTCATGGTCAAACCGCTCTAACCTCTGCCCAATTAAGGAGACGTCTGTTATGACGATTCAAGCCCAGATCAACGGCAAACCGGTAACAATTAATGCGGCGGCCGACACGCCTTTGCTGTGGGTGCTGCGCGAAGAAATCGGCCTGACCGGGACAAAATTTGGCTGCGGTATCGCCGCCTGTGGCGCCTGTAGCGTTCATATCGACGGCGAAGTGATGCGCTCATGCAGCGTTGCCGTCGGCGATGTCGCCGGAAAATCCATCACGACGATTGAGGCTCTCGGAACCGAAGTGGCACCCCACCCGCTGCAAGTCGCCTGGATCGCGCATGAAGTTCCCCAATGCGGCTATTGTCAGTCTGGTCAGCTGATGGCCGCGGCCGCTTTGCTCAAAAAAACGCCGACACCAAGCGATGCTGACATTGATGCAGCGATGACCAACATTTGTCGTTGCGGAACCTATCCCCGGATTCGCGCCGCGATCCACGCAGTCGCACAAGGAGCCAAGGCATGAAGATCAAGCGACGGCATTTTGTCTTTGGTGGTGTCGCCATCGTCGGCGGCGGCCTTTTTGGCATCAGCGCAATGCAATCGCATGAAACAGCGCGGGCCGCACAACTGACCGCGAAGGCGGGAGAGTCATCGTTCGGCACATGGATTAAGATTGCCAGCGACAACACGATCACGATGTATTCGCCACATATCGATTTTGGTCAAGGTTCGCACACGGCCCTCGCGCAAATGTTGGCCGAAGAATTGGACGCCGATTGGTCGAAATTGCGCGTTGAACAAGCGCTTGCCGACTCTGCGTTCGCGAACACACCGCTCGTTGCGCAGTTTTTAACCAACTCCGCCCAGATTCCGGCGATGTTGTCCGGGTTGGCAGAGTCGACGTTCGGCATGTTGGCGCGGATGAAAAGCATCCAGATTACGGGCGGCTCGACCGCTATTCGTTTCACAGGTCAGCACGGGATGCGCGTGGTCGGTGCCGCAACACGGCAAGCGCTCGTTGCGACGGCTGCCGCGCGATTGGGCGTGCCGGAAAACGAACTGACCACCGCGAACAGCATTGTGACCCATGCCAAAAGTGGAAAGTCGCTCACATATGGTGCGCTCGCCGAAGAGGCTGCCGGGCGATCGCTCGACACCGCCCCGACGCTAAAGGCGCGCAAGGATTATAAGATTATCGGCACGCCGACCCCGCGAATCGACATTCCGGCTAAGGTGAACGGCAGCGCGCAATACGGGATTGATTTCCACCTCCCCGATATGCGTGTGGGAACCGTAATGGCCGCGCCGATCCGGGGTGGGAAGCTTGAGTCGGTTGATGCGGCACCGGCGATGGCCGTTGCGGGTGTTGAAAAGGTCATCAAGCTCGATGATGCGGTGGTGGTGGTCGCGTCCGGCTATTGGGCGGCACACAAAGGCCTGCTCGCGCTAAGCCCCAAATTCACCGATGGTGGGCATGGCGACTTGACGTCGGCTAGCATTTTTGACTCGCAGAGTGCCGTGATCAAATCAGGCAAGCCTGACAATAAGGGCGGTAGCGGCGATGTTGATGCCGCGTTTGGAGCACAGGGCGCGAAGTTACTCGAAGCCGAGTATCGCGTGCCCTTCCTGCATCAGGCCATGATGGAGCCCTTTGCGATGACCGGCTACCACAAGGATGGCAAGCTTGATGTCTGGGGCGGAATCCAAGATCCATTGGGTGCCCGCGATGCACTGGCGACGTTTGCTGGGCTGAATACGAGTGATGTTACCTTCCACCCGATGATCATGGGTGGCGGTTTCGGTCGTCGTTTTCCGCCCTACAGCCAGATTATTGAGCAGATTGCCAAGGTGGCCATGCAGGTGCCGTATCCGGTGAAGCTTATCTGGTCACGTGAGGAAGATGTGAAACAGGGCGCTTACCGCCCGCAGTCGATGGGCCAGCTCAAGGCTGCAATTGGAAGTGATGGCAAAATTAGCGGCTGGCGGACGAACTACGCGCAATTCGCGGACGCCGAGAGCGAAACGGTTTTCCCTTATGCTGTGCCCGCAACCGCGCGCAATCATTTCAAATACATCTCGAACCAAGTCGATGCGTATTGGCGGTCGGTCAACAGCACGCAGCACGGGTTTTACAATGAGAGCTTCATCGACGAATTGGCGCATCTTGAAGGCGTTGATCCGTATCAGTTCCGGCGACAGCATCTGAAGCCAGGTTCACGCCACCTTGCGGTGCTCGATGAAGTGACGAAGCGCGCCAATTGGTCGACGCCCCTGCCCGCGGGTCAGGCGCGCGGGATAGCGCTCGTTGAAAGCTTTGGCACCGTTTGCGCTCATGTGGTGGAGGCTTCGCTCAAAGCTGACGGGACACCCAAGGTGAACAAGGTCTATGCCGTTGTCGATTGCGGCACGACTGTGAATCCTCGCAACGGCGAAGCTCAGGTCATGGGCGGCATTGTGATGGGGCTTTCGACCGCACTTAGCGAGGCCATCACGATTGACAAGGGCGCTGTCGTTCAAAGCAGTTTCCCCGATTATCCAGTCCTCAAATTGGCTGATGCGCCGCAGATCGATGTCCATTTCATCGAAAGCGATGCGCATATCGGCGGCCTTGGTGAACCTGGATTGCCGCCTGCTGCTCCCGCACTCTGCAACGCCCTCTTCGCCTTGACGGGGAAGCGCATTCGCCAACTGCCGATCGGGACACAAGTCTCCGCATAGTGAACGGTGATGCCGTATCGAAGATGACTGATTGACCGTACTCCTCTGCGGTGCGGAGCTGGAAGGGATGAAAATGACCGATAATGCAAGCACCGCTCCGCAAGTTGGCCTTACTGTCAACCGGCGCACCGCCTTGGGCACGCTGGCGGCGGGTGCTGCCATCGCCACGCTTGGCGAGTCAAAGGCGCAAGCCCAGACGGCTGCGGATCCTGCGGCATCGTCTCCGGTAACAATGTCGAACTCACCCACAGCCCAGTCGCTGGGCGTGACCATAAGCGACGTCGCGGCCGCTGAAAAATTTACTGGGCAGGCTTTGTCCGATGCCCAACGCAAGCAGGTGCTCACCGCAGTAGGCGATCAGATTGCGGCAACGAAAGCAATCAACGCGCTTGATCTGCCGAACGCGTTGGCACCCGCCGAATTGTTCGATCCGCGGCTCCCCGGTTTTGTTGCGCCGACTCAAGCAAATGGCCCGCACTGGCCCAACCTGCCGCTGCCGGCGCTTCCGGCCAACGACGCCGATATCGCTTATGCTCCGGCTTGGCAGCATGCGGGGTGGATGGCCGCTGGTGTGTTGACGTCGCGTCGGCTGACCGAGATTTATTTAGCGCGGATTGCCCAACTCAATGGCAAACTGCTGGCTTATATTACCGTAACTCCAGATATTGCGCGGGCGCAGGCGGATATCGCGGATCGTGAACGCGCCGCTGGCAAGGTCCGGTCGCCGCTGCACGGCTTGCCATATGGCGTGAAGGACTTGTTTGATACCGCCAATATCCGCACAACTTGGGGCGCGGAAACAACGATGAACCGCGTGCCGACGAGCGATGCAACGGTGGTGACCCGCTTACGCGAAGCTGGAGCGGTGCTGCTCGGCAAAACGGCTTGTGGCGCGCTCGCCAATGGTGATGTCTGGTTCGGCGGGTACACCCGAAGCCCTTGGAATACTGACGAGGGCTCAAGTGGTTCATCCGCAGGCACGGGTTCGGGCGTTGCGGCTGCGCTGATGTCATTCGGGATTGGCACCGAGACCATGGGGTCAATCGTCAGCCCCACGAGCCGGAACGGTGGCGCGGGTATCCGGCCCAGTTTTGGCCGTGTGCCGCGCACGGGAGCAATGGCGCTGTGCTGGTCGCTCGACAAGACGGGGCCGATGGCGCGCTCGACAGCTGATTTGGGTGCCATTCTGGGCGTCATTGCCGGAGATGATGGTCATGATCTCGGTGCCGTGAAAGATTTGCCGTTCGGTTACGATGCCGGTGGGTCGGCAAAGGGTCTCCGGCTTGGCTATGATCCGCAATGGTTCGCCGGATCAGACGTCTCGCAAGCCGAACGCGATGCACTCGTTGCCGCGCAGAAGGCAGGATTCACACTGGTTGAATTGAGTTTACCGAAGCTGCCCGTCGACCCGATGAATGTGATCGTGACAATGGAAGCGGCGGCGGCCTTCGAGCAGCTGACGCTCTCCGGCGCGGTCGACAAATTGAGCGCACAAGATGACCAGGCTTGGCCGAACATCTTCCGAACAGCGCGTTTTCTGCCGGCAGTGAGCTATATTCAGGCGCAACGGCTCCGGCGGCAATGGATGCAGGCCTTTGCCGACACACTGGGCAAGTGTGACGCGCTAATCCACCCGAATTATGTCGCGGGTCTCCTCGTGATCGGTAATTGCACTGGTTATCCCACGGTTGCATTGCGTGCAGGCTTCCTCAAGCAAGCGACGAGGGCGCAAGATGTCGATTATCTACCTGACGATAAACAGCCGAAGGGCGCGCCGCGCTTCAAGGTGCCCGTTTCGATTTCGGTCACAGGCCAATTGTATCAGGAGGGGCAGCTGCTCAATATCGCAACCGCGCTTGAGGGCGCGCTCGGCGTCGCATCGCAACGCCCGCCAATTGGTTGATCGCTCGGCTTGAAACGGCGCTTATTGCGTTTCCGCTATCCCACGGTGATGTTCGCCTTTAATCCAGCGAACGGTACCCGATGACGCGCGCATGACCACGCTTTCGGTCGTGATCATTCCACCCTTGCGTCGTTTGACACCGGCAAGCAATGACCCATCCGTAACGCCAGTGGCCGCGAAAATGCAGTCGCCTTTGGCCAGTTCGGTCAGATCATAGACGTAATCCAGATCGGTGATGCCCCATTTCTTGGCACGCGCGCGCTCGTCGTCGTTGCGGAACAACAGGCGACCTTTGAACTGTCCGCCGACGCAGCGCAGCGCAGCGGCAGCGAGCACGCCCTCAGGGGCACCGCCCGCGCCCATGTAAATATCGATCGTTGTGTCGGGGTTAGCGACCGCGATAACGCCAGCAACATCGCCATCGGGGATCAACATGATGCCGCAACCAAGCGCGCGCAATTCAGCGATAAGCTTCTCATGGCGGGGCCGATCGAGCACACAGACGATAAGTTCGTGTGGGGCAACGCCCTTTGCCTTTGCGACGGCCTCGACGTTTTCAGTGGCGGATTTGTTAAGGTCGATGACGCCAACCGGATAGCCGGGGCCGACGGCGATCTTGTCCATATAAACGTCAGGCGCGTTGAGCAGATTGCCCTCCTCGGCAACCGCCAGCACAGCGAGGGCATTTGGGCCCGCTTTTGCGGTAATCGTTGTCCCTTCCAGCGGATCGAGCGCGATATCAATCTTCGGTCCTTTACCGATAGCGTTGCCGACCTTCTCACCGATATAGAGCATGGGCGCTTCGTCGCGCTCACCTTCGCCAATGACGACCGTGCCATCCATATACAGGTTATTGAGCGCCGCGCGCATCGCCTCAACGGCGGCGGCATCGGCAGCCTTTTCATCACCGCGACCGATCAACGTCGACGCGGAAATCGCGGCGGCCTCGGTGACGCGTACCATCTCTAAGACGAGAACGCGGTCAAGAACAGAACTACGGGAAATTGTCATGCTTACCGCTCCTCAAAAAATTACGTTATTGGCGTTAGTAGCGTGAGATGACATTGTCGAGACGCTCAGGCGTCAAAGGTCTCACCCCGCCTGTGCAATCTTGGCACGCGCTTGGTCGCGAAGCACCTCGTAATGATCAAAGAGATCACGAAAATGTTGGTCCATCGTGCGGACATGCGGCGCATCGGCAACGGTCAGCGCGCGGGCCTTTTCGCGTCCCGAATCGATAAAGCTGCGAATCGCCTGTGCAGCACTTGCGCTGCTGTTAGCCGTGTAAAGCAATGAACCGGGGTTGCGGGCTTGATCGGCAACGCCGCCACGGTCGGGCACTATGAGGGGAAGCCCCGACGCCCGGGCCTCTGCCGCCACCATGCCAAAGGTCTCTGCCTCGCATCCATGAATCAAGGCATCGGCGCTGGCGAGAAGTGCCGCAAGTTCGCCGCGGTTGCTCAGTGGTTTGAGGAAGTGAATATGGGGATTGCCCTTGGCATGGCGGATGATTCGTTTGCGCTCCCGGCCATCGCCCAACAGCACGAGCCCGACGGGACGATCATAACTCGCCGCCATTACGGCATCGATCACCATCGTCCATCGCTTCTCTGGCGCATGGCGCCCGACGCCCAGCAGCAGTGTTGCCTCGGGGCCGAGCGCACACCGGGCGAGGAGTCGTGCCCGCAATCCTTCATCCCGCAGCGTGGGCGAAAAAATACCTGATTCGACACCCATGGGGTTGGTCACGACCTTTGTTAGTCCACCCTCAATCAGTCGGTTGGCAAGGTCAGTATTGGCACAAATGACGGAGTCATAGGCCTGATCCAGCCGACGTAAGTGTCGCCAAAACCATTCAAAGTGCCGGTCAATCGTGGGCTGGGCAAGAATGCGGCCAAACCATCGATACGCATATGCCGAGAGCGGATCCGAATGCATAATCAGCACACGGGGTGCTTGGCCAGGCCATCTCGCGGTTTGCGAGGGGCTGCGCCAGGGCGAGGAGGCTTCAAGAATATCAGGCTGCTCCGCCGTGATCGCCGCGTGCAACATCGATACGTCATTGAAATAAAAATAATTTGTATCGAGCGGAAAATGTGGTGCCTTCAACGTGACGATACGTGCGCCATCACCCCAGGGTTCGACACCATCTTCTGCGCCGGGGGCAATAATAGCAATCTCGTGACCGAGCTCCGGGCCTGCCGCGAGCTTGCGTTCGACATATGTTTTTACGCCTCCGCCATGAGGCGTATAAAAGGCGCATACGTCGACAATTTTCACATTAGTGTCCCTTTATTGGACCAAATGAGAGAATACCGCGCCGATAGTTCATGACAATGTTGATCGTCGTAAGCCCGTTACCAGCCGAAACACGGGTCGCAGCCGATTTAGGTTGTGAAAGATGCAGCTTCGGATTGGCGGAAAAGCCGATTCCATCTTCTTCAAAACCATATTGAAAGCGGTGATCGCTGTTACGGTCGTGCAGCAAGGAGAGCGAGTATTGGCCTGCAGCCGGAATGCGGATGCAAAGCTGAGCTGGGCCTGACTGCGGCACGGGCACCTCGACACGGCGAAATGTTTTCCCCTGATCGATCAGCACGTTATCGTCAGCCAGAAAGTCTTTGTCGTTCGAGGGATAAACCTCGAGCTTGAGCAAGCCCTTGCGATCTTTCAGGCCCTCGACATTAACAATGAAGGCTGGGCCCTGCTCATTTGCGCGGCAGCGTCCCTCAGCCTTGCCGAGTTCCGGCCCTGTCTGCGTCGCGATTGTCATCGATGGAAGCAACAATATCAAACTTACAAAGCGCCTAAGCATGTTCGACCTCTCTCGATGTAAGCAAATCAATGGCCCCCAAGACTAAACCCAAGGCGGCATGAGTGACGTAGGTAATACCGACAACCATCACCACCAAATCCTGAATCTGTTGCTGACCATGGCCGATAAGCACGACGACCACACCCACAAAAACGATGTCAATATTGGGAACGAACGGCAGGCGCGATAACAGTAACTTGATGGTCGCCAGCAGCAACCACCAGGTGAGATCGACAACCGGCATCGCAAAATGCCACATCAGCCCCAGCGCCGCCGTATTCGCCACGGTGCGGATCATGACGATGGCTGCAACATACCAAAGCTCATGCGCAGGCAGGCTAAACAAGCGGGCGCGAAACAACATTACAACAACTGAGCCAAGTGTCAGAAAACCAATAGACAAAGCGAAGTTCTCGATATGAAGACCGCCGAGCCGTGATCCAAAAAGTGGATACGCCGCAATCAGCATTGCCAATGTGAATACGTTACCCGTCAACGCCGAAATAATCGCGACATCTTTTATTGCACCAAAAGGAGCGCCCGTTAAATCGGAACGCTTACGTGCCCACGTATAAAAATAGACTTCACCAGAATAGCTTGGCAAAAGCGCATTTGTCAGTTGTTTTCGTAATAAGGCGAAAATTCCGCTGGCCGGAATATTCCATAATCGATGAAAAATGAGCCAATCGGTAACCGGCCCAACAAAATAACTGATGATAAATGCTAACCAGAACGCAGGGGTCGTCGCTAATACCTGACGCCAGATATCGGGTACATGCAAGGTGCTCAGCTTTACAACACTTGCCACGAGAACGACGAACGCAATAAGGGGGCCGAGCCAGCGACTCCAGCGACGACCGGCTTCGACGAGCGGTTTTGGATCAAACGATGGCGTATGCGGTTCCTCTGCCTGCATCACATCATTTTCAAAAAGGGCACTTGTCACGTCCATCGTTCGAGTAAACCTATGCTTCGGGATTATCGGCCAAAGGGCACTCCGCCGCATCGTAATAGGGTGGCGCAGTTTGACCCGATATGAACAGAAATATCAGATCAAGTCTGCATAGCGCGCCACTTTGCGTCCTTTCATAGCGTGCCGAACCGTCTTGGCAATACTTCTGGTGATTTCGGGCTTGCTCATGTCCCCGGGATGGACGGCGATCCGCATATCGCGCAACGGTGACAGTGCGTGGCGCGCAAGGCTTGCAAAAAACAAAGATGAGGCTGTTCGCATACGGCTTCGGCTCGCCCATGTGATCACAGGGCCGCTCGAAACCGTCCGCCCAGTGGCCGGCAACCAAACCCGCAAATGATCTTCCGCCATCGGAAAGTCGAGGGCCTCAAGCGCCGCCATCGCACCCGTGCCATATAGCCAAGCTGGGGCGATGAACCCCGCCACGGTCCTGCCGATGACATCTTCAACGAGTTTTCGCCCTTCCGTCATCCGCGTCGTCGCCGTCGCAGCATCCAGTCCGAGAAATTCACCCTCTCCGGCGGTCATGTGCTTCGCCTTCAGTCCGGCGATTGCCCCTGAATGCTCCGAATCATCGCGGTGACTCCAGCCGTGTAGAAACATTTCAACGCCGGCATCCGACCAACGCCGCAGCTTGGCCTGAAACGCGGGCGCGGCAGCCAATGGTGCCTCGTTCCAATGATTTGGCACAACCAGCATCGCGAATTGATTTGGACCGACCAGCCCATCATAGAGCGCGGCGAGCGCATCAATTTGGGGCTCGAATTTCGGGCCAACATCATGGATCGACAACAGCAGTCGTTTTGTGCTGCTCGACATCATCGCTACCGCTGCACAATGCCAACGCTGCTAAAGCTCTTCACCTCATCAGGTGGGCTTTGCGGTGTTGCGAGTTCACGCTGCCAAAGACCAACGTCCAGCCAACGGTTGTTCTTGTAACCAACCTCACGGTAGACCCCCGCGCGCCGAAACCCGACCGCCTCGTGCAGCTTTATCGAATGATCATTCGGCAGCGTGATCGCGGCGAGCGCCTGCGTATAACCCTGCGCCTCCAAAGTATGCAGCAACGCCGGGTAGAGCAGCCGACCGACACCCTGACCCTGAAAATTTCCAGCGATGTAGATCGATGTCTCCACGGCGAACCGATAGGCGAGCCTTGTCCGAAACGACGCCGCATAGGCATAACCGAGAATGACATCGCTTTCCGGATCGACGGCCACGATCCAAGGAAATTTGTCTTCCGCGCCGGTGATGCGGGACTTCATTTCCTTGAGCGGGGGCGGCTCAAGTTCAAAAGAAACGGCACTGGCTACGACATAAGGCGCATAAATGGCCAGGATCGCCGCCGCATCTGCCGCCGTTGCCGCGCGAAGCCGCATCACAGGCCAAACATCCGCTGAATAACGTGCATCAGATCGCGCGTCGCCGGTTGCGTGGCAACGGGCAGAGGACAATCGAAACAACGCGCCTGAACCACCGGTTCGCGCAGCACACGTTGCATGTCTTCGAGTGCGGCACTCATCGAGCGGGTTTGACTGCGGGCGAAACGAGTGACCGGGTCGAGCACATCATTGTCATCGGGTGTGTTTAGTCCTGAAAGGAGTGCGATCAGCCAGTTTGGCTCTTTCACGATATATTGCGCATGAACATCATTGGGGTCGAGCTTGGCGGCCTTGGCGGCTTCTGCAACCGCATCGTCCAAAGTGCCATAGCCATCGATGAGCTTGTTCTGCTTGGCATCCTTGCCGCCCCAAACACGCCCCTGTGCAATTTCGTCAACGCGCGCGGGGCTGAGCTGACGCGCCTGCGCCACCAATCCGACGAACCGCTGATATGTTGCGTTAATGCTGGTCTGGATCAACGCATCGAGTTGCGGTGTGGTGCCGCTGAAAATGTCGGGCTGCCCTGCCAACGGCGTTGCAAAAACACCGTCATGGGTGATCCCTAATTTCGCCAGGCTGTGCTCGAATGTCGGAATAATTCCGAAAACGCCAATTGATCCGGTGATTGTACCCGGTTCAGCCAAGACTTTTGTTGCCGGTGTCGAAATCCAATAGCCTCCAGAAGCCGCGACCGAGCCCATCGAGGCGATGACCGGCAAACCTTTTGATTTCGCCTGCATCAGCGCCGTCCTGATTTTTTCAGAAGCCGCGACCGAACCGCCCGGCGAGTCAATCCGCAAAACCAGGGCTTTGATCGCATCATCGGCCACCGCATTCTCAACCAGATGGGCAATCGTGTCGCCGCCTGCCTGCCCGTCGGATGATTTGCCATCCACAATCTCGCCCGCCACCGTAATGACCCCGATGGCATCGCCCGATTGTGAGGCCGGATTCGCGACCAACCAGTCGGCAAGCTTTATGGCGCGATAGCTCCCGATCCGCTTCTCGTCCCCGCCACCTGCAATCGCAGCCACACGTGCCGCAAAGGCGTAGCCATCGCCCAGCTTATCGACGATCTGCGAAGCGACGGCCGTTTTCGCAAGGTCGCCGCCATTTGCGGCAACCTTGGATTCTAAGCCAACGATATAGTCGTGCAGTTTTGCGGAAGGGCGCGCGGCATGAACGCTATCAATCCAGTCATTCGAGAGTGATTGCACGAGCGCGGTATTCGCCTCGCGCGCCTCGGGCGACTGGTCGGCCCGTGTGTAGGGCTCAACGAATGATTTGTATTTTCCGACGCGGTAGATATGCACATTCACGCCAAGCTTGTCGATCAACCCCTTGTAATAAAGGTGCGATCCACCCGGACCGGGGAATGCGACGAAGCCCATCGGATCGAGCCAAATCTCGCTGGCATGACTGGCGAGCAGATAGCTTTGATTGTCATAGCCGCCGGCATAGGCCAAAATCGGCTTTTTTGCAGACCGCACTTCATCCAGCGCTGCACCAACGCGCTCGAGCGCAACTTGGCCACCGCCCGAAAAACTCGACAAGTCGAGCACCACCGCTTTGACGCGATCATCCTTCGCCGCGGCATCGAGCGCGCGGACCAAGTCGCGGACCTGATATTCGCGCGGAGAGGCTTTGCCCGACAACAGATCTTGTCCGTCCGATTGCGTTGCCTGCTCGACAATGCTGCCCTTCAGATCGAGCAACAACGCGCCTTCATGAACAGCGCCCGCATTGCCTCCGGCAGAGAGAATGAGGTAAATCAATCCAAAAAAAAGCAGCATGAAAATAAGGACAAACCCGTCCTTAATCACCATTAATACGCGCCACGCGCCGATTGCTAGTCCCATAGGTGTGCCTCAATTTTGGAGTTTTTAGCGCTAGCGCTTCGTTTGCACTGTGTAAACGGTTAGCGAAAAAACGGCTCGCGATCACAACGCGACGCCCCACTCAAGGCTTGACTTGTGAAGCGGCGCTACCCACATGCCGGTCGTTAGCAGTCGCGTCCTGTGAGTGCTAATAGACATTCATCTGTCCTGCCGCTGCAGGATTAACAAAAGAGGGACATCATATGAAGTTCAGACCGCTCCATGATCGTGTGCTCGTCGAGCGCATTGAAGCAGAAGAAAAGACCGTGGGTGGCATCATCATCCCCGATACCGCAAAAGAAAAGCCACAAGAGGGCAAGGTTGTCGCTGTCGGCACCGGTACCCGTGGCGATGACGGCAAGGTCACGCCGCTCGACGTCAAAGCTGGCGACACCATCCTGTTCGGCAAATGGTCGGGCACCGAAGTCAAGGTCGATGGCAAGGATCTGCTCATCATGAAGGAATCGGACATCCTTGGGATCGTCGGTTAATTCTCTCCATTCGCATAAAGGAACATAATAATGGCTGCTAAAGACGTAAAATTTGGACGTGATGCCCGCGAGCGCATTCTGCGTGGTGTCGATATCCTCGCCGATGCGGTGAAGGTTACGCTCGGCCCGAAAGGCCGCAACGTCGTGATCGACAAGAGCTTCGGCGCACCACGGATCACCAAAGATGGTGTGACGGTTGCCAAGGAAATCGAGCTCAAGGACAAGTTCGAGAATATGGGCGCACAGATGGTGCGCGAAGTCGCTTCCAAGACCAATGATGTCGCAGGCGACGGCACCACGACGGCAACGGTTCTTGCACAAGCGATTGTGCGCGAAGGCATGAAATCGGTTGCCGCTGGCATGAATCCGATGGATCTGAAGCGCGGCATCGATCTCGCTGTTTCCAAGGTTGTGGCCGATCTGCAAGCGCGCTCGAAGCCTGTTGCTGGCACCGCCGAAATCGCACAGGTTGGTATCATCTCGGCGAATGGTGACACTGTCGTCGGCGAGAAGATCGCTGAAGCGATGGAGAAGGTCGGCAAAGAAGGCGTGATCACCGTCGAGGAAGCCAAGGGCTTGGATTTCGAGCTTGATGTGGTTGAAGGTATGCAGTTCGATCGCGGCTATCTGTCGCCTTACTTCATCACCAACCCAGAAAAGATGCTCGTCGAGCTGGCTGATCCTTACGTTCTCATCCACGAGAAGAAGCTCAGCAACCTGCAGTCGATGTTGCCGATCCTTGAGGCTGTTGTGCAATCGGGTCGTCCGCTGCTCATCATCGCCGAGGACATTGAAGGCGAAGCGCTCGCAACGCTCGTGGTCAACAAGCTGCGCGGCGGCCTGAAGATTGCCGCTGTGAAGGCGCCAGGCTTTGGTGATCGTCGCAAGGCGATGCTCGAAGACATCGCGATCCTGACCAAGGGCGAGATGATCTCCGAAGATCTGGGCATCAAGCTTGAGAGCGTCACGCTCGATATGCTTGGCCAGGCCAAGCGCGTCTCGATCGACAAGGACAACACCACGATTGTCGATGGTGCTGGCGATCATGAAGCGATCAAGGGTCGTATCGATGCGATCAAGGCGCAGATCGAGAACACCACGTCCGATTACGACAAGGAAAAGCTGCAAGAGCGCCTCGCGAAGCTCGCTGGCGGCGTTGCCGTGATCAAGGTCGGTGGTTCGACCGAGGTTGAGGTCAAGGAGCGCAAGGATCGCGTTGATGACGCCCTGCACGCCACGCGCGCTGCGGTTGAAGAAGGCATCGTCCCCGGTGGTGGTACGGCGCTTCTCTATGCAACCAAGGCGCTTGAGGGCCTTAAGGGTGCGAACGACGACCAGACCCGTGGTATCGACATCATCCGCAAGGCGATCATCGCGCCGTTACGTCAGATTGCGGCCAATGCTGGTTTCGACGGTGCCGTGGTTTCGGGCAATCTGTTGCGCGAAAATGACGAGAATATGGGCTTCAACGCATCCACCGATGTGTATGAGAACCTCGTCAAGGCTGGCGTGATCGATCCGACCAAGGTTGTGCGCACGGCGCTGCAGGATGCTGCATCGGTTGCTGGTCTGTTGATCACCACCGAAGCCGCGATCTCGGATGCCCCCGAAGACAAGCCAGCTGGCGGCGGTATGCCCGGTGGCATGGGCGGTATGGGTGGCATGGGCGGTATGGATTTCTAATCCATCGTCTTTTGACACTAAAGAGGGGCCGGGAAGCAATTCCCGGCCCTTTTCTTTGCGCAGCGAATTGGGCTAGGGGGCGAGCATGACTGATATTCAACAGCTGAACGACACGCTAACCGCACACATTGCAGCGGCATCCACGCTTGATGAACTCGAAGGCGTGCGCATCGCGGCGCTCGGCAAGCAAGGTTCGGTTTCAGCGCTGCTGAAGTCACTCGGCGCGATGACACCCGACGAGCGCCAGACGCAGGGCCCGTTGATCAATTCGCTGCGCGAGCGCGTGACGGGTGCGATTGCTGTGCGCAAGGCCGAATTGGATGCTGCGGCGCTAACCGCGCGGCTCGCCGCTGAACGCATTGATATCACGCTGCCTGCGCGCGAATCGCCCAAAGGCTCGGTTCACCCCGTGTCTCAGGTGATGGACGAACTCGCCGAGATTTTTGCGGATATGGGCTTTGCCGTCGCCGAAGGGCCAGAAATCGAGGATGACTGGCATAATTTCACCGCGCTCAACATTCCGCCCGCGCATCCCAGCCGCGCGATGCATGATACATTCTACATGTCTGATTCGCCGATCGATTCGAGCCCTTCGACAGATCTTCGAGCGAACCGAAAAATTTCGGCGCATCACAACCAAGTAATGATGCTCCGCACGCATACGTCGCCTGTGCAGATTCGCACCATGACCACGCAAGCCCCGCCAATTCGCATCATTGCGCCCGGCCGCGTGTACCGCTCAGACAGCGATGCGACGCACACGCCGATGTTTCATCAGATTGAAGGTTTGGTGATCGACAAAGGGATCCACCTTGGGCACCTCAAATGGACACTCGAGACCTTTCTCAAAGCCTTTTTTGAGCGCGACGACATCATAATCCGGCTGCGGCCAAGCTATTTTCCCTTCACCGAGCCCTCGGCAGAGGTCGATATCGGCTATACGCTGATCAACGGGAAGCGCGTGATCGGCGGCAACGAAGGTGACACTGGCTTCGGCTGGATGGAAGTGCTCGGCAGCGGGATGGTGCATCCGCGCGTTCTGGCCAATTGCGGGCTTGATCCCAACGAATATCAGGGCTTCGCGTTCGGCACGGGCGTCGACCGGCTCGCGATGCTCAAATATGGGATGGACGATCTGCGCGCTTTCTTCGACGGTGACGTGCGCTGGTTGCAACATTATGGCTTCGATCCGCTCGATGTCCCGACATTATCTGGAGGCGTTGGCGCATGAAGTTCACCCTCGCTTGGCTCAAAGACCATCTCGACACCAATGCCGACGTCACGACCATTGTCGATACGCTGACCCGTATCGGCCTTGAGGTTGAGGGCGTTGAAGATCGCGCGGCGAAACTGGGCGGATTTCACATTGCCCGCGTTCTTAGCGCCGCGCCGCATCCACAAGCGGACAAGTTGCAAGTGCTGATGGTCGATGCCGGTCCCGAGGTGAATGCTGGCGCACCGCTTCAGGTCGTGTGCGGCGCGCCCAACGCACGTGCAGGGTTGGTCGGCGTGTTCGGCACCGCTGGCGCGACCGTTCCCGCCAACGGCATGGTTTTGCGCGTCGCCGCGATCCGTGGCGTTGAATCAAACGGAATGATGTGCTCGTCGCGTGAGCTCGAACTCAGCGACGACCATGACGGAATTATCGAGCTGCCAAGCGATGCGCCGGTTGGTTCCGCCTATGCGCAATACGCCGGTTTGGATGACCCCGTCATCGATATTGCGGTGCTCCCCAATCGACCCGACTGCATGGGCGTTCGCGGCATCGCGCGTGATCTGGCGGCCGCGGGGCTCGGTACATTCAAGCCGCTCATCGTTCCGGCAATCACGACAAATGGGCCATGTCCGGTCGAAATTCGCACCGATGATGCGGAAGGATGCCCCGCCTTCTTTGGCCGCACCATCAGCGGCGTCACCAATGGGCAGGCGCCCGAATGGATGCGCGCGCGGCTCAATGCGGTTGGGCAGCGCAGCATTTCCGCACTCGTGGACATCACCAATTATGTTATGCTCGATCTTGGGCGGCCGAGCCACGCCTATGATCTGGCGCAACTTAGCGGCGCGGTCGTCGCGCGCCGCGCGCGTGACGGTGAGAAGATCGTCGCGCTCAAAGGCGTCGAGTACACGCTCAACAGCGAGATGACCGTGATCGCCGATGCGGTGCAGGCGCACGATATTGCTGGCATCAAGGGCGGCGAACATTCGGGTTGTTCCGAAGATACCACAAATGTTCTGCTCGAAGTTGCCTATTTTGATCCGGAACGAATCGCGCGCACCGGCCAAGCGCTCAATCTGACCTCTGATGCACGACAACGGTTTGAGCGCGGTGTTGATCCCGCGTTCCTTGCCGACGGGATCGATCTCATTACTGCGCTGATTCTGGAGCATTGTGGCGGCGTGGCGTCAGAAGTTGTGCGCGCGGGTGATCCGCCAGTTGCGCCGCGCAACATTGCTTATGATCCAGCCCGCGCAGCGCTTCTCGGTGGCGTTGATGTCGCGGAAGCGGAACAAAAGCGCATTTTGCATGCTTTGGGCTTTGCTGTTTCCGGCGATTGGCACGTGACACCGCCGACGTGGCGGCGCGACATTGATGGCGCGGCAGATATTGTCGAAGAAATCGTTCGCATGGTCGGGTTAGATGCCGTTGTGTCGACACCGCTGCCGCGCAACGACGGTGTGGCCCGACCAACGGCGACCGCGATGCAAAAGATCGAGCGCAAATTGCGTCGGATCGCCGCATCGCGCGGCCTAAACGAGGCAATCACCTGGAGTTTCATCTCCGAAAGCCAAGCGGCCGCCTTTGCAACGCAGGACTGGATCCTGGCGAATCCGATTTCCGAAGAACTCAAGGTCATGCGCCCGACGCTGTTCGCCGGTTTGCTCGCGGCCACGCAGCGGAACCAGCACCGTGGCGCCGAGGCGATCCGGTTGTTCGAAATCGGCCGCCGCTATCTGGAGGATGGCGAACATCTGACCGTTGGGGTCGTCTTGGCCGGAGAACGAATCGCGCGCCATTGGCAATCGGGCAAAGCGCAGCCCTTTGACGTGTTTGACGCGAAGGCCGAGGCACTCGCGTTGCTTGCGGCAGCAGGTGTTCCGGTCGAAAATTTGCAGGTCATGGGCGATGCGGGCGCGCATTTTCACCCCGGGCAATCGGGCACGTTGCGGCTTGGGCCCAAAAAAATCCTCGCCAGTTTTGGCGCGCTGCATCCGATGACCGCTAAAGCGTTTGATGTGACTGGGGCTGTTGTGGGTTGTGAAGTGTATCTCGATGCGATCCCGGCAAAACGCGCGACGGGCTTCATGCGTCCGGCTTACACGCCGCCTGCGCTGCAATCGGTGACGCGCGATTTCGCGTTTCTCGTTCCGCCAGAGATGAGCAGCGACGCGCTGCTGCGCGCGGTGAAGGGTGCGGATAAGGCGGTTATTGTTGGGGCGCGGCTGTTTGATCGGTTTGAGGGTGCCGCTTCGAGCGACACGCAGCCGTCGGGAGCCGGTAAATCGATTTCGCTTGGCGTGGAGATTACGCTGCAGCCAAGCGAGAAAAGCTTCACCGAGGCGGAGCTGAAGGCGATTTCGGAGAAGGTCGTCGCTGCGGCGGTAAAACTCGGCGCATCGCTCCGCGTCTAGATTACTCTTGACATTTATAACCCATTTGGTTATATGAGCCCATCAGCTGATCGGGCTCTTTGACAGTGTCAATAATTTCAAGCGCTAGCGCCGGAGCAGGAACACCGCATGCTCCGCGCGCCAGTTCGCAGCGGCCGAGTTTGTCAGCTTATCACCGCTGAGGAACCAGGCCTGTTCGACGATGAGCCCCTTGGCACGCACCAGCGCGCGAAAATCATCAATCGTCACATGGTGAATGTTCGGTGTCTCGTACCATGCGATGGGCAAGAGCCGCGTCACCGGCATCCGTCCGCGCAACAGGAGCGCCATCCGCACCGGCCAATGCGCGAAGTTGGGAAAGGACACGAATGCCTTTTGTCCGACCCGCAACAATTGATCCAAAATGAGATCGGGGCGCATCGTTGTTTGCAGCGTCTGGCTCAATATGGCGTAATCGAAGCTCGCATCAGGGTAATCGGCGAGGTCGCGCTCCGCGTCACCTTGGATAACCGACAAGCCACGCGCGACGGCCGCCGCAACATTCAGCCCGTCAAGCTCGATCCCGCGTGCGTCGACATCATGATCTTCTCGTAAAGCCGCCATCAATGCGCCGTCGCCGCAGCCAATATCGAGCACGCGGCTTCCGGCCGGCACATTGTTGGCGATGATCGCAAGGTCTGGACGGAGTGCGGTCATGCATAAATGTCCGGAAAGTGGCGCTCCATCGCACGCTCGGGATGCTGCGGCGTTTGCCAACCCAGCTTGGCATAAACGCTATGGGCATCGACCGTAAACAGCGCCCAGCGGCGCAACCCCTGCAGCCGGGGATGGTTGTGCAAATGCGTGATCATCGCTTGTGCTAAACCCATCCCGCGATGCGCTTCAAGCACATAAACGTCGGCGAGATATGCAAATGTGGCGTAGTCTGTGACCAATCTGGCGAAGGCGACCTGTGCCTCGTTGTGACGAACGGCAACGCAAAACGAATGGGCTATGGCGCGCTCTACCGTCTCCAAAGGGATCCCAGCCGACCAATAGCTTTGCGTGAGGAATGCATGCGCTGCAACAGCATCGATGCGAGCTTGCTCGTCGGTCAGAACATAGCATTGGGGAAGCGCGGTCATCACAAGCCCCCGGCGCGGAGAAAACCGTCTACGACCCGATTCAGTTCGGGTGTATCGAGCAGAAACGAGTCGTGCCCGAACGGTGCCGAGAGTTCAACAAAGCTCGCCGGGGCACCGCTGGCATTGAGCGCGCGGACAATCGCTTTTGAGTCGGCAGTTGGATACAGCCAGTCACTGTCAAAACTGATGACGCAAAAGCGTGCGCGGGTTGCGCGAAATGCATCGCTCAGCCGACCATTAAAGTCGTCAGCAAGATCGAAATAATCGAGCGCGCGCGTGATATAGAGGTACGAATTGGCATCAAAACGGTTGGTGAAGCTCATCCCCTGGTGCCGAAGATAGCTCTCCACCTGAAAATCGGCATCGAAACCGAAACTCTTCGTTCCCTCTGGACTATCGGGCCGCGCTTGCAGCCGACGACCAAACTTCTCGGTCAAACCCTGTTCCGAGAGATAGGTGATGTGCGCGGCCATCCGCGCGACCGCCAGCCCAGCCGAGGGCGGCTCGCCAGCAGCGTAATAATTGCCATCGCGCCAATTGGGGTCAGCCATGATTGCTTGCCGCCCAACCTCGTGAAACGCGATATTCTGCGCCGAATGCCGCGCGGTTGACGCGATGACAACCGCTGCCGCCACACGATCGGGAAGCGTCGCGGGCCAGCACAGCGCTTGCATACCACCCATCGAGCCGCCGATGACCGCATAAAGCCGTGCAATACCGAGATGATCGAGCAGCAGCGCCTGCGCCCGCACCATATCGCGAATCGTGATGACCGGAAATTGCATGGCGTAAGGTTCGCCCGTGGCCGGATCGATCGTCGCTGGACCCGTGGTGCCAAGGCAGCTGCCAAGCACATTCGAGCAAATGATGAAATGGCGGGTTGGGTCAACGGGCTTGCCTGGCCCGACCATCCGCGTCCACCAGCCGGGTTTCCCTGTCAGCGGGTGCGTTGACATGACGTACTGGTCACCCGTTAGCGCATGACAGACAAGCACTGCATTTGATCGATCTGCGTTGAGCGTACCGTAGGTTTCATAGGCGATCGTGACCGGCGCGAGTGCCGCGCCGCTGTCGAGCAACAACGGCCCGGGCAGCAATACGGAACGATTAAGGCCAAAGCGCTGATCGATAGTCATCGCTTGCGGCTATGGTCATGGGCGCTTCTTGTCAATGTAACGGTGGGTGGTTATGGGCTGCGCATGCAAATGAACCCCTCCCCCAAAGATTATGTCATGGCGATTGCGCCCTATGTGCCTGGCCGTGCGTCGGCTGGAGATGTGCCAATCAAGGCCAAGCTTTCGTCGAACGAAAACCCGCTCGGGTGTAGCCCGGCTGCGCTCAATGCCTTCCTCGAGGGTGGTCGGGCTCTGGAACGCTACCCCGATGCATCGGCTGCAGCTTTGCGGGATGCCCTCGCCGCAAAGTTCGGCCTTGATGCCGACCGGATCATTTATGGCACGGGCTCGGACGAGATCCTCCATATTGCGGTCGGTGCCTTTGCCGGTGTGGGCGACGAAGTCCTTTATGTCCGCTTTGGTTTTTCGGTTTATGACATTGCCGCACGCCGCGTTGGCGCGACGCCGGTTGTGGCACCCGATCGTGATTATGGCACCGATGTCGATGCTCTGTTGGCTGCCGTCACACCGCGCACGCGCGTCGTTTTTCTGGCCAACCCCAATAACCCGACCGGCACCTACACGACGCGGGAGGAGATCGCTCGACTGCATGCTGGGCTGCGGTCAGACATTTTGTTGGTGCTCGATCAGGCCTATGCTGAGTATCTCACGCCCGAAGAGGATGATGGCGGTCTGGAGCTCGCGCGGACGGCTAGCAACGTGCTCGTGACCCGAACATTCTCAAAAATTCATGGTCTCGCCGCAGAGCGCATCGGTTGGGGGTATGGCGCGGCGCATATCATTGAGGCGCTGCAACGCATCCGTGCGCCGTTTAACATCACAACGGCGGGGCAGCGGGCCGCGATTGCTGCGGTTGGCGATGAGGCGTTTGTTGATGGCGCGCGCGCCCATAATGCCAAATGGCGCAGCTGGATGGCGGCGGAAATCGCCGCGCTCGGGAACGCAGGGCTGCGGGTCATTCCTTCAAAAGCAAATTTCCTACTGGTGTTGTTTGAGGGGAATGTGACGGCCGAAACAGCCTATAACCGGCTAATGCAGCTTGGATATATTACCCGTTGGCTCCCCGGGCAGGGACTGCCGCACGGTCTGCGAATTACCATCGGCACCGAGGCCGAGACGCGCGGTGTGGTAGACGCCATCCGGCTCATTATATCCGAAGCCGCCTAATGCTGCCGTTTGCACGTATCGCGATCATCGGCCTCGGTCTTATCGGCTCGTCGGTTGCGCGCGCAACGCGTGAAGCGATGCCGACCGCCCGGATTACCGGGCATGATCAGAGCCCCGATGTGCGTGAAACCGCGCGTGCGCTCGGTTTTTGCCATGATGTGACCGATCAGGCGGCGACGGCGGTGATCGATGCTGATTTTGTTATCCTCGCGGTGCCCGTTGGTGTCATGGGACAGGTCGCGGAAGACATTGCCGATGCATTGCCGCCGGAGGCGATCATCAGCGATGTCGGTTCTTCGAAGGCAAGTGTGCTGCTCGCGCTGCGTGCCGCGCTTCCCAATCATATTGTTATTCCCGCCCACCCTGTTGCGGGTACGGAGTTTAGCGGGCCGGAAGCCGGCTTTGCCTCATTGTTTCGCAACCGCTGGTGCATTCTCACGCCGCCGGAATGGGCTGATGCCCCCTCTATTGCGCGCGTGCGCAGCTTCTGGGAGCGGCTTGGCGCCAATGTCGACGTCATGGAAGCCGCGCATCACGATCTGGTGTTGGCGATTACCAGCCATTTGCCGCACCTTATTGCCTATACGATCGTCGGCACAGCGTCCGATCTCGAATCGGTAACCCAATCCGAGGTCATCAAATATTCGGCGGGTGGCTTTCGGGACTTTACGCGGATCGCCGCTTCTGACCCGACAATGTGGCGCGACGTGTTTCTCAACAACCGCGATGCTGTGCTAGAGATGCTCCAGCGCTTTTCAGAGGATTTGTCAGCGTTACAACGCGCGATCCGCTGGGGCGATGGCGATGCATTGTTCAACCTGTTCACCCGCACCCGCGCGGTTCGGCGTAGCATCATCGAAGAGGGTCAGGATGATGGCCGTCCCGATTTTGGCCGCGATCACTCGGCAGTCTGAACCCAAGCCGCGAGTTCATTGCCGCTCGGATCACGAAAGTGGAACCGACGCCCGCCCGGAAATGTGAAGATCGGCTTGGTGATGTCTCCACCCGCCGCCGTGACAGAGGCGAGAGTCGCTTCAAGATCATCAACGAGAATGACCGGTAACGGCGCGGCCGTCGCGCTGCCCGTGTCGCCCTGCAAGCCGAGATCTGTCACGCCGGTCATCGTGCAGCTATAGCTCGGGCCAAAATCGGTTAACGCCATCTCGAATGCGGTCGCATAAAACGCTTTTGATGCGGAAAACGCTGATGCAGGCAATTCGACATAGGTGATACGCGCCATTTCCAGCTCCTAGATAATATCGCCGCTCAATCGCTGACAAATCATATCCAATTGATCGAGTGACCCATAATTGAGCGAAACCGACCCTCCCTTCGGCCCATGCGCAATTTTCACCTTGAGCCCGAGCAAATCCCCCAGATGCCGCTCAAGCGCGTCCAGATCGGGATTCGCACGGTGCGTTGATCGTCCGAGCAGCGGGCGCTGCACCGCTTTTTTACTACGAACAAGCGATTCGGTGTCGCGCACCGACATCTGCCGACTGATCACCTCTCCCATCATCGCCTCGGGGTCATCGGCCCCCAACAAGGCGCGTGCGTGCCCCATCGTGAGCCGATTATCAGCGACGGCCGCTCGGACACTCTCGGGCAGATCGAGCAGACGCATCAAATTCGCGATATGGCTCCGCGACTTATGAACCAACTTTCCGAGCGCGTCTTGGCTATGGCCATAGTCTGCGATGAGCCGACGATACGACTCGGCTTCCTCAATTGCATTGAGATCTTGCCGCTGGATGTTTTCAACCAACGCGATCTCGAGCGTAGTTGCCTCGTCGAGCTCACGGACAATCACCGGCACCTGATGAATATTGGCCCGCTGCGCCGCGCGCCACCGCCGCTCTCCCGCAACAATCTGATAGCCAGCATCGGTTGGCCGCACGATGATCGGCTGCAGCACGCCGCGCGCCTTGATCGACTGGGCCAGTTCTTCAAGAGCGCTTTCGTCGAAATAGCGGCGTGGCTGCGTCGGGTGTGGCTTCAATGCAGCGATATCGATCATCCGCAAACCTGAGCCCGAGGAGACACCAGCGCCCTCGTTCAGCGGTGCCTCGCTTTCCATTTCACCAAGCAACGCAGAAAGCCCGCGCCCCAAACCCATGGGTCGTTTACGAATCGGAATCACAGTCGGTTGTTCACTCATGCAGCTTCAGCTTTCTTGGGAAGCCGCGCGATAAGTTCTCGCGCAAGCCTGATATACGCTTCGGACCCCGCGCATTTATAGTCGTAAATCAATGCCGGAACACCATGGCTGGGCGCCTCTGACAAGCGGACGTTGCGCGGGATCACCGTATCGAAGACCACTTTGCCGAGGCAGGCGCGCGTGTCATCTGCGACCTGATCAGTCAATTTGTTCCGCTTGTCATACATGGTGAGCACAACACCCATGATCGAGAGCGAAGGATTGAACCGTGCGCGGATCCGTTCGACCGTTTTGAGCAATTGGCTCAGTCCCTCGAGCGCAAAAAATTCGCATTGTAGCGGCACCAGCAAATATCTCGCGGCCACCATCGCGTTCATCGTCAGAAGTCCCAGCGAAGGTGGGCAATCGATCAGCATAATATCCCAGCGCCCGGCGGATGTATCGAGCGCATTCGATAGCCGATGGGCCCGTTCATCGACCGACACCAGTTCTATTTCCGCGCCCGAAAGATCAGGCGTCGCAGTGACGATATCGAGGCGTGGCACTTTGGTCGGCAACACCGCCTCTTCAAGCGAACAGTCGCCCATGAGCAGCTGATAGCTCGAACATTCGCGCGCAGACTGACTCACGCCCAAGCCAGTTGATGCATTTCCTTGCGGGTCTAGGTCCACCAGCAGCACCCGCCATCCTGTCGCCGCAAGTGCCGTTGCAACATTGATGGCGGTTGTGGTTTTCCCAACGCCCCCTTTTTGATTGGCCACAGCAATGCGGATCATTATTTTCCCTTCGGACGAACATTTTGCGCAACGACAATCGCGGCATCGCAATCGGTGATCGAATGTTTCACGTGAAACGTACCTTGCCACGATTCGCGCGCAACTGCCAGTTCTTGCTGCACGCTACGCCCTTTTGGCAATATCCAAATTGTATTCTCATCGGCAAACCGGTGCGCCAGGGAGAATATTTTTTCCAGCGAGGCCAGCGCCCGCGCACTAATGACGCTAACCGGCTGCGTCGGAACGGCTTCAATTTTCTGATCGAACACCGTTACCGAGGACAGATCTAATTGATCGACGACCTCAGCGAGGAAGCTGCTTCGCAAGCGTCGCGACTCAACCAAATACACGGGCTGCCCACGCAAGATCGCTATGACCAATCCGGGGAACCCCGCCCCCGTGCCGATATCGAGCCATGTTCCGTTGGCGGGCGCATGGTCGAGCAACTGTGCAGAGTCGAGGATATGACGCGTCCAAATCGCCTCAATCGTCGATTGGGAGATCAGATTTTGCCGACTATTTTCTGCTATGACGAGCTCGACCAATGTATCCAGCCGGCCCATTGTTTCACGTGAAACATGCCGGCGTTCCTGCAACTGGGTGCGCGCTTCCAAGGGCGTCATGCCGCGATCCGCCGGACATGCCCCAAAATCGTTGCCAATGCTGCCGGTGTAATACCTGCTATGCGGCTCGCCTCACCGAGCGTTTGCGGGCACGCCATCGTCAATCGCTCGACCATCTCAAGTGACAGACCGGGTATGCCCGCATAACTGATGCGCCCCCCAAGCTTGATGTGATCATTTGCTCGCAAATCACGCACTTCAGCCTCTTGCCGCGCGAGATAGGGGGCGTAACGTGCATCCTCCAGCAACTCCTCAACCACGGTTCGGTCACTCTGTCCAATCGTCGGATCAAGTTCAACGACATCCGTATACTGGAGATCAGCAATACGGACCCAATCAAACAGCTCCGCCTCGGCGCCTTGACGGCCGAGTTGCTCGGCCTTTACGCGCGCTCTAAGCTTATTACGCACATCGTCTGAGGCGGCGGCGCGCCGCTCGAACCTGAGCGCGCGTTCCGGCCCAACACATTTTGTCGCGATGCCAATTGGCGTCAGCCTCGTGTCGGCATTATCGGCGCGCAACTGCAATCGGAACTCGGCGCGCGCGGTCAGCATCCGATATGGCTCCGAGATTCCTTGCAGAACCAGGTCATCGATCATCACACCCATATAGCTCGAAGCGCGGTCGAGATGTAACGGCGGTTGGCCTATCGATGCGGCCGCGGCATTCACTCCAGCGACCAGCCCCTGCGCCGCCGCCTCTTCATACCCTGTAGTCCCGTTAATCTGCCCGGCACAATACAGCCCGGGGATGTCCCTCACGGCCAGTTGATGCGTCAAACAGCGGGGGTCGATATGATCATATTCTACAGCATAGCCATGCTGCGCGATCCGCGCGTGCTCTAGCCCAGAAATCGACCGGATCATATCTTGCTGGACGTCAATGGGCAGCGACGTCGATATTCCATTCGGATAAACCCAATGGCTCGAAAGACCTTCTGGCTCGAGGAATATCTGGTGTCCGTCCCGATCACCAAATCGAGCAACCTTGTCCTCAATCGACGGACAATAGCGTGGGCCACGACCCGAGATTGCGCCGGTCATCATCGGTGAGCGGTCAAGCCCCGACCTGATGATGTCGTGCGTCACCATGTTTGTACGGGTGATCGCACAAAAGAGCTGCGGCGCTGTCCGCCGCTCACTCATCGAAGAAAACGTCCAAGCCTCATCATCTGATTCCTGGCGCTCTAACACGCTCCAGTCGATGGTTCTTCCGTCGAGCCTTGGTGGTGTACCGGTTTTCATCCGGCCAATGGGCAAGCCTAAATCTCGTAGCTGTGCGCCAAGACGCTGCGCTGCCGGTTCGTTGACGCGTCCACCGACAATTTGCGTCTCGCCGCAAAACATTTTCCCGCCCAAGAACGTGCCGGTCGCCAACACAACGGCGTTCGCCGTCAATATCCGCCCGTCCGCCAATTCAAGCCCCGAGACGATACCATTTTGAACGCGAAGCGCCGCCGCCTCCCCCTCAATGATCGACAAGTTGGGCTCGGCTGCGAGCATTTGCTGAACGGCCGCCTTAAAGAGCTGACGATCTGCCTGAATGCGCGGGCCGCGCACCGCTGCGCCTTTCGACGCGTTCAACATGCGATAATGAACTGCGGACGCGTCGGCAGCGCGGGCGATAATGCCATCGAGCGCATCGACTTCGCGCACCAAATGCCCTTTGCCCAAGCCACCAATGGCGGGATTGCATGACATTGATCCGATAGTCTGCGCCGAAAAATTGATCAGCGCGGTGCGCGCACCCATGCGCGCTGCCGCAGCAGCTGCCTCACAGCCGGCATGACCGCCGCCGACGACGATGACCTGAAAATCTTGCATGGTGTGCCGCTATCGAAATACCTCAGCAGTGTCAAAATGTTCCACGTGAAACAATCTACTTACCGATGCACATGCCGCCAAAGAGTGTGTCGAGCATGTCTTCCACGCCAGCACGACCGACAAGGCGATCAATCGCGCCGCGCGCGAGTCGTAAATGTTCGGCGACTATGAGGAGATCTGGCGTGCCACGCGCGCGTATCAGTTCATCCCGAATCATTGTGACTAGGCCGCGCTGACGACGGTTGATGGCGATGGTGTCGCCGATTGGCAGCAAGCGTTTCGCTTCGTCCAACAACCTTTTTCTGAGCTCCGCGATCCCCAGTCCGGTCCTAGCCGAAACAAGAAGATCGAGATCCCCAATGTTCGATGTATCAGCATATTCGTCTGCTCGCGCGGCAATCATGATCGCGCGAGAACGATCGGGGCAATCATCAGGATTCCCCAGCCAAAGGAGAATATCACTCGTCTCCATCGCGCTCCGTGCCCGACGGATCCCCTCGAGCTCGATCTGGTCGGAGGTTGCATCATGAAGCCCGGCGGTGTCAGTCAATACAAATGGCACGCCGTCGATTGCGACGGGTGCTTCAACGATATCGCGCGTCGTACCGGCAATCTCCGCTGTGATCGCAACTGAACGACCTGCCAAGACGTTAAGCAGCGTTGATTTTCCAGCGTTTGGCGGACCTGCGATCACCACGCGGATGCCATCACGCAGCCGCTCGGCCGACGGGGCATTCACCCCCCCCCCCAGATCTTCAATCAACGCGTTGAGGCGCTTTGCGTCGATCTCCGGCGCGACATCATCTTCGTCACCAAAATCGAGGAGCGCTTCAGTTTGAGCGGCCAAATTTAATATGTCGCGCCGCCAGCCTGCGGCGCGCGACGTAAGGCCACCCTCACTCATGGCGAGTGCGTTGCGCCGTTGGCTCTCAGTTTCGGCGGCTAGAAGATCCGCCAAACCCTCAGCTTGCGACAAGTCCAACCGACCATTTTCAAAAGCACGCCGCGTGAACGCCCCCGCCTCCGCTGGCTTTAAGCCATCCATTGCACCAAGGGTCTCGAGCACCGCATTCACGATTGCCCTTCCGCCATGAACATGCAGCTCAACAAGGTCTTCGCCCGTAACCGTGTCAGGCCCCGGCAACCAAAGAACCAGGGCTTGATCAAGCATGAGCTGTGATCGGGGATCGACGAGATTGCGGAGAACTGCGCGGCGTGCCGGCGGCAGCTCAAGCTCAGTCAATTGCCGCAGCGCGACGCCCGCCTGTGAACCTGACAATCGAATAACGGCGATTGCAGCAGGTGGTGGCCCGCTCGATAGGGCAAATATTGTCGGCCTAATCGCCATGGGGCTCAGCTCTTTCCGCCACCGGTCATCTGCTGAAAGAATTTCATGCCAATGTCCGACATCGGCCCCCAACTTTTCATCATCGTTTCGATCATGTCCGGCGATAAGCCATTGGTCATGGCGTCGGTCAATTTTCCGATATAAGCCTCGTGCACCTGCGTCAGGTCAGGCAGTCCCATAAAGCGACGCGCTTCCTCAGGGGTGCATTCAATATTGATTTTTACGTTCATCGAAATCTCCAGCTTGAGTCAGCCTGCGCCACGTGACATTGCACTAATGAGCGCGTGCGCATGATCGTTCTGCGACCGCTCCCGATTTATGATGGCTAGGAGCAATAGCATGAGTGAGATGATCACGGTCAACACCCTCGATGGCAAGGAAAAGTTTCAGGCTTACTGCGCAAAACCAGCGACACCGGCAAAAGCTGCCATCATCGTCATTCAGGAGATTTTCGGGGTTAATGCGGGGATCCGCCAAAAATGTGATAAGTGGGCCGCGCTCGGCTATCTCGCATTGGCACCAGACCTGTTCTGGCGCAGCGCGCCGGGCATCGACCTCGACCCCGATGAGCCAGAGCAGCTTCAGCAGGGCTTCGCCTATATGCAGCAATTTTCGGCTGATATTGGCGTCAAAGATATCGAGGCAACAATTCATGCCGCACGCGCGATGATCGATGGTACCAAGGTTGGCGCAGTCGGCTACTGCCTTGGCGGACGCCTTGCGTATATGACGGCATGTCGGACCGATATCTCAGCTGCCGTCGGCTATTATGGCGTTATGATCGACCAGATGTTGGATGAGGCGGCGGCAATTGCGCATCCGTTGATGCTTCATATCCCGACAGCCGATCATTTTGTCGGACCTGAGGCACAAGCAGCGATCCACAAAGGACTTGATCATCATCCCAAAGTGACATTGCACGATTATGTTGGGCTTGATCATGGGTTTGCGACCGAGACCGGGATGCGGCGCGACGAGGCGGCTGCCCAATTGGCTGACGCGCGGACGACCGAGTTCTTTGCGCGCAATCTTGCTTAGGCTTGGCTATACCTAAGTATGGAACGTGCCAACCGCATGGTGAACCTCGCTCCACCCCTGGGTGATCATGCCATAGGCAACCCATAGAATCATTCCGAGACCAATGAATGCAAGCCATCGATGGCGTTCAATCAGGTTGGCGATCAGGCTGGCGGCAAGGCCCATTACAGCGACCGAGATGGCCAACCCGATAAACATGACCACCGGGTGTCCGCGCGCAGCCCCAGCCACCGCCAGAACGTTCTCAAGGCTCATCGAGAGGTCAGCCACCACCACCTGAACGACCATCTGGCCGAGCGAAGCTGGTTTGGCCGGTTCAATGTTAAATTCGTCAATCGGGTGGTCGCGGTGCGTCAATTCGCGAAACAGCTTCCACGCCACCCAAAGCAGCAGGATTCCGCCGGCCAGCAGCACGCCGATAATTTTAAGCAGCGTCAGCGCAATGAATGACAAACCGATTAAGAAAACAAGCGATACGGCGATTCCGAGCCTGATCGCACGGTGGCGTTGATCCTTCGGCAATTGGGCCGCCAATGACGCGAGAATGACGACATTGTCTCCTGCCAGCATCAGATCGATCAAAATGACTTTGCCGAGAATCGCCAATCCTGTCGGCGTGAAAACTTCCATCAGATCAATCATATTGCAGCTTCGTAATAGCTGACTGCTGGAACGACCGGATAAAAGCCATGCAACAAATCTCGCCATGCCTGATAGCGTGAGGACTGACGAAAGCCGTCCCGATGCGCCGCGACCGACTCCCACTGCACCAACAGCAGCAGGCCACCCGAATCCTCTAAAGGCCTATGCAAGGTTAGCCCAAGAAATCCGGGGCTTGCCTCAATAAGCGGTCGGGCTTTAGCAAATGCGGCTAAAAATGCGCTTCGATCAGCGAACGCAACCGGCAAAATGACATGCTCGATCACCATCTCCGATCGCCGACTACTGATTCATCGAGTCAAAAAAGTCTTCGTTCGTTTTCGAATCCTTCATTTTATCGAGCAGGAATTCCATCGCGTCGATCGTGCCCATCTGCATGAGGATGCGCCGCAGCACCCACATCTTGCTGAGTTTGCCTTTTTCAACGAGCAACTCTTCCTTACGCGTGCCCGATTTACCGACATCAAGGGCAGGGAAGATACGCTTATCGGCAACTTTACGATCAAGAACGATTTCAGAGTTACCGGTGCCTTTGAACTCCTCAAAAATCACTTCGTCCATGCGGCTGCCCGTGTCGATCAATGCAGTCGCGATGATCGAGAGAGAGCCACCCTCCTCGATGTTGCGCGCAGCACCAAAGAACCGCTTGGGCCGTTGCAGCGCATTGGCATCGACACCGCCGGTCAAAACCTTGCCTGAACTCGGCACCACAGTGTTGTAAGCGCGCCCGAGCCGCGTGATCGAGTCCAGCAGAATGACAACGTCTTTCTTGTGCTCAACAAGGCGCTTGGCCTTCTCGATGACCATCTCGGCGACTTGAACGTGACGACTGGCTGGCTCGTCAAACGTCGAAGAAATAACCTCGCCCTTCACCGAGCGCTGCATATCAGTAACTTCTTCAGGGCGTTCATCGACCAGCAGAACGAGCAGAAACACTTCGGGATGGTTATCAGTGATCGCTTTTGCGATATTCTGCAGCAGCACGGTTTTTCCGGTGCGCGGCGGCGCCACAATCAGAGCGCGCTGCCCCTTGCCCTGTGGCGAGATAATATCGATCACACGGGCGGATTTATCTTTAATCGTCGGATCAAGTGTATCGAGACGCAGCTTTTCGTCGGGGTAGAGCGGTGTCAGATTGTCAAAATTAACGCGATGGCGAACAGCGTCCGGATCATCAAAATTGATCGACGTCACCTTGTTTAGTGCGAAATAGCGTTCACCATCCTTTGGTCCGCGAATTTCACCCTCAACAGTATCACCCGTGCGTAACCCAAATTTACGCACTTGGTTCGGTGAGACATAAATATCATCGGGTCCTGCCAGATAATTTGATTCCGGCGAGCGAAGAAATCCAAAACCATCCGTAAGAACTTCTATAGTGCCCAGACCCATAATCTGTTCGCCATTTTCGGCTTCCACCTTAAGGATAGCAAACATAATATCTTGTTTTCTGAGCGTTGATGCGCCTTCTACGCCTAACGCCTCCGCCATTTCAACAAGTTGAGCGGGCGTTTTCTTTTTTAAATCTTTAAGATGCATTTATCACAGTTCCGGATGGAGATCAGACGGGCAGGACGGTCACGGATGCGACGGTACAAAAATCGCGAACTGCACGAATGGCAGTGCTAGGATGGTATGCAGTGGAATGCTGAAAGTCAAGCGGCTCAGAAGGGCTTGACGACGACGAGGATAATAACCGCGATCGCAACAACACCCGGAACTTCATTCAACAACCGCAATTGCCGCCCGCTTAATTTTCGCTGATCGAGCGCGAGCTCTTTGGCATAATGTCCCATCCACATGTGGTAGACGGAAAGCAGGATAATGAGCAGCAATTTCGCGCGGAACCAGCCTTGCGTATAAGCGCCTAGATTGACCATCAGCATCAGTCCGAAGATCCATACCAGAACCATCGACGGATCCATGATAATCGTGATGAGCCGCTTTTCACGAACGACCCATTGTTGCGCTTCAACGCTTCCCGGTGCAGCCTCTTGATGGTACACTAAAAAACGCGGTAACATGAACAAGCCCGCCATCCAGAAAACCACGAAAATGATGTGCAACGCCTTCACCCAAGGCTCAAAGCTGCCCAACCAACCAATCAACATCGAAATGCTCGCACCATCTTCACCAAATGCTCAACATGAGCAATCGGGGTCTCTGGCAGAATTCCGTGACCAAGATTAAAAACATGCGGCCGGTCAGCAAAAGCGTGCAGGATCGTTGCAACCGACTCGGTTAAGCTGTTCCCGCCAGCAAGCAATGCTAATGGATCGAGATTTCCCTGAACCGGCAATTCTTTGGGCAGTGCCGCCGCGGCCCATACTGGATCAACCGTCTCATCAAGCCCAATTGCCGATGGCTTCACGGCTGCGACAAAATGCGCCAACTTGCCACCGGCGCCCTTTGGAAAGCAGATGATCGGAACTTCTGGGTGTTTCAGACGCAGCGCACCCACGATCCTCGCATTCGGACCAACCACCCATTTTTCAAATTGTGCCGGCGAGAGATTCCCTGACCAGCTCTCGAACAACTGGATAACATCCGCGCCTGCCTGAATCTGCCCGAGCAAATAGGTGATCGTCAAAGCTTCGACAGCAGTAATAACCGCCGCTAGCTCAGCGGGATGCGCATAAGCATAGCGCCGTGCCTCGTTCTGATCCTTGCTGCCGCGCCCGTTGAGCATATAGCTTGCCACCGTCCACGGGCTCCCAGCAAAGCCGAGGAGCGTGGTTGCGTCAGGCAATTCACGCCTTAATCGCGCAACGGTCTGGTAAATGGGATCAAGGCGCTCCGGCTGCACACTTAAATCTTCAAAGCCACCATCGATCAAACGCGGCGCGAGCCTTGGCCCCTCACCTTCCTCGAACCATAACTTTTGCCCGAGTGCGTGCGCCACCACCAATATATCGGAAAAGAGAATGGCGCCATCAAAACCGAACCGCTCAATCGGTTGCTTGGTGACCGTAACCGCCGCGTCAGTGTCATACACCAAATCGAGAAACCCGCCTTTTTCCGCCCGCAATGCACGATATTCCGGAAGGTAGCGTCCCGCTTGCCGCATGAGCCAGAGAGGAACTTCGGAATTTCTTTGACCGCTGAGAACGGTTTTCAACGGGCGATCAAAAGTCACATGACCTCTTTCATATAGATAAGAATATAGAAGAATCTGGAGTGGTTGATAGAGGAGTTTTGTTGGGTATTCAAACTTACGCGCAAGTTTTCCCACACGTCGTACATCAGTGACTCGCAAACTGTCCACGAGTCGCTTGGTTAACTCCCCGTTTTACACAGTATGGGGATAAGGATTTGGACGTCTGGGTAAAACTGTGCACAAAAATCGGAATGCGTGGAATTTTCTAGCGCTATCGATTCAAAAGAGGTTAGAGCAATCCCCTACACATTTTTTCCACAGATTTGACCGCTCCTATGACAACGCTCCATCTGCATTTGCTGTCTGATTCGACCGGTGAAACATTGGAGAATATCGCGAAGGCCGCTCTGGCACAATTTGACGGGGTGCAGACGGTGCGCCATTTTTGGCCGATGGTGCGCTCCGAAACGCATATGGATCGCGTCATCACGGACATCGCTCAAAATCCTGGATTGGTCGTTTACACGCTCGTCAATGCCGATCATCGCGCGCGTCTCGAAACGCATTGTCGTGCTTTGAACCTCCCGATGGTCGCAGCGCTCGATCCGATCACCACGGCTCTATCAAATTTGCTCGGCCAAAAGGCCAAAGCCCGGCCAGGAAGCCAACATATCCTTGATGATGCTTATTTCGCGCGCGTGGATGCCATCCACTTTACAATCGCGCATGATGACGGCCTTGGTGCCGAAGACTGGGAGCATGCGGATATCGTTCTTGCTGGCGTATCGCGAACATCGAAAACGCCAACATCAATCTATCTCGCAAATCGCGGCTATAAAACCGCCAATATCCCCATCGTGCCCGAGTCTCCGCCGCCGTCACATTTGTATCACCTAAAAGCCCCACTTGTTGTCGGCCTCATCACCAATGCCGAGCGGCTCATCCAAATCCGCCGCAACCGATTGCTCTCGCTCAACCAGTCGCCTGAGACGGCCTATGTTGATCAAGCCGTTGTCGCGAAGGAGCTTGCGTTTGCACGACGCATTTTCGCCGATAATAATTGGCCAGTGATCGACATGACACGACGCTCCATCGAGGAAGCTGCCGCCGCTATCGTGACACTGCACAAAGAACGCAGTTCAGCGGCGTGACACTGATTCTCGCCTCCCAAAGTTATGCGCGGCGGACGATGCTGACTGCCGCCGGTGTAGCCTTCGAAGTGGTTCCTGCCGATGTTGATGAGGGTGCCGAGAAAATAAGGCTGCAAGCGTTGGCTGCCTCGCCAACCGATGTTGCGTTGGCGCTCTCGATTATGAAGGCTCAACACGTCGCGCGCCGCTATCCTGGCACATATGTGCTTGGCAGCGACCAGACGCTGAGTTTAACTGACGGCACGATGTTCGATAAACCATTGTCGCGCACCAACTTGAAACATCAGCTCCTGCAATTGTCTGGAACAACGCACGCGTTGCACAGTGCGGCCGCGCTGGTGATGGATGGTGTCGTGGTGTGGCAAGCGGTTCAAACCGTTTCGATGACGATGCGCTCGCTCTCGGACGAGTTTGTCGAGAATTATGTCGACGCCGCCACGGCTGATCTCTTGAGCTGTGTTGGTGGGTATCAAATCGAAAGCTCCGGACTTCAATTGTTTACGCACATCGAGGGCAGCTATCATGCGATACTCGGTCTGCCGCTCCTCCCCCTCTTGAGCGCGCTTCGTGACCATGGGGTACTTGCGCAATGACGACACCTTATGCCGAAGTGATCGGTGATCCAATTGACCATTCAAAATCGCCATTGATTCACAATTTCTGGATCGAGAAGCTCTCGATTTTAGCAGAATATCGGAAGACGGGCGTGGCAGCCGCCGATCTGCCTCAGTTCATCGCGGATCGGCGAAAGGATGAATTCTGGCGGGGGTGCAACGTCACGATTCCGCATAAGCTTGCGGTGATGGGTTTGGTCGATGACCCAGGCCATGTACGCGAAACCATCGGCGCGATGAACACGGTGCTAAGAACGGATGACGGATTGATCGGCACCAACACCGATGCTGCCGGTTTTTATGCGCCTTTGGCTGATACAAACCTCGCCGGCGCTGATGTTGTGGTCATCGGGTCAGGTGGTGCAGCCCATGCCATTTTGTTCGCCTTGTCGCGGTGCGACGTTCGTTCCGTCACCTTAATGGCGCGAAACGCGCTAAAAGCCGCTGCTTTGCTTGCCCGTTTTGGCCTAAAAGGTAAGGTCAGCGCAATCTCTGCAGCATTGCCGCCCGCGCAATTAGTGGTGAATACCAGCCCCTTGGGAATGGACGGCTACGCCTCACCTGAGTGGGACGTTTCGCGGCTCGCAGAAGGCGCGATTGTTTATGACATTGTGTACGCGCCGTTGACGACACCACTCATTACCGCCGCTGAGGATTATGGGCTGGAAACAATCGATGGTCTTGAGATGCTTGTCGGACAAGCAGCAACAGCGTTCGAGCTGTTTTTTGGCCAAGCCGCGCCACGTGCGTTTGACGCGGAACTGCGGCAAAAACTGTTGTCATGATTGTCGTCGGGCTCACGGGTTCTATCGGCATGGGAAAGTCGACCGTCAGTGCGATGTTTCGCGCGCTCGGCGTTCCCATTTTTGATGCGGACGCGGCCGTTCATGAGCTTCAGGGGCCCTATGGGGCATTGCTTCGGGAGATTGAGGCCCGTTTTCCGGGAACGACCGGCCCGCACGGCGTTGACCGCCAAAAACTAGGCGCGGCCGTTATTGGGGACCCTGAAGCACTCACCGCGCTCGAGCGTATCATTCACCCCGCAGTTGCCAAGCGGCGGCAGACCTTTTTGAATCGGTATCGTGCACGGCGCATGGTCGTGCTCGACATTCCGCTCTTATTTGAAAAAAAAGGTTGGCGAAGCGTCGATATCGTTGTTGTTGTTTCGGCACCTGCCTGGTTGCAACGTCGGCGCGTGCTGTCGCGGCAACACATGACGGCTGCCAAATTCAAGGCGATCAAGCGCCTGCAAACGCCGGATCATGTTAAACGGCGTGCGGCAGATGTTCTGATTGAGACGGCGCGACCGCTCAATGCGACACGTGCATCTGTCCGGCACCTTGTCGCTTGCATAAACGCCCAACGCATCCGATATTAGCAAGATGCGTGAGATTGTATTTGACACCGAGACGACCGGCCTCAGCCCTGCAAATGGTGATCGAGTGGTCGAATTTGGTGGCCTTGAATTGATCGATCGGGTTGAAACGGGGCGGACCTTTCACGCCTATTTCAATCCGGAGCGCCCGATGGATCCCGCCGCCCAGGCCGTGCACGGACTGTCCGATGCGTTTCTTGCCGATAAGCCGCTTTTCAGTGACCGTGTTGAGGAGCTGCTCGACTTTATCGAGGACTCGCCACTCGTTGCGCATAACGCGATGTTTGACTTTGGCTTTCTGAACCATGAGCTGTCGGCCTGTGGTAGGCTTAAACTGTCGCCTACGCGGATTGTCGATACATTGGCGATCGCGCGAACGCGGCACCCCGGCGCGAAACACAGCTTGGATGCGCTTTGTACGCGGTTCGGCATCGACCGCAGCCATCGTGTCAAGCATGGTGCGCTGCTGGACGCCCAATTGCTCGCGCAAATTTATGTCGAACTCACTGGCGGGCGCCAGATAGGCCTGTCGCTTGGCACGGTGGAAACGAAGTGCGAGGAGAGCGCTCCGATTTTGTCCCCCTCAATTGACAACACCTCACAGCGCGTGCGGCGCATTTCGCTTCCCAGTCCGGAAGAGCTTGAGCGGCACGCACTCTTACTGGCAAAGCTCAATACACCAATATGGCATCGATCACCCTGATGTGCGCTACCAGCGCGCATTGACCGCAAATACCGACGCGCCTAAGGGCTCGGCGCTCTCGATTACAGGAGACGGCAAATGGACATTCGAGTATCAGGTCATCAAGTCGACACGGGCGCTGCCCTCAATGCGCATGTCCGCGAGCGGCTCGAAGCGATTGCAGAAAAATATTTTTCGCGCACGATTTCCGCTCATGTGACCTTAAGCCGCGGCCCGCACGACGTGGGCTTTGTCTGCGATATCGTCGCGCATGTGATGCAAGGCCTGATCTTAAAGGGTTCTGGGCGCGCGATGGACGCGCATCTGGCGTTTGAAGATGCCGCACTAAAGATAGAAAAGCAGCTGCGCCGCTACATGCGCCGGTTGAAAGATCGTCATGTGACGGCAAGCCATTCTGAGGAAAAACAGTCTGGCCAAGGGGCTGCAGATGCCCGCTACATCGTATTTGACGCTGGCCCAGAGGAGTTTGAGCCCGGCGATGCGCCGCTCATTATCGCCGAAACCAAGGTCGACATTCCCGATTCTTCGGTGTCCGATGCGGTCATGATGCTCGATTTGCGCAATACAAACGCATTGTTGTTCAAACACAGCAGCACCGGCGTTTACAATATGGTTTACCGTCGTCACGACGGAACGATCGGCTGGGTGGAACCACCACTGGCCGGTTAGTTGCGATACAGTTAGGATCAACATGTTTCACCTCCATCAATGTTTGACGCCGAAATCGGTGCGCGCGAATGTCAGCGCGCCGAATAAGAAAAACCTGTTTCAGCAACTCTCTCAACTTGCTGCTCAGGCGCACGGGGTCGACGCGCAGCTGGTGCTCGATCGGCTGACCGAGCGCGAACGGCTTGGGTCGACTGGTTTTGGCGGCGGCATCGCAATCCCGCATGGAAAGATTGATGGTCTTGCATCGGTGATCGGCGTTGCTGTCCGATTGCCGGCACCGATCGATTTTGAGGCGATTGACGATCTGCCAGTTGATCTCGTCTTTATGCTGTTGTCGCCTGTCGACGGTGGACCCGATCATCTCAAAGCGCTCGCAACCGTAAGCCGGATGATGCGCGATCAGGCGTTCGTCGCGAAGCTCCGCGGTGCCGCGAACGACGACGCATTGCTCGCATTGCTAACCAGCTATGACCAAGCGGTGAGTGCTTGATCGACGTGCATCGGCATCGGTGAGCCTAAATGGAACATCGGCTGACCACTGGTTTGATCGTTTCGGCCCTTCGCAAACGCGCCGAGCAGGCGGGCGGTAGCTGCACTGTTATCGCGCGCGGTGACATGACTGCCGGTGGTTTGATCCTCATATGCGCCGAAAAAGGGCGCAATACAGGGCTTTACGAGTTAGCGTATGATTTTGCTGGCGCGATGGTCTGGCGGCCATGTCTGACTCAACTCACTGACGAACAACAGAAAGTTGATAAATACGTCGCGGATCGTCGGCGCACAGACCCAGATTTGTGGTGCGTTGAACTGGATATCCCAGCGGCAGAACGCTTCGCCGCTGATTTCGCCGCCAACGCTTGACGTTGATGTTGCAGTGCCGCAACGGTCAATCATTGAGAACGCAACTCCGCCAAGCAAGGCTTTACCGGAGACGCAGACGGGGAACAGCATTCCGGCGACAAGTGGTTTTACGTCGGCCGGAAAAGCGGTTCACCGCACAGATATAGGGTAATAATGCGATTAATGTTAAGCGCGGCAACTTTGGCCGCTGCGGGATTATTTTTATTGAACGCGGCATTTTATGCTGCTCCGAGCGCCGCACAAACGCTCTCTCAGCCTGCGATAACCGCAGCGACCCCGAACAAGATAGAAGCCCCAGTCGATCCAGTCGCAGCGCCCGCTGAAGCGAATCCGGCGAGCGTTGCATCGGAAACTCCCCCGCAATCAACCGCGTCGCTGCCCGTGTTGGTAGCCGATCATATGAATACCGAAATGAGCGACGAAGAAGGCAAGTGCCTTGCCGTTGCGGTTTATTTCGAGTCAAAGGGCGAGCCTTTGGCGGGCCAGCTTGCTGTGGCCCAAGTGATGCTCAATCGCACGCAATCGGGACGTTTTCCTGAGACTGTTTGTGGCGTGATTCGCCAGCCCGGTCAGTTTTCGTTCGTTCATCATGGCCAATTTCCGGCGATCGCAGAGTCGAGCCGTGCGTGGCATACGGCATTGGCTATCAGCCAGATTGCGCGTGACAAATTGTGGCAGCCCGTCGTCGGTCATGCGATGTTTTTTCACGCCAAGCGCGTATCGCCGCATTGGCATGCTGTTCAAGTGGCTGCGCTCGGCAACCATATTTTCTACCGTTAAACGAGCCGTCTAAAGGCTAGGCCCTTGTTTCGGCTTGGGCTTGGCCGCAGGACTTTCGGCAAGCAACTTGATCATGCTCGGGTTCCGCGAGTCGCGCTTGGCATAGTCGCGCGCGGACAGTCCGGCGATATGGTCAGGCTTGTCGGGATCGGCACCCTCGGCCAACAACAGTTTCGCAAGCACGATGTTGCCATTTTCCACGGCGCGGATAAGTGCGGTTTCACCAGCATTATTGGTGAGATCAACCGAGGCATGAAACGCGAGCAAAAGCTCCGCCCCCTCCTCGTAATTCAGCCTGACGGCGATCAGCAGCGGCGTTTCGCCGGATTTATCGCGCGTATCTGGCTTGGCCCCTTTCGAGAGCAGGAAGTGGAGCCATGTTGTGTCACGGTCGCGCGTCACGATGTGGAGCGCGGTCTCGCCATTTGATACATCATGGGTATCAATGATCACCGAGCCAGGCTTGGAGACATATTTGGTTGCCTCGATGCCGTCACGATCCTTAACTGCTTTAAGAAAATTATAACTGTCTGAAAATTGCGCGCTGGCGATACTCGGTACCGCAAGGGCGAAGGCGAGTGTCACTGCATAAAGTCGATGTCGCATAGCGTCGTCCTCAGAATTCTCGTATATTGTCTTGCGTCGAGAACGCTAGCAAAGCAAGGCTGCTCAAATGATGAACAAAAATCTGATCGGTGTAATCGGCGTGATCGCATCGGCTCTTCTGGCGTTGTCCGGTTGTCATCGCGCGCCTGCTGACCTCGCCACCGCGCCGCTTGCTGGGGCGCACATCGGCGGCGCATTTGCGCTGACCGATCAAAACGGACGAAGCGTTACCGAGAAGGATTTTGCTGGAAAGTTCGTGATGACCTATTTTGGTTATACCTCCTGCCCCGATGCTTGCCCCACCGATTTGCAGCATCTAATGGCCGGATATGCACAGTTCGAGCAGAATGACCCAACTGATGCCGCTAAGCTCCAGCCGCTTTTTATCAGTGTGGATCCAGCTCGCGACACGCCACAACGCTTGAAGACGTTCACCGCGGCATTCCACCCGCATTTGCTGGGCCTTACGGGAAGTGACGCGGCCATCGCGGCGATGGCACGCCAATATGCCGCCGTTTATCAAAAGGGCGTGCCCGCAGCGAATGGGCAGTATCTTGTCGATCACAGCCGGACGGCCATCCTGTTCGGGCCGCATGGAGAGCCCATCATGATCATGAGTCAAGACGGTTCGCCGGAGAAGATTGCGCGCGAATTTGCGACTTGGGTGCGATGACAGCGCGCTTTTGGGAGGAGCTGCCGCTTGATAAGCTCGATCGCGCGCAATGGGAGGCGCTTTGCGATGGCTGCGGCAAATGCTGCCTGCACAAGCTGGAGGATGAGGAAACGGGCGAGCTGTTCGCGACCAACGTCGCCTGCAAAATGCTCGACCGGCATTCGGCCCGGTGCAGCGATTACCGCCATCGGCATGCCTATGTTCCCGAATGTATCCGGCTCACCCCGAAAAAGCTGACTGAAATCGACTGGCTACCCGAAACCTGCGCGTATGTGCGACGGGCTGCGGGCAAAACGCTGCCAGACTGGCATTATTTGGTAACTGGTGACCGAGACACGATCCACCAGGCGGGGATGTCAGTTCGCGGTTGGACGGTTTCAGAAATCGATGCTGGCGATCTTGAGCAGCATGTCATTTATGATGACTGAATTTGTCGAACTTGGCGGCCATCGGGTCGAAATTCGTCGGCACGCCATGGCGCGGCGGGTGAAACTGTCGGTTGATCCACGCCGTGGTGCGATTCGACTTACGCTCCCAAAGCGCGCAGCCCTCTCGGCCGCGTTGCGCTGGGCGCATGG
>Ga0007825_1000010_pt1 | contig 83920 bp, 71 predicted proteins | sample CryBogCBE13Jul09_FD_71229 | JGI IMG/M metagenome (GOLD analysis project Ga0007825, IMG submission 71229) | Freshwater microbial communities from Crystal Bog, Wisconsin, USA - CBE13Jul09 | ecosystem: Environmental > Aquatic > Freshwater > Lake | place: Crystal Bog, Wisconsin, USA | collected... | reverse complement strand
ATTGTTAATATCACTAACTTAAATTCTTATTCTATTATTTTAAAAGATGATCCGAATGTTTTGACAGATGTTGTAGTAACAGCATTTGGTATCAAAAAAGAAATTAAAAGATTAGGTTATGATATTCAAGAATTAAAAGGAGCAGATTTAGCAAAATCAAGAGATCCAAACCCAATTAATTCTTTAGTAGGAAAGGTTGCTGGTTTAACAGTTGGTGGAAATGCCGAAATGTTAGGTCGCCCAGAATTAGTTTTACGTGGTTCTAAAGATTTATTATTTGTAGTTGACGGTACTCCAATCAACTCAGATACATGGAATATTAGTCCAGATGATATTGAATCTTATACAATTTTAAAGGGAACAAACGCATCTGCTGTATACGGTTTTAGAGGTTTAAATGGTGCCATTGTTATTACTACAAAGTCTGGTTCAAAAGAAAAAAAGGGATGGCAAGTTGATTTTAACAATAGCACTTTTGTAGAACCTAATTTCTTAACTATACCAGAAAGTCAATATGAATATGGTCGTGGTAAAGTATTTGTATATGATTATGGTAATAGATTATATGATAACGCTCAACGTTTACCAGAATGGGGACCACGTTTTGAAGGTCAAATGATTAGACAATATAATTCACCATGGGATCCTGCAACTCAAACTAGAACAGCAACTCCATGGACTGCAAAGGGAATTAATAACTTTGAGAATTTCATGCAAACTGGTTTGATAACGAATACGAACGTTTCAATGTCAGCAGCAACAGAAAAATCTGATATCAGAATTTCAGTTTCAAATATGTATCAAAAAGGAACAGCTCCTAACACAAATTTGTATACATACAATTATGCAATTAAAGGTGGTTATAACTTCACAGACAAATTTAGAGTTGAAGGTAGTTTGAATTTAAATCAACAACATTCACCAAATATTCCGGATGTTAACTATGGACCTAACTCATATATTTATATGTTTAAAGTTTATGGTTCATCTGATTATGATATTAATGATTTGAAAGATGTTTTTAAAGGACCAATGGGTGTAAAAGGTTTAATGCCTTACGCACAAGAATATGGTCGTGAAAACAGTGCATGGTATATGGCTGATTATTGGTTACGTACACATGACAAAACTGATATCAATGGATATGCGAAAGCAACTTATAAAATTAATCCTTCATTGAACATTAGTTTGAAATCACAATTTACAACCTGGGATCAAACAAGACAAGAAGATGTACCAGCTGGTGCTAACTTAAATACTTATACTCCATGGTGGTATTTTGGTTGGTATGGTGATTACCGCTTAGACAAGCGTAATTTATTTGAAAGCAACAACGATTTAACAATCAACTATGATCATAAATTTAAAGATTGGAACGTATCTGGTTTCGCAGGGATAAGTGATCGCTCATTCAATTATAATTCATTCTTTGGAACTACAAAAGCATTAGCTGTTCCAGGTTTATATGCTTTATCAAATTCAATTAACCCAGCCTTAGAATATACTTGGGGTTCTAAAATGCAAGTTTATAGTGCATTTTATTCAATGGACTTCACTTATAAAAAGTTCTTCACCTTATCTCATACTGGTAGAGTAGATCAATTATCAACTTTACCTTCTGGAAATAATGCATTCTACTATCCATCATTATCATTGAGTTCTGTTTTAACTGATTATTTAGATATTCCAAAATTCATTTCTTATGCTAAAGTAAGAGCATCTTATGCAAATGTTAAAGGAGGATTAACACAATCTTCAGTACCAAGTGCATTCTCAATGATTACTGGTCAAAGTATCAATGGTGGTTTATTAGGATATAACTCAGACTTATATTCTTCATATGATGGACCTTCATATACAAACCAAAATGCTTATTCAATAGCTACCTACTATAATGGTTTATCATCTGTAAACTTTTCTAATACTATTGCAAATCCAAATTTAAAGCCATTCTCTAGAACTAGTTATGAAGGTGGTTTGGATTTAAAATTCTTGAAAAATAGATTAGGTTTAGATGTTACTTATTTCTCTTCATTAAATGGACCACAAATTTATGCATTGCCAGTTCCTTCTTCAACTGGATATAGTGCACAAAACGTAAATGGTATTACTACAAAGAAAGATGGATTTGAAATTTCATTAAATGGTAGCCCATTAAAATCTGCTAAAGGTTTAAACTGGGATATCATGTTAAATTACTCTACTTACAAAGAAGTATTGAATGAAATTTATGGTACTGAAAAATATTTGACTTTAAATGGCCATAACTATCAAGTGGGTGAAAGATTAGATGCCTTCTATAGCACTGGCTATGTAACAGATGGTCAGGGACATAATATCATAAGTGGAGGTCTTCCATTAAGAGCTCCTACTGATATTGGAAACAACAAATTATTAGGATTTATGAATCCTGATTTCACTTTAGCTTTAGCAAATAAATTTAGCTACAAAAACTTTAGCTTTAGTTTCCAATTTGATGGTAGATTCGGTGGCAAAATCTATGATGAGGTTTATAAAGATGGTATGAATGGTGGTACTGCAATTGAAAGTGCTTCAGGTGCATTTGGTGCTGCTCGTTTAGCAGAATGGAAATCAACTAATAACCAAACTACTCCAGTTGTACCAGCGTATATAGCACCAGGTGTTAAAATTGTTTCTGGAACACCAGTTTATCAAAATGGACAAATCACTAATTTATCTTCTTTAACTTTTGCACCTAATGATGTTACAAGTACTGTGCAAAACTATATTTCATCAGGTTTGGGTGGTATGACTGAACCTTGGATGATTGATAGAACTTTTGTTAAGTTACGTGAAGTTACTTTAGGATATACTGTTCCTCAATCAATGTTAAAATCTAAGTTAATCAAATCAGTTTCATTCTCTTTAGTAGGTAAAAACTTATTGTATTTTGCTGCTAGAAAAGATTTTGATATTGAACAATTTGCTTCAGGTTATAATGCAGGAGATTTATCATTACAGAATGGTTCAGGTGTATTACAAAGTGTTACGTCAAGAAGATTTGGTTTTAATATTAACGTAAGCTTCTAATTAAATAATAAAAGATAAATTATAATTTTATGAAAATAAATTTTAAATCAATCACATTAATGGCAATTACTGCTGCTACTATTTTTAGCAGTTGTCAGAAAGGTGATTTACTTTCCAATCCAAATGTTGCTGCAGAGTCTTCAACTATTCCAGCTTCATTAATTTTAAATCATATTACCGCAAATATGATGAGGGAAGAAGAGCCAATCATTTCCCAAGTTTATAAGCAGAATCAATTTATAGTTTCAAATTATTCATATTATTTTGGTTCAAATTCATATAGCTTTGGTACTAGTAACACAATGTATGATGAAATAAAGTACTGTGTTAAATTAGAAGAACAAGCACAAAAACAATACAATAGCACTACTAATAATCCTTATTTTGCTTTGAGTAAGTTTTTTAAAGCATATTCTTTAATTTGGTATTCACAAAGAGTAGGGGACATACCTGCAACTCAGGCTGTTAACACTAATTATGTTACACCAAAATATGATACACAACACGATGTATATAAATATGCATTAAGTTTATTAGACAGTGCAAATAGTTTATTAGCTGCTCAAATTACTGCCACTAATGCGAGTACAAAAGTAGATGCATCAGGCGATATTTTCGGTTTAACCTATTTACAATGGCAAAAAGTTGTAAATACTTACAAGTTAAGAACTTTAATTAGTTTAAGTAAAAGAGCCACTGACAATGCAGATTTAAACATCCCAACACAATTTGCAACAATTATCAACAATCCAAGTCAATATCCTATCATGACTTCTACAAGTGATAATTTAGCGTATAAGTACAATTCTATTAATTATTATCCACCAAATAGAGCTGGATATGTACCTTACAATTTGTGTGAAAATATTTCTAGCACTTTTATGAATATTTTGACTACAAATAAAGATCCTAGAACTTTTGTTTTAACAACTCCAGCAAGTGCATTAGTTGCTTCAACTACAGTAGGTGATTTTAGTGCATATGTTGGTGAGGATAATAACAAGTCTCAATCTCTTATGAGTAACTTTACAGCAGATGGAAAACATGCTTCTTTAAGTTGGAACAGATATTTTTCATCTTCAACTGGTGCAAATGCTGAACCTTACACAATTATTGGTTATGCAGAAATGTGTTTCAATATAGCTGAAGCAGCAAACAGAGGTTGGATCACTACTCAATCTGCTGCAACTTGGTATGGTAAAGGTGTTGACGCTTCATTATCCACTTATGGAATTACAGATGGAAAAGTATTGACAGTAGGAAATGGTGATGGAACTAAACCAAATATTGGAACTGTAACAGCTGATGTTGCAACTTTTAAAACAAAAATTGCATATGCTGGTGATAATGCAACTGGTTTGACACAAATTTTAACGCAGAAATATGTTGCTTTCTTCATGAATTCTGGCTTTGAAGCTTATTATAACTGGAGAAGAACAGGTGTTCCAACTTTCTCACAAAATGGTGCTGGTATAGGAACTGCTGATAATATTATTCCATTTAGATGGCAATATCCAAATGATGAAAAAACATCAAATACTACAAATGTAAATGCTGCAATAGCATCACAATATGGTGGTACTGATGATTTAACAGCAAAAATGTGGTTAATTAAATAGTTTATTGGTTCAAATGTTTATGATATAGTGGGAGGTTCGCCTCCCACTTTTTTTATTAATTTTATTTAAATAATATTATTATGAAGCAATTTTTTATTAGTGCATTTTTTTTAATTTCTATTTTTCAATTACAAGCACAGGTGGCTGATAGTAGCTTAAGAGAAGTTAAATTGCAAGGTGCAGTAAATTTTAGAGATCTGGGTGGATATAAAAATAAGGAGGGTAAAAATGTAAAGACTGGATTATTATATCGTTCAGCTGCTTTAAATACTTTAACGGATGCTGATATAGCTAAACTTGCTTCTTTACATATTAAATATGATTTTGACTTTAGAGGCCCTTATGAAGTAAAAACAGCACCAGATAAAATTCCAGCAGGTACTACGCGTATTTCTCTGCCTGCAGGAAGTGAAAACGTAGGAGACAGTAACTATATGAAAAATATGGGAAGGTATATGAAGTCAGATTCTTTTTTATTAAGTTTTTATACGGTTTTAACTCCTTTTAAAGATAGATACTCCCCTTTATTTGATAGTTTATTGGCAAATAAAAATGCAAGCCCTATTTTATTCCATTGCACAGCAGGTAAGGATAGAACAGGTATTGCTGCTGCATTGATCTTATATGCTTTAGGTGTTGATGAGGAAACTATTTTCAATGATTATGAAGCAACCAATTATTATCGTCGCAATGAAAATGCAAAACAGATTGCTCAAATGACTAAATATTTTGGAATGGATGAAAAAGTGGCTACCAGTATGATGGGTGCTAAAAAAGAGTATATCCAAGCAACTTTTACCACCATTAAAGCACAATATGGTACTATTTACAACTATCTTGACAAGGTGATGGGCTTAAATGCTAAGAAAATTAAACAATTAAAAGCGATTTATACTAATTAAGGAGAAGATATTTTTTCTAAATCGAATTTTTAAAATAGAGCAATTAAACATTGCTCTATTTTATTTTTTGGACGATATCTTCTAAAATAATGTCTGCGTGTACAATAGAATTTTCAATAAAATAACTGTGTGTATTCATACCTCCGCAAATCACCCCCGCTAAATAGACCCCCTTTATATTCGTTTCATGGGTTGCTTCATTATATTCAGGCTTTTTAGTTTCATCTTGAGCTAACTTAATTCCTATAGCATTTAAAAAGTCCAAATTAGGTTGGTATCCTGTAGCAGCAATTACCCAATCATTGTGTATCTCCATAATTCCATCAGGGGTATTGACGGTTATTGTTTTTTCTGAAATATTAATGATATTAGCATTATAAAGTGCTTTAATGGAGCCCTCTTGAATTCTATTCACAATGTCTGGTCTTGCCCAATATTTTACCCTTTGACCAATTTCTTCATTTTGAATGATCATTGTTACACTGGCTCCCTTTCTCCAAGTTTCCAATGCTGCATCTACTGCCGAATTGTTGGCACCTACAATTGCTACGTTTTGAAAGGCATAAAAATGCGGGTCTTTATAATAGTGCGTTACTTTTGGAAGGTTCTCACCTGGCACATTGAGTAAATAAGGAATATCGTGAAATCCTGTTGCTATAATTATATTTTTGGCTAAATAGCTACCCTTATTTGATTGAATTGAAAATAGATAATTATCAGTTTTTTGCTCAAGCTCCTTAATGCCTACTACTTCTTCAAATAGTTTAATATTTAAGTCAGCCAATTTGGATACGCGTCTATAGTATTCTAAAGCTTCATTCCTATTGAGTTTGGGGTTAACACAAACAAATGGGATATTGCCAATCTCTAGTTTTTCAGAGGTTGAAAAAAAGGTCATTTGCTGCGGATAATTGTAAAGTGAATTGACAAGGCATCCTTTTTCCAAAATAAGATAGCTAACATTTCTTGCTTTGCTAGCAAGCGCACAAGCTATTCCTATAGGGCCTCCGCCAACAATTATAACGTCAAATTGATCCATATTTTCCATAATGCAAACATAGTCTATTATGAATTTATAAATTACTAGGGTTCAAAAAATTGATTTTGGTTAATACAATTTGTCTAACAAAACAGATGTTCTTAATAATTTATTAATAATAAAGTAACTATTATATCATATGCCTTTTTCAATAGTAGAAATGCTATTAAATAGCTTTGTTTCATAATATTTAACATGATGCTAGATTTATTTATTCTTTGGCTTTTAAGCTTGGTTTCATTGTTTATTAGCCCAATTAAAAAAGTTGAATCCAATCCTAATGTTATTGTGGTTACCCTTGATGGTTTAAGATGGCAGGAGATTTTTAATGGAGCGGATAGTGTTATTTTAAATGATAAAACCTATGATGGCGATATTGAGTATATCAAAACTAATTTTTGGGCAACAGATGTAAATAAAAGAAGGAACATGATTACTCCTTTTATTTGGAATACGGTAGCTAAGCAAGGGGTTTTAATCGGCAATAGGAATTATGATGCTAATTTTAATGTTGCCAATAAGTATCAATTTTCTTATCCTGGCTACAACGAAATTTTCACTGGATATCCTGACGATTCCGTAAACTCTAACGATAAAATTGTAAACAAAAATATTAATGTACTTGAGTACATTAATTCGGTACCAAAGTATAAAGGTAAAGTGGCTGCTTTTTCAACCTGGGATGTGTTTCCATATATCTTAAATAAAAAAAGAAGCGGTATTTATGTGAATGCAGATGTGGATACCATCCGTTTTAAAGACCCTACTTTGTCTTTACTAAATGAAATGCAATTTGTAACAGCAAAGCCAATCAATTTAAGACCTGATTTGCTTACTTATTTTACAGCGAAAGAATATTTAAAAGCATATCATCCAAACTTATTGTATATCTCTTTTGATGAGACGGATGATTTTGCGCATTCAGGTATGTATGATCAATATTTAAAGTCTTTACATGCAGAGGATGCCATGATTTCAAACTTATGGAATACGATTCAATCTATTCCTCAGTATAAAAACAATACTACATTGATTATTACTTGTGATCATGGCAGAGGAGGTACAGGTAAGTCAACTTGGAAAAATCACGGACAAGAGGTAAAAGAATCCTCTCAAATTTGGTTTGCAGCAATGGGACCAAAAATTGCAAATGCAGGTGAAATAAAAAAACCAATGCAATTGTACCAAAAACAAATTGCTGCTACCATTGCTACATTAATGGATCAGGACTTTAATGAAAAAAATGCTAAACATCCTGTTGGGGAACCTTTGAATTGCATTTTAAAATGATCTCTTATATAAATAGGTTTAAAAACAATCAGTATTTGCATGCTGTTTATATTTCATTAATCTGTTTTTTAACTTATTCCTGCATTTTTGCATTCCGAAAGCCTTTTACTGTGGGCCTTTATACCCATATGCCCAGCTTTTTTGGAATCGATTTTAAAAACCTGCTTGTAATAGCGCAGGTCTTAGGTTATACAGCAAGTAAATTTTTTGGCGTTAAATATATTTCCGAATTAAAATCTGTTGGTAGGAGCAAGCTCATTTTTATATTAGTTATTATTTCCTTAATACCGTTATTGCTTTTCCCAATTTTGCCAACTCCATTAAATATAATCTGCCTTTTTATAAATGGTTTCCCATTAGGCATGACCTGGGGCATTATTTTTTCATTTGCCGAAGGTCGAAGAGGTACTGATTTTATTGGGGCTGCAATGGGAGCAAGTATTATCGTTTCCTCTGGTTTTGCTAAATCAGTAGCAAAGTGGGTTCAACTTTCTTTTCATGTAACTGATATGTGGCTTCCATTTTATACAGGCCTATTATTTGTAATTCCTATTGTTATTTTGGTGTATTTACTTGAAAAAATCCCACCACCTAATGAATATGAAGTTGCATTAAAATCTGCTAGATTACCTATGTTAAAAAGCGAGAGAGGCTTATTTTTCAAAACCTTTATGCCTGGGCTACTATCCTTTATATTTATTTATGTGGTACTTACATTATTTAGAGATTTAAGAGACAATTTTGCATCAGATATTTGGACCAATTTAGGTTATTCAAATAGTGCCAATGTTTTTACAAATACCGAATTACCCATTGCCATTGTAGTATTGACGATTATAGCGAGTATGATTTTAATTAAAAATAATAAGCTTGTTTTTTTAATAAGTCAATACATGATTATTGTAGGTTTTATAGTTGTTTTAATTGCGTCCATATTATTTGAAAAACATTTTTTAAATGGATTCAATTGGATGTTATTAGTGGGGCTGGGCTTATACATTGGCTATACTCCTTTTAACTCTATTATGTTTGATAGGATGATTGCAACTTTTAGATTAAAAGGAAATGTGGGCTTTCTAATATACTTAATGGACTCTTTTGGATATTTGGCTTCGGTTATTGTCATTTATATAAAAGGCGCAATGCATTTAAATTTGAACTGGGCAGAGTTTTATGCCAAAGGGGTTTATTGGTTTTCGATAATAGGATTAATAATTTCTATCTTCTCTTTAATTTACTATACTAAAAAAATAAAAAATATATCTCATGAGTGATAAAACCGCAATTGTTGTTGGAGCTGGAATTTTAGGAATGGCAACTGCGCGCGCATTGGCATTAAAAGGGTATAAAGTAACTATTTTAGAAAAGTCTCAACAGTCCCTTGGTGCATCCATTAGAAATTTTGGGATGTTATGGCCCATTGGTCAACCAGATGGACATTTGTATGACCGAGCTATACGATCAAGAGAAATATGGAAAGAGTATTTAAAAAATGCAAAAATTCCTTTTGATCCATGTGGTAGTATACATTTAGCATATGATAACGAGGAGCAAAATGTGGTGGAGGAATTGTATGAACATTTTTTAAAATCACAAAGGCCAGTTGCTTTACTTTCTACTGAAAGTATTCAGAAAAAATTTAAGGGTATTAATGGTGAAAATTTAAAGTGTGGCTTGTATAGCAGCGATGAAACTATCATTGACCCAAGAGAGGGGATAAAACATTTACCAACCTATCTTAAAAATTATTACAATATTGATATTGTTTGGGGTACCGCTGTAACCAATGTAACCACTAATACGGTGTGGTCATTTAAAACCAAATACAATGCCGACATTATTTGTGTTTGTTCAGGTGCAGATTTTGAAACGCTATATCCAACTAAATTTAAAGAACTACCCATCACTAAAACAAAATTGCAGATGATGCGTTTTGTTCCCAATGATAAAAATTACAGAATCGGCACTTCGGTTTGCGGTGGTTTATCTCTATTACATTACAAGAGTTTTACGGCCTCAAAATCATTGGATATTTTAAAAGCTAAAATTGAATCCGAACTTCCAGAGTGCATTAAATATGGAATTCATGTGATGGTTTCTCAAAATGATAAAGGAGAGCTAACAGTGGGTGATTCACATGAATACGGTTTGGATTTTGAACCTTTTGACAATCAATTTATAAATGATTTAGTATTAAAATATCTAAGAAAGCTTATGCATATTGAGGATTGGACCTTACAACAAAGCTGGAATGGGGTATATCCTAAAATGACCAATGGCGATACTGATTTATTTTTGAAAGTGGAGCCAGGTGTATACATTATTAATGGAATAGGGGGCAATGGCATGACCCTTTCTTTTGGATTTGCTGAGGAAGCGGTTGCGAAAATTTAGTCTTATTAAAATATAGAAAAATGGAAAAAAATGAAGTTGTTGATTTTGTAATTAATTTATTTACAGAGAAAGGAGGAGAATTATATGGAGGAGAGGCAGTAACTCAATTAGAACATGGTTTACAGGCAGCTCATTTTGCTAAACAAGCATCAGCATCAGATGAATTAGTTACTGCAGCATTATTACATGACATAGGGCATTTATTACACGACTTACCTGATAATGCTACAGATCAAGGAATTGATGATGTGCATGAGGAATTAGGAGCTCAATTTTTAACTACTTATTTTAAAAAGGAAGTCGTTGAGGCTGTAAAGCTTCATGTTGCTGCTAAAAGATATTTATGTTTAGTAGAACCCGGCTATTATAGCACGCTATCACCTACCTCAAAATCAAGTTTAATATTACAAGGTGGTATTATGACTGGAGAAGATAAAGCTGCTTTTGAAAATTATGAGTTCTTTAATTTGGCTGTTGCTTTAAGAAAGTGGGATGATATGGCAAAAGAACCTGAATTAAAAGTGGATCCCATTGAAAGCTATCGCTCAACTATACAAAACGCTTTAATTTAATAGATATGAAAGTAGAAATGGTAGTATTTGACATGGCAGGGACTACGATTGATGAGGATAATATTGTGTATAAGACACTTCAAAAATCAATTAATGAACATGGCATTGAAGTAACCCTTGATCAGGTTTTAGCTATTGGAGCCGGACAAGAAAAACTCAATGCAATCAAAGATGTCATTAAGGCTTATGGCACTTCTGATGACTTATCTAAAGCAAATGACATTTTTGAATTATTCAAAAAAAGTTTAGCTACTGCATATGAAGCATTTCCGATTACTTCGATAGCAGATGCAGAGGATGTTTTGTTAGCACTGCGTAGTCAAAACATAAAAGTGGTATTAAATACGGGTTATGATAAAAATACGGCCAATTTCATTTTAACTAAAATACAGTGGCGACAATTTTATCATTACGATTTATTAGTAACTGCTTCGGATGTTAAAAATTCAAGACCAGCTCCTGATATGATTCAGTTTGCTATGAATTTATTTTTAATAGAAGATGCTGGTAAAATAGTTAAAATAGGAGATTCTAAAATTGATATTGAAGAGGGCAAGAATGCTAAATGTCTTTACAGTATTGGTGTTACAACTGGTGCGCAAACAAAATCACAATTACAAGAAGCAGCTCCTGATTTTATTATCGATAATTTAAAAGAGTTATTTAGTATACTTAAATTGGATTAATATGTTAATTGAAAAATGGGAAATTCGAAATGCTACAGAACAAGACGTAGATTATTTTTTAGAAGCATTTCATCAAATTTATAATCAACAATTTGACAAGCATACTTTTTTTGAATTATTTAAGAAGAAATTAAAAAGTCAGTCTAGCTTATTATATGTAGCGCAAAACGCAATTGGTAATTTAATTGGCTGCATTGTTTGTGAAAAACAAGAGTCTTTGCAAATATTAAAGCCAATCATTCAGATTAAGGAGTTTTATATTTCTCCAAAATATAGAAAATTTAATTTGGCAGAGGATATGTATAGCTATGTTGAAAACAAAGCCATCAAAATGGGAATTCCTAAAATAGAAGTTATGTGTAATTATACTGCTACAACTACACAAAACTTTTATTTAAGAAGAAAATTTGTCATTGATAGAAAATCCTATATAAAACAATTATAAACTATTCGTTGATCTTATTTTCCAAAACAAACTCGGCACAATATTTCTTAACCATTTCTCTCACAGTTCTAAACTCATTCATTACTTCCTCTTCAGTACCTGTTGCTTTTGCTGGATCTGGAAAATTATAATGAAATTTCAATGCTTTTGTAGGAAAATAAGGGCAACGCTCTTTTGCATTATCGCAAACAGTAATAACATAATCAAAGGCTACACCAAAATATTCGGTAATATTATTGGAAGTGTGATTTGAAATATCAATACCATCTTCCTTCATAATGGCAATTGCTTTAGGATTTACACCATGTGTTTCTACGCCTGCAGAATATACATTGGCTTTACCCTTTGTCATAGCTGCTAAATATCCATGTGCAATTTGACTGCGGCAACTATTGCCTGTACATAATACTAATATGTTTTTCATATTTACAAATTTCGAACTTTTAGAATTAACTAATTGAAATTTTACGCACATAAAAAAGCCTAGTCTTTTGGACTAGGCTTAAACCATATTAAAACCAATTGAATGCTTATGCTGCTGTAAAGGCATCAGAAACGCCTTTATGTAAAATTTTACCTGCTCTAATGTTTAATCCTTTTGCTAATGCTGGATTTTCTGTACAAGCTTTTTCCCATCCTTTATTTGCAATAGCAATAGCATATGGTAAAGTTGCTTGTGTTAAAGCGCGAGTGCTTGTTTGAGGTACGGCACCTGGCATATTCGCAACGCAATAGTGCGTAATATCATCAATTGTGAATACTGGATTTTCGTGTGTTGTTGGCTTACATGTTTCAATACAACCACCTTGGTCAACTGCCACATCCACAATTACAGAACCCGCTTCCATTAATTTTAAATCTTCTTTCTTTACTAAGTGTGGTGCTTTTGCTCCGTGTAATAATACTGCACCTACTAACAAATCTGTAGTTGGTAATTTTTCTTTGATCGCTAATAAGGTAGAATATTGTGTAACCACATTTGCTGGCATTACGTCACTTAAATATCTTAATCTCGCTAAGTTTGTATCCATGATTGTTACATTCGCTCCTAATCCTGCAGCCATCTTAGCAGCTTGTGTTCCTACGATACCACCACCAATAATCAATACTTCAGCAGGCTTCACTCCTGGAACACCCCCTAATAATTTTCCTTTGCCACCAAAAGGTTTTCCTAAATAGTAGGCGCCCACATTAATTGCCATTCTACCCGCTACTTCGGACATTGGAACTAATAATGGTAAGGAACCATCTGCTAATTCAACTGTTTCGTAAGCAATACATACTGCTTGCGTTTTCATCATTGCTTCAGTTAATTCCTTTGAAGCAGCAAAATGGAAGTAAGTAAATAATATTTGACCTGCTTTGATTAATGGAAATTCAGCAGCCAAAGGCTCTTTCACTTTCACAATCATTTCAGCAATTTCATACACTTCTTTTGCAGTACTTAAAATGGTTGCACCAACCGCTTTATAGGCTTCGTCAGAAAATCCTGAACCTGCACCTGCGTTGGTTTCAACATAAACAACATGACCTTGTCTTACTAAAGTATCTACACCTTCTGGTGTTAGACCAACTCTGTACTCTTGAATCTTAATTTCTTTTGGGCATCCAATAATCATAGTTTTTTGTTTTAATTACTGCATAAAGATCATCAAAAAGGAAATATTATGATATTTATGTAATAATTCAGTAAAAAATACTATTAAATACTTAAAAAATAGAAATTATCGGTAATTTAGACTACTTATTTGCCCTTGGGCAGTAATTATTCCTTCAGTCATTTTATTAATTATGAGCTTAGATACTATTGATATTTCTATTTTGCGCATTTTACAAAAGAATGCTTTAGCAACCATTAAAGACATTAGTGCAGAGGTGAATCTTTCTATGAGTCCTACCCACGATCGCATTAAACGTTTGGAGGCCGAAGGATATATTCAGGGCTATGTGGGCTTATTAGATAGAAAAAAAATAGGCTTGGGTTTAATCGTGCATTGTCATGTTACCTTAGATAAACAAACCACCAATAACTTTTCAGAATTTGAACAAATTATTGCGCAATATCCCGAAGTGATTTCCTGTAGTTTAGTGTCTGGTAATTTTGATTATTTTTTAAAACTAGTCTCAAAAGATGTGGAAACCTATAACAAGTTTTATCAAGAAAAATTAGCGGTACTACCGATGGTTGCACATATTAATAGTTTGTTTGTGATGGATGAAATTAAAACTACAACTGCATTGCCTTTGTAAAAATTATTTTTTTGCTGGCTCAATTAAGTCCCATAAGTTTCCATACAAATCTTTGAATACTGCAACTGTACCGTAATCTTCTACATGGGGAGGGATTGTAAACTCAACGCCCTTGGAAGTATAGTTTTCAAAGTCTCTATAAAAATCATCGGTGTATAAGAATAAAAAAACACGTCCTCCGGTTTGGTAGCCAATATGTTTTTCTTGCTCAGGTGTAGCGGCTCTTGCTAATAATAAGTTACATCCATTTTCAGCACCATGTGGTTGTACCATTACCCATCTTTTTGTTTCTGACAAAACAGTGTCTTCTATTAATTTAAAGCCTAAGATATTGGTATAATATTGAATCGCTTCATCGTAATCTCTTACTACTACAGCGACATGTGCTAAATTTTGTTTCATGCTCAAATGTACAAATATTTAAAAGCTTTAATTATCTTCAATGCAGATAAAATAATGATATGGCAATTACAAAAAATTTGATTTTTGATTTAGGCAATGTGTTGTACGATATTGACTTTGTAAAAATGTACAATGCTTTTGATGCATTGGGCATTCCGAATTTTGGAAACCATTTTACTTTGAACAAATCAGATCAAATATTTTTTGACCTTGAAAAAGGATTAATTACGGAGGATCAATTTTGTGAAGGCTTCAATAACTTGTATTCGTTGAACTTAACCAAGGATCAAATTATTGGCGCCTGGAATGCATTATTGGTTGGGTATAGAAAAGAAAGCATAGATTGGGTGAGGGCAAATAATGGCAGATATGCCACATTTTTATATTCCAATACCAATCAAATTCATTACGACCACTTTATTCCTCAATTTGCCCAAGAAATAGGCGGAAACTTCGAAAATTTGTTCAAAACGCCCTATTATTCGCATAAAATGGGTCAAAGAAAGCCAGATCCGGCCTCTTTTCAGTTCATTTTGGATAATGAAGGATTAGTGGCGGAGGAGACCTTATTTATTGACGATAATGAACCCAATGTCATTGCCGCCGCCTCTATTGGACTTCAGGTTTTGTATTTACAGCCTGGAATGCGCGTTGAAAATGACTTGATAATTGTAGGGTAAAAATAGTAAAAACGATCAAAACTTACTTATTAACTTCCTCAAAATCAATGTATTCTGCATCAATTGCAGTATCTTTTTTAGGAGCACTTGTATTGGTTTGATTAGCATTGTTTTGACCAGCTGCTTCCTGCGCTCTTTTAAAAGCTTCGGCTTGCTGGCGTTGCACCTGCTCCATATTTTGTCTTACTGACTTTACTCCTTTGCTTACCGGAACGATAATTTCAAAAATCACCTTATATAACAGATAAATTACCAGACCGTCTATGATATACTTCCACATGGTGCAAAAATACAGATCTAGGCAATATTATTGGGTAATTTCATCCTGTTTTATTACCTTTGTTCCAGAATAAGCAGAGAAATGAAGGGAACGAAATCGTTCCCTTCTTCTTTTTAAACTATGGAAGTAAACGAATTAAAGGAATTAGTACACGGTATTATTGAGCCTCTATTGGTAGAGGATCCTGAATATTTTTTGGTGTGGATCAAGGTAAAACCTGGTCATATCATCAGAGTTTATTTAGATGGTGACAATGGTTTACCAATACAAAAGTGTATTTATTTTAATCGTAAACTTTATAGAGCTATTGAGGAAGCAGGTTGGTTCCCCGACGGTGATTTTGCTTTAGAAGTTTCTTCACCAGGCGTAGATGAACCTTTGTTATTAAAAAGACAATACAATAAAAATATAGGCCGTAAAGTGGAAGTAGAATTGTTAGATGGTACCAAGAAAGAAGGTACATTAACAACAGTCGCAGAGGCAGATATTATTATTGAGTGGACCGAAGGAAAGGGTAAAAAAGCAACCCAGCAACAATTGCTTATTCCATTCGAGCAAATAAAATCAACTATAGTTCAAATTCAATTTTAACAAATCATCAAGCGTGAAGCTTGAAAAAAAATTATGTTATGGCAAGTATAAATTTGATTGAGGCGTTCCAAGAATTTAAAGACGCAGAAAGCATTGATCGTCCAACCATGATGAAAGTGGTAGAAGATGTTTTCAAAACTTTATTAAGAAAAAAATATGGTAGCGACGAAAACTTCGACGTTATCGTTAACGCTGAAAAAGGTGACTTGGAAATTATCCGTCGTCGTGAAATTCGTCCTGATGATGATGTTGACAATCCTTTAGCAGAGGTTTCTTATTCTGACGCAATCAAGATAGAGCCTGACTTTGAGATTGGTGAGGAATTATTAGAGGAAGTAAATATTTATGATTTTGGTCGTCGTGCTATTTTAGCTGCAAAGCAAACTTTGGCATCTCGTATCAACGATTTAAAAAAGAATGCTTTAGTAAAAAAATATTCTGATCGTATTGGTGAAATCATCAATGCTGAAATTTATCAGGTTTGGAAAAAAGAAGTTTTATTGTTAGACGAAGAAGGTAATGAATTGATTCTTCCAAAAACAGAACAAATACCTCAAGACTTTTTTAAGAAAGGAGAAAACATTAGAGCGGTAATTGCACGTGTGGATATGAAAAATAATTCACCAGTAATTATCTTATCAAGAACAAGTCCATTGTTCTTAGCTAAATTATTAGAAATAGAAGTTCCTGAAATTTTCGATGGTTTAATTACCATCAAGAAAATTGTGCGTGAGCCAGGTGAGCGTGCTAAAGTAGCTGTTGAATCATTCGATGATCGTATTGATCCAGTAGGTGCTTGTGTGGGTATGAAAGGTTCTCGTATTCATGGTATTGTTCGTGAATTGAAAAACGAAAATATCGACGTAATCAACTTTACAACGAACACTCAATTATTAATTCAACGTTCATTGACGCCAGCAAAAATTAGCTTCATGAATTTGGATAATGATCGTAAGCGTGCTGAAGTTTATTTACAAGCTGATCAAGTTTCTTTAGCAATTGGCCGTCGTGGTGTAAACATCAAATTGGCTTCTGAATTAACAGGTTATGAATTAGATGTATACCGTGAGGATGAAGAAGTGGTTGACGAATTTGATATCGATATGGATGAATTTACAGACGAAATTGAACCATGGGTTATCGATGAATTTAAACGTGTAGGTTGCGATACAGGTCGTAGCGTATTGAAATTGAGCGCTGATGAATTAGAAAGAAGAACAGACTTAGAAAAAGAAACGATTGCTGAAGTACGTCGTATCTTACAAGAAGAGTTTGACAAAGGCGAATAACCTTTGAATTAGAAGTATATTTGTATTAGGTGACTCGTCCCGCGTCATCTTAAGTATGAAACTGGGACAAAAAACAATAGAATGTCAGAATTGAAACTACCAAGACTGTTAGCAGCCGCGAAAGAATTTAATGTTGGTCAAGACACCATCATTGATTTCTTGGCTAAAAAAGGTTTTCCTAAAGACGACCTAAAGCCAACAGCTAAATTATCTGAAGAGCAGTACTATGCTTTACAGGCCGAATTCCAAAGCGATAAAGTTGCTAGGAACAAGGCGGATCATGTTGAATTGCCAAAAGGCGCCGGAGTGGATAAGGCGAAAAAAGCGGAGGAAGCTCCAGCCGCAGAAGTAAAGAAAGCAGAAGCGCCAAAGCCTGTGGTAGCAGAAGCTCCTAAAGTAGATGCATTTGCAGAAATTGCAAATCCTACAAAAGAAGAGCCCGTAAAAGTAATAGTGGAAGCTCCTGAAGTAGAAGCTCCTAAAGTGATTAATAAGATTGATTTGTCATTAATTGACTCTTCAACACGTCCTAAAAAAGGAACTAAAAAAGCAGAAGCACCTGCTGCTGAGGAAGCACCTGCAAAAGAGAGTAAAGAAACTGCTAAGCCAAAAGCTGCAGCTAAAAAAGAAACTCCAAAAGCAGAAGAAGCGCCAAAGCCTGCACCTGCTGCACCAGTGGATCACTCTATTGCACCAGAAAATGTGCATGGTGAAATCACTAATATTCAAGCAGACAAATTAACGGGTCCAAAAATTTTAGGTAAAATTGATTTACCAATCAATAGCGATACACGTCCTAAGCCATTAAGTCAGGAAGAAAAGCGTACGCGTAAACGTATTCCTGTTCAAGGTCAAGGTAATCGTCCACAAGGTGGCGGTGGCCAAGGCGGTAACACGCAAGGTCAAGCTGGTGGTGGTTATCAGGGCAATCGTCCAAACAATGGTGGCGGTGGTTACCAAGGAAATCGTCCGAATAATGGCGGTGGTGGTTATCAAGGAAATCGTCCAAATAATCGTCCTGGTCAAGCAGGTGGTGGTCGTAGAAATGTTCCTCAAACTGCTGAGCAAAAAGAAATCGATCAAAAAGCAATTCAAGATAAGATCAAGGAAACACAAGCTAAATTATCTGGCCAAGGTGGTAGAGGTAAGAGCATGAAATCCAAGTATCGTCGTCAAAGAAGAGAAGAAGCTGCTGAAAATGAAAACAACGAACAAAGAGAAGATAACAAACTACAAGTAACTGAATTCGTTACGGTAAGTGAGTTGTCAAGCTTGATGGATGTAAGCTTTGCAGATATCATTAGCAAGTGTATGAACTTGGGTATCATGGTATCTATCAACCAACGTTTAGATGCGGAAGTAATTGAATTAGTTGCCTCTGAATTTGGTTTTGAAGTAGAGTTTGTTGGATTAGAAGAAGCCGAAGAAATGGATGAGCAAGAGGAAGCAGATGACTTAGCTAATTTAGTAGAGCGTCCTCCAATTGTTACCATCATGGGTCACGTGGATCACGGTAAAACTTCATTACTGGATTATATTCGTAACGCGAATGTGGTTGCAGGTGAGGCCGGCGGTATCACACAACATATTGGTGCCTACGAGGTGACTTTGCCAAATGGTAAAGCAATTACTTTCTTGGATACGCCGGGTCACGAAGCCTTTACAGCGATGCGTGCTCGTGGTGCTAAAATCACAGACATTGCGATTATTGTTGTAGCTGCAGATGATGCGGTGATGCCACAAACTAAGGAAGCAATTAGTCACTCGCAAGCTGCAAGCGTACCAATGATTTTCGCGGTTAATAAAATTGATAAAGACGGAGCAAATCCGCAAAAGATATACGAGCAATTATCTCAAATGAATATCCTAGTAGAAGCTTGGGGTGGTAAATTCCAAAACCAAGAATTATCTGCTAAGCAAGGATTGAATGTAGATGCATTGTTAGAAAAAGTATTATTAGAATCTGAAATTTTAGATTTAAAAGCAAATCCTAATCGTGAAGCAACGGGTAGTGTGATTGAAGCGTCTTTGGATAAAGGCCGTGGATATGTTGCAACCATTCTTGTTCAAAACGGAACATTACGTCAAGGTGATTTGATTTTATCTGGCCAGTTTTATGGTCGTGTAAAAGCAATGTTCAACGAGCGTAACCAAAGAATTGAAGTTGCTCCACCTTCAACACCAGTGGTGATCTTAGGTTTGAATGGTGCACCTCAAGCGGGTGAGAAATTCAAGGTTTATGATGATGAAGCGGAAGCAAAAGAATTAGCAACTAAACGTGCTCAATTATTAAGAGAGCAAGGTTTAAGAACTAGAAAACATATTACATTAGATGAAATTGGTCGTCGTTTAGCTTTAGGAAACTTTAAAGAATTAAACATCATCATTAAAGGTGACGTGGATGGTTCGGTAGAAGCCTTGAGCGATTCATTACAAAAATTATCAACCGAAGAAATTGCGGTAAGAGTTGTATTGAAAGGGGTAGGTCAAATTTCTGAATCAGATGTATTATTGTCTGCAGCTTCTGACGCCATTATTATTGGATTTAACGTTCGTCCTAGTATGCAAGCAAATCGCTTAGCGGAAGCAGAAGGCGTTGAAATTAAAATGTACTCTATTATCTATAACGCGATTGATGAAATCAAGAGCGCGATGGAAGGTATGTTGGAACCAAAAATCCAAGAGAAAATTGTTGCGAATGTGGAAGTACGCGAGGTTTACAAATTTGACAAAGCAACCGTTGCAGGATGTTTTGTATTAGATGGTAAATTAAGCAGAAACAGTAAGATTCGTATTATTCGTGATGGTATCGTTGAATTCCCAAGAGGTGAGGGTCAAGCAGCTGAATTAGGAAGTTTAAAACGATTCAAAGACGATGTAAAAGAAGTTGTTTCCAACATGGAATGTGGTTTAACAATTAAAAACTTTAGCGATTTGAAACCTGGTGATATCGTTGAGGCGTTTGAGGAAGAAGAAGTTAAACGTACTTTATAAAATAATTAAGATTTGATAGTTGGGAGTATCACCTAGCTATCAGATCTTTACCCCATTAATTGTATTATTGATGAAAATAGTTAGCGTTGTTTTTTCTTTAGTGTTATTGTCGTTTTCATTCTCGGCAAAGGCACAAACAAAAAAAGTATTGGCAGATAAAATTATTGCAACCGTAGGTGATAAATTTATTTTGAAGTCTGACATTGAAAATGCTGCTGCAGATTATAAGCGACAAGCGCAAGGTCAGGAAGGCGTTGTATTGCCAACAGACTGCCAAATTTTAGAAGGGCAATTAATCCGTAAAGCATTGGTACTACAGGCCGAAAAGGATTCGATCAACGTAACAGAGGACGAAATTCAAAATGCTATTGATAGTCGTATTCGTAGCTTTTTACAACAATTTGGCTCAAAGGATGTGTTAGAAGAAGTGGCCGGTCGTAGTATTGGTCAATTAAAAGATGACTTTAGACTTTTAATTAAGGAACAAAAATTAGCTGACGAAATGCAGCAAAAAATTGTTGACAAAATTAAAATTACCCCAACTGAAGTACGTGCATTTTACAATAAAATTCCAACTGATAGTTTGCCAATATATGAAAGTGAGGTACAGGTTTTAGAATTGGTAATGCATCCAAAAGCCAATAGAGATGTTGAAGAATATGTAATTAAGCAAATGATGGATTATCGTCGTCAAGTAGAAACTGGTGTGAATAAATTTGATCAATTGGTTAAATTATATTCTGAGGATCCAAGTGCAAAAGAAAATCTAGGTCAATTCAATTTAAATAGAAATCAAAAAGATTTTGATCCTGCATTCATGTCTGGTTCATTCCGTTTAAAAGAAGGTCAAATTTCTGCACCTATTAAATCTAAATTTGGCTATCACTTAATTCAACTTATTTCAAGATCAGGGGACGATGCGGTGGTAAAACACATTTTACGTATCCCTCCTATTTCAAACGATGAGATTAATGAAACCAAGCATTTTTTAGACAGCGTTCGTAAGAACGTGTTGGCTGGGAAATACAGTTTTGGTGAAGCGGTGAATAAGAATAGTGATGACGATGGAAGTAAATTTACAGGTGGTGCTATTTCGGGTAGAGATGGCTCAACCTATATTAATTACGACCAATTGCCAGACAAGGAAATGGTGGTATTATTAAAAACAATGAAGCCAGGAGATATTTCTGCTCCTCAGGTATATACAGATGATAGAGGTCGTAAAGCTGTTAGGTTAGTATTTTTTAAAGATCGTACCGAGCCACACAAAGAAAACTTAAAAGAAGATTATAATCGTATTTCAGCGAGAGCACTTGAGCAAAAAAAACAGAAGGTTTTAGAAGAGTGGTTTAATGAGCATATTACGAATTATTACATATTTATTGATGATGCCTACCAACCTTGTGATGAGATCAAGGAATGGACAAAAGTTGCTAACAGCCTTTCTAAACAAAAAACCTATTAATTTCAGTTTTTTTTGCCTGCTTCTTAGATAAGATTAAGGAACTATTGTAAATTTGTGGCTCCTTAAACACCATCATGAGCGACGAAATTAAACACGAATGTGGCCTAGCCTATATTCGATTAAGAAAACCCTTCTCTTATTATCTACAAAAAAGAGGTACGGTTACTTACGGGCTGAATAAATTATATCTTTTGATGGAAAAACAGCACAATCGTGGTCAAGACGGTGCTGGTATCGCAACTTTAAAATTAAATATCGAGGCAGGTAATCCATTTTTATATCGCCAAAGAAGTAATGCACCTCAACCCATTGCTGATTTATTTTACAAAATAGGTTTAGAAATTCAGGAGCTCGAAAAATTTCAAAAAGATATTAGCAAGCACCCAGGATTAATGAAAGGTCATCTGCCTTTTATGGGTGAAATTTTACTAGGCCATTTACGTTACGGAACGCAGGGTAAAAACAATGTTGAGTTTTGTCATCCATTTATAAAAAAGGATTTAGTTCCAGGAAAAAATATTGCATTAGCCGGTAATTTCAACTTAGTAAACACGGACGAATTATTTCAACAAATTGATTTTAATCCAGGTGCTTTTGAAAAGCAAAGTGATTTAGCTGCAATGATGGAAGTGATTCATCATTTTTTGGTGAAGGAAGAAGCGTTAAATCCAAATGCACCCAATATTGTAAATGTATTAAAACAAGCTGCTCCATTATTTGATGGCGGCTTTACGATTGGTGGATTAATTGGAAACGGGTATAGCTTTATCATGCGTGATGCGAATGGTATTCGTCCAGCGTATTATTATATTGACGGAGAAGTAATTGTTGCAGCTAGTGAGCGTGCATCCATTCGTACCACTTTTAATGTTGGTGAGAATGAAGTATTGGAATTAATGCCGGGTACTGCATTAATTGTAGATGACAAAGGAGATTATAAAATTGAACAAATATTAGCGCCTAAGGAAAGAAGAGCATGTTCATTTGAACGTATTTATTTTTCTAGAGGTAGTGATGAAAAAATATACAGAGAGCGTATTGCTTTAGGAAATCACTTGAGCAAAATTGTGTTAGACAGAATTGAAAAAGATTTAAAAAATACTATTTTCTCTTATATCCCTAATACAGCCGAAGTTGCTTTTTATGGTTTAGTAAAAGGCATGGAGCAATACTTAAATAAAATTAAAGTAGAACGTATTTTAAGTTGGGGTAAGGATGTGGATCCTGAGCGTTTAGAAGAAATGGTGAATCGTAAAATTCGTCAAGAAAAAATTGCAATTAAAGACGTTAAGTTAAGAACCTTTATTACCGAGGATGCTAACCGAAACGAAATGGTTCAGCACGTTTATGATATCACTTACGGAACCGTTAAAAAAGACGAGGATACATTAGTGGTAATTGATGATAGTATTGTGCGCGGTACTACTTTAAAAGAAAGTATCATCAGAATGTTGTCAAGACTTTCGCCTAAAAAAATAATTGTGGTTTCATCTGCGCCTCAAATTAGATACCCAGATTGTTATGGTATTGATATGAGTAAGATGGGCGATTTTATTGCATTTAAAGCAGCAATTGCTTTATTGGAGGAGCGAGGGATGACTAATGTAATTGACGAGACTTATCAAAAAATCAAAGCATTAGAAGAAAGCAATAGCTTAAATACTGAAAATGCGGTTAAGGATATTTATAAACCGTTTACTCCTGAAGAAATTTCTGATAAAATTGCACAATTAATTACACCAAGTAATGTAAATATTCCAGTGGAAGTAATTTATCAAACGGTGGAAGATTTACATGAATGTTGTCCAACCAATACCGGTGACTGGTACTTTACAGGAAATTACCCTACACCAGGAGGTAATAAGGTTTGTAATAAAGCCTTTGTAAATTATGTTGAAGGGAATAATGTTCGCGGATACTAACACTTAAATAGTTAATCATAAAAAAAAGGAGTTACAATCGTAACTCCTTTTTTTATGACTTTATCGAATACTTAAACTCTATAGCAAATAGCATTGATATTCATTCCTGCTCCTACAGATGCAAAAATGACAATATCACCTTTGTTTAGTTGATGCTCAGGGTATTTGCCATGCTTCACCATATCATATAAAGTAGGAATGGTTGCTACGGAGCTATTGCCTAAATCATGAATACTCATTGGCATAATATTCTCTGGCACTTCTCTTGTTCCGTATAATTTAAATAAGGCTTTGATAAATCCTTCGTCCATTTTTTCATTTGCTTGATGTAAGAAAAATTTCTTTACCTCTTTAATATCCACGCCTGCTTTTTCAATACATTCTTTCATGGCGATAGGCACGTTCTTAATTGCGTATTCGTATACCTTACGACCTTTCATCTTAATGTATCTTGTTTCTTCCTCTCCCTCTGGATGGTATGACTTTCCTAAGTATAAAAAATATGTCTCATCATTACAATGACTCTGTACGCTTGCCGCTAAAATCCCACTATCCGTATCTTTTCCTTCTTCAACAATACATGCACCAGCGCCATCACTAAAAATCATACTATCTCTATCATGCGGATCTACCACCCTGCTTAAAGTTTCGGCACCAATCACCAAGCAACGCTTAGCCATGCCTGATTTAATAAAGGCATCTGCTTGAATAACTCCCTGAATCCAACCCGGACAACCAAATAAAATATCATAAGCCACACAGCTAGGGTTGTTGATGCCCAACTGATTTTTTACTCTTGAAGCAATTGCAGGTATCGTATCTGTTTGAATCGTGCCTGGTAATACGTTGCCAAAATTATGTGCTACAATAATTTGATCAATGGTTTCAGGATCAATGCCTGCATCTAATATGGCTAATTTTGAAGCCTCCGTAGCCATTTCAGAAGTATTCATGCTTTTTTCGGCATACCTTCTTTCATAGATACCTGTGATATCCTTAAATTTTTCTACAATCTCTTGATTTGGCGTAGGGATTAACTCCCCATTTTCACCATAAAAGGTATTAGATATAAAATCCTTATTGGTCTTTACAATATTGGGTATATAACTGCCAGTGCCAGTAATAATGGTTGCCATAGGGGGAACTTTAGGTTAAAGCAATCGGGTTAGATTGGTAAGTTATGAATTAATAATAAACTATATGTATTTATCGCCCTTATTTCGTTTCACTTCTGCAACATATTCTTTAATAGATTGCTCTTTTTCTTTACTACAAATTAATAAAACGTCCTTTGTATCTACAACGATAAAATCATCTAGTCCTTGCACGACTACCAATTTGTCTTTGGGTGCATTGATCATACACTTAGTAGCATCAATGACTACTACATTATCTGATGCCACAGCATTACTAAAATAATCCTTCTCCATATTTTCATAGGCACTATTCCAGGTACCTAAATCGCTCCAACCAAATGAAGATGGAATTACATATACATTGTCGGCTTTTTCCATAATGGCAATATCAATTGAGATATTAGTACACTGCGGATATATTTTTTGTATAGCTTGTTTTTCTTTTTCTGTATTGAAACTTTCTTTTTCGTGGTCAAACAGCTCAAACATTTCTGGCTGTAATTTTTCAAAAGCAGTTAAAATGGTATTTGCTTTCCATGCAAAAATACCTGCGTTCCATAAAAAATCTCCACTTGCTAAAAACGATTTTGCAATTTCTAAATCTGGTTTTTCAGTAAATGTCTTTACTTTATAAACTCCTTTTGTAACTTCTAATTCTTCGTATTGAATATAGCCATAACCCGTGTTAGGATGTGAAGGTTTAATACCTAAAGTAACCAATGCTTTTATATTGGAAACAAAATCCAAAGCACTTTCTACAATTTTTTGAAAATTATCTTCTTCTAAAATTAAATGATCGCTTGGAGCAACTATAAAAGTGGCTTCTGGATCCTTTTGGGCTAATTTAAAAGAGATGTAAGCGATACAAGGTGCTGTATTTTTTTTGCTAGGTTCTGCTAAAATATTTTCAACTGGAAGCGTAGGTAATTGTTTTTTTACAATATCTACATACTCCTCCGATGTAACGATATAAATATTTTCAATAGGAATAAATTTTGCATAACGCTCAAAGGTCCATTGAATAAGCGTTTTACCAGTATTTAATACGTCTAAAAATTGTTTAGGATAAGATGTTCTACTCATTGGCCAAAATCTACTTCCAATTCCACCCGCCATGATCGCTACGTAATGATGCTTATTATTCATCCCTTTCATAATTTATTTTATAAAATTCCTTCTCTCATTAAATCATGCATGTGTATCATGCCTATATATACATTATTGTCAGCAACAATAATTTGACTAATATCTTTTTCCTGCATTAATGCAAGTGCCTCTACTGCTAAAGCTTCGGCACCAATGGTAATGGGTGATTTATGATAAATATCTGCAGCGGTTAATTGCTGAATACTATTATGTTGCTCTAACATTCTTCTGATATCTCCATCTGTAATAATCCCTTCAACATGATTGGCCTCATCAATAACGGATGTTGCGCCTAATCTGTTTTTAGAAATCGTTAATATAACTTCTTTTAAACTAGTGCTTAATGTTACACTAGGCTTTGTATTTGCATTGGCAATTTGTCCAACAGTCAGTGTAAGTCTTTTTCCTAAATTTCCGCCTGGATGAAATTTTGCAAAGTCAATCGCTTTAAAATTATTTAACTCCATCAAACACATCGCAATTAAATCACCCATCACAATTTGTGCAGTAGTAGATGAAGTAGGCGCTAAATTATTACTGCAAGCTTCCTTTTGAACAGTTGTGTTTAATACCCAGTTGGATTCTTTTGCCAAATAGCTTTCGGTGTTACCCACCATTCCAATTAATGTATTGCCAAATTGTTTTACCAGCTGAACTAGGTTTTTTATTTCAGGACTTTCTCCACTTTTGCTAATAATTAAAACAATATCATCTGGGGTAATCATGCCGGAATCTCCGTGAATGGCTTCTGCCGCATGTAAAAAAATAGAAGGGGTCCCTGTAGAATTACAGGTAGCCACTATTTTTTGGGCAATGATGGAGCTTTTCCCAATCCCACTTACAATAAAACGACCATTGCAAGTGTGAATAGCTTCCACTGCTTTTTCAAAATGGTCGTTGATGAAATTTGATAAAGATTGGATAGCCTCCAATTCAATTTCGAGCGTTCTTTTTGCGATTCCCTTTATGCTATTTGTCATATGCTTTTAAAGATGGACAAAGTTAATGCTTCATATACTTTTAAGCCCTAATTATAAGAAAACCTTAAAAAAAAGACATTTCTGAAAATTCCATATTGGAATGAACAAATCTTGCAATAAATTCGTTAACTTATTGATGCTTATTTTACCGAAAAGATTGATTTTAAGATATTTATAGATGCCAAAAGCTAAAAAAACCACCAAACCTGCTTCAAATGCCGACTCCAACCCCCAAGGTTTGGGTAAAAATGATATAGTTGCTGCCCTAGAGCAACATTTTGGGTTCAAAGAATTCAAGGGAACACAGGAAAAAGCCATTTTATCGCTATTAAGTGGCAAAGACACTTTTGTGATCATGCCAACAGGGGGAGGAAAAAGCTTGTGCTACCAATTGCCGGCTTTAATGTTACCGGGTTGTGCGATTGTGGTTTCTCCCTTAATTGCTTTAATGAAAAACCAGGTGGACTTGGTTAGAGGATATAGTGAAAAGGATGATGTGGCCCATTTTTTAAATTCTTCATTGAATAAAGGACAAATCAAGGAAGTAAAAGCGGACCTTTTATCTGGTAAGACAAAATTATTATACGTAGCACCTGAAACTTTAACGAAGCAAGAAAACTTAGATTTTTTCAGTGACTTGAAAATTTCCTTTTTTGCTGTTGATGAAGCGCATTGTATTTCGGAATGGGGTCATGACTTTAGACCAGAATATCGAAGACTAAAGGAAATGATGGAGGAGATTAACAATCAAGTGCCCATCATTGCCTTAACTGCAACGGCGACCCCAAAAGTGCAATCTGATATTGTTAAAAATCTTTCTTTGCGTGATCCGGAAGTATTGATTTCTTCTTTTAATAGAGCCAACCTATACTATGAGGTGCAGCCTAAAGTAAAAAAGGAATTAACTATTAAAAGCATTGTAAAATATATTTCAGGGCATAAAGGAAAGAGTGGAATTATTTATACTTTAAATAGAAAAACAACTGAAGAACTTGCAGATATTTTAATTGCAAATAATATAAAAGCAGTTGCCTATCATGCAGGCTTGGATCAAAAATTAAGAGCCGATAGACAGGATCAATTTTTAAATGAGGATGTGCAGGTAATTGTTGCTACCATTGCGTTTGGAATGGGTATCGACAAGCCAGATATTCGTTTTGTAATACATTATAATATTCCAAAGTCCATTGAAAATTATTATCAAGAAACAGGTCGTGCAGGACGTGATGGCTTAGAAGGAAATTGTATTTTGTATTATTCTCATACTGATGTTACAAAGCTTGAACATTTTTTAAGAGACAAGCCTTTAAGTGAAAGAGAAGTGGGTGCACAGTTGATTGATGAGACGGTTGCATTTGCGGAAAGTGGTGTTTGTAGAAGAAGAAGTTTATTGCATTATTTCGGAGAAGATTGGCCAGATAAAAATTGTGGAAATTGTGATAACTGTTTGCATCCAAAAGAAAAAATGGAAGCAAAAGGCGAGTTGGTGCAATTACTACAAGTGATTCAAGCATTGGATGAAAGATTTGCTGCCGACTATGTTATTCAAATAATTAAGGGAGAGTATACTCCTCAAATTGGATTGTATCGACACGAAAAATTACCTGTATTTGGAATTGGCAAGGAGCAGGATGCATTATTCTGGAATAGCTTGGTACGTCAAGCCATGCTTGAAAAAATGATTGAAAAAGACATTGAAGAATATGGCTTGTTAAAGCTAACTGCCAAGGCCAATAAGTTTATTAAAAAGCCTACAAGCTTTAAGTTTACCATGAATCAAGTGTTTGATGATGCTAATGCAGATGATGATGAAAATGAAGCAGCTGGCGGCGGATTAGCAACTACCGATGATACTCTTTTTGAAATGTTGAAAGAGGTTCGTCAGTCTGAAGCTAAAAAAAGAAAACTTCCTCCTTTTGTTATCTTTTTAGAAAACTCTTTACAAGACATGGCTACTTTGTATCCAACCACTTTGGAAGAATTGGAAAGATGTCAGGGGGTAAGTAAGGGCAAGTCTATTAAGTATGGTAAACCTTTTGTGGATTTAATTGACAAGTACGTTACTGAAAATAATATTGAAAAGCCCGATGATTTTGTAATGAAATCGGTTGCTAATAAATCGAGCAATAAAATTTACATTATTCAAAATGTAGACAAAAAAATTCCTATTGAAACCATTGCAAAAAATAAAGATCTTCGATTAGACGAGCTGTTGGAAGAGATGGAAACCATTGCAGCGAGTGGTACTAAATTAAATTTAGACTATGCCATTGATGAATGGTTAGATACCTATGACCAAGAAGAAATTTTAGAATACTTTAAAAACTGCGAAACCTCATCTTTACAAATTGCACAACAAGAATTGAGTGAAAACGATTATTCTTGGGAGCAGTTGAAAATAATGCGTATCAAATTTTTAAGCGTAGTAGGAAACTAGCAACAATTTATTTATTAGTGACTACCGTTGTTTGCTCCTAAATATTGTGAAACCCTAACAGCTGCATTTTTTCTGATACTTGCATAGTAAAGATTGTAATCTGCAATATGGTAGTTTTGTGTTCTAATTAAAAAGTTCCCAAAAAACTTAGGCTTCGGTGTCCATAAAACACCTTCGTGATTGATGGCTCCTGCTACATTTGGAATCAATTTATTAAAGTTATACAATAGCGATCCTTCATTGCTAAATCTATCTACTGCTGTGTTTTGACTGTTCCACGAAAGCGGATTGGTTACCATCGATTTAAATGGCTCTTTCTTTACAAATGGAGCTTCATAGCCTTGTTCAAATGTTCTCCAAGCACATATACAACCAGTTTCATTGGGTTTGTCACAGGCCTTTAAATATTGATAAGTAGTTGGGTTAAGAACCATTCCTACAACATAAGCGGCCACTAATTTTTTTGCTAAAGGCTTTCCATCAAAATATTCTTTTAACAATCTAATAGCATGCGTGGATCCTTGGCTATGCGAAGCAATGATGATTGGTCGACCATTATTTAAATTGGCTAAATAGTAATCAAATGCTTTTTTAACATCGGCATATGCAAAATCAAATGCAGCAATTGCTTTTAAAGTATCTGCTGAAGTTTTAGGATAGTATGCGTTGATATTTGCTTGTCGATACCTAGGTGCATAAATTTTGCCAACCTCATTAAATACACTAGCTTGATATAATATGGAAGAGTAGTCGGTATAAATGTTCAATTTTGCATCATTCAATTTTGCATTCCAACCAGTAGGAAGGGTCGTGTCCAAATAACTAGTAGGATAAATAAAAAATACGTCTACATTTTTATCACTAATATTGTTGCTAACAATATTTTTAGGAATACTATCTGAAGGATTTTTCTTTTCAGGGTGTGCTGCCCAATAACTTAATTGACTATAATCAGGTTGTTCGTTTAATACTTCTTGCTCATAGACATTTCCAAATTTTGAATAGTTACTTTGTGAGCAACTCATCAAAGCAATACAAAATGTAATAACAACCAGATTTTTCATAAAGGAAACTTTAGTCTTACAAAGTTATTAAATAATTACAGCCTGTAATACTTAAATGGATGATAGGTATATTAAATATTTTCAATGGAAGCCTTAAAAACCTAATAATGCCTAAAATTATTTTAATTTTAGGGCAGGAGTTTAACATGAATTTTAAAAGACACATATCATTTTTACGTGCTGTATTAAAACATAGCATCACTGCTTTTGGTGGTCCGCAGGTGCATATTAGCCTTATGCAACGCCGTTTTGTGGATCAGCGAAATGATATCTCTAGTCAAGAATTATTGGAATACAATGCATTTTGCCAACTCTTACCTGGGGCTTCTTCCACCCAGACTATTGTGCTAGTAGCGTATAAACGAGGGGGTATATTTTTGGCCTTACTCACTTTATTTGTTTGGATATTACCTGCCAGTATCATGATGGCTACAGCCGCAATTGCGTTTACACATTTTGATATACAAAAAGGATTGGCTTCCTTAAGGTATTTGCAACCCATGTCAATTGGTTTTATAGCAAGCGCCACTTTATTACTTTACAGGAAAGCAGTTGACAATACGATTACAAAAATCATATTTATTATTACAAGTATCATTGTAGTTATTGGATTTAAAACACCATGGACCATTCCAGTGGTAATTATTATTGCTGGGATTATTACCAATTTTAGTAAAAAAAGAATTCCCAGTGATGGTGCTGCACCTAAATCCATTCAATGGAGCGGCTTGATTATTTTTATTACACTTTTTTTAACGGCAGGTTTACTTTCTGAACAATCAACACGTCATAATTGGAAATATCAAAAAGTATTTAATTTATTTGAAACCAATTATCGATTTGGAAGTTTTGTATTTGGAGGCGGAGATGTATTAATTCCTATGATGTATGAACAATACGTTACAAGACCCAATACTACAAGGATTATACAGAACAAAAGAGACGTTATTAAAATTTCGAGTGATGCATTTTTAACAGGTACAGGAATTGTGAGAGCGGTGCCGGGTCCTATTTTTTCTATCTCCAGTTATACGGGCGCAATGGCTTTAAAAGATAAAGGAGTTAGTTGGCAAATTTTAGGAGCGATTGTTGCAACATTGGGCGTTTTTTTGCCAAGTTTTTTTATTGTGATTTTCTTTTTTCCCATTTGGCAGATGCTCAAGAAGTATGCCATTTTATATCGATCACTTGAAGGCATTAATGCTGCAGTAGTGGGCATTATGTTGGGGGCTTCCTTGTATTTAATTAAGGATGTAAGTTTTAATTTGGTCAATACAGCTCCTTTAGTTTGGGCATTAAGTGCACTTACTTTTTTAGCCAGCACTTATTTGATTTATTATAAAAAATTAGCAACACATTGGATTGTATTGTTGGTGATTTTGCTAGGTTTCATGAGTACCTATATTGCCTAGGCCTGTAAAAAGGTAAAAAGCTGTTAATTTAATATGCTTTATTGTTTTTTTATTTTAACCTTCCTAATATTGCACACAATGAAGATTAGGAATTTTGTAGTGTTTATATTGATGCTGTGTTGTGGTATGAATGCATCTGCGCAAACTATTTCAGTAAGTGGTGTGGTGTATGATATTTCAGGTCGTAGACCCATTGAGTCTGTGGTGGTAAATAGTAGTTATGGAAAAACGATTACAGATTCCATTGGTAGATACACGATATTGGCTAAACCTAAGGATTCATTATGGTTTTCACTCTTTGGTAAAAATTCTCAAAAATTTCCAATGGATACCGTAACCGATCCACGCAATTTCAATGTCATGATTCATGTGGCAGGCTACGATTTACCCGAAGTAAAAGTGCGCAATAGTTACTATCGATTGGATTCCATCCAAAACAGGATTGACTATGCTAAGTATTTTAATTATCAAGCACCTAGTTTAAAACTGAGTAATAATCAGCAGTTATTTGGACCTGCAGGTTTGACGGTTGGCCTTGATTTGGATGAAATTATCAATATGTTTCGTTTTCACCGAAATCGAAATTTACAATACTTGCAAAATCGACTCGTAACTCAGGAGCATGATAAATACATTGATTATCGCTTTACCAAGCGATTTGTGCAAAAATTAACCCATTTAGAGGGCGATAATTTGGTGAAATTCATGGCTTTTGCTCGTCCTTCTTATGAACTTTTAGGGGTATTGAATGAGTTGGAGCTTGGGTTGTATATTGAACGAAGGTTTCAAGAGTACAAAAAGGCTTTTTAAGCTTGCTTTAAGCTAGCCACCACTCATCTATTTTATTTTCAAAAAACAATAGGTTTGCCTACCTTTATTGACTAAAATTCAGTCACTTGAGAAAGAATCATTTAATGGGTCTAACTGCCCTAGCCGGGTTATTATTTATAGTTGCATGTAGTGAAAAGCCAAAGGGGCCAGATAAGTTTAATCCTAATGCACCGGTATCTGTGGATATCACTGTTGCCCAGAATCAACAAGTTGAAAAAGGGGTGGAAGTGAATGGGTCCATTTTAGCAAATAACTATGTTGAATTAAGGCCTGAAACCAACGGTAGAATCACCTTTTTACAAGTTCCAGAAGGCAAGACAGTTCAAGCAGGTACAGTCATTGCAAAACTAAATGATGCCGACTTACAAGCTCAATTGGCTAAAGCAAAAGTGAATTTAGATCTAGCTGTAATCAATGAGCAAAGAAATAAGCAATTATTAGCTGTGAAAGGAATTAATCAAAGTGATTATGATGTTTCCTTACAACAAGTAAAAAGTATTCAAGCAGATATTGCGTATACTCAATCTTTAATTGATAAAACAATTGTAAAAGCTCCATTTACAGGTCAAATTGGTTTAAGACAAGTGAGCGTCGGTGCATTTGTTAGTACTACAACAACCATTGCTACACTTCAAAGCACCAATCAATTAAAAATGGATTTTACGATTCCTGAAATATATGCTTCTTATGTTGCAGTTGGGAAGAAAGTAAATATTACAACTGCAGGAAATGTAACGAATAAGGTTACTGCAACCATCACTGCAATTGAGCCTCAAATTACTACAGCATCAAGAAATTTAAAAATTAGAACTAATTTCCAAGGTAAAGTTTTACCTGGAGCATTTGCAAAAGTATATTTATTGGAAAGCAATCCTAAGCCTTCAATCATGGTGCCTTCAAATGTGATTATCCCTGATTCAAAAACAAAGCAAATCGTGATTGTAAAAAATGGAATTGCGAAATTCATTCCAGTGGAAACAGGATATCGTACAGAAACTGCTGTTGAAATCACTAAAGGTTTACAAGTAGGTGACAGTGTAATTGTTGCAGGTATGTTATTTGTAAAAGATGGCTCTAAATTAAAAATTGGTAAAACACTTGCCAATACTGATATTACCAAATAGGATCTTAAAATCAAGTTATTTAGATGAATATATCTGAACTTTCCTTAAAGCGTCCGGTACTTGCTACCGTAATGAATATTGCTATTATTATTTTTGGCTTAGTTGGTTTTTCATTCTTGGCCTTAAGAGAATACCCAGCAATTGACCCTCCCATTATTAATGTCCAAACGGCTTATACTGGTGCGAATGCCGAAGTAATACAAAGTCAAATTACAGAGCCATTAGAAAAAGCAATTAATGGTATTCCGGGTATTAGAACCATTAATTCTTCAAGTTCGGTTGGTAATTCTAATATTACTGTTGAATTTAATTTAGGGGCTAATTTAGAAACTGCTGCTAATGATGTGCGTGATAAAGTTTCACAAGCAACAAGAGCTTTGCCTCAGGATTTACCAAGTCCTCCAGTAGTTGCAAAGGCCGACGCGAGTGATTTTATTTTGTTACTTACTTTAAGAAGTAAAACAAAAGGTTTATTAGAATTAACAGAGTATGCAGAAAATGTTTTACAACAAAAATTCCAAACCATTGACGAAGTAAGTAATGTGGGTGTGAGAGGTAAGCGTCAATCAATGCGTATTTATCCAAATCTAGATTTACTAAATTCTTATGGTGTAGCATTTAATGATATTCAAAATGGTTTGAATAAGGAAAATGTGGAATTGCCTGCAGGAGCGATTTATGGAAATAAATCTGAATTTGTAATTAGAACCTTAGGCAGACTTACTACAGAAGCAGATTTCAGAAATATTATTTTAAAAGAAGACGCAAACGGCATTGTTCGCTTAGGTGATGTTGCAAAAGTAGAATTAGGTCCTGAGCAAGAAGATCAAGGTACTTACTTTAATGGTGTGCCAGTGGTTATGTTAACTGTATCTCCTCAACCAGGGGCGAACCAAATTAAAATTGCCGACGAATTTTACAAAAGATTAGAAGAAATTAAAAAGCAAAATAAATCAGACATTGAATTTAGTTTGCCAATTGACAATACCTTAAATATCCGTAGAGCATTAAATGAAGTAAAAGAAACGATTGTAATATCATTTGTATTAGTGGTATTGGTAATTTTCTTCTTTTTCAGAAACTGGTTAATTGCTATTCGTCCGTTGATAGATATTCCTATTTCATTAATTGCCACTTTCTTTATTATGTATTTGGCAGGGTTCTCCATTAATGTATTGACATTATTGGCAATTGTACTCGCAACGGGACTGGTAGTGGATGATGGAATTGTGGTCACGGAAAATATTTTTAGAAAAATTGAAGAAGGACTTTCATTAAAAGACGCTGCTAGAGAAGGAAGTAAAGAAATTTTCTTTGCGGTAATTTCTACCTCAATCACCCTTGCAGTCGTATTTATGCCGGTGATATTCTTACAAGGATTTGTGGGTTCTTTATTTAAAGAATTTGGTGTGGTGGTTGCTGGTGCGGTATTGGTTTCGGCATTTGTATCGCTTACTATTACGCCTGTTTTGAATGTTTATTTGAATAAGAAAGATGGAGGTCATGGAAAATTCTATGAGCGAACTGAACCATTTTTTAGAGGCATGGAAAATGGCTATAAAAATTTATTGAATGGCTTTTTAAAAATTCGTTGGTTTGCATGGGTAATTGTAATTGCTTGCGTAGGCTTAATATTTATTTTAGGAAAAACAATTCAAAGTGAATTGGCTCCATTAGAAGATAAGGGATCCATTAGAATTACCATGACAGGTGCCGAGGGAACTAGCTATGAGGATATGAAAGGAGACTTGTTAAAAGCGGTACGCATTATGCAAGACTCCTTCCCTGAACAAGCTTTTACTTGGGGTAGTGTTCCTGGATATGGCGGAAATAGTGGTAATAGCTCTGCTTCGGGTCGTATTGGACTTGTTGACAAAACAGAAAGAACAAGAACACAATCAGAAATTGCGCTGGACTTAAATAAAAAAATGAAGCGCTTTAAAAATGTGCGTGTATTTGCTGTAGAAGAACAAACTATTTCAGTAGGTATGCAATCTCGTGGTTCATTGCCTGTTCAGTTTATCATTCAAAATTTAGATTTCCAAAAAATCAAAAAAGCAATTCCTAAATTTTTAGATGCTGCAAGAAAAGATAAAACTTTCCAGAATGTGGACGTGAATTTAAAGTTCAATAAACCGGAATTAGATTTATCAATTGATCGTATGCGTGTACGCGATTTGGGATTGAACACAGCAGATGTATCACAGGCATTGCAATCTGCATTTAGTGGTGCAAGATCGGCTTACTTTATTATGAATGATCGCCAGTATCAAGTAATTACGCAGGTTGAAAGAGGGTCTCGTAATGAGCCAACAGATATCAATAAAATTTACGTTCGCAATAATCAAGGTGAAAACATTCCAATTTCAAGTGTATTGGTAATGGAAGAAAATAGTAATCCCCCTAACTTATACCACTATAATAGTTTCAATGCTGCAACTATTTCTGCATCACTTGCCGAAGGAAAAACAATTGGAGATGGAGTTGCTGCCATGGAGCGTATTGCAAAAGAACAACTAGATGACACTTATCAAACTGCCTTAAGCGGTCCTAGTAGGGATTTCAAAGAGAGTTCTTCAAATACAACACAAGCTTTATTACTGGCATTGATTTTAATTTACTTGGTATTAGCAGCGCAGTTTGAAAGTTTTACAGATCCATTCATCATTATGATTACAGTACCTCTAGCAATGGCCGGTGCGTTATTATGTTTATGGATATTTAATCAAACCTTAAATATCTTCTCAGAAATTGGAATCATTATGTTGATTGGTTTGGTAACTAAGAATGGTATTTTAATTGTGGAATTTGCGAATAAAAAACGTGAAGCTGGCTTACCAATTAAAGAAGCGGTTTTAGAGGCAGCTTCGCAAAGATTCCGTCCAATTTTAATGACAAGTTTAGCAACAGCATTAGGTGCTTTGCCTATTGCGATTAGCTTAGGTGCTGCTGCAACAAGTCGTAAGCCATTAGGAACTGTAGTAGTAGGAGGATTAATGTTCTCATTGATCTTAACTTTATTCGTGATTCCTTCTGTTTATACTTATATGTCAAGCAAGCATAAAAAAAGTATAGATTAGAAACATTTTGTACCTTGGTAGAATGAAAAATATTTTAATTCTTTCTACTTTATTTATACTAGCGGCCTGCAACTTTTCCAGTAAACAAGAAAAGTCACAGGCCGCTTGGGCTTTTAATAACTTTGTAAAATTAGATACAAATAATCCTATACTACTTCCTGACACTAGTTTTGTTTTTGATTGTCCCATAACCAATGGCACAGTGCATTGGCAATCTAAGAATGTATTAAATCCAACAGCTTTTGTAAAGGATGGCAAAGTGTATTTATTATATCGCGCACAGGATAGCGCAATGACATCTCGATTAGGCTTGGCGATAAGCGAGGATGGAGTTCATTTTAAAAAACAAGTCGCCCCTATATTTTATCCTGCTAATGATTCGGTATTAAAATATGAGTGGAAGGGTGGAGTAGAGGATCCAAGAATAGTATCGATGCCAGATAGTGGTTATTTGTTAACTTATACTTCCTATGATGGAAAGACGGCAAGACTATGTTTTGCAACAAGTATGGATTTAGTAAAATGGGAAAAACATGGACCCGTATTGTCAAGTCCTAAATATATAAATGCTTGGTCAAAGTCAGGCGCTGTTGTTGTAGCGCAGCAAGGAGATAAAATGGTTGCTAAAAAAATAAATGGAAAATATTGGATGTATTTTGGTGACACTGATTTATTCATGGCCAACTCTTTGGACTTAATTCATTGGGAAGCAGTTGAAAATAGAGAAAGCCAAAAATTAGTAAGTGTTTTGGAACCAAGGGCTGGTTATTTTGATAGTCGTTTAGTAGAGCCAGGCCCCTATGCTTTATATACTCCCAAAGGAATTGTCTTGATTTATAATAGTAGTAATGCAGCCAATAATAATGATACTACACAGCCTAAATTTACTTATGCTGCTGGACAGGCTTTGTTTGATGCGAATGCGCCGTATAAATTACTAGACCGATCTGCCAACTATTTTATTCATCCTGATAAGCCATATGAGTTAAAAGGGGAAGTCAATAATGTATGCTTTGTAGAAGGCCTTGTGTTTTTTAAAAATCAATGGATTCTTTACTATGGAACTGCAGATTCTAAGATAGCAGTAGCCATTGCTAATCCATAGATTTTTTAATGTGTCTTTATAATTTTTTCTGCAATAAAAGCAGCAGTTTCTTTTTCGACAGTAACAATATCTTTTGAAACAATCGGTGAGCCAAGTACATGACTTTCAGCATTAGGTATTGCAACTGCTTTTTTTAAACTGTCTGGAGTATGAATTGCAGCAAACATTTCTTTAATGGCACTCACCTTCACTACATTATCTTGGTGCGCTTCATCCTTGTAATAATATAATGTAAGACAGGGCTGATTCACTTTTGCAAATTGCTCTTTAGTCATAGTAGCTTCTACTAAATTTTGCAATTCCACTGTTGATTCTAATCGGTAATGTGTATTCCAATATTTTGGATAGTCACTATTCTTATATTGAACATTTGCATAATTACCTCCCTTTACGAGTCTTGCAATCTGTAAGCCCCAAGGATTATTTAACATGGGTGCTGCAGGATTGTTAATGGCAATGTTTGGAGAGTACATAATAAGACCTGCAATTTCAGGATACGCTGCAGCCAATTGTAAGGAAAGGGTTCCACCCGTTGATGTGCTCATTAAAATTACTTTCTTTCCTAATTTCTTTCCAATGGCATAAGCCTGCTTTGCTGACTCCCAATAGTTTTCTGCAGTTAGGTTTACCAAGTCTTCGGTCGTATCAATACCATGTTCCGCTAATCGGGCTAAATATAAATTACAATGAAATTGTTTCGCAATATTTTCATGCACTGGTCCTCCTTCCATTTGGCTTGCACTAAAGCCATGTAGGTACACAATTGCAAATTCAGTTGGCTGATGTGTACTGTCTGCCCAAATAATTTTTGCTTCATTATTTGGTTTTATTTTATGTGCTTTTTCTCCAACTTCTACCAGACTATCTAAATTGGTATTGTCTGCGATGGTTGGCAAATCATTATTAAAAACAGGCGTTTTAGGATGTGGACCTAATACGTAGACAGCACCAATGATGACAATTACAATTCCTATTACTTTAAGCGTGCGCATAGCTATTATTTGATTAAAGCTAATTAATTCGATGCTCAATAAAAAATATTTTGCGTACCTTGATTGTCTAAAAACGAAGCTATGTCAAATAAAAGATTTTTATCCCTTGATGTATTTAGGGGTATGACTATTTGTTTAATGATTATTGTAAATACGCCAGGGGATGGGGCAGCAACTTTTGCTCCCTTCCTACATGCGCATTGGAATGGTTTTACACCAACCGACTTGGTATTCCCTTCTTTTTTGTTTGCAGTAGGAAATGCGATGAGTTTTGTTTTACCTAAATGGGAAAAGCTTTCTAATGCAACGGTGCTCTTTAAAATTGTAAAACGTACGGCCCTTATATTTTTATTAGGCTATTTAATGTACTGGTTTCCATTTACAGGACCCGTTGCAAACACTAGAATTTTAGGAGTGTTGCAACGCATTGCATTATGTTATGGTATTGGTTCCATCATTGCACATTATATGCATGAAAGAGTAGTGATGGTATTGGCTGCTGTTTTATTATTAGTGTATTGGTATATCTGTTTACATTTTGGATTACCAGGCCAAGAGTTAACAATGACAGGCAATGCAGGAATACTATTCGACAAATGGTTCATGGGAGAAGCTCATATGTACCATGGAGAAGGCATTGCATTTGATCCCGAAGGTTGGCTAAGTACTTTGCCAGCGATTGTGAATGTGTTGATTGGATTTAGAGTAGGTAAGTTTATTCAGGAAAAAGGAAAAACCTATGAAGGGCTAACTCATTTATTGATGTGGGGAGCTGGATTTATATTTTTAGGCTTTATGTGGAATTACCAATTCCCGATTAATAAGAAATTATGGTCAAGTAGTTTTGTAATGTTGACAGTTGGGTTGGATATGGTGATTATCGGAACCATCATTTATCGCATTGAATTACAGCGTCAATTACAATTTTCAAGTTTTTTTGAGACTTTTGGCAAAAACCCATTGGTCATCTATCTATTTTCGGAAGTCCTAGTGATTGTATTAAATATGGTTCAAATAGGGGATCAGTCCCTTTTTGAGTGGATTTTCCAGCATGGATTCTCCCATTTTGCCCCTTATTGGGCCTCTTTAGCCTTCTCTATTTCTTATATGTTGGTTTGCTGGCTATTGGGTTATATATTAGATAAAAATAAAATATATATCAGCGTATAAGTCTAAATAATCCTTTTACCTGTTTTGTTTTTTTTAGGATTATAAAGGGTGTACCTTTGCAGCCTCAAAACAGTACATGGAAATAAGAAACATCGCGATTATCGCGCACGTTGACCACGGTAAAACTACATTGGTTGACAAAATTTTACACGCAACTAAAGTATTCAGAGATAACCAAGAAACTGGTGATCTAATCATGGATAGCAACGAATTAGAGCGTGAAAGAGGTATTACTATCTTAAGTAAAAACGCTTCAGTAACTTATAAAGACGTTAAAATCAACGTAATCGACACGCCTGGTCACTCTGACTTTGGTGGTGAGGTTGAGCGTGTGTTAAAAATGGCTGACGGTGTTTGTTTGTTGGTGGATGCCTTTGAAGGACCAATGCCTCAAACAAGATTCGTATTACAAAAAGCATTGCAATTGAATTTAAAACCAATTGTAATCATCAATAAAGTTGATAAAGAAAACTGTCGTCCGGATGAAGTACACGATGCTGTTTTTGAATTATTCTTCAACTTAGATGCAACAGAAGAACAATTAAATTTCCCTACTTTTTATGGTAGTGGTAAAAACGGTTGGTTCAATGATAGCTTAACACCTTGTGATGATATTACTCCATTAATGGATGGAATCTTAAAATATGTACCTGGTCCTGATGTGAAGGAAGGTCATACACAAATGCAAATTACTTCATTAGACTACTCTACTTTCTTAGGTCGTATTGCGATTGGTAAAGTAGAAAGAGGTACTATCAAAGAAGGTCAAAACATTGTTTTGGTACAAGCAGATGGTAGCATCAAAAAAAATAAAGTAAAAGAATTATACGTATTTGAAGGAATGGGTAAGCGTAAGGTAACAGAAGTTGTTTCTGGTGACTTATGTGCTGTAGTTGGTTTAGAAGAATTCAATATCGGTGATACCATTGCTGATCCTGAAAATCCAGAAGCATTACCAATTATCAGTGTAGACGAACCTACAATGAGTATGACTTTTAGTATCAACAACTCTCCTTTCTTTGGTAAGGAAGGTAAGTTTGTAACTTCTCGTCACATTCGTGATCGTTTAATTAAAGAAACAGAAAAGAACTTGGCATTGCGTGTTGAAGAAACAGATTCTGCAGATAGTTTCTTGGTATATGGTCGTGGTATTTTGCACTTAGGTGTATTGGTGGAAACTATGCGTCGTGAAGGGTATGAATTAACAGTGGGAAATCCTCAAGTGTTAGTGAAAGATGTTGATGGCAAAAAGCATGAGCCATATGAAATTTTAGTAGTAGACGTTCCTGAAGAATTTAGTGGTAAAGTAATTGACTTAGTAACTCAAAAGAAAGGCGAAATGTTAATTATGGAATCTAAGGGTTCAATGCAACACTTAGAGTTTGATATTCCTTCAAGAGGATTGATTGGTTTACGTTCTCAAATGTTAACCCAAACTGCTGGTGAGGCTGTAATGGCACATCGTTTTAACGAATACAAGCCTTGGAAAGGTGCAATTCCTGGACGTAACAATGGTGTATTGGTTGCAAAAACAGGTGGTACAACAACTGCTTATTCAATTGATAAATTACAAGATAGAGGTCGTTTCTTTATTGAGCCAGGTGAAGAAGTTTATGCAGGTCAAATTTTGGCGGAGCATATCAAGCCAGGTGATTTAAATATCAACGCTGTGGAGATGAAAAAATTAACGAACCACCGCGCGAGCGGTAGTGATGATAGTGTTCGTATCACTCCAAAAATCTTGTATACTTTGGAAGAGTGTATGGAGTACATTCAGTTTGATGAGTGTATTGAAGTAACTCCTAAGTCAGTACGTATGCGTAAGTCTATGTTAGACGAGAACGAGCGTAGCAAGGCTGCAAAGTCAAATAACAACTAGTTTTTAAAACTAATAGATACTAAAAAGGCCCTGAATTATCAGGGCCTTTTTTAATTATAATAAGTTAGTAAAAATTATAAAACTAAATACTTGCTCTCACCGAATGTTCGCGCGTATTTGTTTTTAATTTTCATTCAAGTATTTAAAAAAAAGCCCCAGATTTTGTAGCTTTTAATTTTATGTATTTAAAACTAAATAGGTTTGTTCAAGGCGCTCCACAGCATATCTTTTAATTCGATTAAATTTTTGTTGATAGCAGAAGATATAAAAATATGTGGGATGTTTTCAGGTAATTCTTTTTCAATGGCATCTGTTAACTCTTGATCGAGTAAGTCAGCTTTACTAATAGCAATGATAAATTCTTTTTGCAATAACTCTGGATTGAATTCGTTGAGTTCATTCTTTAAAATTTCGAATTCTTTTTTATGATCATTGGAATCAGCAGGGATTAAAAATAATAAAACGGCGTTACGCTCAATATGTCTTAAGAACCTGTGTCCTAGGCCTTTTCCTTCGGCTGCACCTTCAATAATTCCTGGTAAATCTGCAATACAGAAAGATCTATTGTCACGATATTCCACCATGCCTAATTGCGGTGTTAAAGTCGTAAATGCGTAGTTGGCAATTTTTGGCTTTGCTGCAGTAATAGAAGATAATAAAGTGGACTTCCCGGCATTGGGGAATCCTACTAATCCAACATCGGCTAAAACTTTTAATTCAATTTGCTTCCAACCCTCAACACCATCTTCGCCTGGTTGTGCATATTCAGGAACCTGCTGGGTAGCAGTTGCAAAATTACTATTACCTAATCCACCTCTTCCTCCTTTTAACCAAACTATTTCTTGGCCATCATGTAAAATTTCGGCCTCAATTTTTCCAGTCTCTTCATCTCTTGCAATGGTGCCTAATGGAACTTCAATAATAATATCTTTCCCATCCTTACCTGTGCAATTATTTTTACTTCCGTTTTCGCCATTCTCGGCAATTACATTTTTATGGTAACGTAAGTGAAGTAAAGTCCACAGTTGCGAGTTGCCTCTTAAAATAACATGACCTCCACGACCACCGTCGCCACCATCAGGTCCGCCTTTGGCAGTTAATTTATTTCTTAAGAAATGTTTACAGCCTGCCCCACCATGACCACTATGGGCAAAGATGCGGATGTAATCAATAAAATTGTTTCTTTCTGACACAGTATAAGATTAGCTGCAAAGTTAATGTAATCGGGACAGAGTAGGACAATAAAAAGGGCCCCAATTAGGAGCCCTTAGTTATAAGTATGTTGAATGTACTATTTGTTTGACTTTAAGCCATCAATTAAAATAGCCACCATGTTTTGTTCAAGTTCTTCTGCAGTGATTTTTTTAGTAGAACGGTGCCAGCTTTCAATTCCACTTACTGCGTGTAAAAATATCAATACTACCGTTGGTGCATCAATTGATTTAATTTCTTTATTTCTAATACCTTCTTCAATAATTGCAGCTAATCTTTTACGATATACTCTTCTTTGATTTTGGTAGTTAGATAAATATGGGTCTGATAAATGTTTCCATTCTCTATCACTCACATATACTTCCTCGTAATGATTGATCATTTCACTGATATGGAAACGTAATATTTTTTCCATTTTTTGTAAGGAAGTAATTGGCTCAGACTCAATCTCATCCAACTTCAATACAAATTTATTGGCAACACTAAAAACCAATTCGTGTAATAACTCGCTTTTTGATTTAATGTGATTGTATAAACTAGCAGCTTCTACACCAACTGCTTCTGCAAGGTCGCGCATACTTGCTGCCTTGTACCCTTTTTCTCTAAATAAGGTTGCTGCTTTGCTAACAATTACATCTTTACGTGAAATGTTTTTTTCAGTTTTAATTCTTGCCATGATTGAAAATGCTTGATAATTTTTACAAATTTAGAAAAATAACCCCTTAAAAACACATAATTTTTTAAATAAAAAGGCAAATTCGTTAGTTTTTTGATTATCAATCAGTTAGGAAGTCATAAAAATCGTAGTTTCGCGCCTGAAATAAAAACTCAAACAAATGTCTTTAGTAGTCGTAGGATCTATGGCCTTTGATGCCATCGAAACTCCCTTTGGGAAAAGTGATAAAATTATTGGTGGAGCTGCAACCTATATTGCATGGTGCGCTTCCAATTTTACACCTGTAAAACAAATTTCTGTAGTAGGTGGTGATTTCCCACAATCAGAATTAGATGCCTTAACCAATAGAGGTGTTATTTTAGAAGGAGTACAAATTAAAAAAGACGAAAAGACATTTTTTTGGAGCGGTAAATATCATTTAGATATGAACACGCGTGATACTTTGGATACACAATTAAATGTGTTGGAAAATTTCCAACCAGTGGTTCCAGAAAGTTATCAGGATTGTGATATCCTAATGTTAGGAAATCTAGTGCCAGGCGTGCAAAGCAGCGTTATTAAGCAAATGAAAAATCGTCCTAAATTAATCGTAATGGATACGATGAATTTTTGGATGGAAATAATGTTAGATGATTTATTACACACCATTAGTTTAGTAGATGTGTTAATGGTTAACGATAGTGAAGCACGTCAATTAAGTGGTGAGTATAGTTTAGTGAAAGCGGCTAAAAAAATTATGGCCATGGGTCCAAAATATTTAATCATTAAAAAAGGAGAGCATGGTGCATTATTGTTCCATGAGAACGAAGTTTTCTTTGCACCTGCATTACCATTAGAGGAAGTGTTTGATCCAACTGGTGCTGGTGATACTTTTGCTGGTGGCTTTGTTGCGCATTTGGCTAAGACAAAAGATTTCTCTTTTGAAAATATGAAGTCCGCTATTATTTTAGGAAGTGCAATGGCTAGCTTCTGCGTTGAAAAGTTTGGTACACAAAGATTAACAGAGATTGATATGGAAGAAATTAAAGGACGCGTACAATCGTTTGTTTCCTTAGTAAACTTTGATATTGAATTAGTTTAATTTGGTGAAATGAGTACATCCAATTAATTTTGTTCCACAATGATGAAAAATAAACATACAAAACAAATTAAAAAACCACTCTAAGAGGAAGGTCTGATTGTTTGTATGCGAATAAATATACTCAGAAGCCTTCCTTAACCAGGAGGGCTTTTTTGTTGCATCAATGAAATAAAAAATGAATTTTAAAAAATAAAAACCAATAACCATGCGTGTTGCAGTAGTAGGTGCCACAGGGCTAGTAGGCACAAAAATGTTACAAGTACTAGCTGAGAGAAATTTTCCAGTAACTGAATTAATTCCAGTAGCATCTGCACGTTCTGCAGGCAAGGAAGTAATTTTTAAAGGGAAAGCATATAAGGTAGTAGGCATGGAAGAAGGGATTGCTGCAAAACCAGCAGTGGCCATTTTTTCTGCTGGTGGTGGAACTTCAACGGAGTGGGCTCCAAAATTTGCAGCAGCTGGTATTCGTGTAATTGATAATTCTTCGGCTTGGAGAATGGATCCTACAAAAAAATTAGTGGTGCCAGAAGTTAATGCTTCGGTATTAACTGCAGAGGATATGATTATCGCCAATCCAAACTGCTCTACAATTCAAATGGTAGTAGCATTGCAACCCTTACATGCTAAGTATAAAATAAAAAGAGTGATTGTAAGTACTTACCAAAGTGTAACGGGTACAGGTAAAAAAGCAGTGGATCAATTAATGGAAGAGCGTGCTGGTAAAACATTAGCAGCAGAAGATATGGCCTATAAATATCAAATTGATTTAAATGCCATTCCTCAAATTGATGTGTTTTTAGAAAACGGATATACCAAAGAGGAAATGAAGATGGTAAAAGAAACTTGCAAAATTATGCAGGACGATAATATTAAAGTAACAGCTACAACAGTGCGTATCCCAGTGATGGGAGGTCACAGCGAAAGTGTGAATGTAGAGTTTGAGAATGAATTTGATTTGAAAGAATTAATCGCTGAATTATCAACAGCACCAGGTGTAGTTGTACAACAAGACGATGCTGCACAGTTTTATCCAATGCCTTTATGGGCACATGAAAAAGACGAAGTATTTGTAGGTCGTTTACGTCGTGATGAAACACAAGCTAAAACATTAAATATGTGGATTGTGAGCGATAACTTACGCAAAGGTGCTGCTACCAATGCAGTTCAAATTGCAGAGTATTTAGCGGCTCAAGGAATCATTTAATTTTTAATTAATTCCACAAATTCAGCCTCGGTAATTATTTTTATCGAGGCTATTTTTTTGGCCTTCTCTAATTTACTTCCTGCATCTTCGCCTACTACTAAGTAATTTAATTTACTGCTTACCCCACTTAATATATGTCCACCGCGCGCCTCCACCATTGCTTCGGCATCGGAGCGTTTTAATTGGGTGAGGGTGCCGGTAAATAAAAAGTTTAATCCAGATAAATTACCATCCACCGCAGTGGTATTGGTTTGAATCATATTTAAACCCAAGGCTTCTAATTCCTTAATGAGTGCAATATTTTTTTCCTGGCTAAAATAGTGATGAATACTACTTGCTACTTTAACACCTACGTCTTCAAAAGATTGTAGTTGCTCGATTGAAAAATTTTGAAGGTCTAGAATGTGTTCGATATGCGAAGCAATTGTTTTTGCGGTAGTTTCTCCTACAAAACGAATGCCCAGCGCATAAATTAATCGATATAAGGGTTGCGTTTTTGAAGTTTCAATCGCTGCTTTTAAATTGTCAACACTTTTCTTTCCAAATCCTTCCAACCTGCCAATGATTTCAAAATCTAAATTAAAAATTTGTGGAATATTTTTTAGCAAACCAAGCTCATAGAACTTCCTAATATTCGCGTCTCCAAAACTTTTAATATCCATGGCATCCTTACTCACAAAGTGTATCATGCGCTCTACAATTTGTGCAGTACAATCTGGATTATTACATCTCCACACTGCTTCGGTTTCTTCCTTCTCTAAAATATAATCACAGACAGGACAAGTAGATGGGAACTCAATAATTTGTTCGGTTCCTTTTCTTAAAGTAGGAATCGATTGAACAATTTGTGGAATCACATCGCCTGCTCTTTCAATAATCACCGTATCTCCTAAGCGTAAATCTTTTTCTCTAATATATTCTTCATTGTGCATGGAGATGCTTGAAACAGTCACCCCGCCAATGGCTACAGCTTTTAATTTTGCAACCGGTGTTACTGCGCCGGTTCTGCCCACTTGAAATTCTACATTTTCTAAAATTGTAGTAGCTTGACGTGCTTTAAATTTGTAAGCAATTGCCCATCTTGGATGGTGCGAGGTCATGCCTAATTTTTCTTGCAATGCAAAGTCATCAATCTTAATAACTAAACCATCAATTTCATAGGGTAGATTATCTCTTGAAGATTCAAAATCATTGCAAAATTGAATCACTCCTTCTATATTCGAAATTATTTTTCTTTCTTTTTGTGGCGACCTGAAACCCATATTCCACAATAGTTCTAAGGATCCACTATGTGTTTTTAAAAGTTCGGGCGTAGTAGCTCCTTCTTTTAAAGTATAAAAACTAATATGATAAATAAATGCGTCTAAATTTCTCTCCCCAACTTCCTTGGGATCTTTCATTCTTAAACTACCCGCAGCCGCATTACGTGGATTGGCTAAGGTTGCTTGTTGTTTTGCTTTTAATTTATCATTAAAATCATTGAATGATTTTTTACTCATGATTACTTCACCTCTAATTTCCATTTGCTGAATACCATATTGCGAAAGTGGAACACTTAAAGGAATAGAGCGTATTTGTTTTATATTTTGAGTGATTTCTTCTCCTGCAACACCATCTCCTCTTGTGCTAGCACGCACTAACATATCATTTTCATAAATTAAAGAGATACTTGCTCCATCAAATTTTGGTTCCACACAATATTTTATAGCATCTAATTGTGCACCTTCTTTTGCCTTTCTATCAAAATCATTTAAGTCCTCGGCGTTGTAACTATTTTCCAAACTTAACATGGGTACCAAATGGGGTACTGTTTCAAAATTATTGTTCAAACTATTTCCAACGCGTTGACTAGGCGAGTCAGGGGTAATTAAATTTGGAGAAGCAGTTTCTAAAGCAATTAAATGTTGATATAAAACATCATATTCATAGTCGCTAATAAGTGGTTGTGCAGCTACGTAATATTGATATTCGTGAAATTTAAGTAGCTTTTTAAGGTCGTCTAAATTGATATCCTGGGGGTTATCTATGAAGTTTTTCGTAGCTATTTGAAATTGTTGTATTTGGTCTTTTGTATACATGTTTTGAAATGTCTGCTAAATTACAAATTGTTTTATTCTTTTATTTCGTATTTTGGTATTCGATTGCTTTTATTTTCGATTGCTTATGATAGAACCCAACCATTCCATGGCGGCTAATAACATAGCTGTACCTGAACGAGATGCTATAGAACTAGTAGTCTCTTATCCTACAGTGCCTTTAACTGTTGACTGTGTAATTTTTGGTTTTCATGAAAATTCACTTAAAGTATTATTGATTAAAAGTGATTTGGCTAAATATGATGGCAAATTGTCTTTATTAGGCGATAAAGTAAATACAGATGAGGATTTAGATACAGCAGCCAACAGAGTTTTAAGGCAAAGGACAGGCATGACGGATGTATTTTTGGAGCAGGTACATACATTTAGTAAGCCAGATAGGCATCCTGGGGGACGTGTAGTTACTACCGTTTACGCTTCTTTATTAAATATCAAACACCATCAATTATTATTACACGATAATGAGCTTAAATGGCATACGGTGAATCAAATTGGGGACATGGCATTTGACCATAAACAAATCCTAGAAGTTTGCACTAGATGGTTACAAAAAAGAATCCAGGAGCAGCCTTTGGCCTTTAATTTGTTGCCAGTAAAGTTTTCATTGAGGCAGCTTCAAAATGTGTATGAAGCTATTTTAGATGTGAAGTTGGATAGACGAAATTTTAGGAAAAAGTTTGCTTCCATGGGCTTCTTAAATGACACCGATGAAATGGAAACCCATGTGACCCACAGGCCGGGTAAATTATATACTTTTGATTTTGTGCAATATCAACAAAAAAAGAAGAATTTCATAGGGATTGATTTTTAAAAATTGACTTCCCTTGCCTATAATTTAATACCTTTATTCACTAATAAAAAGGTATACTATGTTGCATTCAATGACAGGATATGGGCGTGCTGAAACCAACTTTAATGAAAAGACTTTATTAATTGAGGTTAAGTCGTTAAATGGCAAACAATTTGATTTGCGTTTAAATATCCCGTCTTTATTAAAACCTTACGAGGTTGAGATTCGAAATAAATTAAATGAAACTTTATTTAGAGGAAGTGTTGAATGTAATATTTCGGTTAAGTCGAATGGCGTTTCAAAGCCAGTAAGTATCAATACCGCTTTGGCAAAATCATATTATCAACCCATAGTTGAATTAGCGAATGAGTTGGGCATTGAAAAAGAAAACTTATTAAGTACTTTATTAAAATTGCCAGACGTTGTTTCTTCCACTAGTGAAGTAATCACGGAGGAAGAGTGGGGTGCTATTTCAAATTTATTACAATTGGCTATCGATCAATTAATCCAGCATCGAATTGAAGAAGGAAAATCAATTGAAAAAGATTTATTAGAAAGAGTTGCAGCCATTGAAGCACAACAGGCAAATATTGCAGTACATGAACCTGAACGAAGAATAAAAATTAAGGAAGGTCTTGTAAAACTATTGGAACAACATGTTGGAGCTGATAAGTATGATAACAATAGATTAGAGCAAGAATTGATTTATTATATTGAAAAGATTGATATTTCAGAAGAAAAAGTAAGACTAACGAATCACTGCACTTATTTTAAAGATGTATTAAAAGAAAAAGAGCCTTCAAAAGGAAAAAAACTATCTTTTATTTTACAAGAGATGGGCAGAGAAATCAATACTACAGGGTCAAAAGCGAATGATATTGACATTCAAAAATCTGTGATCCTAATGAAAGATGAGTTAGAAAAAGCGAAAGAACAAATTTTAAATGTGTTGTAAAATGTGGCGTAAAAATTTACAATTCTTTATTAATACTGTTTTGGTAATCGTGGTTTTTACAAGTTGTCAAACAACGCAATTGTATGAACAAGTAACTACCTATCCTGATCATAAATGGGCATCGCATGTATCCAATCAATATCAATTTGCTATAACGGATACTGCTGCGGCTTATAAGGTATACTTTGTTATCAGACACCATAACGCGTATCATTATAAAAACATTTGGGTTCAATTAAATACCATTGCACCAAATGACTCCGTTACAAAACAATCTGTGAATTTAAATTTAGCAGATGATGAAAAGGGTTGGCTAGGTACTGGAATGGATGATATTTATGACCAGCGCATTCCGATAAGTGCAGATACCCTTCACTTTAAAAAGGGCTTATACAAATTTGTTTTACAGCATACCATGCGTGAAGATCCATTAGAGAATATATTGGCTACAGGAATTAGAGTAGAAAAAATAAAGCCGTAATGATTATTCGCTTTAAAAAATTTACCGAGCTACAATTCATCAGGTTTTCTTACTGGTTGTTTCTGTCATACATGATTGCAGCCCTTATGTGGTGGTACGTTGCATTGGATAAACAAAATGATCAAATTGCAAATGTGCAATATGGAACTTTTCAAACCAATGACCCAGCCTTAGCACAAAAAGCACATTCCATTCAGGATTATCAATCCAGAAAACACAAGCAATATATTGGGGAAGGATTAACCATTTTATTTTTGTTTTTACTAGGAGCAATTTATGTATATCGTTCTTTACAAAGACAAATACGTTATTCCAATCAGCAGCAAAATTTCATGATGGCAGTAACCCATGAATTAAAAACGCCTATTGCGATTACTCAACTCAATATCGAGACCATATTAAAAAGAAATTTAGAGCCTGCTCAGCAAAAAAAGATGCTCGAAGTTTCATTGTCAGAAACACAGCGGCTGGATAATCTTTGTAATAATATTTTATTGGCATCCCAATTAGATATGGGCGAATATCAATCGAATACACAGGATGTTGATTTATCATTGATTGTAGAAAACACTTTAAAAATATTTAATAACAGATTTCCGGAAAGACAAATAAAGCCTGAGATTGAAGAAGGAGTATATATTAAAGGAGAATCTGTTTTGTTGCAATTACTATTAAATAATTTAATTGATAATGCAATTAAGTATTCAAGTGTTACCTCCTGTATTACCGTAAAATTAATTCAACAAGAAGCACAGGTTAAATTGTCTGTAATAGACGAGGGTGTTGGGGTCCCTGTAGCCGATAAGGAAAAAATATTTGAAAAATTTTATAGAGTAGGCGCAGAATATACAAGGTCTACAAAGGGAACTGGACTTGGGTTGTATCTATGTAAAAGAATTGCTATTTTTCATAAAGCTAAGTTGGAAGTGACTCCAAATACGCCAACGGGTAGTATATTCACTTTCACTTATTTAATAAAATAATATGCCTAATCATTCTATTTTATTAGTTGAAGATGAAGTGAATTTGCACGATGCACTTAAATTAAATTTAAGTTTAGAGGGCTATGAAGTGAGCTCGGCATATGATGGGCCCGAGGCATTAAAGCAAATAGAGCAAGCACATTTTGATTTAATTATTTTGGATGTGATGTTGCCGGGAGTGGACGGCTTTTCAATTACGGAAATGCTAAGGTTAAATAATAATCAAACACCTATTTTAATTTTAAGTGCTAAAAATACAAGTGCTAATAAAGTACAGGGATTAAAAATTGGGGCCGATGATTATATGACAAAGCCCTTTAATTTAGAAGAACTTTTGTTGAGGGTATCCAAGTTGATTCAAAAATCAACAGTTAATGTGGCACCTGCAGCGATGGATAAATATGTTTTTGCAGAAAATCAATTTGATTTTAATTCATTAGAAGCGATCACTTTTTCAGGTGAAAAAATCACCTTAACCAAAAAGGAAGCGATGCTTTTGAAATTGCTTATCGATCATAAGAATACGGTGGTTTCAAGGGAGCGTATTTTGCAAACAGTTTGGGGTTATAATGTGTTCCCCAATACCCGAACCATCGATAATTTCATTTTAAATTTCAGGAAGTATTTTGAGCGCGATGTCCGCAATCCGCTTCACTTTATCTCTATCCGCGGAATTGGCTATAAATTCCAAGATTAGGGCTTATTTTCCCAATTTTGGACCATTTTAGGGCAATCTTTCGCCAAAATTTGCGTTAATGCTATAGTTAATTCAAGCGCATGTCACTTTCGTCAATACAAGATTTCTTAGAACCTGTAAATTTGGACCTTCTTTCAAACGATGAGGGCTATAGAGATACCCAGTTAGGTAAACATATATTAGTGAATGAGGGCAGTTTGCCTGATATCTCTAATGCTGATATCGTAATTATCGGAGCAGGTGAATGTAGAGGCGCGGGATTTGCATTAAATGGACATGCAGCGGCCGATGCGGTAAGGGCGGCTTTTTACAATTTATATTATTGGCATGCACAAGTAACGATTGCCGATTTGGGTAATGTGAAATTAGGTCAATCGATACCAGACAGTTATGCAGCATTAAGAACCGTTATTTCTGAATTGCTTTTACAGGATAAAAAAGTAGTTATCATTGGAGGTTCTCACGATTTAACATTAGCACAATATCATGCTTATACTTCGATTCCAACTTTAGTAAATGCGGTGGTGACAGATGCTAAAATTGATCTTGATTTGGAAGCAAGACTTCCTTCGGATCATTTTTTAGAAGAATTATTTACAGGTCTTCCAAATCACTTAAATCATTATGCGCATATAGGTTTCCAAAGTTATTTTATGCATCCGCATATGTTGGAAACCATTGATAAGCTTAGATTTGATTGCTTTAGATTAGGGGTAGTGAGAGAAAGTATTGAAGAAATGGAGCCGGTGATTAGAGATAGTCACATGATGAGTTTTGATATTAGTGCGATTCAAAATGCGCATGCACCAGCAAACTTTATCACACCTAATGGATTTAATGGGGAAGAGGCTTGTGTGTTAATGCAATATGCAGGAATGAGTTGGAAAACAAGTTCCATTGGTTTATTTGGCTATCAAGCCGAGCAAGATCGCAATGGATTAACTGCAATTCAAATGGCGCAAATGATTTGGTATATTGTGGATGGGGTACATAGAGGGAAAAAAGAATCACCTTTGTCTGATATAGAAAGATTTAAAGAGTTTCATATTGCGTTTTCGGATATTGACACTAAATTTTTACAAAGTAAAAGTACAGGTCGTTGGTGGATGCAATTACACAATGAACAATGGTGCCCTTGCAGTTACAAAGATTATTTAGTAGCTTCCAATAACGAAATTCCTGAAAGATGGCTAAGAGCTTTAGAAAGGGAGTAAAATCTCCATTTGCATTTATTTTTATTGCAGTATTATTTTCAATCACTACTGCTAGTGCACAAACCCCGCAAGCCGCATTACTAGCGTCTCCTGCTTTAAAAGGAGCACATATAGGTATTGCAGTGTACAATGAATCCACGCAGCAGTGGGTAGACAAATACCAGAGCGATCATTACTTTACACCTGCAAGTAATACTAAAATTCAGTCCTGTTATTTGGGAATGAAATATTTAACCGATTCTATTCCTGGTTGGCAGTTTGCCGAAAATAAAGACTCCCTATTTTTAATGCCATTGGGCGATCCTAGTTTTTTACATCCTGATTTTGCGTATCAACCCGTTGCAGACTTAATCAAGACAACTAAAAAGAGAATCGTATTGTGTTTGCCAAATGAGCCAGATAATTTTGCTTCCTTTGGTAGAGGTTGGGCATGGGATGATTATCCTGAAGATTATCAACCTGAAAGAAATAGGTTAAATGTTTATGGCAATGTAGTTACAGTTTCGAAACAAGGAGAAGGCGTTTCCCTGGTGCCCAATTATTTTACAAAAAAGCAAACCTTACCTAATAGCTATACAGTTTGGACACGTGAAAAATTGACTAATCAATTTTATGCAAAGCCGGATGCCATTAAAGATTCCATTCAACAGGTTCCATTTATCACAGATAATAAATACGCATTAGTAAAGGCGCTTATTGAGGATAGCTTACACCCAAAAAAATCAATTGCAATTCAAACTGGATGGTCGCAGCCAACTGCCACTATTATAAAAACAGTTCCTACAGATAGTTTATTGAAAATAATGATGAATCGTAGCGATAACTTTTTTGCTGAACAAGTATTGTTGATGACCAGTCAAAAACTATTGGGCAAAATGGATGATGCTGCAATAATTGATACCATTTTAAAAACTGATTTTTCTGTTTTCCCTCAAAAGCCTGAGTGGGCGGATGGTAGCGGGTTAAGTCGTTTTAATTTAACAACGCCTGAAAATTATATATCACTTTTGCAAAAAATGGAAAATGAATTTTCGATGGAAAGAATTAAAGCCATTTTTGCACAAGGAGGGAAGGGTACATTATCATCATACTACAAAGATATTCCGGGTGTTTTATATGCTAAAACAGGAACCTTAGGCAATCAAATTGCATTGAGTGGATATATCATTACCAATAAAGGCACCAGACTTTTATTTTCAGTATTAGTAGCTAATCATGTAAGCCCAAGAACTTATCCAGTTAGACATGCAGTAGAGGAATACCTTACTGCCATTATGAATGCGAACTAATTGTTACTTGCTAAATAAGTTGTCCAAATACCCTTCTTTAAAATCAATATAAGTAGGGGCTCCTGAAGCGGTTACATTTGGTGTATCGCAATTAAAAAGAGATTCAATTAAACTATGCATTTCTTTTTGTGACAAGCTTTGACCTGCTTTAATGGCAGATTGTCTAGCCATACATCGAATGATTTTTTCTCTTTTACTAAATTTAATATCACCACTAAAGTGCTTGAATTGTTCTAGTAAAAGTTCGATTGCATTTTTTTCATTACCTGCATTTACATCCGCAGGAATTCCTTGTATGATAAAACTATTTTGTCCAAAGGATTCAATCTCGTATCCAATAATTGCTAAGTCCTCAATAATATCTTCCAATAAAACGGCGTCTGCTACACTTAATTCCAATACCACTGGAAATAAACTTTTTTGTGTGGCATGCGGTTGTATACTTGCTTTTTGATATTTTTCATACAACACACGTTCATGCGCTAATTGTTGGTGCACCATGATCATCCCAGGGCCAACGGGTGCAATAATATAGGTGTTATTAATCTGTAAAAGGGTTGCATCCTCATCTACCGAAATGCCTTGTTTTTCTTGATACAATCCCATGGAAGAGGACTTAACAATAAAGCCATCGTTTGCTGCAAGCTCCCCATTGGATTGACTATTTTGATCATCACTTGTTGGAAGATCAGAAAAAAAACTTTTCCATTCTTTTCTTTCAGCCTCACTTGTTCTTGGAATAAAATGTGCTTGATTTTTTTGCGTAAAGCCAGCATATAATGAACTACTAGCCGTGCTACTTCTTTGTTCATCCGAAACTGGATTTTGTATAGCGTCTAGTTGTTGAATATTCGCATCCAATGAAAAATCTAAAGAAGGTGCAATGCTAAATTGAGCCAATGCATGTTTTACTGCGGCTTGAACAAAAGCATAAATAATTTTATCGTCCTCGAATTTTATTTCTTGCTTAGTAGGGTGCACATTGATATCCACTTGTGATGGATCCACATCTATATACAAAATATAACTGGGGAAATTTTCTTTAGGAATTAATCCATCAAAAGCATTTGCAATGGCATGATGTAAATAGGCGCTTTTAATAAAACGACGATTCACAAAAAAGTATTGATCGCTTCTTGTTTTCTTTGCTGTTTCTGGTTTTCCAACAAATCCTGAGATGGTTAAGTAGTCCGTTTTTTCACCAACCGCCACCAATTTAGTTTGATAGCTATTACCTAAAACATGAATGGCTCTTTGTTTAAAGCTGCCGGCTTCCCAATGAAAAACATCCTGACCATTATTCGTAAAACTAAAATAGATTTCAGGAAATGCCAATGCAACTCTTGTAAATTCTTCTATAATATGTTTTAATTCAGCTGAATTACTTTTTAAAAAATTTCGTCTTGCAGGTACATTGAAAAATAAATTCTTCATGCTAATATTTGTACCTACTGGACAAGCCACAGGACTTGTTTCTGATACTTGGCTATTTTCAATTTCGACACTGGTGCCTAATTCATCATCGGCTTGTCTGGTTTTTAAACTCACTTGTGCAACGGCCGCAATAGACGCTAAGGCCTCGCCTCGAAAGCCCATGGTTCTAATTTGAAATAAGTCCTCAATGGCACTAATCTTACTAGTAGCGTGTCGGGCAAATGCATTTTGCGCATCTATGGGATTCATCCCTTTTCCATTATCAATGACTTGAATTAGGGCCTTGCCTGCATCATTGATAATTAATTTAATTTCAGTAGCACCCGCATCTACCGCATTTTCCAATAATTCCTTCACTGCACTGGCAGGTCTTTGAATCACCTCCCCGGCTGCAATTTGATTGGCAATATGATCTGGTAATAAATGAATGCTGTTGGCCACTAATAAATCTTTTAAAGTGTGTAAAAGTAGTAAATTTGCCACTTAAAATCTCAACTTATGCTAAGAACAGCTGACATCAAAAAAACGCCTCATCAATACCTGCCGGAAGCCTTTGTTTTAACGGATTGGGCTGGTTTGGAGCCCTTTTTTAAGGAGCTTTCTGACCGACCCCTTTTAAGTAAAGCCGATTTGGAAAAATGGTTGCTGGATTTAAGTGAATTGGAGGCTTTTATAAGTGAAGACGCCTGTTGGAGACAAATTAAAATGACTTGTGATACAACAGATAAATCTTTGGAGGATGCATTTACTTATTTCTGCATGGAAATTCAACCTCAAATGCAACCTTATGCCGATGCGTTAAATAAAAAATTAATTGCTTGTCCTTTTACAGACGAATTAGACAAGGATCAATATTTTACTTATTTGCGTTCGGTTAAAAAAAGTATTGATTTATTTAGAACCGAAAATATTCCTTTGCAAGCTGAGTTAAGTGTTTTGCAACAACAGTATGGTGCGATTGCAGGCAAGATGACCATTGAGATGAATGGTCAAGAATATACTTTACAACAGGCCTCTCAATTTTTAGAAAATGAAGATAGAGCAGTAAGAGAAGAAGCGTATAAAAAAATTCAAGAACGTCGCTTACAAGACAAGGATGCCATGCATGAATTGTATACTACTTTAATTCAAAAAAGACATCAAGTTGCGGTCAATGCAGGCTTTGCTAATTATCGTGATTACAAATTTGCAGAACTTGGCAGATTTGATTATACTAAGGAAGATTGTTTTCAATTTCATGAAGCGGTTAAATTGCATGTGCTTCCTTTGATTGATAAAATTTATGCGCGCAAAAAACATAAGTTAGGATTGGATGTTTTAAAGCCATGGGATACTGAAGCAGAACAATCTGGTACCAAGCCTTTGAGACCATTTACGGATGGTAAAGATTTATATAAAAAATCGGTAGCCTGCTTTGAACAACTAGATCCATTCTTTGCAGACTGCCTGCGTAAAATGAATGAATTAAAACATTTTGATTTAGAAAGTAGGAAAGGGAAAGCACCCGGTGGATACAATTGTCCATTGGCTGAATCTGGAGCTCCCTTTATTTTCATGAATGCTGCAGGTCAAATGAGTGATGTTACTACAATGGTGCATGAAGGTGGTCATGCGATTCATTCTTTTTTGTCACATCCATTATCATTAAGTGCGTTTAAGGAGTACCCAATGGAAATTGCGGAGGTAGCAAGTATGTCAATGGAATTATTTACCATGAATCATTGGCAGTCTTTCTTTGACAATGAATCAGATTTAAATCGTGCGAAAGAACATCAGTTAGAAAGAACCATTACTATTTTCCCATGGATTGCGATTATTGATAAATTCCAACACTGGGTATATGAAAATCCTAATCATAGTATTGAAGATAGAACTGCAAATTGGACAGCTATATTAAAAGAATTTTCTACTGGAAGTATTGATTATACTGGATTAGATATGTATCGTGCTATTGGATGGCAAAGACAATTGCATTTATTTGAAGTACCATTTTACTATATTGAATATGGCATTGCGCAATTAGGTGCTATTGGTATGTGGATGCAATATCAAAAAAATCCAAAGCAGGCTTTGGAAAATTATATGAATGCATTGGCATTGGGTGGTACTAAAACACTGCCAGCATTGTATGAAACAGCTGGGTTGAAATTTAATTTCTCTCCTGATTACGTGAAAACTTTAATGGACTTTACGAATCAAGAATTAGAAAAGTTATTTCACTAATTTATGGCCTGCTGTATCGTTTAATATTAAATACATTAATTAATAAAAAATAGCCCTCACTGAGGGCTATTTTTTATTATACTTGAATCTGTAAATTAAGATTGTGCTGGGCCAGGATTGTTTCCTTGCGGAGGTCTGTTATTTGGTCCATTATTTGGTCTTGGTCCGTTGTTTGGTCTTGGGCCATTATTGCGTGGACCATTATTAGGACGATTATTATTAGGGCCATTGTTTGGACCACGTTGATCGTTTCTAGGGCCATCATTTCTTGGACCATTATTTCTTGGACCGTTAAAATTACGATCATTATTTGGACCTCTTTGTTGGTCTCTTCTTCTGCGATCGTTTTTCTCTAAGCTCTTTAAACTAATTTGACCTACTACATCCACAAAAGAAGGTTCTACTTCCTTAGGTTTGCCACTAACCAGTTCTACCGCTTGCAATTCATCTACCACAACACCTTGTTGGTTTAACTTTTTAATTTCAACAACACGGTCAATGGTTAATGGATAATGTTTTGTATTATTTGGCAGGGTATACCACATTAAGTTTTTGAAAATATCTTTCTTAATTAAAAATGCTTGACCCATTGCAGTTTGCAAAGTATCTGCATAATCAGGGAATCCTTGAAGCGCATCTAAATAAGTATCTAATTCAAAATTCAAACAACATTTTAAGCGTCCACATTGACCACTTAATTTAGTTTGGTTGATTGATAAGTTTTGGTAACGAGCAGCAGTGGTATTCACACTCTTAAAGTCATGTAACCAAGTGCTACAACATAGCTCACGGCCACAACTACCAATGCCTCCTAATTTAGCAGCCTCTTGTCTAATACCAATTTGACGCATTTCTACTTTTACCTTAAACTCACCCGCAAAAATGCGAATCAATTCTCTAAAGTCAATTCTGTCATCGGCAGTATAAAAGAAAGTAGCTTTTTTGCCATCTGCTTGCATTTCAACCTCACTTAGCTTCATAGCTAATTTAAGATTGGATGCATGCGTACGACTGCGTGCTAAAATATCAGCCTCTCTACTTTTACTAATTTTAAAAGTTTCAATTTCTCTATCAGTACTAGGTCTAAGAATTTTTTTCATGTCAGGATTAAATTCATCTAATCCTCTCTTCTTTAATTGAAGTCTAACCAATTCTCCTGTAAGTGAAACCTCACCCAGGTCAAATCCGTTTACGCCTTCGACAGTGACATATTCTCCTTTCTCAAAATGTTGTAATGAAGTGTTTAGGAAAAAATCTTTACGACTACCTTGTTTAAAGCTTACTTCTACCACCTTGCATTGACTGTCCATGTCGTCAATAGGTAAGTCGCGCAACCAATCGTGCACATTTAATCTGTTACAAGCACCCGAACTACAACCACCGTTGCTTTTGCAACCGCCTGGTTTGCCAGTTCCACATGATCCACATCCCATATATAGTTAGTTCTAACTGTTAATGAATAAAAAATACCTAACTAAGCAACCATTTTCTCAAATCCACAAGCTTAGCCTTCTGTCAAAATTAAGGTTTTGTTCTGAATGATATGATAGAACTTGATCCCCAAGGCCATAAATAGCATTTTTGGGTTCGCATTACGCTCAATATGGTACACTGCCTTGTCTAATTCCTCTACGATTGCCTCTAATTGACCCACTCCAGCTATTTTATTGATTCTGAGGGCAAAATCCTTTAAAGCAGGGTCAAGAGGAAGGTCGTTACCAAGCACTTTTATACGAATACTTTGCTCTAATAGGTGGTTAAAGTACTTCAAAAACTGCTTTTGAGGTTCTCGGCCCATTTTACTGGTTTCTTCCACCCATTTTAGCTGAGCCAGGGGCCCACCTTTAAGTATCGCATTCAACCACTCCCTAATTTGGGTTAAAAAGTCGGCATCGCTATGTTGAATAAGGTGTAATGCTTCGCGGTAATTACCATCCGAAATGGCAGCAATCTGAGCCGCTTTTTCGGGATCTAAATGCGCTTTTTGAGTCAAGGCCTGCTCAATTTCACTCGTTGTAAGCCTTGGCACTTTAATATATTGACAACGACTTAAAATGGTTGGCAAAATTTGCTCTTCCGAATTCGCAACTAATAAAAATATGGTGTTTGCCGGTGGCTCTTCAATGAGCTTTAATAACTTATTTCCCTCCTTGCCCAAGTATTCGGGCATCCACATGACCAATACTTTGTAAGCACTTTCAAAACTTTTAAAGGAAAGTTTTTTTATAATTTCTTGGCATTCATCTGCACTAATATTACCCTGTTTGTTTTCGGCTTTAATGGATTGCAACCAATCAAAAACATTGCCATAAGGATAGCCATTGATAAACTCGCGCCATTCTTCAATATAATTGGAACTGATATTTTTTGTGCCAGGTTTTTCAGTAATACTTGGAAAAGAAAAGTGAAGATCGGGATGCATTAATTGACTAGCGCGATGGTAAGCAGGTAAATCTGCAATTTCATCAGCACCTATTGCATCAGTATTGTCATTAGGAATACTCACAATGTATTGCGCAAAAGCAATAGCCAAAGGCAATGCGCCCGCGCCTTCGGGGCCAACAAAAAGTATTGCATGGCTTAGTCGCTGGTGTTGCACCATGTCGACTAGCTGTTGCTTTAATTTTTCCTGGCCAATTACTTCGCTTAATAACATGCAGCGAAGATAAGAAAAAACCGCGGTGCGGTTTTTGATGTGGAGAAAAGTATATCGCGGTTTTTGATGTGGAGAAAAGTATATTCATCTTTTGATGAATAACTGCCTATTTAAGACGCGCCAAAATTTCTTGACTGTCAGGTGTAATATTGCTTGGGTAATATGCAATCATATTTCCTTTTTCGTCTAATAAGAACTTATTGAAATTCCAAGAAATGGTAGCGTCAACTACACCATTCTTGCTTTTTTGCGTTAACCATTGATAAATTGGAGCAATTTTATCTCCTTTTACATCAATCTTATCAGCTAATGGAAAAGTTACACCATAGTTCTTTTTACAAAAACTTACAATTTCTTCATTAGTGCCAGGCTCCTGACCACCAAATTGATTACATGGGAATCCAATAATCACTAATTTATCTTTGTATTGCTCGTATACTTTTTCTAAAGCCTCATATTGAGGAGTGTAGCCACATTTGCTCGCTGTATTCACTACTAATATTTTCTTCCCTTTGAAAGAAGCAAAATCGATTTGTTTACCATCGATACCTTTTACTTTAAATGAATGGATACTTTGTGCGTTTCCCATAACCGATGCCGCTAATATTAAAAGTGTAGCTAATATTTTCATAATGAAAGATTTTGTAGTTAAATATAACAAGATTTATTTAAAAAGGTTTAAGCGAATGTATAAGCGGCAGTGGTAACTGAAATAGAAGCCGGATGAGCGGCTTTTAAGCAATGAAAGGCAGCTTCCAAGGTAGATCCTGTTGTAATTACATCATCTACAATCATAATTGGCTTATCCTGTAATAGCGCCCTATTATTTAATATGAAAACAGGACTATTTTGTAAGCTTCTTTCCAATCGATCTTTGTGAGTTTGTGTGACCGTATTTTTAATTTTTTGCAACCCATTAAAAATAACTGCATTGACTCCGTTATCAATAATGCCTTTGCAAATTATTTGACATTGGTTAAAGCCTCTTTTTCGCAGCTTCTTTTTACTTATAGGAATGGGGATTAAGAAGAGGAAAGGATTTTCCGAATGCGTTGACAAGATGTCTTGGGCAATGAGTCGCCCCAATAAATACCCCGCCTTTTTATTTTGCTTATACTTTAGTTCAAAAATAATTTTCTGTACAATACTGTCTTTTGTAAAATATAATATCGCGTTGGCTTGTTGAATTTGTGCTCGACCCCAGAAAATTTTATCTATTGGGTTGATCGCCATTTTTGAAAAATGGGTGTAGGGTAATTGCGATTCACATTCATCACAAATCACTTGGCTATTTAGTAATTCCGAACTGGCACATTGCAAACATATGTGCGGATAGATCAAGTGAATAAATCCTTGTAAATAGCTTTGTAAACTTAGGAAGGGTTTAGATAAAGGACCAAGCTTTAGCATGGTTTAAAAGAATAGTCGATAAGCTTCGTCTACTCTTTCTACAGGAATAATTTGAATACTATGTTTCTTTGGTTCAATTCCTTTGCTATTGAATGCAGAAATATAAATTTTTTCGAAACCTAATTTTTCTGCTTCTGCAATACGTTGTTGAATTCTATTCACTGCTCTAATTTCTCCGTTTAATCCCACTTCACCTGCAAAGCAAATGCCTTGTGGTAATGGAACGTCCTCGTAGGAAGAAAGAAGTGATAATATAATGGCTAAATCAAGAGAAGGATCTTCAATTTTTAATCCACCTGCAATATTTACAAACACATCCTTCATGCCAAACGCAAATCCGCCGCGTTTTTCTAGCACGGCCAATAATAGTTGTAGTCTTCTTAAATCAAATCCAGTAACTGTTCTTTGAGGGGTGCCATAAACACTCTGTGTCACTAAGGCCTGCACTTCAATAAGCAATGGGCGCATACCTTCCATCGATGCTGCAATGGTACTACCGCTTAAAGATTCATTACGTTGTGCAATTAAAAATGCAGAAGGATTAGTTACTACTTTCATGCCTTCGCCCGTCATTTCGTAAATACCTAATTCACTAGTACTACCAAAGCGATTTTTTAAAGTGCGCAACATGCGATATGCATAGTGGCGATCTCCTTCAAATTGTAAAACGGTATCCACCATATGCTCCAAGATTTTTGGACCTGCAATGGTGCCTTCCTTCGTAATATGACCTATTAAAAATACAGGCGTGCCGGTTTCTTTAGCGAATCTTTGAAACTCAGCTGCTGTTTGTTTTATTTGAGATACACTTCCTGCCGCAGCTTCAATTAAATTAGACTCTAATGTTTGAATCGAGTCCACAATCACCACAGTAGGCTTTAACTTTTTAATTGCCTTAAAAATATCGGTAGTGCGCGTTTCTGTTAAAAGATAAAAATTTTCGTTTTGCAAATTCAAACGATCGGCACGCATTTTAATTTGCTGAATACTTTCCTCTCCGCTAATATAAAGTACGGTTTGATCTTTCATCATCAAACCCTGTTGTAAGAACAAAGTACTTTTACCGATGCCGGGTTCGCCCGCAACTAGTACAATAGATCCTAAAACAATACCGCCTCCTAATACTCTATTTAATTCGGCATCAGCACTGCTGATTCTTTTTTCAGATTGGCTATTGACTTCATTGATAGCAATTACCTGTGTGCCTTTTTGTTGTGTAGTATATTCTTCCCAGCCAGATTCTTTCTTCTCGCCTTTTTCAATTAATTCTTCGGTAAAAGTGTTCCACTCATTACAAGCTGGACATTTTCCTGCCCACTTTGCAGATTCGTATCCACAATTGTTACAAAAGAATGCTGATTTGGCTTTGCTCATACCTTAAAGATAATGGCTATTTAAAATATCGAGATAGTAATTTCCGAAATTATTTTACAATTTAATTTCTTCCTGATTGTCATCTAAGAATTTGTATTCTACCAAATGACTATTGTTTTCAGGTTGAGATTTTAATTTGATTTTATATTTACGCTTCCACTTTTTAAGGATACTACTAAAAATGCCCTTTGTTAAATGGGAGTGAATAATAGGGTGCACTAAAATATGTAAGCTCTTATGACCATGTGTCGCTAAATACGCCAACTTTTTCTCCATCTCATCTTCTAATAATAAAGTAGACGTAATCTTACCGGTTCCGTTACAAGCAGGGCAATCTTCCGAGGTATTGATATTTACTTCGGGTCTTATTCTTTGACGGGTAGCTTGTAATAAACCAAATTTAGAAATAGGCAATACAGAGTGTCTAGCACGGTCGGTTTTCATGAACTCATCCAATGCTTCCTGTACTTTACGTTTATTGTCAGGAAGTTTCATGTCAATAAAATCAATGACAATAATTCCTCCTATATCTCTCAATCTTAATTGACGTGCAATTTCTTCGGCTGCTTCTAAATTAGTTTGTAAAGCATTTTCCTCTTGATTATTGCTTACACTTTTGAATCCACTATTCACATCAATTACGTGCAATGCTTCGGTATGCTCAATAATTAAATAAGCGCCACTATTTAAATTAACTGTTTTTCCAAAAGAAGATTTTACTTGTTTCGTAATTCCATATTGATCAAAAATTTCTTGATCACCAGCATGCAGGCTTAAAATATTTGCTTTCGCTGGAGCAATTCTTTGTAAATAATTTAAAGTAAGATCAAATATTTTTTTATCGTTAACGACAATTTTGTTGAAGTCTTCGTTTAATAAGTCTCTAAGAATACTGGTGGTTTTACTTTCCTCACTCATGATTCTTGAAGGTGCCATTGCGCCTTTCAAATTAGACTGAATTGTTTTCCAGTTTTCAACTAAGGTTAATAGATCCTCATGTAATTCGGCAGTGGTCTTTCCTTCCGCAGCAGTACGCACGATTACACCAAAGTTTTTAGGCCTAATAGATTCCATCATTTTTTGAAGACGCTTACGCTCTTCGCCACTATGAATTTTTTTAGATACCGCAACAATCTCATTAAAGGGGGTTAATACAATGAATCTTCCTGCTAAAGAAAGTTCACAGCTTAATCTTGGACCTTTTGCTGCAATTGGTTCTTTTAAAATTTGAACCAATACATTGGGTTTGCCATTCAATACCTCACTAATCTTTCCGGTCTTAACAATTTCAGGTGCAGTTTGAAATTTTGAGAAATCAAAACTGTTATCATTATTGTTAATTGCTTCCTGAGTATACTTGATAATGGATTTTACATAAGGGCTTAAGTCGGTATAATGCAAGAATGCATCTTTCTCAAATCCCACGTCCACAAATGCAGCATTTAAGCCAGGGATAATTTTGCGCACTTTGCCCAAGTATAAATCACCTACGGCCCAACGAGCATCTACTTTCTCGTTATGTATTTCAACCAATTTCTTGTCCTCTAATAAAGCTATTTCAACTCCATCAGAAGTACTATTTATAATTAAATCTTTGTTCACTTATAGCAACTTTTTAACGCGTATAGCACGGCCAATGAATAGCACAGCTACAGCTTATAATTTTTGTAAACACACCACTTTACGAAGGAAGGAAAAGGTAAAGTAAAGTTGCTAGGTAGAATAGTGGAGTGTATTTGAAAAGAATACAAGCGTGTCCTAGTTAGGCGCACGCTTGTATTAGGAAAAGAACTATTTATTCTTCTTCTTATGACGATTCTTTCTTAAACGTTTTTTTCTTTTGTGCGTCGCAATTTTATGACGTTTTCTTTTTTTACCACAAGGCATGTCCGATAATTTTTGTTATTAAAAATGTTATTTCTTCTCTTATTTTTTCAACTCTTTTATTCTTTTGTCAATGGCCTCCTTAGCATTTGGATTTTTAACCAAGGTTTTCATCTTAGTATACCAATCAATTGCTAAAGCTTTTTGATCCGTTAGTTCATAACACTCAGCTAGGTTAACCATGGCCTCGATATTATTTGGGTCTAATTTTAGGATCGTATTGAATCTTTCAATAGCCTTAGGATACTGACCAGATTTTTTACCACCCAAACCTAATATTAATTGTCCGTAAATATTTTGCGGATTCTTATCAACTACTTCTTTAACTTTTAAAATGCCTTGCATAGGATTGTCTGAAATATTTCCAAACAAATAGCAGGCACCTAAATTAATTTTAGCAGAATCATTATTAGGATTAATTACCAATGCTTTTTCTAAAAGAGCTTTTGCATTTACAGCAATCCAATTAAGCATTGCAGGTGGTGCGTCCGGCGTTGTTAGGTTATCTATCAACTGCTGGGCTGCAAAAGTGAGGCTTTTTTCAGAATTTTCCAACAAAGCAGCACTGTAAGTGTAATATAAATATGGTTCGACTCTATGCGCTGAATCTGCCCAAAATTGAGCCAATTGAGTGAAATTCTTTAAACTATCAGTCTTTGTTTTAGACTTAACTAGTTGATTTTCAATACTTAATAATGTTATTTTTTGGCTTGCAGTTAGGGCTGTTTTAGCACCATCTAATAAAGATTGTGTAGTAACAGTTGCCGAAGCTGGGTTATTTTCAGGTTGACTGGACTCAGCTTTTTTTGATCTTGGGACGAAAAAATAGATTGCTACGCAAGAAATGATAGCGATAATGGCAACAATAAACTGAGGTTTTTTCAAAATAGGAAGTTTCCGACAAAGGTAATTACTAATTACTATCTTTTGACTTGTTATGCTTCTCTTTTACCTCGTTTACGAATTCTTTTGCTGGTTTAAATGCAGGAATAAAATGCTCAGGAATATTAACTGCCTTATTCATTTTAATGTTACGCCCAATCTTTGCAGCTCTTTTTTTAGTAATAAAGCTACCAAATCCACGAATGTAAATATTCTGGCCATTTGCTAAGCTTTCTTTTACTTCTTTGAACATTCTTTCTAAAGTCATTAGTACATCCACTTTAGGAATCTGTGTTTCTGCAGCAATTTTATTAATGAGATCCGATTTTCTCATAAAGTTGAATTTTGGGGTTTCAGTCTTAAAAATAAATTAATTTTTTCCTAAATGCAATTAAATTTTCATTTTTTTATACATATCTCTAAGATTCTCTTCGTAAATATGTATATAATTTAATATTATATGTAAAATTTACACTATTTTTTAATTAGATTTTTTGCAAAAAATGGAACTTTTTTGGTCATTTTAGCTCATTTTTGCCCAAAATGAACACAATTTTCACTGATTTGCTCCTAAAATGGGATAAAATGTCCAATCACCGTCCAATGCCTTGGAAAGGGGAAAAGGATCCTTATAAAATATGGCTAAGTGAAATTATTTTACAACAAACCCGGGTTGAGCAGGGCTGGGCCTACTATGAAAGGTTTGTAAGCACCTATCCTAATATTCATTTATTGGCTAAGGCCAAAGAAAATGAAGTGTTTAAATTATGGGAAGGGTTAGGTTATTATAATCGTTGTAGAAATTTATTATTCACTGCAAAGTTTATTGTCAATGAATTAAATGGAATTTTTCCAGCTACCTATGACGATTTATTAAAGTTAAAGGGGGTTGGACCCTATACTGCTGCTGCTATTGCTTCCTTTGCTTATAATTTACCCCATGCTGTTGTGGATGGAAATGTGTTTAGAGTATTTGCTAGGTATTATGGAATTCATACCCCAACAGATACCAAAGAGGGGTTGGAGATTTTCAATAAAATTGCTTTTGAAAATTTAGCTTTTAAAAAAGCAGGTATTTATAATCAAGCACTTATGGATTTTGGTGCAACTGTTTGTAAGCCAATGTCTCCACTATGTGGTGATTGTGTGATGCAAAATACTTGTGCAGCTTTTGCACAAAATACGGTAGGACAATTGCCCATTAAAGAAAAAGTAATTCAAAAGAAAAAAAGATATTTTGATTACTTCCTTTTTAAGTTAAATGGAAAACTTTGGATTCAAAAAAGAGGGCCAGGTGATATATGGGCCGGGCTTTATCAATTCTATTTAGTTGAAAATGATAAGCTCTTAATTGCGGATAATGCTTATTTCCAACAGGTATTACATAATCAACTGTTGATTGATATTAAGGAGGTTAAAATAACTAAGGAAAGTAAAATTTACCAACAACAACTTACGCATCAATTGTTGACACTTCGTTTTTTTATGGTTGAATTAAAAAAAATGCCAAAAGCTTTTGAAAAAAGTGAGTGGGTGAGTGCTAAAAATCTTGCAAAATTTGCGTTTCCAAAAACCATCAATTCTTTTTTAACAGACCAAAATAACTAACTCCATGAAATATGTAAGTTTATTGGTAACTTTCCCTTTAAAATCAAGCTAAATTGGAATATCACTCGAGTAATATTTTTATGTTCATAACGAGCAATCCCGCAACTTTACAACAGGATAGTTCACTGCTATTATTAATGATTGTGCTTTTGTTTTTATCTTTTTCCATTGCAGGTTCCGAAGTAGCATTCTTTTCTTTATCCTACAAAGACATTCAAAATTTAAAAACGAAAAGTAATAAAGCGCTAAAGCGTATTGTACATTTATTAGAAGATCCAAAGAAGCTGCTCACATCCATGCTTATCGCGAATAGCTTTATTAATATTTGTATTATTTTAATTGCCAATATTTTAATCAATCACTTATTTGTTTTTGATCAAATTGGTATCCCAGGCATTGAATTTTTGGTAAAAGTAATTGCGGTGACTTTATTGCTTTTGTTTTTTGGAGAAATTTTGCCCAAGGTAATGGCTACTCAAAATAATATTCGTTTTGCAAGTGATTTTGGTGGTATTATTCAAGTGGTGTATTTTATTTTTTCAAAGCCAAGTAGTATCATGGTAAAGTATACTAACATTATTGAAAATAAATTAGCCAAAAAAAATTACGGAACTACCTATAGTATGGAGGAGCTTGATCATGCTATTGATTTAACGACTTCGCCTAATAATCAAGAGAATGAAAAGAAAATATTAAAAGGCATTGTTAAGTTTGGAAATATTACTGTTAAGCAGATTATGAAAACAAGGCTTGATGTGTATGGTGTTGATGAATCTATTCTTTTTGACGAATTGTTAGAACACATTAAAGAGCATAATTACAGTAGGTTTCCAGTGTATAAGGAGGACTTAGATACCGTTGTGGGTATGATCCATACCAAGGATGTTTTACCGCATATTAATAAGGAAAAAGATTTTAAATGGGATGCATTAATAAGACCTGCATTTTTCGTACATGAACAAAAAATGGTGGAAGATCTTTTAAAAGAATTTCAATTAAAAAGAATACACTTTGCAATTGTTGTGGATGAATTTGGCGGCACTAGTGGTATTATCACATTAGAAGATATTTTAGAAGAAATTGTAGGAGATATTAAAGATGAATTTGATGAAGAAGAGTCAATGGTTAAAAAGATTGATGATTTTCATTATTTAGTGGAAGGCAAAACACCCATCATTGACTTATGTAATTTTATAGATATTTCGAGTGGATTTTTTGACGCCGTAAAAGGAGAGAGCGATACGGTTGCTGGTTTATTTTTGGAATTAGCAGGTGCTTTTCCAACTTTACAACAAGTAGTAAAATACAAGCAATTTAGCTTTACAGTTTTGGAAATTCAAAAAAATAGAATTCACAAAATTCAATTAATCATTAATCCTCAAACAGGAATTACTAGCGAAAATGCATAAAGCGTTTCTTACATCCATTATAGTTTTTGTTTTATTTGCATTTGCATGTAACAGCCCATTTATTCCTAAGAAAAAAGGGTATGAAAAAGTAAATTTTCCAAACCATTCTTATCAGGTATTTAATGAAGCAGGATATCCCTATTCTTTTGAATATCCTGTTTATGCGCAAATTGAGCATAAAGTGAATTATTTTGGAGACAACTCAACAACAAAGGGTTGGATCAATATCAATATACCATCCTATAATGCGACTGTATTTGTAAGTTATAAAGCCATTTTACCTCATCAATTTGATACTTTAGTTAAGGACGCTTATACTTTTGCCAATAACCATAATAGTAAGGCAAGTGCAATTGAAGATTCAATATTCACTACCCAAAACGGTATCCACGGGGTGTTTTTTCATATTGGCGGAGATGTGGCTACTAATTATCAGTTTTTCTTGACCGATTCTTTGCATCATTTTTTTAGAGGCGCACTTTATTTTGACACGACTCCTAACGAAGATTCTTTGGCGCCAGCCAATGCTTTTCTTTTTAAGGATCTCACTCATTTAGTCAATACTTTTAAGTGGCAATAGTTAATTAAAAGTTGCATATACTTTTCCACACATCAAAAAACGCGCGGTATTTTTTTCATATCTTTACAATACAAATTTTAACATGATTATTATAGATTCTGTTTTGGTGAGCGATGAAATTGTAGAAGAACAATTTGTTTGTGATTTGACAAAATGCAAAGGGGGCTGTTGTGAAGACGGTGACGCTGGTGCGCCACTTGAAAACAAGGAAAAAGATTTTATCAAAGAATATTATGATATCGTTGAGCCTTATATGACAAAAGAGGGTATCAAGGAAGTGAAGCAGGTTGGACAATTTATGTATGATAGAGAGTTCGGTTGGGTTACTCCAACTATTAATGGTGAAATTTGTGCGTATGGGTACAAGGATGAAAAAGGAATTATAAAATGTGCTTTTGAACAAGCCTACAATGATGGCAAAATTCCTTGGAAAAAACCAATCAGCTGTCATTTGTTCCCCATAAAAATTACGAAAAGCAAATCTGATCCTGGTGTTGAATATTTAAATTATGAGCCAAGAGAAGACTTATGTGCAGCTGCTTGCTCATTAGGTGAAAAGTTAAAAGTGCCTGCATATGTATTTTTAAAAGAATCGATTATTAGAAAGTATGGTGCTGAATTTTATGATGCATTAGATGCTTCTGCAAAACATCTTCAAAAAAAATAATTCATTATTTATGCGAAGCATTTACGCCGATTCATTTTTAGAGAAGAGCACAGAGAAGGCTTTTGATACTGAGCATAGAAAAAAAATAAATTTTAATATTGGCAAGTACAATGCTGTAGTACCAAAGGGTTTGGCTCAGTTTACGGATTTGTCACGCGTAAGAGAGCTTGCAAAAAATAGAAAATGGGAAGCCATTGAGCATTTGGATTTATACTTAACACAGTTTGAAGAAAAAATTACAAAAAGAGGAGCAAAGGTTTTTTGGGCTGAGGATAGTGAACAAGCTTTAAATTACATTGGAGATATTTGCGAAGAGAAAAAATGTAAATCCATTGTTAAGAGTAAGAGCATGGTTACCGAAGAAATTCATTTAAATAATTATTTGGAATCTATCGGAGTTGAAAGTGTCGAAACGGATTTAGGAGAGTATATACAACAATTAGATGGCGAAGCGCCTTACCATATTGTAACTCCTGCAATGCACAAAAGCAAAGAGGATGTTGCAAAATTATTTACGGAAAAATTAGGAACAGATATTAATTTAACGCCAGAGCAATTAACATTGGTTGCGCGTAAAAATTTAAGAGTAAAGTATACCGAGGCGGAGATTGGAATTTCAGGAGCCAATTTTATTATTTCAGACATTGGTGGAATTGCGCTTACCGAAAATGAGGGCAATGCAAGACTTTCTGTTTCGATGCCTAAGACACATATTGTAATTGTTGGTATTGAAAAAGTGATTCCTTCTATAAGTGATTTAGGATTATTTTGGCCATTGCTTTCAAGCTATGGCACTGGTCAGCAAGTAACTGTTTATAATAGTGTTATCACAGGACCAAGACAAGAAGATGAAGTAGATGGGCCTGAGGATATGTATGTGATTTTGTTGGACAATGGTCGTACCGAATTGTTAGCCAATAGTAAATCAAGAGAAGCTTTATATTGTATTAGATGCGGCGCTTGTTTAAATGCTTGCCCCGTTTATAAAAATATTGGAGGCCATGCATACGAAACAACCTATAGTGGGCCTATTGGAAGTGTGATTACACCACATTTGCGTGGCATGCATGATTATAAACATTTAAGTTACGCGTCTAGCTTATGCGGCAACTGTACTGATGTATGTCCTGTGCGTATTAATTTACATGAACTTTTACTGGAGAACAGAAGACAATCTGTTGCAGATGGTGAAAGTGATTACAGTGAGAAATTTGCTTGGAAAGTTTGGAAGCAAAGCTCACTTAGTAGAAGATTGATGAATCAAGGAACTGCGCCAATTAAAAATTGGATTGTAAATAAAATGTTTAAAGGATGGACTGCTCAAAGGGCTCCATTGGTATTCCCTAAAAAAACATTTAATCAACTCTGGAAGGAAGCCAATAAGGGAAGAAAGTAATTATTAGGATAGTCTTAAAATATTTTAAGACATCATTACATTGGATCACATCAAATCACATCACATCACATCACATTGCGTCTGCATCTAATCTACTAACCGAATCGGCTTCAACCGGATCTTTTTGTTTTTTCAAACTCCAGTTTACCAAGTACACACCTATTAAAGTACAAATAGTACCAACTATACTATTCCAACTCATTTTTTCATTTAATAATAAGGAGCCAACCCATATGGCAACAATAGGATTGATATAGGCATACAATGAAGCAATAGCAGGCTTTAAATGTTTCATGCTATATATAAATGAAATAAATGCAAAAATAGAACCGCCAATTACCATATAAATAATGGCTCCCCATGATATGGCAGGTATTTCACTAAATGGAATATAATTTCCTGAGAGTACCGTATATATTGCCATACAAGCCGAACTGATAAGCATTTGCCAGCCAATGGAATTGTAAGAATTAATTTCCATTTTTGATCTAGCAATCACTATCGATCCAATACTCCAACAGATCATTGCAAACATCGAAAGCCCCACGCCTAATAAGTAATCAGGGCCGTGTGCTTGCATGCTATCCTTATAAAAAATAAATCCGATGCCCACAATACCTAGTAACAAACCACCAAGGGTGGGTGTATTTATTTTGATGGCTTTAAAATAAAATCTTTCTATAAGCACTACCGATAATGGATACAATGCAGCTATTAAAGCAGCCAATCCACTGGTAATAAATTGAAGTCCATAAGTAGCAATGCCATTGGCAGAAACAAACATTAAAAATGCCATTGCAAAAAGCCACAAAAATTGTTTTGCAGTTGGTAGTTTTTCTCCTTTTATTAAAAAGAAAATCACATAAATACTCCCCCCTAAAAATTGACGAATACTTGCCAGTTGAAAAGCAGCATGCATATGGCTAATGCCAATTTTACTAGCCACCCAAGTAGTACCCCAAACAATGCTGGTAACCGTTAGTGCTAGATATGCTTTTTTTTGACTAGACATGTATTTGATTTATTGCAGCATCTGAATTATTGCAGCATCGCCGCAAATATTAATGTTTAAAATGTCTTAACTGTGTCATCACCATTGCTAAACCATTTTCAACGCAATAAGCAACACTATCCTTGTCTCTTACCGAACCGCCCGGTTGAATGAAGGCTTCAATACCTTCATGATGTGCAATGCGAACACAATCATCAAATGGGAAGAAAGCATCAGATGCTAAAGCTGCACCCTTTAAATCAAAATTGAATTGCTTTGCTTTTTCAATAGCATGTCTCAATGCATCTACTCTTGAAGTTTGACCACAACCTTTTCCAACTAATTGCTTGTTTTTGATAAGTGCAATTGCATTGCTCTTTAAATGCTTACAAATAATATTACCAAATTCTAAATCTTCTTTTTCACTTGCAGTACATGCTCTTGCGCCTACTTCCCCCCAATTTGCATAGTTACCATTATCCAATCCCTGCTCTAAGGTTCCGTTTAAAATTGATTTTTGTTGAGTTGGCTTAAAGCTAACGCCAGCTTTGCTTTGCAATAAAATTCTATTTTTCTTTGAAGATAAAATAGTCAATGCTTCTGGTTCAAATGCTGGAGCAATTAATACTTCGAAGAAAATTTCTTGAATTGCTTCTGCTGTTGCTTTGTCAATAGTTCCGTTGGTTACTAAAACACCACCAAATGCACTTTCAGGATCTCCCGCTAGGGCTGCAGTCCAGCTTTCAAAAACAGTATTTCTTTGCGCTACGCCACATACATTAGTGTGCTTAATAATTGCAAAGCTAGTGGAAGTTAAATCACCAATCAACGCAATAGCTGCATCAACATCCACTAAATTATTATAAGATAATTCTTTACCATTTAATTGAGTAAACCAAGCTTCTAAATTACCATAAAAAGTAGCTACCTGATGTGGGTTTTCACCATAACGTAATACTTTGCCCGCAGCTGGATTAAAATAATTGCTAATGGCAATATCATAATGCATCACCACTTCGAAAGCCTTAGCAGCAAAGGCTTTTCTTTGTTCTAAAGTAGTTGTTCCATTTTGTGCAATCAACATTGCATTTAATGTTTGGTAATCATCTTTTGCAGACAAAACCACTAAATCACGAAAGTTTTTTGCAGCTGCACGAATCATAGAAGGTCCACCGATATCAATTTTTTCAATGATTAATTTTTCTTCGTCGGTAGTTCTTAAAGTTTCTTCAAATGGATACAGGTCCACAATTACCAAGTCCATTTCTGGGATTTTATATTGCGCCATTTCTGCCAAATCCTGTGGCTCATACCTTCTTCCTAATATACCTCCAAAAACCGAAGGGTGTAATGTTTTAACACGGCCTCCTAAAATAGAAGGGTAGCCTGTAACACTTTCAACGGATACACATGGGATACCTAAATCCTCTAAAAATTTTTGTGTTCCACCCGTTGAATAAATGGTGATATTTAACTGTTGTAAGGTTCTTGCTAAGGGTTCTAAGCCGTCTTTGTAGAATACAGAGATAAGGGCTGATTGTATTTTCTTTTCCATAGGCAAAGTTAAGCCCTTCCATATTTTTCATATCTGCAGATTTTCCACAAAAAATGCAATTAACTGAATAACTTTTGAAGAAAATAGATTGAAAAAAGGCCCAGAATTGCCAATATCCATTTTGGTTGCTTTAGATAAAGCCATAAATACACAAATAATAGGATTAAATAATACATCCAAATTTGAAATCCGCTCATTGATATTTGAATGCTAGCCGCTTTTGTTTGTAAAAACCAGCTACTTACAAAATGGTTAAAGAACTCTATATAGGCTTCAACCATTCGGCCCCATAAAAGAGTAAATCGTATTTGTATAGGTAAAATAAGAAGTATGCCTAAGCCATATAAAATATAATTACTAAGTGGCACCATTATAAAATTACTTACCAGCACCCATCCCGCTATTTGATGAAAGTGTAAAGCTAAAATGGGAAAAGTAGTGAGTTGCGCTGATAAACTCATACAACAATTGCCCCATAAAAATTGAATGATTGGATTTTTTAATTCAATGGATTTAAACAATAATTTATAAAATAAATGGATGCCTATAACCGCAGCATAAGAAAGTTGCAGTCCAATATTATTCAAATGTTGAATATCAAATAATAAAATAACCAACACGCCTCCAGCAATTGTATTTAACATGTAACTACTTGCTCCCAAAAATTTCCCAATGGTAAAAATGCTAAAAAACAAGCTGGCTCTTACTATGGAGGGACTTGCGAATGCCATTAAAGTATAGATCCAAACACAAGTAAGTAAAAAAAATAGTTCAAGTGTTAAGAAAAATACATGACTTGGTAGCAACTGGGTGACTCTTTTTAAATTTTTAAATAAAATTTCCAAGTGCATGCCGCTGATGGCAATAATATGTACAATACCTAACTGCGTATAAGCATTTGTCAAATTTTGATCCATGTCCGATTTTACGCCCAATACAATGGCTTGCGCAAATCCATTAGCTTCTTTATTGGTTATGGTAGCATTCAATTTTGCAATCACCCAATTTCTGCAACTTAAAATTATTTGGGTTGGATAGGGTATTGATACCAGCGCTTGATTTTGCGAAGCTATTTGTATAGCAAAGCCCCAACTTATTATTGCTAAGTAAGTAAAGACTCCAATAATGGATTGTTGAATTTTAAATATGGTAAGTATCAATAAAAAACCTGTGCTAGAGATTAAAATTGAAATTGTGATGACAAAAGTTTGTGCTCCTGAAATCTGAACATATTGCTTAGCTAAAAGGACCCCGATTAATAAAAGGGTGGCAATAAATACCAATGGGTGCGCTGCTCTCCATTGACTATAATTTGATTGCATTGCCTAAATTAATGCAATACTATATGCTAAAATGTTCGGTATTTACTTAGCCCCAATAAGGAATACAGCTAGTTTTTTGTGTAATTCAGGCTTATTGCTTTTCCAGTAAGCAATCGTTGCTGTTTTAATAAACTCATTGGGTGCGGTAATGTCAACACCAATACACAATCTAGTTTGAGGATGACAGTATTGTATAATTGCTTCCAACATTTGATTATTTCTATAAGGAGTTTCAATAAACAATTGAGTACAACCCCTTAGTTTGGCATCCGCCTCGAGTGCTTGAATTTTTTTCTTTCTTTCATTCGTATCAATAGGTAGGTACCCATGAAATTGAAAATTTTGCCCATTCATACCACTTGCCATTAAAGCAAGTAATAAGGAAGAGGGTGCCGTATATGGTTTTACAATGGCCCCAAGTTCTTGTGCAGCGGCAACCAAAATTTGTCCAGGATCTGCAATACCTGCACAGCCTGCCTCAGAAACAATACCAATATTTTTTCCTTGTTTTAGCAATTGTGAAAAAGACTGAATTTGCTCAGCTTCTACTTTATGTATTGCATGCCATACATAATTATCAATCACCATTTCCTTCCATACTTTTTTAAAAAATCGGCGCGTGGTTTTTTCATTTTCAACAAAAAATGCATCGCATTGCGCTATCCATTGCTGTGTATCTGCTGGAATTGCTTCCCATCCTTCTTCATGCAATAACATGGGCAATAAAAATATTTTTCCAATACTCATTAGTTATTGTCTTTTATTTCTTGTGTATTTAAGTGAGCAGCTATTAGGGCATAAAATGGTGCTGCCATCCATCCTATAATGGGTATCAAATGCATTATGTAAAAAACAATTCCATTGGCGATGGGTAATCCTTTATGGGTACTCACATAATTTGCAGCAGTAATTCTGGATTTATTTTCAGTAGCTAATCCATAGTCTAGCATTGCATATCCAAAATAATAGCACTCCATAACTATCGTGAAAATAGGCGTAAACCAACCAATAATTGGAATGGTACACACTAATATTATTGGGATTAAATAAACCACCTGCCATAACATATTGGTAAGGTTAAGTTTTATGGCACGTATTACCAATCCTATATATTCTATCCATTTAAATTCAAAAGGCTCGTTTTTTTGAATAGCAGCAATGCGTAAATGCTGATAAGAAAAAACTGGAGCAAATAAAATGAGGAATATAAATTTAAATAAGGCAAAATAAAATAGAAGCAATGTAAACCATAACCAGAAACTACCCATGGTAATAAAGAATCCTAACAAGTCACTTCCTAATGTATCAACCCATGACTTTAAACCAGTTTTTAAAATGATCCATTCAATAAATAAACTGGAAGTTTGGCTAAAGTAAGTTATGCCAATCACAAAAAGAAATGCATAAATAATACCAGGTATAATCATCCACCTCCACATGCGATGTTGCATGATGAATTTGTGTGCTAAAAAAAAGGCACGAATAGAAATGATTAATTCTTTAAGCAATGGTTTGAATTTGCAGTAAAGGTACGAAGTCCTTTATTAGGATTGCATTTTGGTTCCATAAGCCAAATCTCCCGCATCTCCTAAGCCCGGTATGATATAACTATGGTCATTTAAGGTGTCATCAATATCGCCACACCAAATTGGAGTATCCTTGCCCAATGCAGCTTCCACCGTTTCAATCCCTTTTTTACTGGCAATGGCAACCACAATATGCAAAGCAGCTGGGGTTTGATTTTTGGTAATCGCTTTAATCGTTTCTACCAAAGAGGCTCCCGTAGCCAACATAGGATCAGATACAATTACAATACGGTTGTTTAAATCGGGACAGCTCATGTATTCGACACTTATTTCAAAACTTCCATCCTCATGGTGTTTTCTGTAGGCAGAAATAAACGCATTATCCGCTTTATCAAAATAATTAAGCATTCCTTGATGTAATGGAAGGCCTGCTCTTAAAATGGTAGCCAACACTGGTTGTTCAGCCAGCACTTTTGATTGATGAATGCCTAATGGGGTAGTAGTTGGAACTATTTTACTTGGTAATTGCTTACTCATTTCATAAGCTGCTACTTCGCCAATGCGTTCTAAATTTCTTCTAAAACGCATTCTATCATTTTGCACATTTACGTCTCTCAATTCTGCTACCCAATTGCTTAATAAACTATGCTTTTCACTTAAATGATAAACCATTGCGTTATATTTTTTCCGAAATTAAGTTTCTTAGAGACAATTTTAAAATAATTTAAATCCATCTCCATCAAATAACCCTTTGTCACTCAATTTTAGATGCGGAATTACCAATAAAGCCATAAAACTTAAGGTCATAAATGGAGCGGCTAAGGTACTACCTAATGATTTTGCCATTAAGTCAATCTTAGTATAGGCATCCGCAACAATATAAGGGTCCTGAATACTCATTAAGCCTGCAACAGGCAGACCTAACACTTCCTGCTCCTCATTATTAACACAGCTAATTCCCCCTTTTTGAGCAATTACTAAATTGATTGCCTTAACTATACTTTCATCATCCACGCCAAATGCAATAATATTATGACTATCGTGCGCCACCGTGGAAGCTATTGCACCTTGCTTAAAACCAAAATTTTTAATGAATGCCATTTTAGGCGCTGCTTTAAAATAGCGATTGTATACCACCATTTTTAAAACGTCTTCATTTGAATTGGAGCAGATTTTATTGTCAATCAGTGTAGGCTTTACCCACAAGCAATTCGTGATTAATTGACCATCAATTGCCTCGATAACAGGAATCTCGCCATTTTCATTGGCAGGATATTCATTAATATTTACTTGAATGGATGCAGCTTCAATATCACATGCGTCAAACTGATTGATAATTTTTTCTTCCACTACTGGAATAAAAGATTTCCCATTTTCTGCAACTAATACTCCATTAATATAGGTTCGTTTTACATTGAATGATTTTAAATCTTCAACCACTATAAAATTTGCAGGATCTCCTTCGCGTACTTCTCCGGTCGGTAATTTATAATGCAAAACAGGATTGATACATGCAGCTCTTAAAACATTAAATACGTCAATACCTTTAGCTACAGCTCTTGCACAAAGTGCATTAATATGTCCTTCCAATAAACTATCAGGATGCTTGTCGTCGCTACATAACATCATCATATGCGGATGATCATCTAATAGTTCATACAATGCTTCAAAATTTTTTGCTGCACTTCCTTCTCTGATTAAAATGCGCATTCCAAAGCTTAACTTATCCACCGCTTCCTCAATGGTAAAGCATTCATGGTCGGTGCTAATGCCAGCTTGGATATATTGCTTTGCTTCTTCGCCTATCAAACCAGGTGCGTGGCCGTCTACAGGTTTTCCTAATTTATGTGCGGCAGCAATTTTTTTCATTACTTCAGCATCCTTAAATAATACGCCAGGGAAATTCATCATTTCACTTAAATAATAAATATCCTCATTTGCTAGTAGTGTTGCAACTGCGTCACTATTAATTTCGGCACCTGCTGTTTCATAAGTAGTAGCAGGCACACAACTTGGTGCTCCAAAGAAAAAGTGAAAGGGTACTTTTTTACCATTATCAATCATATAGTGAACTCCTTCTACTCCACATACATTGGCTATTTCGTGTGGATCGCTAATGGTACCAATGGTTCCGTGTACAACTGCTAGTCTTGCAAATGCGCTAGGAATGAGCATACTACTTTCAATATGGACATGGCTATCTATAAAGCCTGGTAAGATATAATGATTGGGGGCATTTTCACAGGGAGTTATATTTTTAATAATCCCATTATGAATAGTGAGCGTTGCTGGAAAAATATGTTTTGATAAAATATCTACATATTGCCCAGAAACCGTATAAGTAGTTTCCATAATTTAATACTTGAATTATAAATTAAACCAGTAACTAAATTTAAAGATAATTGCTCTGTTCTTATTCTTAAATATTGGATCTGTATAGTAATTGTCCGTGTATACTAAGAAAAAGTCACTCATTGGTTTGAATCTATATTGAAGACGACTATTGATATTTATATTGTTTTGCTGTGTATTGTATTGCATAAAAGTGGTCCAAAACAAACTAGTAGAAAAGTTCCAATCAATTTTTGGAGATAGAAGTACTAAATTATTGGTACCATAAGGTTTTGGCAATTCAATTTTATTAAGCTCTGCTCTTAAAGATAATTTTAAATGCGGTTGTGATTTCCAGCTAACACCCACTGAAGCTCCTTGGATAGAACCATTATAAAATTGTCCTAAAGTCAACATACTTTCCACTCCAAAAAGTTTACGAACATCAGAAATATACATCATCTGAAGTTGATTAAACTGATAATATCCTGATGGCAATGGAGTGCCGCTAGTAAATGAAATGGGGTATAATAAATTTAAACTGGTGTTAGATAATGAAGTCGTTAAAAAAGAGGCATTTTTAAAATCAGTTTGAACACTAAACTTAGCATCCGATTCATTCAAACTATTGTCAGGATGGAAAGTGGCAAAATCCTCCACTCTTAATTGAAATTTAGCCAGTGGCCCTGAAGCTGGTAGTATTTTATAAGCCACTTGATTAAATGTATGCATAAAGCCTAGTCTTATAGTTGTATCTCTAACGGCGTCATAATTGTTAATCATTTGCACATAGCCCATGTCGGTATAATAGTTCTTTCCAACGTTTCCTACCAAAGTGATAAAACTCCAATGTTTGCTTTCTTTCATTAAACCAGCTTGCACATATTTATCCTGGTCCACCACCGTTTCTTTAAAAGCCTGATGATAGTCTGCCCATGCGCTAAATGTACCTTCGGTATTTGAATATTCAAAAGTAATTCCTGCATTTCTACCATATTTATCTAGTGGATTTTTTTTAGCCTCCTCTTCTGAAATATAATTTTCTCTGTTTAAAAAATATGCTTTAATCATGGATCTTTTAAGTACACTTCTTTGAATTGTAATTGCAGAAAAATTTTCAGGTGAATAATTTCCTTGTTTTCCTGTTTGCATATCCATCACCCCAATTCTGGTTGCAGGATCAATATTTCCAGAAAGTCTTGCTCCAAATAATATAGGTATTCTATTGCCGTCTTTGTCTAATCCAATTGTTCTAGAGTAAAATGGCTTAATTCCAGGAATACCCAAATTGGAAAATAAATCAGAGTTCTCTAAAAAGAAATTTCTTTTCTCAGGTAAGAAAATGTCAAATCGAGTAAGGTTTGTTACTTGTTGATCTACTTCAACTTGAGAGAAATCAGGGTTGACAGTTAAGTCTAAATTTAAAGATGCATTTAATGCTAGTTTTGCATCAAACCCTGCACTGGCAGTAGTGCTAAGGGGTAGGCCATTCTCTTTATCTTCACTTGTATTGCCATTGATATAAGGCAAAAAGATGATATTTTTTGTAGTAACTGGCGCACCTTCAATTGGCCAATTCAATAAACCGGTGTGGCCTAAATCATAGGAGTGAAAGTTGGTAGGAATTTTTGCCCAAGTACTGTATTCATTGTTTTTCGCATCAACCCTTAAAAAATTAATACCCCAATTCGTTTGCTTTGGGTCATATCGAATTGATTTTAATGGAATCATGATTTCAGCAATCCAAAAATTTCCATAATCTTTTGTTGCAGAAAACCATTTACTATTCCAGCTCATGGATAACTTATCCTCGAAACTATTATTTAATTGATCTTCTGACTGCACATTTAATGCGTTCACTACAAAAAAGAAACCATTCGTTTTTTTATTGAGTGGATCTAAAATGATACCAACACAATCATTTCCATCATGACCACCATCTCTTTTTAATCCACTTATAATATGGGTACCGCTGTCATAAACTTTAAAGGCGAAATATAAATTATCCTTATCGTAAGTCATCCTAGCCTCAGTCTTACGGGTAGGTGTTCCAATGTCATTTGGATATTTTTTTATAAAATTTTGGGCAACTTCTGCGTTGGCCCAAACAGCTTCATCTAATACTCCATCTATTTTAATGGGGGATGAAAAAGGCTTTATATTATATTGATATTGTTTTTGGTAATCAGAAATAACTTGGGCAGTGACTGGTTTGCTTAACAATAAAGAACTCACTAAAACTAAAAATAATAAACGCATTTTCTTCATAGGTTGCAAATATCCTACATGAAACGATTAGACTCGTTTTTTTAACAAAAAACACTAAAAAAATATATAAACGGCTTAATCCTTACTTAGAATATCAGGTCTACGCTCTTTGGTACGCGCAACCGCCTGTTCCTGACGCCAAATGCCTACTTTTTTGGGATCCCCAGTTAGTAATACCGGGGGCACTTCGAGGCCTCTAAAATTGGCTGGTCTTGAGTACACGGGTGGAGCTAATAAATTGTCTTGAAAAGAATCGGTAAGTGCCGAGGTTTCATCATTTAAAACACCTGGTATTAATCGGCCTACTGAATCTACAATAATCGCTGCCGCTAATTCACCACCACTTAATACATAGTCTCCAATAGAAATTTCTTTGGTAACATAAAGGTCGCGTATACGTTGATCAATGCCTTTGTAATGCCCGCAAATAATAAGTATCCTATTTTTTATAGAAAGGGTATTGGCCTCTTTTTGGTCAAATGTTTTGCCATCTGGCGTTACAAATATGATCTCATCAAATTTGCCTTCCTGTTGTAATTCATCTATGGCATTAGAAAGGGGCTCACACATAATAACCATACCTGCACCTCCACCATATTGATAGTCGTCTACTTGACCATGTTTATTAATTGCCCATTTTCTTAATTGGTGCAACTTAATAGTTAAGTGTCCTCTTTCCTGAGCACGCTTCATAATGCTATGCTCAAATGGGCTAGTCAATAGTTCGGGTAAAACAGTTAATATCTCAATGGTCATAATGCAAAGTTAATCCAAAAACTCCCCCAAATCTCTTCGGTTCTTTTTTGTAGGGCGTCCAATTTTACTTAAACGCTTTCCGGTTTGGAAGGTAGCAGCTACCTGTCTAACTCTTTCAAGCTCTTCAACAGGGGTAAGGTCTTCGTAATATTTAATCGCTTCGGCATAAGCCATGCGAGATTCTAAAATTTGTGTAACCTTGATGGTCCAATTTTTATGCTCGGTTCTTGCATCGTAAATATCTCCCACCACCACAGCTCTTGAAGCCTTCACATTTTCACCTTTTAATTTCACGCGCCCTTTGTCAATAGCTTCAGTAGCTTGGCTTCTTGTTTTAAAAACACGAATGGACCAGAGGTATTTATCAAGCCTTACTTTTTCTTTTTTCTCAGTTGCTTCTTTCATGCATTATGCATTTTTTTCTGCGAAGTATTTATGAAAATACGGAATGGTTTCAATGCCTTTGTAAAAGTTAGCGATATCGTATTTTTCATTTGGACTGTGTAAATTATCACTATCTAATCCGAATCCCATAAATACAATTTTCAATCCTAATTCTTTTTCAAACAAAGCACAAATAGGAATACTTCCACCACCTCTTACCGGGATAGGTTCTTTGCCAAAAGTAGTTGCAATTGCTTTCGCTGCACTTTTATATTCATGAGAATCAATAGGTGTCATATATGGTTCGCCACCATGATGTTCAAATGCTTCAACTGTAACATTGGGCGGCGCAATTTTTT
>Ga0007825_1000009_pt1 | contig 86899 bp, 79 predicted proteins | sample CryBogCBE13Jul09_FD_71229 | JGI IMG/M metagenome (GOLD analysis project Ga0007825, IMG submission 71229) | Freshwater microbial communities from Crystal Bog, Wisconsin, USA - CBE13Jul09 | ecosystem: Environmental > Aquatic > Freshwater > Lake | place: Crystal Bog, Wisconsin, USA | collected... | reverse complement strand
CGCGGGAGGTAGCGAAACAACCTGAGCCCTGCACGATCGAGCCTGGGATGACGGTTCCGATTGGCGACACCGGTTTGATAATTGATTGGGCTGAGCATTATTCCCGCGTCCCTCAGCGGATGGGCGAGCATTTACGCGTTGGCGGTGATCGGAATGAACTTGCTCCGCGCGTGGTGCGTTGGCTCAAGCGCGAGGCGCTCCGCCAACTTACGATTGATACCCACGACGTCGCCGCGAAGGCGAACATTAACATTGGCCGAGTCGGAGTCGGCGATCCGCGTTCGCGCTGGGGCAGTTGCTCGTCAAATGGTGATATTCGTTACAGCTGGCGGCTGATTCTGGCCCCTTCCCATATCAGGCGGGCGACTGTTGCCCACGAAGTGGCACATCGCGTTCACATGAATCATGGCGCAGCTTTTCACGCTATGGTGGACGAACTCCATGATGGCGATGTGGGTGCGGCACGCGACTGGTTGCGCTTGCATGGACACGAACTTCATCGTTTCGGCCAAAGCAGATAGCGACACTGGTGGGCCCGGAGGGATTCGAACCCCCAACCAAGCCGTTATGAGCGGCCGGCTCTACCGTTGAGCTACAGGCCCCGCGCAGCGAAGCGTGTCTTACGGCTGCAAATGCGGTGATGCAACCCAGACCATATTCGTTCACGACAACCGACTAACTAATCATTCGGTCGCATAGCCCAGGCTGCGGCGATTGCCGCGTCGGTTGCGATGGGGGCGATGTTCGATTGCGCCAAGAACGTAAACATCTCCTCCCACCAGCGGTACAGCGCATTGAGATCAGCTGAATCGCGGACATAGGGCGAGTGCCCGGGTGCCAACGATGTCGAATGCAGCGCAAAGTTGAGACACGAGATGCCGTCGGCCTTCATGGTACGTACTGCCGTTTTCACGTCCGACGCTGGCATGTCCTCTGAGGTGAGGGCGACGCGCGACAACGCACCGCTGCGTGCCAAACCACCCGCGACTTTGGGAAATCCGATGACACGGGGATAGAGATAGCGCCCAAAACGACGTAAATGTCCGGTGAACGTCGCGCCCACTGGCATTTCTATCAGCATCGCGTCGGGCCCGGCCCAAAAGGGTTGAGCGTCATGACCCGCGAAATTGGGGCCACCATCATCGCGATAATCGAAGCGCGGCCGCACGGAGACATCCATTCGATAGCCAAGCTTCGTCAAAATTTGCGCCGTCGCCGCCCCAACGCCGTAGCGACCGGCACGGTAAATCGTCGGGCGGGTACCAAACTGCGATGTCAGAACCTGAGTCAGCGTTGCTATCTTTGCCTCTTCAAGTTCTGCGGTAAGGTTTCCGGCATAGCTCTGGGGCGGATTTTCTCCCTCATCAAAGGGCGGTGTGTTCCATGGATGGAGTTGTGCCCCGATGACGCAGCGTCCGGCCTCGGCAATCGGTGCGAGAATATCACGCGTCGCGCCAGACATTGCCATCTGGTAGTTGAGCAAATAGGTCGGGATGACGCCATGCGCTTCGGCGAGCCGCTGAAATTCGGGGATGTAACGAGCGGACTCGGCACCACCACCCGGTTTCTCCCGCCAATCGAAAACATCCTGCGTGTAAATATAGACGCTGAAACGGGTACCGAAATCGGGGGGAAACGTGATGCGATCTCTGGCCCGTGGCGGGTGAACCAATCGGCGTTCACTGCGCTTGCGGCGCTCAGGAGGGAAACCGTTCGTTGTCATGAGAAATAGTGATCCTTTGCCGCATCGCGGGGCTATCCTGCGCCGCTGTCAGGATCAAGGCAAACGAGTCATCGCCAATACGAAATTTCACATTTAACGCCGTTGCCAGACTGTTTATCAGTCGCAATCCGAAACCAAGGCTCAATAGCGGGGCGTCATAAGTGTCGTCATTGCCGATACGACCCTCTGAGAGAAGGGCTCGCTCGGTATATTCCGCAAGCCGGTGAGGACGTGTGACCGTGACCATGATATTGGCGTCTTCCCGGTAAGCATGGGCCGTCAAGGTCTCGTTCTTTTCGGCAAGCCCGAGCAACAGGCTCAACAGCCGCGACAGCAGGCGATGCAGTGCTGATTGGTCACTCTCCACCATTAGGTTGTCGGTCGGCCGAACAACGCGGAAATGCAGCTGCCGCATATCGGTGAATGACGATAGTTCGCGCCCTACCAAGGTGAGCAAAGCTGAGAGATCGACGCTCGTTGACGGAGCGACTTCCGGCGGTGCGCTATCGAGCCTTGCAGCGAGGTCGACATCCTCGATGGCGGTCAGCAATCGCGCGCCGTCTGCCCGAATCTGGGTGGCGCGGGCCCGGTATGATGCATCGATCGGGCCAAGCAGTTCGCGCTCGATCATCTCCGCGAACCCAAGAATGGCGTTCAAAGGCGTGCGCAATTCGTGAACGAGTTGTCGCAAGCTCTCGGCCGATGTGTCAGCTTCGGGCGGTGCGGCGCGTTCATGTGCCAAAGGCCGGCGCGCCACGCAGCGATAACCCAGGAACCGTCCGTTCGTGGGCTCAAAGATGGGATCGCCGTCAAGCCGCCAATCCCCCGCGATGTTGCTTTGGCCACCAACCTGCAAATGTGCCGCACGAAAGCCACTGCGTCCGCGGAAGGCACCCGCTGCATAGCCGTCTACGCCGCTCAGCCATTGCTCTCCCGCTACCGACAAATTGAGCCCGATAATCGCGGCACGGGGTTGGGCGCTGGTGAAATTGACGATCCCATCGGCATCGGTTTCCAGTTCAAATGTCGACGCCGTTGGCATTTCAGCTGACGATGGGGCAACTTCCGCCTTGCGCGCGCGAAAAGCCTCGATGCGCGCAACAACATCGGCAATCGCGGTCGCGCCCGCTGGGGCCGCCGAATCCGCAGGCGCGCTGGGCCCCGCGAGGATGAAGTCGGCTGACTGGTAGGCGGCGAGCGCGGCCACAACCTCTGGCGCCAAGTCACGCCGCGCGCGGAGCAAAGACCGAGATGCAGGCGGAATCTCGTTGATAAGCTTGTGCCAGGCGTCGGTCGACAAATTCGCATGCCGCAGCATTTCTGCGGCGATTGAGGGATCATCCAGCGCAAAATACCGCACTATATTGGCGTCATTCGTTCGTTGGGCGACCGACCGTGCGACGGAGGCGCGAACCACTGGCGAAACTTCAGCGCGCAATGACTCCAGCGATGCAAAAGCTTTTGCTTGCAATTCGGCGTCGCCCGAGGGGCGCTCCTGCGCGAGAATGTCAACGAGTTGCCGCCAAACGATCTGCCGCGACACGGCATCCGCAGGCGCCGCCGCCATTACCGTTATGAGCATGTCGTCAAACCGCACCGAAATTCCCCAGCCTTCACCGTAACATGGCTAATGAAAGGTTAGCCGCAGCGAGTCGCGCGCGATAGTCCCCAAAATGCAATCGTCGCAATTTGGCACAGTTGATCTTCAAGTAATTATATTATAGCGTTGTGATATTATCCTACCAAATGCGGGGCTTTGCAGACTTATAATGTTTGATTCGATCGATCGAAAGATACTCGCGGTGCTGCAGGATAATGGCAACATCACCAATGTAGCACTGGCCGAGGCGGTGGGATTGACTGCCCCGCCTTGTTTGCGGCGGGTGCGCAGTTTGCAGGATGCGGGTGTTATCAGAGGCTATCATGCCGAGCTCGACCCGCACGCATTGGGCTACGGAATCACTGTTTTTGCAATGGTGAGCCTGACGAGCCAGGCAGAGCCTGACCTGAGACAATTTGAAGCGCATGTCGCTGCGCTTGAGCCGGTTCGCGAATGCCATATGCTGAATGGTGAGATCGACTTTATTCTGAAGATCGTCGCATCTGACCTCCAGTCCTTCCAATCATTTCTCACCACGTCGCTGACCACTGCGCCCTTTGTTTCGCACGTCAAAACCTCGCTCACGATCCGCACGAGTAAACATTTACCCGGTGTTCCTGTCGATCTCGAGTGAAGCCATATGACGCAATAATTCTTGGCGCGGGCGGCGCGGGCATGATGTGTGCTGCGGTCGCGGGGCAGCGCGGTCGGCGGGTGCTGGTGATCGACCATGCCGACGCTCCGGGCAAGAAAATACTCATTTCGGGCGGTGGTCGCTGCAATTTCACCAATGTGCAGGCGCGGGCGGAATGCTACCTCTCCGCCAGTCCGCATTTCGCGAAATCAGCGCTCAGCCGATACCGTCCCGAAGATTTTATCGCCCTGGTGGATCGTTATCACATCGCCTGGCACGAAAAGACGCTCGGCCAATTGTTTTGCGATGGGTCGGCGAAACAAATCGTCGCGATGTTACTCGAAGAGTGCGCAGCGGGCGGTGTGGAGATTGCACTCGGGAACAGCATTCGCGCGATTGATCATGCCGATGGGCAATATCGCGTGTCCTTTGGCGCGGAAATGGCGACAGCGCCATCGCTGGTGATCGCGACCGGCGGGCCGTCAATCCCCAAAATGGGCGCAACCGGCTTTGCTTATGACGTCGCGCGGCGCTTTGGTCTCAAGATTGTCGAACCGCGCCCCGCGTTGGTACCGCTCACGCTCGGCGGCAATGAGCTTATGTTTCGCGAGTTGTCGGGCGTCGCCACCGATGTGGTCGCCCGCGCAGACAAAATTGAATTTCGCGAGGCGGCGTTGTTCACTCATCGCGGACTGTCGGGGCCAGCGATCTTACAAATCTCATCATATTGGCGACATGGCCAGCCGATAGGCCTCAACCTGTTACCCGATCATGCGGGCGGGTGGCTGCGTGATTTAAAACGCCACCGTCCGCGAATCGCGCTACGCAGTGCTCTTGGCGCAGCGCTTCCCGACAGACTGGCCGATGCGCTTGCCCAGCGAATCGCGCTGACCACCGAACTCGGCAATGCACCCGACCGCACGCTCGAGACCATCGAGCAAAAGCTGAGCAATTGGGTCTTCAACCCGACCGGAACCGAGGGTTTTGCCAAGGCTGAAGTCACCGCTGGCGGAATCGCCACAAATGCGCTATCAAGCCAGACAATGCAGGCGCGGAAGGTTCCGGGCCTTTACGCTATTGGCGAGGCGGTCGATGTGACCGGCTGGCTCGGCGGCTATAATTTTCAATGGGCTTGGGCTGGCGGATGGGCCGCCGGTCAAGCACTTTAACTATCGGATTTTCATGACGTTTCCAAATCTCCCCGCGCTTCTCAACGAGGCGCTTACCACGCGTGGCTACACCGCGCTGACCCCTGTTCAATCGGCTGTCATTGAACCTGATGCGCAAGGTCGCGACCTTGTCGTTTCCGCGCAGACCGGCTCGGGTAAAACGGTCGCCTTCGGCCTTGCGATGGCGCCATTGCTGCTTGGCGAAGAGGGCCGCTTGCCTCCCGCCGGACTTCCGCTCTCGCTGGTCATTGCGCCGACGCGTGAACTGGCATTGCAAGTGAGCCGAGAATTGATGTGGCTTTATGGAACTGCGGGCGCGCGGATTGCGACCTGCGTCGGAGGCATGGATGCCTCGAAAGAGCGGCGCAATCTCAGCTATGGTGCGCATATTGTGGTGGGAACGCCGGGGCGTTTGCGCGACCATCTCGAGCGCGGCGCGCTGGACCTCTCAGCGCTGCGCTGCGCCGTGCTTGATGAGGCCGACGAGATGCTCGACATGGGCTTTCGCGAGGACCTTGAGCAAATTCTCGATGCGACGCCCGAGGGCCGCCGCACCTTCCTGTTCTCCGCCACCATGCCCAAGCCCATTGTAGCACTTGCCAAGCGCTATCAGCAGGATGCGCTGCGCATTTCGACCGTCGGCGAAGATCGCGGCCATGGCGATATCAGCTATCAGTGCGTCACGGTCGCGCCGTCGGACATCGAGAATGTTGTCGTTAATCTGCTGCGCTATCATGAGGCCGAATCGGCGATGCTGTTCTGCGCCACGCGCGATAATGTTCGTCATCTCCATGCCAGCCTGATCGAGCGTGGCTTTGCCGCCGTGGCACTCTCGGGCGAACACACGCAAAACGAGCGCAACGCCGCGATGCAGCAGCTACGAGATAAACGTGCGCGCGTGTGCGTGGCCACCGACGTTGCCGCGCGCGGGATCGACCTCCCCTCGCTCACGCTCGTCATCCATGTCGAAATTCCGCGCGATGCCGAGACGCTGCAGCATCGTTCGGGCCGCACTGGGCGCGCGGGCAAAAAGGGCACCGCCGTGCTCATCGTCCCCTATCCGCGCCGCAAGCGTGTTGAGGGCATGCTGCGTGGCGCGCGGATCAATGCCGAATGGATCAACGCGCCGACCGCTGCCGATATCGCGCAGAATGATCATGCCCGTCTGCTCACGACCTTGCTTGAGCCCGTCGAGGTCGATGAGGAAGATCGCTTGCTCGCCGAGCAGGTGATGGCGAAACTCGCGCCCGAAGACATTGCCGCCGCGTTGGTGCGGATGCATCGCGCGAAAATGCCGGTCGCCGAAGAAATGGTCGATCAGGGCCATCGCCCCGCGCCGGTGCGCGATGGCCCGCGTCAGGGTTTTGAGGATACCGTCTGGTTCAAGATGGATATTGGCCGCGCGCAAAATGCCGATCCGCGCTGGATTTTGCCGCTCATCTGCCGTCGTGGGCACATCACCAAGAATGAAATTGGCGCGATTCGCATCGCTGCGAGCGAAACAGTGTTCGAAGTGCCCCGCGCTGCGGCGGCACGGATGATCGATGCGCTCAGCCGCACCTCGGGCGATGGCGAGAATCCCGAGGATGACATCGCAATTGTGAAAGTCGATGGCGTGCCGCGCGCCGCATTGCGCTCACGCGAATCATCTGGGCGCGAAGGTGGGGGCCGCGAGGATCGCGGGCCACGGCCTGATCGCGCACCGCGCGCCGGAGGCTTTGGGGATCGGCCCGAGCGCGCGCCGCGTGCTGACCGTGGGCCAAGGCCGGATCGCGAGGGGTCCTATTCCGCCCGTCCGCGTGCCGCCAAGCCCGAGGGCGAGCGCACCGAATTTACGCCGCGCGCGACCCTCGCTCCGCGCACCGATGGCGCGCCGGGTGGCAAGCCCAAGCGCGTGTATAAGGATCGGCCGAACAGCGCACCGCCGCGCTCGGGGCCAAGTCGTGGGCCAAAGCCCTTTGGTGGCAAACCGACGCGCGGCCCGCGCTAGGGTTGGCCGACCGGACGGTCGATTTCACTTGACAGAAAGAACCCAATTGGTTAATGGTGTGTCCTTGATCAATTGGTTCTTTGACAGTGTGAATATGACAGACGGAGTGCGGGGTTCATCCGTCGCGTGCGTAGCGGGATTGGGCACTGAGGGGACATTGAGGTGGGCCGATCGCAATGTCCCCTCCCGACAAGATTTCGGTCGTTTACAGTTGTCGAGCGCTCGCCTAAAAGTTGACATGAAATTTGAGGGGATGAGCCGGTCATGGGCGTAACGTATGATAGCATTGGGGTGAATTATTCCAAGCTCCGCACGCCCGATCGACGGATAGCAGCGGCGCTCGAAAATGCTCTCGGTTCAGCACAAATGATTCTTAATGTCGGTGCGGGAACCGGTTCCTATGAGCCGGTTGATCGATCAGTGACGGCGGTCGAGCCCTCGCTTGAGATGATCAGGCAACGCTCTCCAAATGCCGCTGAGGTCGTTCAGGCTTCCGCAGAAAACCTCCCGTTCGATGATGACAGCTTCGACGCGTCGTTGGCAATCTTGACGGTACACCACTGGGCGAAACCGGAAGCGGGTCTTCGCGAGATGCGCCGGGTCACGCGCGGTCCGATCGTGCTGCTGACCTTTGATCCTTCGTTTCGGCCTTGGTTGACTGACTATCTTCCCGAACTGGCATTGCTCGACGACGAGCGGATGCCGGTGATGTCGGACTACGAGCGCTGGATGGGCACAGTGAGGGTCACGCCGCTCTTGATCCCGCACGATTGCAGCGACGGTTTCCTATATGCTTACTGGCGACGACCGTTCTCTTATCTCGATCCGCACGTTCGGTCAGGCAGTTCATCGTTCTGGGCGATTGGCGATGCGGAAGCAGGCCTCATAAAGTTGAAGGACGATCTCGACACGGGGGATTGGGAAAGGCGCTACGCCGAATTGATCGCGTTGGATGAGTATGATGCCGGGTATCGACTTGTCGTAGCCGGATGAACGTTGAAATGAAATGCTTTGGCTGAAGGCAGCTAATCACGAGTGTGACTTGAAATCAGACGTTCCGGAATCCCAAACATTGCGGACGTTCAAATTAGGAGCGCGAATGTCAAAGTTGGGTCGAATTAAGTCGTTATCCGCCCCTCACCCCCGCGCCGCGATCATATCCGCGACAGTCACGAACTTCTCGCGCGGGGCACCGGCGCGGGCGCGGGCGACTTCGGCGGCCTCGATCGTCAGCCAGTCGCGGAAGGTGACGATGTCGACTTGGCGCTCGGCGAGCAGCGCATCGAGCCCCGCGCGCCCCGCTTTGCGGCTGCCCGCGCCAATGTCTGCCGCGATGTGGTCAGCGATCAGATAGCCATCGGGCCGGTTGGTGCCGATGGTGCCGCTCGGCCCACGCCGCGCCCAGCCCACGCAATACAGACCGGGCAAGATGCGGCCATCGCTGTTCGCGAACCGCCCGCGCCCATGCTCATACGGCACACCCTCAATCGGTGGCGTCTGGTAGCCGACACAACTCACAACAAGCCCGCAGGGAATCGCATAGCGCTCGCCGGTGCCGACCGCGCGCAACTGCGCATCAAGCTGCGTCCGCTCGACGATGATCCGCTCGACGCGGCCATCGCCCTCCAGCGCCACGGGCATCGCGAAAAAGTCAAATTCGATGGTGATCGGCGTCGGGCCATCGTGCGGCGCACTGAAATCACGCAGGTGCGTCACCGATTTGCGCACACCGGGCTCGAGCAGCGCATCGTCGGCATCGGGGGGGAAATCCTTCGGGTCGGTCATCGGTCGGGCGCGGGCGAGGTGGCCGAGTTCGCCCAGTTCCTTCGGGGTCATGGCGATCTGGTGCGGGCCACGCCGCCCAAGGATGGTGATGCGTTTGATCTTGCTCTCCGCCAGCCCCGCCAGCGCATGGCCGACAATGTCCGATCCGGCGAGCTCATCGGGTGTCTTGGCGAGGATGCGTGTCACGTCGAGCGCCACATTGCCATTGCCGATGACGACCGCGCCGGGCGCATCAAAGGCGGGGTGCAGCTGGGCGAAGTCTGGATGGCCATTATACCAGCCGACAAAGGCCGCCGAGCCAAAGACGCCGCCGAGCGTTGCACCCGGAATATCGAGCGGGCGATCTGCAGGCGCGCCCGTCGCCAGCACAACCGCATCATAGAGCTGCGCGAGTTCGGCGATGCTGATGTCACGACCGACAGCGACATTGCCGACGAACCGGACCGTGTCGCTGAGGGCTACCGCCTCATAGCGCTTGGCAACGGCTTTGATCGATTGGTGGTCGGGAGCCACCCCGAAACGGATCAGCCCATAGGGCACGGGCAATTTGTCGATCACATCGATCCGCACCGCATCGCCAAATTGCTTCTGGCAGGCTTCGGCGGTGTAATATCCTGCGGGCCCTGAGCCAATCACCGCGATGTGTCGCATATCCACTCCACCTTCGTTTTGCGCTGATGCTAACCGCTATTGGCGCGGACGCAAGCAGCTAAACTGTGTGATGGTGTCGTGCTAACAACCAAATCGCAACCATTCGTCGCTATCGCTTCGGCATGACATGGTGGATGACACCACGAGTATGGCTGCTTGGCCGTGCAAATCGTTGCTATCTCGCCATTCTGGTCGCGATGTGTTTCCTGTTCGGAACGGCGGTCAATGCGGCGCCTCAGCGAGTGATACCAGTTGCCGCCCCCTGTATCCTGACGCAAAATGTACCGAATGTGGGCATCGAGCAGTTTCGTCGTCCGGTCGCTTTCGACTGTCGGGAGGCGGCGCAATACCAGTCGGGTGTCGTGACCTACGGCTTGTTTCGCCATCTCCACATTCGCAATTTTAATCCCAACGATCCTTACGAGTTTCGCCATAGCGCTTACCAACTTTCCGACGAAAAGCTCTTTGTCCGCTATGCCGATGGCCGGATTGCTGCTTCGCCTACGCGCATGATGGGTGCGCGGCGGCGCTACTCGGCTGGCTTGCTGGTGTTCGAGCTTCCGGTTCGCGCTGTGCCGATCACCGATATTATCATGCGCGTCGATCATTTTGCGGGCGAGCGCGGCATCGCCGAGAATGCCGTCATCAAGCCAAGATCGCTGGGTGTTCAGGACGATATCCAGTTTATGTGTATTTTTGCGTTGCTGGGCGGCGCGCTTTGCGCATTGCTCATCTATAATGCGTCGCTTTATATCGTTTTACGATATTCGTTTGTGCTCGCGCATTGTGCGACATCGCTTTCCGTTATGATGTTTATGGCCAGTTGGTCGGGCGCTATTTTCGTCTTTGCGCCGGATATGACGCCCAACACGCAAATCTCGATCATTTTCCTCAGCGCGGCGCTGTTCGTTTGCTCGCTCGTGATCTTTATGCTGACATTCATCGAGCGGGGCCATTTTTCACGCATCGGCGCACTACCGGTTTTCTGCGCTGTGATCTGCCTCGCATCGGTGGTTACTGGCCCGCTGATTTATGGCTTTGTGCCCAATGCATTCTCCAATGTCTTTTACATCGGACTCTTGGGAAGTTTGTTGTCGATGCTCGCTTGCGCCTATAGCGCCTGGCGGGCGGGCAGCCGACCGGCGGGCTATTACCTGTTCGTCTGGTCGCTACCGATTTCGTTCGGCATTGTGCGCGTACTCTGGGGCTTTGGGCTGTTCCACATCAACAGTGTCATCGCCGAATCGAGTCCCAGCTTCATCATGGTGATCGAAGCGTTGATGAGCGCGCTGGCTGTGGCGTGGCGGATCGGGCAATTGCGCAATGAGCGAGATCAGGCGCGGGCCCTCCAGCGCGAGCTCAAACATCTGGCGGAAACAGACTCATTGACCGGCTTGTTGAATCGTCGCGCCTTTCTCGAGCAATCGCGCGAGGGTGAGATGCTGAAGCAATTCATTCTGATCGATATCGACGAATTCAAATCGATCAATGATCGTTTTGGCCATGACGTTGGTGATAAAGTGATCGTTGCCGTTGCGAATATTATTGTGGAACATGCCCCTGAAAACTATTTGGTGGGCCGTATGGGCGGCGAGGAGTTTGGTGTGATCATCCGCGACATCGCGCCATTTCTCGCGCAACGTATCTGCAAAGCCATCAGTGAAATTGATCTCGGAATCGGCACGCGCGTCACCGCGAGCGCTGGCGTTGCAATTGGCCGAATCAATTCCGCTGAAGATTGGCATTCGATCTACATCGCCGCCGACTGCGCACTATACGATGCGAAACGGGGTGGTCGAAATCGCGTATGCGAGTCAAGCGCGTTGGCGGCATGATGACAAATGAGCCACGGCTTATGGAAAAATCGATTAACACGAAGGACGTAATGATGAAGCCTACGATTATGGTAACTGGTGGGGCGGGCTATATTGGTAGCCACGCGGTGCTCGCTTTGCTTGATGCGGGATATGGAGTCGTTGTGCTCGATAATCTCACCACCGGCTTTGCTTGGCTGGTGGATAAACGGGCGCTCCTTATTGAAGGTGCGGTGGAGGACGAGGCGCTGGTGCGGCAGATTTGTGCCGACCATGCCATCAAAGGCGTCTTGCACTTCGCGGGCTCGATCATTGTGCCCGAGTCGGTTGAAAACCCGCTCAAATATTATCGCAACAATACGGCGGCGACCCGCAGCTTGCTCGAAGCGTTGATCGCGAGCGGCGTGAAGCATATGATTTTCTCCTCCACCGCCGCCACGTACGGCATCCCCGATGTCGTGCCCGTGACCGAGGACAGTCCCAAGCGACCGATCAATCCTTATGGAATGTCCAAGCTGATGACTGAGCAGATGCTCTCGGACGTTGCAGCCGCCACGCCCGATTTCAATTATTGTGCTTTGCGCTATTTCAATGTGGCCGGTGCGGATCCGCATGGTCGCGCCGGGCAATCGACGGCGGGCGCAACGCATCTCATCAAAATTGCTGTCGAGGTGGCGTGCGGCAAACGCGATCAGCTCAGTGTGTTTGGCACTGATTATGATACGCCCGATGGCACGGGCGTGCGTGACTATATTCATGTGAGCGATCTGGCGGCGGCGCACGTTCTGGCGCTTGAGGCATTGTTTGCCGATCCGAAAACCAGCCACACGCTCAATTGCGGCTATGGGCGCGGCTATTCGGTATTGGAAGTGCTCGAAGCCGTCCAGCGCGTGACCAACTACCCCGTGAAACATGTGATGGAAGGGCGTCGCGCCGGCGATCCCGATTGTCTGATTTCGGATAATAAGGCCATTTTGGCGCGCTTCGGCTGGCAGCCGCGTTACGACAATCTGGATATTATCGTGCGCGATGCGCTCAATTGGGAGCGTGGTCTGAAGTAAGGGCCCCTCGGGATAAACAAGGGGCCCGAACCGACATTACCAGAAGAAATTGTGGATGACGTCGAGCACTTCGCCAGTGTCGATATCGACCAGAACAACGTCGTTATAATATCTTATCCAGCGTGTGTCGCCATAGGCTTCGGGCAGGCGATAATCATACGGGTCATTGATCCAGTAATCATTGCTGTAAAATGGCGCATCAATAAAGAAGCCGACACCGAACGTCTGGTATCCGAAGCCATAGCCGTAGGGGTTATAATAGGCCCCAACATGGAAGAAGTCGCGGTTATAGTCGCGGTAGCTCTGCCAATTGTAGCGTGCATCGCGCCGCCAGTCACGATTCCACCGGCCGTGGTCATGATCATCGCCATGCCAGCCCCGATTATCGCCACCGCGATTCCATTGGCCATGGTCGCCGCCTTGCGCCCATTGTCCGCGATCACCGCCACGATTAAACTGCTGATCGTTGCGCGCGAGCGGCTGCTGACCATAAACTTGGCCTGGTTGACCTGCGCGAAACGCTTGCGGGGCCTGGTTCACCGGCGGCGCAAAAGCGCGCTGTGGCGCTTGCCCACCGGCAAACCCACGGTTCCAATTGTTTTGTGCTGGGGGCACCTGCTGAAGCTGCGGAGCGCGCTGTGCTCCACCCGCATAACCGTGCCAAGCATAGCCGCCATTGGGGCCGTTATTGTGTGCGACCGGGGCGACCGGGGCGGGCGGAGCGGGGGCACGCGGTTGCGCGACCGGTGCTGCGCGATTGCCGCCGCCATGCCAATCATGCTCTTCAGCATAAGCCGGTGCAATCGCTGTTGCTGTGAGCAGAACCGTGATCAAAACTGTCTTCATGGCCGTTCTCCGAACGCTGCCGACTCACCAAGGGTCGCCGCGTTAGTGTCTTATTAAGCTTAGGCCGCTGAGCTAAACCTTAACACTGGTGTCAGCAATCTGTCAGGATTGTATCATCGTTTAACGTCATTGTCGGGGCCGGGTGTTGCCGCCGGTTGGGGCGTCGCGACCGGTGGACTTTCGGCGTTTATCGTGCTGCCAGCCATCATCTTTGCCGCGGACTGGATGGCATTACGCACCCGTGGATACCCCCCGCATCGGCAGATGTTCTGAATGGCTTGAGCGATGTCTGCATCGCTCGGGGCCTTGTTATGCTTGAGAAGCACCGATGCCGCCATGATTATCCCCGAGTCGCAATAGCCGCATTGGGTGACCCGTTCGGCGAGCCACGCGCGCTGCAGCGGGTGGCTGCGGTCAAGCGACAAGCCCTCGATCGTCGTTACAAAGGCACCCTCTACCGCCTTGATCGAGATCTGGCAGGCATGGACCGCACGATCATCAATATCGACAATACACGCGCCGCAATCGCCGGTTCCGCAGCCATATTTGGTGCCGGTGAGGTTCGACGCATCGCGCAATGCCCATAAGAGCGGCGTGTCCGGTGCGAGATTATAGGCGACCGGCTGGCCATTAACGGTGAACTTCGTCATGCCTGACTATCGCACAGCCAGAGTGCGCGACGCAATACGAGGCGCACCGCCAGACTGAGCCGACCGCTTTGCCTCAATGCGCGATAATGCAGCTTGCCCCAGCGGATTTAAGCTTTGCGCAGGTCTCGCTCGCGGCACCGCCAGCGGAAGCGCGCAGACGGTACACGGTGGCACCGCCAACGGAGGCCTGCACAATCGTCTCGGGCAACGGGGCCAAGAAATCATACTTGGCTTTGAGTTTAGCCCAGCCCTGCTCCGCGCTCGTTTTCGAGCCATAGGCGCCGAGTTGGATCATTCCCGTGCCGGCGGTGACCGGTGCTGTAGCGGCGGGCACCGCAGCTGGCGCTGGCTTTGGCGTTACGTCACGCACATCAGCGATCTTCGCCGTGGAATTTGGTTTGGCCGGTGCTCCGGCGGTATCGGCTTTGGGCGTTACAACGGGTTTGATTGGTGCCTCGGCCTTGGCATTCTGGTCAATCTTGCCATTCGAGTCCGCTCCTTGTGCGGCGGCGGCGGCGGTATCGCCTTGACCATCCACCTTCATTCCACCTGCATCGGTTGGCTTGGACTTATAATCGCCCTCAGCGGCGGCAATCAGATTGCCATCGCCCGTCTTCAGGGGCGGGGTCTGATTGTTCATCCACCAAAGGCCGCCGACGAGCAGCCCCAATGCAGCCAAGCCGGCCAGGAGGACGCCGGTGATTCGACGCGCGCCACCCTCATTATCGGCATCGGGTTCAACCGCTTCCAGCCAAGGCAGGCGATCTTCGCCGTGCGCATAATGATCCGCTTCTGGGCTATACTCGTCATGCAAATGCAACTCTTCGTCTTCGATCATCACTACATCTCCTGGGCGGCGGCAACCCCCATGATTAAAAGGCCATTAGCGATAATTTGCCCGATTGCGGCGGACATGAAAAGCCGTGCGATGGTTAAAGGCTCGTTATTAACCACCAATGTCCGTTTTTCAGGCGATTCATTGCCCAGATGCCAGTGTGCGTGGAAGGCGGCGGCCAGATCATAGAGATAAAAAGCGATCCGGTGCGGTTCTAGATGCGTCGCCGCCGCCTCTACGATTCGCGGAAATTGAGCGGCGAGCTTCACCAGTGCAAGATCGTCGGTCGTGAGTAGGCTGAGGTCTGGCGCGGCATCGAGATCAAAACCGAGCTCTTTTGCTTTCCGCGCGAGCGAGCAAATCCGCGCGTGCGCATATTGGACGTAAAAGACCGGATTGTCCTTGCTCGCCTCGACGACCTTGGCAAAATCGAAGTCCATCTGTGCATCGGCCTTGCGCGTCAGCATTGTGAACCGCACGACGTCCTTGCCCACTTCCTCGACCACATCGGCAAGGGTGACAAAATTGCCCGCACGCTTGGACATTTTCACCGGCTCGCCATTGCGCAGCAACCGGACCATCTGCACCAGCTTCACATCGAATGCTGTCTTGCCCTGGGTCAGTGCCGATACCGCCGCCTTGATCCGCTTCACGGTGCCGGCGTGATCGGCCCCCCAAATGTCGATCAGCGCGTCCGCCGATTGGGCCTTTTGGTAATGATAGGCCATGTCGGCGCCGAAATAGGTCCAGCTGCCGTTCGATTTCTTGATCGGCCGGTCTTGGTCATCGCCAAACTGCGTCGAGCGAAACAGCGGAAGCGTGACCGGTTCCCAATCGGGGTCAATCTCGCCCTTGGGGGCTTCGAGCACGCCATCATAGACCATATCGTGCGCGCGCAGCATTGCTTCCGCCGCTTCGGGCAGCTTGGCGGCCTGCACCGCCGCCTCGGATGCGAACAGATCATGATGAATGCCGAGCAGAGCCAGATCGGTCTTGATCATCACCAGCATCGCGGCCACGGCGCGCTCGCGGAACAGGCTAAGCCATTCGCTCTCGGGCTTTCCAACAAATTTATCGCCGTATTCTTGCGCGAGCGCCTGCCCGACGGGGATAAGATAGTCGCCCGGATAGAGGCCCTCCGGAATGTCGCCCACGACTTCGCCCAATGCCTCGCGATACCGCAGATGCACCGAGCGCGCGAGCACATCAACCTGCCCGCCCGCGTCATTGACATAATATTCGCGCGTGACGGCATAGCCCGCATATTCGAGCAGGCTGGCCAGCGCATCCCCCACGACCGCGCCGCGGCAATGGCCCATGTGCATCGGCCCTGTGGGGTTGGCGGATACATATTCGACGTTGACGCGCTTGCCCGCGCCAAGCGTTGAGCGGCCATAATCGGTGCCCAACGCGCTGATTTCTTGCAGTTCAGCTTCCCAAACATCGGGCTTCAAGCTCAAATTGATGAAGCCGGGCCCTGCGACACTCGCTGACGCGACATCGGGTAACGCATTCAGCTTCGGGATCAGCAGCGCCGCCAGCGCGCGTGGATTGGTGCCCGCAGGTTTTGCCAGCACCATCGCCGCATTTGTCGAAAGCTCCCCATGCGCGGGGTCGCGTGGCGGTTCCACGGTGATGTTAGCGTGGCTGAGTCCGGCAGGCAGCGCGCCTTCGGTAACGAGTTCGTCAAGGATCGTGTCCAGAGCGGCGGTGAAGTTGGTATAAAGCATCGTGAGCCCATAGCGCGCACCACTCCGCTTGCCAATGCGCCGCGCCTTGCCCCAATGCGCCCCGCCTTGCCCCAATGCGCCCCGCCTTGCCAACGTCGCCGCGCCTGCCTATCGCCCGCGCATGGCCGCACCAATTCTCAGTTATGAAAACCTTAGCCTTGTGCAGGGCGCAGGTTGGCTCTTCCAAGACCTCAATATCTTCATTCAGCCGCGCGACCGGCTGGCGCTGATCGGGCGCAATGGTGCGGGCAAGACCACACTGCTCAAGCTGCTTGCGGGACGGATCGACAGCGACAAGGGGCGGCGCGTGATCGTTCCCGGAACGCAGGTGGTGCTGCTTGAGCAGGAGCCGACACTGGCGGGCTTTGAAACACTGCGCGACTTTGCGCTGAGCGGGTCTGATGCGCCAGAGGCCTATGCGGTCGATGCGATAGCCGATCAGCTCGGCATAGATCTGACGCGCGAGGCCGCGACCGCAAGTGGGGGCGAGCGTCGCCGCGCGGCGATTGCGCGCGCCTGTGCGCAGGACCCCGATGTGCTGCTGCTCGATGAGCCGACCAACCATCTCGATCTGGCGGCGATTGATTGGCTGGAGGCGTGGCTGGGCAGCTATAAGGGTGCCTTTGTCGCGATCAGCCATGACCGGACGTTTCTGACGCGCCTCACGCGGCAGACGCTATGGCTTGACCGTGGGACGATCCGGCGCGCCGAGATTGGCTTTGGCGGGTTCGAGGCGTGGATGGAGGTGGTGTACGCAGAGGAAACGCGCGCAGCAGAAAAGCTTGATGCGAAGCTGAAGCTTGAACTCCATTGGCTTGAGCGCGGCGTGACAGCGCGGCGCAAGCGCAACCAGGGGCGGCTGGCGAAGCTCGGCGAGATGCGCGCGCAGCGTGCCGCCATGATCGGGCCGCAGGGCACCGCCAAACTGGCGATTATGTCTGATGATGTCCGCACCAAGCAGGTGATTGTGGCTGAGGGGGTCAATAAGGCGTTTGGCGGTCGCACAATCATCAAGGATTTCAGCTTCAAGATTACACGCGGGGATCGAATCGGTATTGTTGGGCGCAATGGTGCTGGCAAGACGACCTTGCTGCGCCTGTTGACCGGCGAGCTCGCACCCGATTCGGGCACCGTCACGCTCGCCAAGACGCTTGATGGTGTGATTATTGATCAACAGCGCAAGCTGCTCGCGCCTGACAAACGCGTGCGCGACATTCTTGCCGATGGCGGTGATTGGGTGACGGTGCGCGGCGAGAAAAAGCATGTGCAGGGCTATCTCAGAGAATTTCTGTTCGAGCCCAATCTGGTCGATGCCCGAATCGCGACGCTTTCGGGTGGCGAGCGCTCGCGGCTGCTGCTGGCGCGCGAGTTTGCCCGCGAATCGAATCTGCTCGTGCTCGACGAGCCTACCAATGATCTCGATCTCGAAACGCTGGACCTGCTGCAAGAGGTAATCGCCGATTATGAGGGTACCGTGCTCATCGTCAGCCATGATCGCGATTTTCTCGATCGCACCGTAACGGTGACGCTCGGGCTCGATGGCTCGGGTAAGGTCGATGTGGTGGCAGGCGGATACGCTGATTGGGAGCGCAAACGGACGCAGGCCACGCCGAAATTGGTCAAAGCCGCTCCGAAAGAGCGCGTTGAGCCATCTGTAGCGCCCGTGCAAACCACCAAAAAACTGAGTTATAAGGATCAGCGCGATTTTGAGTTGCTGCCGGCGCGCATTGACGAGCTCTCCGCCGCGATTACGCGCGATGAAGCAGCCTTGATGGATGGCTCGTTGTACACCAAAGACCCTAAGCGCTTCGCCACGCTCTCCGCAGCCGTTGAAGCGGCCAAGGCGGAGCGCGAGGCTGCCGAGGAACGCTGGTTGCTGCTGGCAGAGCAGGTTGAGACCTTTGTTTGACTCCTCTGCCGACGCGCCCTAGCCTCCTTAAAAATCGGGAGAAGTGATTATGTTCGCGACGATTCTCTTCGCCATCGAAACGCTTTTTTGCACGTTTACTGCAGTGTACAGCGCAACTCAGCCAACGAAATTCGCAGCGACGCTCGGGCTCGGCACTATCGGTTCGGCAGGCATAAATGAGGTGCGCGCTCAATATGCCGGTTTTTTCGCCGCTGTTGCTCTGGTTTTGGGAGCTGCTATGATTGGTAAGCTCGCCACTCCAACGGGCTTGCTGGTCGGTGCGATGGTGTTCGGCGGTTTGATTGTTGGTCGAGCCGCCGCGACGCTGATTAACGGCGGCGTTACTGGATATACCCAAACCCTGAAAGCGCTATTGGTCATCGATTCAGTTGGGCTGATCGCGAACATTGTAGCGCTGACAAGCGGCTAACTGGCGTTTTCGCTTGAATTTTCAGAAGTCCGCTGATAGGTGCGCCTCCAACCGACGTGGGGTGACTCGCGGCGAACCCTTTTTTATTCGCTTTTATATCTATGGAGTGTGACTCTTTATGCAAATCATCGTGCGCGATAACAATGTTGAGCAGGCGCTGCGCGCGCTCAAGAAAAAGCTCCAGCGTGAGGGCGTATATCGCGAGATGAAGTTGCGGCGGCACTATGAAAAGCCATCTGAAAAGCGTGCGCGCGAAAAGGCTGCAGCTGTCCGCCGCTCGCGCAAGATGGACCGCAAGCGCGCCGAGCGTGATGGTATCAAAATCGCATAAATAAGCGCTATCGATCGAGGGTATCATATGTCGACGACCGCCGTTCCCATTCAACCGCTGGCAAACGGCATTATGACGAAGCTCTGGATTGGTGTTGTGGCGTGCATTGGTGCTGCCGCAGGCTTGGCGGTATATGGCACCCAGGCGCAGGCCGTCGGCGGATCGTGCGGCGTACAGGCCTTCCTGCCCGCGCGTGCCGGAATTAAACCGCCCGTTACCACGGCCTCAGGGCTCCGGTTCCAGACCGTCAAGGTCGGTGAAGGCAATCGGCCTACCGATGCAGATGTTGCGCTGGTCGGTTATAAAGGCGCTTTGACCAACGGCATGGTGTTTGACGCGAATGATCACGCGCCGCTTCCTGTCGCAGGTGTTGTCCCCGGCTTTTCTGAAGCCTTGAAGCTGATGCAGCGCGGCGGCAGCTATCGGGTCTGCATTCCAGCCAAGCTGGGCTATGGCGACAAATCACCAGCAGCGGCAATCCCTGCAAATTCGGTCTTGTTGTTCTCAGTCGATTTGATCGATTTCAAATCAATGGCTGAGGTGCAGATGATGCAAATGCAGCATCAGCAGCAAATGCAACAGCACCCTGCCCCCGAAGGTGCACCGACCAACTAAGTCTGTGACGGCTTAAGCTGAAGGCGTCTGCGCGGGCTCTGGCTCAGGTTCTGGAACTGCAACAATCTTGGGTACAGCGGGTTCGGCACCGCGCTCTGCGCCGCGCTCCAGCGCCACCTTGATCATGGCGACAATCGGGTCAGCGAGCGCCAGCCCCAAAATGCCGAGCAATGACCCGAGCAAAAGCTGCGCCGCCAGCACAAGCGCGGGGGCCAGATCAACCGAGCGGCGCGCCACCATCGGCACGATGATATTGCCATCTACGATGTGGACAATCACATAAACGATGATCGCCGCGACGCCTGTTTGCATCCCGCCAGAAAACCCAACCAAGATCATCAATGCGCCCGAGACGATGGCACCGATATTCGGCAGAAAGGCGAGAATGCCGGTCACCGCCCCGAGCAGAGCGGCCATTGGCACGCCGGTCAGCGACAATAAGACATAAACCCCAAAGCCCTCGATGGTCATCCCGAACAGCCGACCCGCCATCAGCCGCCGCAGTGTATGACCCATCGCTGACATCGTCAGGTAGAATTCATCGCGCGATTCGAGTGGCAGCATCCAGGCGAGCCCGCGCTCATACAATTTGGGCTCGACGGCCAGAAAAAGACCCAGAACCACCATCAGTGCGAGGCTCGCGATTGCGCCGACCACACTGCCGACCGCAAAGGTCAGCCGACCGGCGGAATTGAACAATTCCTTCCCAATTTCAGTCGCTTGAGCGGCATTAACGCGAAAACCATAATGTTGTGCCAATTTCATGCCATTGTCGATCTGGCTGATGACAACGTCTTTGAGCGCTGCGGCCTGGTAGGCAAGTTCGGTGCTACCCAGCCAGACAACCCACACCAGAAAGGCGACGACCATCACGGTGGTGAGCAGTAAGCGCCAAATCCGGCCGATCGGCAATACCCTGCCTAGCAATCGCACCCCACCATCGAGCATCGTCGCAAAGACGATGGCACCACCCACAACCAACAATGGCTGCGCCAATTGCCAAATCAGCAGCACAGCAATAACCATGCCGATCCAAACCGCAGCCCGCTTCAGTTCTTTGCGGACGACGGGGTCGCGCAATTCACTGGGGCCGGGCAACTCTGGAGCGTTTACACCGTTCATTTTGCCTCACGCGCCGGATGCAGACTTGTGCCGGCCCGCCCGCCACGCAGCGCGGTGAACCATGAAATCGGATTATACCAATGCTGCGATCCATCGAGCGAGTAAGTGATGAATTCGGCGCGGCCTCCGAGTTGTTCGAGGGGAACGGGGCCGCCTAAGCCATCACGTTCCAATGGGAAGCGGCTATCTGCCGAGCGATCACGATTGTCACCCATCGCGAAAAAATAGCCAGCAGGGATGGTCACCTCGGGGTAATTATCGGCTTCGGGCGAATCGTCGAACGCAACCGTGTCATATGAGCGGCCATTCGGGAGCGTTTCGCGCATGATCGGCAGGCGGCAATAAGATTTGCCATCAGCGCCAGTCACCAGGGCATTCGGATAGTCGGTTGGGCTACATTTGGTTGCCGCATCCACAGGGATCAGGCGAGCGGGTTGCGGCTCGCGCTTCACCGGAACGCCATTGATGATCAGCGTTGCATTCCGCACCGCAATGCGATCACCTGGCAGCCCAACCAGTCGCTTGATATAATCAACGTTGCGACCGGGGGGTGTCAGCACGACGACATCGCCGCGCTCGGGCAAATTGCCGAGCACGCGACCATGCATAAACGGAAGTTGAACGAACCATGAGTCTTGCTGATTGCCAAACAGGCTGCTCACCATCGCGAATGGATTGGGGATTGTTGGTGAGACATACGACCAGCCATAGGGAAATTTGGTGACGACCAACTGATCCCCAACCAACAACCCGGGAAGCATTGACTCAGAGGGAATATAAAAGGGTTTCGCGATAAAACTGTGAAAGCCAAGAACAGCTAGCAGCAACAGCGCGAGGCTCTTCAACTCCGTCAGCAAATCCGTTTTACCGGATTTCGCTTTTGCCTCTTGGGCAGCTGCAACTTTGGCGGGTGAATCTGCGGTCACTATACGCTCTTTCTTATCTTTGTGCGGTCGTCGGCAGCGCTTCGAGAATAACGAACGCCTGCGCCCATGGATGATCGTCGGTTAAGGTCAAATGAATGGCAATGGAGTGCCCCGCTGGCGTCAGTGCGTCAAGTCTCGCCTTCGCACCGCCACTCAGCGCAAGCGTTGGCGCGCCCGAGGGCAGGTTGACGACGCCGATGTCACGCATGAAGACGCCACGCTTGAATCCGGTGCCGACGGCTTTGGAAAAGGCCTCTTTGGCGGCGAAGCGTTTGGCGTATGTGCCCGCCTTTGTGAAGGGACGTTTTGCAGCCTTCGCCTGCTCAACCGGCGTGAATACGCGCGCTTCGAATCGTGCGCCAAACCGGTCAAGCGAGGCCTGAATCCGCTCAATGTTGCACATATCAGAGCCAAGGCCGATAATCATCGGCGCTGGCCCGCGATGTACAAGGCGCGAAACCCGTCAATCCTCACCGCGCGGCATCCATTAGTGCACGCATCTGCCGAATGCTGTGCTCCAGCCCGCCGAATATCGCTTCACCGATCAGGAAATGGCCGATATTGAGCTCGGCGAGCTGAGGGATTGCGGCAATCGCGGTCACATTGTCAAATGTGAGACCGTGACCGGCATGTGGTTCGATACCATTTTTTACAGCGAGTGCGGCCGCATCGGCGATCCGCGCCAGTTCCGCCGCTTGCGTTGCGCCGCCATGCGCATAGCGCCCGGTGTGCAATTCCACGACCGGCGCACCGAGCCGCATCGCGGCTTCGATCTGGCGTGAATCGGGCTCAACGAAAAGGCTCACGCGGATACCGGCCTCGGCCAATTGCTGAACGACCGGCAACAGGGCATCAAATTGACCGGCGGCGTCAAGCCCGCCTTCGGTTGTGCGCTCGGCCCGCTTTTCGGGAACGATGCACACCGCCCGCGGCCGATGTTTCAGGGCGATGGTGCACATCTCATGCGTCGCCGCCATTTCGAGATTGAGCGGCACCGTCAATTCATTCATCAGCCGCGTGATGTCTTCATCGCGAATGTGCCGCCGATCTTCTCGCAGATGGGCAGTGATGCCATCAGCACCCGCCTGAACCGCCAGCAACGCAGCCTTTACAGGATCGGGATGATCGCCACCACGGGCGTTGCGCACCGTTGCGACATGATCGATGTTGACACCGAGGCGAAGTGTTGGCCCGTGCATCGCCAAACTCGTCACGCCGCTGCCCGGCTGCCCGGCTTGGTTGCTGGAATGGCGGCGAGTTCTGGCGGCAGCGCATCCGCAGCGTAGGTTGGCACTTCAAGTTTCAAAAGGGCATGGAATGGCACGCCAAAATCAACGGGTGCGGCAGAACGATCAATAATCGCGCCTGCCGCGACGACCTCACCTCCTGCAGCGCCAATTGCCGCGATGGCTTCGCGCGATGACAGACCGGTGGTGACGACGTCTTCCATCATCAGCACCTTCTGGCCCGGTTCGATCGCAAATCCGCGCCGCAATTCGAAAACTCCGGCGGGGCGCTCAAGAAAATAGGCTTTGGTGCCGAGCGCGCGCGCCATTTCATGGCCGGCGATGATGCCGCCCATGGCGGGCGATACGACCAAATCGATGCGCGAGCGAAGGTCACGCGGCATGGTCGCGGCAAGTGCCGAAGCGAGTCGCGCCGCAATCAACGGGTTGGCAAGTACGCGGGCGCATTGCAAATAGAGCGCGCTGTGAAGCCCCGACGATAGGATGAAATGTCCATCGAGCAACGCCCCGGCCGCCCTGAATTCGGCAAAAATTTCATCTTCAGTCACGAAATATGGTCTCCATTAGGCACTTGGAAATAGGAGCTTTGGTTCAGTTAGACAAGCGTCACAAAAAAAGGCATTTAGCAACTTGAGCGTTGTGCATCGCGAGCGTATAGCGCGGGCCAAACATAGAAACTCGGCGCATTGGTATTTTCGCCAATACGCCCTAGTCAGGGTCAAAACGGAAGTGATTGAACGCAAAATCGCCGCTATCATTGCAGCCTTCATACTGGCAGTCTCACCTGCAGCCATTAACGCTGAAACTAATACGGCTGCGCCAATTGCGGCGAATGCTGCTGCGCCCGCGCCCACAGCTGCGCCAGCCGCGATGCCTGCAGCGCCCGCGTCGTTGAAGCCGACGGATGGCATCGGCCAGCCGGTTGCGCGTTATATCGGGCTGCAACCGCAGGTGACCGAAAACGGTCGCTTTGCTGCGTGGATGCACGATTGGCTGCTGCTCCCGCTGATCACTGCCATTTCGCTTTTTGTGCTCGGTCTGCTGTTCTTGGTGATGGTGCGGTTCCGGCGCGCCGCGAACCCCGTGCCGTCGAAAAACTCGCACAACACGCTGATCGAAGTGATCTGGACGCTGGTGCCAGCACTCATCTTGATGGTCGTTTTTGTCCCCTCGTTGAAGCTCTTGCTGGCGCAGTACGCGAAGGTCCCCGCCAACGCGCTGACCATCAAAGTGACCGGCAACCAATGGTATTGGTCGTATAAATATCCTGACAATGGTGATTTTGAGATCGTCTCGAACATGTTGTCGGACGAGCAGGCGAAGGCCGCAGGTGAGCCACGCCTGCTTGGTGTAGATAACCGTCTGCTCGTTCCGGTGAATACGCCAATCAAGATCATTACGACCTCGGCAGACGTGATCCACAGCTTCGTCGTACCGGCCTTCTGGACGAAAATGGATGCGGTTCCTGGTCGGTTGAACGAAACCAGCTTCAAGGCTGATCAGGTCGGTGTCTATTACGGGCAATGCTCGGCGCTCTGCGGTGCGCGTCACGCTTATATGCCGATCGCTGTGGAAGTTGTCCCGCAAGCGACATTTGATCAATGGGTATTGGCGCATGGTGGCAAGCTGAAGGGTGCTGCCGCTCCAGTGGCGACTGCCGCGGCTGCGCCTGTCGCAACGCTCGCGAAGAATTGAGGGAAGAAAAATGTCAGATACAGCTATCTCCGTTTCGGCGTTTCAGGCGCATGGTGCCGAAGAGCATCATCATGATGCAGACCATAAGCCCGCATTCTTCGCCCGTTGGTTCATGTCGACCAACCATAAGGACATCGGCACGCTCTACCTGATTTTCGCGATTATCGCGGGCATCATCGGCGGTGCGGTCTCGGGTTTGATGCGTGCCGAACTTGCCGATCCCGGCGTTCAATATCTGCCTTATTGGGCGAATGCTTTGTCGCATTTTGTGGGGCAGGGCGACGTGAGCGCCAACGGCGCGACGCACATGTGGAACGTGCTCATCACGGCGCACGGCCTTATCATGGTGTTCTTCATGGTCATGCCTGCGATGATCGGCGGCTTCGGCAACTGGTTTGTTCCGATCATGATCGGTGCGCCAGATATGGCCTTCCCGCGGATGAATAATGTGTCGTTCTGGCTCTTGGTGCCGTCGTTTCTGCTGTTGCTCGGCTCGGGCTTCGTGTCCGGCGGAGCGGGGCTTGGTGCCGGTAATGGCTGGGTGCTGTATGCGCCGCTCTCGACCTATGGCTCGCCTGGGCCGGCGGTGGATATGGCGATTTTGTCACTCCACCTTGCGGGTGCGAGCTCGATCTTGGGTGCGATCAACTTCATCACCACCATTTTCAACATGCGCGCCCCGGGGATGACCATCCACAAGATGCCGCTGTTTGTTTGGTCGGTTTTGGTAACGGCCTTTCTGCTCCTGTTGGCGCTTCCGGTGCTTGCCGCTGCGATCACGATGCTGCTGACCGATCGTCACTTCGGCACCGCGTTTTATGATCCTGCTGGTGGCGGTGATCCGATCCTCTACCAGCATCTCTTCTGGTTCTTCGGGCACCCTGAAGTGTACATCATGATCTTGCCCGGCTTCGGGATGATCAGCCAGATCGTGTCGACCTTCTCGAAGAAGCCTGTGTTCGGTTATCTCGGCATGGCCTATGCAATGGTCGCCATCGGTGTCGTTGGCTTCATCGTCTGGGCGCACCACATGTTCACCAGCGGCCTCAACGAGAATGTGAAAATCTACTTCACCGCCGCGACAATGGTCATTGCGGTGCCGACCGGTATCAAAATCTTCTCGTGGATCGCGACGATGTGGGGCGGTTCGCTCAGCTTTGAAGTGCCCATGGTCTGGGCGCTGGGCTTCATCTTCATGTTCACCGTCGGTGGTGTCACCGGTGTGGTGCTCGCGAATGGTGGTATCGATCAATATATGCATGACACCTATTATGTCGTCGCGCACTTCCACTATGTGTTGTCGCTCGGCGCGGTGTTCTCACTGTTTGCTGGCTTCTACTATTGGTTCCCGAAGATGTCGGGGCGGATGCTCAACCCACTGCTTGGCCACATCCATTTCTGGGTGTTCTTCGTTGGCGTGAACATCCTGTTCCTCCCGATGCACTTCCTCGGGTTGCAGGGTATGCCACGTCGCGTGCCAGATTATACCGACGCCTATACCTACTGGAACCATATCGAGTCGGTTTATGGTTACACGATCATGGCCGCCGGCATGGTGTTCTTCTTCGTAAACGTGATTTATTCGCTGATCGCTGGACCGAAGGCACCGGCGAATCCTTGGGGTGAAGGCGCGACGACGCTCGAATGGACCTTGCCAAGCCCGCCACCTTATCACCAGTTCGAGACTTTGCCCAAGATCGACTAAATCGTTCGGGCTGCGAGACTAGGAGCCGGTCAATATGATCGGCTCCATTCGTTTATGGAGTTTGTGATGGCCAGTAGCGCTGTCGTAATGCGTGAAACGCTTCCTGCCGATTGGCGTGACTTCATCGCGCTCACGAAGCCGCGTGTGATGACGCTGGTGGTCTTCACAGGCTTGGTCGGTGTGTTGGCGGCGCGCTCGACGGTTCATCCGGTGATCGCGCTGACGATTGTTCTCTGCATTGCGCTCGGGGCTGGTGCGGCGGCAGCGCTCAACCAATGGTATGAAACCGATCTTGATGCACTTATGAAGCGTACCCGTCAGCGCCCTTTGCCGGCTGGGCGGATGGAGCAACAATCTGCGCTTCACTTCGGCGTTGGCCTGGCGGGCTTCTCGGTGCTGCTGCTTGGCTTCGCAACGAATTGGCTGGCGGCGAGTCTGCTTGCCGCGTCGATCCTCTTCTATGTCATGATTTATACCGTCTGGCTCAAGCGGCGCACGCCACAGAATATCGTTATCGGCGGTGCCGCCGGCGCCTTCCCGCCATTGATCGGATGGGTCGCGGCGACTGGGCATGTCGATAGCCTGCCGCTGCTGCTGTTCGCGCTCATCTTTTTCTGGACGCCGCCACATTTCTGGGCGCTCGCGCTCTATGTTGAGACTGACTATGCGGCAGCTGGCATTCCGATGCTCCCCGTGGTTGCCGGCGAGCGGGCCACGCGACGCCAGATCATGGGATATACCGTCCTGATGGGCACAATCGCGCTCTTGCCCTTTTTGCTGCACTATGTCGGTTGGATTTACGGCGCGACCGCTTTGGTGATGACTGCAATTTTCGCCGTTCTAGCCGGGCAGGTGGGCCAACGCGTTACGCGTCCAAATGACCGGATGCGGCCTGAGCGGCGGCTCTTCTTTTTCTCCATCCTCTATCTTTTTGTCCTGTTTGGGGCGCTCGCACTCGATCGGATATTGTTATGAAGCCCAGCGACGAATTTAACCGGCGTCGGCAATCGCGCGCCGTCTTCACCGCCATCGCGCTACTGGCAATGGTTGGGCTCATTTTTGCGATTACGCTGGTGCGGATGAAGCAGGGCGGATAGCGCATGAACCGCAACCTAAAGACGGCGCTGCTGCCGATTACGCTTGTTGCGCTTATGTCGGGCCTCGGCTTTGAGAGTTCAAAGCTGTATCGCGTGTTTTGTCAGGCCACCGGATATAACGGGACGACGCAGCGGTCAGCGGCGGGCGATGTTCCCGGTGCCGTTGCTGGTCAGACGATCTCCATCCGTTTCGATGCCAATCACGCGCCGACACTGCCGTGGACGTTTGCGCCCGAGGTGGCAACGCAACGCGTGACGATTGGTGCGCGGAACCTTGCCTTTTTCGATGCAGAAAATCTTTCCGATCAGCCGATCACGGGGCAAGCGACTTACAACGTGACGCCCGATACGACAGGTGCCTATTTTCACAAGATTCAGTGCTTCTGCTTCAATCAGCAAACGCTGCAACCGCACCAGAAGGTTCGCATGCCGGTGGTCTTTTTTGTAGATCCGAAGATTATGAGCGATGCATCTGATAAAGATGTTTCTGAAATTACACTCAGCTACACATTCTTCCCAGTAGACCCGCCGCACAAGGCTGGCTAAGGGAACAACAGAGCGACGACGAAGGGACGAGACGAACATGGCCGGAGCCAAAAATCACGATTACCACATTCTGCCCCCCAGCCCGTGGCCGATCATCGCGGCCTTCTCAGCGTTGGCGATGGCAGCTGGCGGCATCATGTGGCTGAACAAGGCTGCCTATGGCGGCGTGCTGTTTTATGTCGGGCTTGCCCTCGTGCTCTACTCCGCGTTCGGCTGGTGGTCGCAGGTCATTAAAGAAGCGCATGCGGGCGACCATACGCCAGTCGTGCAGCTACATCTGCGCTACGGTATGATCCTGTTCATCGCGTCAGAAGTCATGTTTTTCGTCGGCTGGTTCTGGGCATGGTTCAACTTCTCGCTTTTTCCCGTCGCGATGGAGCTGGTAAATGGCAAGGGTCATCGCATCGCCGATGCTGCGGGTGTTGTCGCGCAATGGCCGCCTAAAGGCCTTCAAGTCATTGATCCCTTTGCATTTCCACTGCTCAACACGCTCATCCTGCTCTGCTCGGGAACGACGGTGACATGGGCGCACCACGCGCTTATACATGGGGATCGTGACGGTCTGAAGCGCGGTTTGTGGTGCACAATCTTGTTGGGCCTGACGTTCAGCAGCATTCAGGCGTTTGAATATGCGCACGCGCCGTTCCCCTTCACCGGCCTGAACTACACATCGGCATTCTTCATGGCGACGGGCTTTCACGGCTTCCACGTCATGATCGGGACGATCTTCCTCGCCGTCTGTTTGCGTCGCGCTTACAAGGGTGACTTCACGCCACGCCAGCATTTTGGTTTCGAGGCGGCTGCTTGGTACTGGCATTTCGTTGACGTGGTTTGGCTGTTCTTGTTCGCTGTTATCTATGTTTGGGGTGGATGGGGCGCGCCAGTCCACGGGGGATAAAAATGTCCGGTGACTGGCTGCTGGCGCAGATCAATATCGGGCGATTAATCGCGCCACATGGTGATCCGCGACTTCAGCCATTTTTCGATGCCCTCGATAGGATCAATGCGCTGGCGGACCAAAGCCCCGGCTTCGTCTGGCGGCTGCAGGGTGATGACGGCAATGCCATGGGTATTTCCTATTCATCCGACCCGTTGCTCAATGTGAATATGTCGGTCTGGGAAAGCGCCGATGCGCTGTTCGACTTTGTCTATCGGAGCGCACACACGCCGGTGATGGCCAAGCGGCGCGACTATTTTCAAAGGTTTGAGGGGCATTATCAGGCGCTCTGGTGGATACCCGCCGGAACGCTGCCAAGCGTGAACGATGGCTTGTCGCGTCTCTGGTTGCTTGATCAAACGGGGCCCAGCCAACACGCCTTCACATTCAAGACCTGCTACCCGCAACCCGATCACCCTGCTGGTTCGGCAACCGATTTGCAGCCTGACCCATGGTGCGCAGGACATGCCTGAGCCAGTGACGGTGGCACCTAGCTTGTGGCGGGTTTCGCTCTTCGGCCTTTGCCCGAAATGTGGTGCGCCGACGTTGTTCCGAGGTTGGGTGAGCTTTGCGCCAAAGTGCAGCCGCTGCGGCCTCGACATTCAGGCGTTCAACGTCGGAGACGGCGCCGCCGCGTTTTTGATCTTCTTCATAGCGGCCATTGTATTTGCTGGGGTGATCATCGTCCAACTCAGCTATAATCCGCCATGGTGGGTGCATGTGTTGCTGTGGGTGCCGTTAACTTTTGTATTAACGCTTGGTTTGTTACGCATGTCGAAAGCCGCGCTCCTTGCTGCAGAATATCGGAATGCTGCCCGCGAAGGAAAGCGAATATCATGAAGAAGCTCCCTCTTGTCCCTACGCTGCTGGTCGGATTGGTTGTGATCACTTGCCTTGCGCTCGGGTTCTGGCAACTTCATCGCAAAGCGGAGAAAGATGCGCTGTTGGCGTCTTATGCTGAAGCACGGGCAAGACCGCCAATCGCGTTCCCCGCGCAGCCCAACGCTCAGGATAAGGCGACCTATTTGTTTCGCCATTCCACCGGCTATTGCGCGCTGGTAACGGGATGGTCCGCAGAAGCTGGTGGGTCCGCCGGGACATGGAAGCATGTCGCGAGTTGCTTTACCGGCGATGCTGCGGCCCAACCGATGCAGGTTGATGTGGGCGCATCAGACAGTAAGGATGATCCACAATGGGCGGGCGGACAGGTGGAAGGTGTTATCGCCTCTGACCGTGCGCATGTGTTCCGGCTTGTGGCATCGGTTCCGGCCCCTGGGTTAAAGGTTACCCCGCCACCAACGCTCGATGATCTGGATAACCCCTATGTCGGCGGTTACTGGCTTTTTTGGTTCAGCATGGCCCCGATTGCACTGCTGATCTATGGTCTGGCCTTGCGCCGCCGCAGCCGCTAAACCCGCGACATGAAATATATCAGTACGCGTGGGCGCGCCCCAGAACTTGATTTTGAAGCGGCGACGCTCACGGGCCTCGCCAGCGATGGTGGCCTGTATGTGCCGGATCATTGGCCGCGTCTCAGCCATGAGGATATTGTCGGTCTGCAGGGCCTGACGTACGTCGAGACCGCCGTGCGGGTGATGCTGCCTTTTGTGGGTGACAGCCTCACCGAAGACGCACTACGGGACTTGTGTGCCGCTTCATATGGCAGTTTCAGCCACGCGGCGATCACGCCGCTTGCACAGCTTGATCATCAGCACTGGCTGCTTGAGCTTTTCCATGGCCCGACTTTGGCATTCAAGGATGTTGCGCTGCAGTTGCTCGGTCGATTGTTCGCCACGTTTCTCGACAAGCGCGACACACACCTGACAATTGTGGGCGCCACGTCGGGTGACACGGGATCGGCAGCGATTGCGGCGGTTGCCAACAAAGCCAAGATCGATATTTTCATGCTACACCCCAAAGGTCGGGTGTCAGATGTCCAGCGCCGCCAAATGACGACGGTGCATGCGCCGAATGTGCATAATATCGCGATTGAGGGCAGCTTTGATGATGCGCAAGCGATCGTCAAAGCGATGTTCGCTGATACCGAAATGGCGCGTGATTATGCGCTGTCCGCGGTCAATTCGATCAACTGGGCGCGTTTGATGGCGCAGGTGGTTTATTATTTCTACAGCGCCGTGCGGCTGGGCGCGCCTGCTCGCGCTGTGGCTTTCTCGGTGCCGACGGGCAATTTTGGCGACGTGTTCGCGGGCTATGTGGCCGCACAAATGGGGTTGCCCGTCGCCAAGCTCATCGTGGCAACCAACGTCAATGACATTCTTGCGCGCGCGCTTAATAATGGCGACTATAGCCAAAGCATTGTCACACCAACGGCCACGCCCTCGATGGACATTCAAGTGAGCAGCAACTTTGAGCGGCTCCTGTTCGACCTTGCGGGGCGCGACGGCGCGGCGATGGCCGCACAAATGCAGGGGTTTGAAGCCACAAAAGCGCTTCAATTGACCAACAGCCAGCGCGAAGGTGCGGCGGCGTTATTCTCTGCTGTCCGGGTTGATGCCTCTGCGATGACGGATGCTATGCTCTGGGCGCGTGATTCGAGTGGGCAAGTGATTGATCCACACACCGCGATTGGCTTGGCCGCGGCGCGCTGCCTTGGACTGCCTGCGGCTGTGCCTGTTGTCACGCTCGCCACCGCGCATCCAGCCAAATTTCCCGATGCTGTCGAAACCGCAATTGGAACCCGTCCGGCGCTCCCGCCGCGCCTCGGCCCGCTGTTTGATATGGATGAGGCCTATGTCACGCGGCCTGCGATGCTGGCGGCGATCAAGGATTATGTGAAGGGCCATACGGCGTGTCGCGGATCAGCGGCATAGCCCGAATGGATTTGCAGCTCGGCACCCTGGTCGGCGAGCCTTGGCTCGATTATGGGCTGATCGACAGCGGGCACGGGCGCAAGCTTGAGCGCTATGGCACCTACACTTTCATCCGCCCTGAACCGCAAGCCATGTGGGCGCCTGCGCTCGAGGCGTGGGACGCCGATGGTGAGTTTGTTCCCGGAGCCGACGAAGATGGCGGCGGACGCTGGGTGTTTGCCCGCAATCCGCCAGCACAGGGCTGGCCGCTCGCTTGGGACGATGTCCGCTTTACCGCGCAAACAACGCCCTTCCGTCACCTCGGCTTTTTTCCTGACATGGCGCCTGTATGGGCGTGGATGCGTGGGCAGTTGGCCGGCCGATCCGAGCCGCTTTGTCTCAACCTCTTTGGCTATACCGGCGTGGGCAGCCTCGCGCTTGCAGCTAGCGGTGCGCATGTCACGCATGTTGATGCTTCCAAAAAATCGGTCGAGATGGCCAAAGAGAATGCCAAGCTCTCGGGGATGTCCGCCAACCCGATCCGATGGCTGGTGGACGATGCACTAAAATTCACCGCACGCGAAGTGCGGCGTGGGAAGCGCTATGACGGCATTTTGCTTGATCCGCCAAAATACGGGCGCGGCCCAGAGGGCGAAATCTGGCGGCTCGAAGAAGGGCTTCCGGCGCTGATCGCCGAAGCGCGCAAACTTTTGGATCGCGATTCAGCGTTGCTGTTTCTGACCGTCTATGCCGTCCGCATGTCCGCGCTCGCCATCGGCGAACTGCTGCGTGCGCACTTTGCCGATTTGGGTGGCACGATTGAGTGTGGTGAGATCGGCGTCCGCGAAGAAGCGCGCGGCATCATCTTGCCGACCGCCATCTATGCGCGCTGGACAGCCGCATAGCGTTTCGGTAGTTGTGCCGCGCATGCGGGTGTAGCTCAATGGTAGAGCAGCAGCTTCCCAAGCTGAATACGAGGGTTCGATTCCCTTCACCCGCTCCAGATGCCCCACATCTTTTTCACGTTCCGTGCGGAGTTCCATTTTGCTCGTGTGGTTTTTCCCGTTGTCGGCAAACGCGTCGGCATTTTAACGTCTATTTGCCTCTAAATTTTCTGCAAAAAGTTCGGCCGTCGCTTCCACGATGGCGTCGCTGTCCAATCGGTATGTCCGGTATAGATCAGGCAAATCACCGGTCTGGCCGAAGCGATCAACACCAAGCGGGCTCACGCGCATCCCTCTGACGCCACCCAGCCAAGACAAAGCGCCCGGTGACCCATCGATAACTGTTACCAAAGCGGCATGCGCCGGTAATTGTCTCAGCAGCTTTTCAACATGACCCGGCCCATCATTCTTTCCGTTCCAGCGACCTGCGCGCCGCGCCGACCAGCCGCGATGTAGCAAATCAGGTGACGTGACGTTCAACAGGCCGATGCCAGGGATATCTTCCGCAAGTGTTTCCCAAGCCGCGAGGGCCTCTGGCGCGATTGCGCCAGTAAAGGCGATCGCGATCTCCGCATTGTCGCCAGGAGCCTTTAGCCAGTATCCGCCCTTGATCGCATCGCTCTCCCAATCCCCGCTATCGCGCTTCACTTGTGGGATCGAACGCGTGCTCAGGCGCAAATACACCGAGCTGCCGTCGGGCTTTTGCATGTGTTCGAAGCTATGGCGCATCAGCAACGCCACTTCATCCGCATAGGCGGGCTCGTAATAATCCAGATTGGGTTGCCCCATACCGATCAGGGGCGTGTTGATCGACTGATGGGCCCCACCTTCGGCACCCAATGTCAGGCCGGACGGTGTCCCGACCAGCAGAAAGCGCGCATCCTGATAGCAAGCATAATTGAGCGCATCGAGGCCGCGCGCGACAAATGGGTCATACACGGTTCCGACTGGCAACAGGCGCGTGCCGAATTGTGATGCTGATAAGCCCAGCGCGGCGAGGAGCAGGAAGAAATTGTTCTCGGCGATACCGAGCTCGATGTGTTGTCCTGCGGCGTTACCCGCCCATTTTTGGGCGGACGGAATTTTTGCCGCCTGGAAGACATCGGCCAATTCGTTGCGACGGAACAGACCCCGCCGATTGACAAAGCCGCCCAGATTGGTTGTCTGTGTCACATCGGGTGCGGTGGTGACGATGCGGTTGCCGAGCGGATCCCCCGCCTTCGCCAAATCCATGAGAATGCGACCGAACGCCGACTGGGTCGATTGCTCATCGCCGTCGGGGGCAGGAAGGCGGGCCGGAACCGGCACGACCTCAGGCTGTGGTTCGGGCGGCGTCGCGGCAAAGGCGCTTTTTGCGACTAAGGCCTCCAGCACCGCCGCTGTATTATTGCCAAGGCCACCGAAGGGCAGCCATTCATCACCTTCGGCAATACCGAGACTGTCGCGCAGCTTGATGATTTGCGGCGTATTCATCATCCCCGAGTGATTGTCTTTGTGTCCCGCCAGCGGAAGGCCAAAGCCTTTGATCGTGTAGGCGATGAACATGGTGGGGACATCATCATTCGCGCTAGCAAAGGCATCGAGAAGGGTTGCCACACAATGACCGCCAAGGTTGGTCATGAGCGCTGCAAGCTCGTCGTCATTATAACCTTCGAGAAGCTTCGTGACATTCGGCTTGCTCCCGATGTCAGCGATCAGCCGTTCGCGCCAAGCCGCGCCGCCTTGATATGTTAAGACGGCAAAATCGGCGTTGGGGCAGCTATCGATCCATTCTTCCAGCGATTTGCCACCCGGCTTCTTGAACGCCGCCTTTTGCAATTTGCCATATTTGAGGGTGAGCACCCGCCAACCGCACGTTTCGAAGATGTCATCGAAACGGCGGAACATGCGGTCCGCAGTGGTGCTGTCGAGCGATTGACGATTATAGTCGACGATCCACCAGCAATTGCGGATATTGTGCTTGTAGCCCTCGATCAGGCATTCATAGATATTGCCTTCGTCGAGTTCCGCATCGCCGAGCAACGCTATCATGCGGCCGGCGTCCTTTTCAGCCAGCTTGCCATGGGCGATGACATAATCCTGCACCAGACTGGCAAAGGCGGTGATCGCCACGCCTAGGCCGACTGAGCCGGTCGAAAAATCTACCTGTATCTGGTCCTTGGTACGTGAGGGGTAGCTCTGCATTCCGCCGAGCCCGCGAAAGCGTTGTAACTGGTCCAGACTCTGCTTCCCGAGAAGGTAATGGATGGCGTGTAGCACAGGGCCCGCATGAGGCTTGACCGCCACTTTGTCTTGGGGGCGAAGGGCGCTGAAATAGAGCGCCGACATGATTGTCGTCATCGACGCACAGCTCGCCTGATGCCCGCCCACCTTCATGCCATCGCGCTTGGTTCGGATGTTGTTGGCGTTATGAATCGTCCACGCCGAAAGCCAGCGGAGACGCGTGTCCAACGCCTCCAAAGCGGCAACATCGGCTTCCCGCGACTCAATGATTGCTGTCGCCATGGTCATTCTCCTTTGACGTAAGCCACTAGCATTGTTTGGGAATTTAGTCCTTGCGTTATTCAGCTTAAAATGGAACTAAATTAGCATAATGTATATTATTTATAGAATAAAATGGTGACGTATGCCACAAATGTCGCTTGATGCGCTTGATATCAGGATCATAGACTGTTTGCAGCATGATGGTCGGATGAGCAACCAGCAGTTGTCAGAAGAGGTTGGGCTTTCGCCCAGCCCGTGTCTGCGGCGTGTGCGCAATCTTGAGCAATCCGGCCTGATTGAAGGCTATTTTGCGTTGGTCAATCCGAACGCTGTGGGATTGTCGGTGACAGCCTTTGTGCGGATACGCCTCAACGTCCAGGGCGACGCCGAGCTGTCGGCGTTCGAGGCAGAGATTTCCAGTTTCCCCGAAGTCATGGAGTGTTATTTGATGACGGGAGAGGCGGACTATCAGTTGCGCGTCTTGGTTGAATCCCTTGCAGATTTCGAGGATTTCTTGCGGCAAAAGCTGACGAAGATCGCGGCAGTATCGCAGGTGACGACGAGTTTTGCGTCGCATCGGAATCGAGTTGCGCATACCGCTCGAGCAGCTTTTGAAAGTCAGGATCGGACTTCAGCCGCAGGGTGGCGTTGCTGGGTGCGACGCCGGTGCCGAGGTCGCTCTGATAGGTGCGTGTTTCAGCGCTTTGCTCGCGCAGCGCCGTTCGGGCTTCGCGCTCTCGTTCGCGGAGCGCATCAAGGCTCGCGATCCGGCTGTTGAACTGCTCCAACGATACGAGGCCGTTCGCGGCCTGAAAATCGAGTAGCTTGTGCTCAGTGTCACGCGCTTTTGCTTCGAGTTCTTTAAGGTGGCGGAGATCAGATGCTTCACGCTTGACGGCTTCGTCCGCACGCAATTTGTCGAGTTGGGCCAAAAAGGCATCGCGCAGTGCGGTAGCGTTGACAACAGCTTGCTGCGCCGTTTTCCCTTCAATCGCGATCTGGATCAAATTGGTCTGGTCGATGGTCTTCACCGTCGGGTCCGGAAATTTGAGCGGGTCAACATGTGCGGCACTCGCAGCGCTGCGCAGCGTAACGTCCGACATCAGCAGCCGCTTATAATTCTCGGTCGGGCTGAGCGTCGTGCTCGAAAAGGCAGAGGCCGCAGACCCCTGCGCTTGTCCGATACTTTCAAGATTGAGGCTGCTGCCCATCCCCGAGCCTGGCAAGATCATCACGACGTTGCTGGTATAGCTTTTCGGCGCGAATTTGACGTAGCTGAAGGTCAAGATCCAGATTGCGGCGATCGGCGGCAGAACCGCAAAGGCATAGCGCCGATACCGGCCATCGCTCGGGAAACCATCGCGGATGACAGTCCAAAGCCGGACAAGCTTGCGCGGTCGCGGTTGCCCCGCATTATCGTCCACCGTCGCGCGCTTCCATACCCGGCGCAGCTCGCCACTGACACGCGTCAGTAGATGTGCAGTTGCGAAATTGAACTTCTCGGGCTTCACTTGGTTACACCGCGCAACAATACGTAAGGCGTCACGGCATTGCTGACCGTAGAAATCACGTCCTGCACGTTCATCGCCCCGCTGTCGTAGCATGCGATGGAGTCATTGGGCATCAGATAGGGGTCGTATTCGTCGCGGTCGGCATTCCGCACAAGCGCCTCAACCGAGCGCTGAATAACCAGCGACTGTCCCGTGAGCGGGTTGCGCGAAATAAGGACGGCGTGCCGCGCCGCATTCAGACCCGATCCGCCAACGCAGTTCGCCGGGATCAGACCCTGTAACAGGCGGGTGCCATAGGGCAGGCTCGTCGTGTCATGGCCAATTGCAGACGAAGCGTTGCTCGCGGCGGGGCGTGACAGGTTCGACATGAACACGCGAATGCCGGGGGAGGTGACAACCGATGGATGTATAAGGCTCACCTGAAGGCAAGTCAGTGATGGCACAATCACGCGGTCATTCGGGGTGACCGGCAAGTCGATGAATGGATGACCATCGAGCGCGCCGCTCACATCAACGCGCGTCCATTTGTCGCCCCGAATAAGGTAAATCGCTTTTGCATCCGCATCGGGACGGATACCGCCAGCGGCGCGCAATGCGGTCGCCATCGTTCGTCCGACGTTTAGATCGCCGGAGGCATTCTGGGCCGAAGCCGTTGCGCGGGCTTCGGGCGCACGCTCACCGACGCGAACGACGCCGGGCTCAAACACCGCGCCCGTCACCGCGACAGGAACGCCACTCTGCTCGGTAAGCTGGACGCGCACAGTGTTGGGCAACGCGCGAATCAATGCCTCGTTGAGCAAGAGCTGACGAACATCGGCTTCCAATTCACCAATCGTTTTTCTGGCTGCGGCGATCGGCATGCGTCCGAGCAATAAGATGCGTCCGTCAGCGGCAATAATATAGTTGCCGGAAAGCGTATCATGGTCTCCCGCAACAGTGAGGCGAACACGGTCACCCTGAGCAAGCACATCGGGCAGCCCCGAGAGCGTTTCCGACGCAACATAGTGCAGCGCTTCAACTTCGTGCGGTATGGCGGGAACGGTGCAGGGCACAGACGTATGATGATAATAATCGTTGATATAGTCGATCCGTGCCGGCGCAGCGGTCGTCGAGCTATAGTTCCGGGGCGTTTCCATCGTCGCGCAAGCCGACAGGCTTAGTCCGATCACCACCGATAAAATACTCAAGACCTTCATTCGGAAACCCAATTCTGCTTTGTCGCGCGGCAACCAATCGCGACGAGGCTGCACGCGACACCGATATATTGGTAAAGAATGAACAAAGGGTTTTGAAAATTTGCAATTTGCAAAGGATTTCGTCGCCATAAGGATCGTCGCGAGCAATCCGATTCGATTTGGCTGACGGATCGGCATTCGCGCGAAAGGAAATTGTGTGAAGGGTCTCATATTCGTCGAGTTGATTAGGTTTCTTGAAGAGACTCAGTCGCCCGCCTTTGCGGACGACGTGATTGCGAAGGCGGCATTGGCGAGCGATGGTGCCTACACGGCGCACGGCAATTATGATTCAACCGAAGCCGTAAAATTGCTTGTTCTTGCAGGTGAACTCCAAGGCATTGACGCAGTAGAGAGCTGCCGACGCTTTGGGCACTTCATTTTCCAACGGTTTTTGAAATTATACCCGAACATCATCCTTCCCTATCGCACCGCTGAAGACATGCTGCGGTTTGTTGGGACGCACATTCATGACGAAGTGCGGATTTTGTATCCGGATGCGCGCACGCCGCATATCGTTGCGTCGCCCGCTGACGGCAAATTAGTGCTCACCTATGCGTCGCATCGTCCGATGGCACCGTTGGCGTTGGGGCTCATTGAGGCGTGCATGAGCCACTTTGGTGACAAGCGTGCACTGACGTGGACCTTTTCCAACGGGAATCGCGCCGCCGAGTTTGTTTTGAATCGGGTGGCCAATGACTAGCGGTAAGATTCTTATTATCGAGGATATCGCCTCTGTCTCCAGCCTTTATGCGGCGCATTTGGAGCGCGCGGGCTTTGACTCGATCGTGGCAGAAACGATTGAGGCGGCGTTGGCGGAACTGGCGACCCATGAATTACTGATCGACGCGATCCTGCTCGATATCCAGTTGCCTGATATGAATGGCTTGGAGTTTTTGCGGAGCCAGCCTGATTTGGTGCAGCGCATACCGGTTATTGTTGCGACGGCAGACGCTTCCATCGCGCGCGCGATTGAAGCCATGCGACTGGGAGCCTTTGATTTTCTCGTCAAGCCTTTGTCCGCGCAGCGGCTGGTTAAAACGGTCATCAGCACGACCAAGGTGTCGACTGCGTTGCGTGAGCGTGTCCCCGTTGCGACCAAGCCTGCCAAAGCCAAAGGGTTTATGGGCTTTATCGGGATTTCGCCGCCAATGCAGGCCGTTTATCGCCAGATTGAGAGCGTGGCCCATTCGCGCGCCACGGTCTTCATCAATGGTGAAAGTGGCACGGGCAAAGAGGTTTGCGCCGAATCGATACACAAAGCTGGGCCTCGCGCACGGCACCCGTTCATTGCGATCAATTGTGGTGCGATACCGGAAAACCTGCTCGAGTCTGAACTGTTCGGGCATCTGAAAGGCGCATTCACTGGCGCAATATCGGATCGTGTTGGCGCGGCGCAGGCTGCCAATGGCGGGACGCTCTTTCTTGATGAAATATGTGAAATGCCGCTGCATCTGCAGGTAAAATTATTGCGGTTTCTGCAAACCAATACAATCCAGCGGGTGGGCGCAACGCGCGCCGAAGATGTTGACATCCGGATTATTTGCGCCACCAACAGATCGCCCGAGATCGAAGTGGCAGAGGGGCGTTTTCGCGAAGACCTCTTCTATCGTCTTTCCGTCATTCCAATCGAATTACCACCGTTGCGCGCGCGCGGCCATGATATCGTTCTCCTCGCCAATGCGTTCCTCCAGCGCTTTGGTGCCGAGGAGGGAAAAAAGTTCAACCCGATTTCAGCCGAGTTCGCACGTGCACTGGGGCAACATTCTTGGCCGGGCAATGTCCGCGAGCTGCAGAACTTAATCCGGCGCGCCGCCGTCATCTATGATGGCCCTGACTTGCTGGTGGAGGCCCTACCGCGGATTGCCGTGTCGGTTGCGCCGAGCGCGCCATTGGCTCAGGTTGAGCTTAACAATCCTCCACAGCCGAACACGCCCGACGCGACACAAGCACCGGCAACGTCGGCGATGATCCGCGGACTGACGCTGGAAGAGGTGGAGCGCATAGCGATTGAGACGGCGATTTCAGATTGCAATGGCAATCTGGTCGCGGCCGCAAAGCTGCTCGCGGTAAGTCCCTCCACAATTTATCGAAAGCGAGAGCGCTGGACATCGGGCGAAGGGACAGTAGCGCTTTCGTCTTAGCGATCCGCTCACCGCGCCTTTGCCAATGCGCGGAACTTATGGAGCAACGGCTCGGTATAGCCGCTTGGCTGCGACACACCCTCGAAGATGAGCGCGCGCGCCGCCTTGAAGGCGAGGCTATCCTGCTCGTGCCCCGCCATCGGTTGGTAAAGCGGATCATCGGCATTCTGAGCATCGACCTTTGCCGCCATCCGCGTGAGCGCGGCATCGACATCTTCGGTCGTGCACACGCCGTGCAACAGCCAATTGGCGATATGTTGCGACGAAATGCGGAGTGTCGCGCGATCTTCCATCAGGCCCACATCATGGATGTCTGGCACCTTCGAGCAACCAATCCCCTGATCAACCCAGCGGACGACATAGCCGAGGATACCTTGCGCGTTATTATCGAGTTCCTCGCGAATTTCGTCGGGCGACCAGTTATGGCCGTGCGCGATCGGGATCGTCAGTAGGGCATCAAGTGGAGGCACGGCCTCTGCTGCCAGCGTCTGCTGAACCTGAAACACGTCAACCTGATGATAGTGCGTCGCATGCAACGTCGCGGCGGTTGGCGACGGCACCCATGCGGTGTTCGCGCCAGACTTGGGATGGCCAATCTTCTGCACCAACATGTCTGCCATGCGGTCGGGCGCGGCCCACATACCCTTGCCGATTTGCGCCTTGCAGGAGAGGCCGCAGGCGAGGCCGATGCGGACGTTGCGATCCTCATAGGCCTTGATCCACGCGCTGTCCTTCATCGCAGCCTTGCGCACCATTGCGCCAGCCTGCATCGACGTGTGCATCTCGTCGCCCGTGCGATCGAGGAAGCCCGTATTGATAAACACGAGCCGACCCTTCACTGCAGCGATGCACGCCGCGAGATTGGCTGATGTCCGGCGTTCCTCATCCATCAGCCCGATTTTCATCGTGTGCCGTGGTGCGCCGAGCAAATCTTCGACGGCATCGAACAGGCGGTTGGCGAAGGCTGCTTCTTCAGGGCCATGCATCTTCGGTTTGACGATGTAGATGGAGCCCGTGCGGCTGTTGCGATACGCGCTTGGGCTTTTGAGATCATGCAGACCGATGAGCCCAGTCACGATGGCGTCGAGGATGCCCTCGGGTGCCTCGCTGCCGTCGGCGAGCAACACAGCAGGTGTGGTCATCAGATGACCGACATTGCGCGCGAACAGCAGGGCGCGCCCGTGCAGCGTCAGCGTTTGGCCATCGGGCGCAGTGTAGTGGCGGTCTGCGTTGAGCGTGCGCGTCATCGTGCGGCCCCCCTTTTCGAACGTCTCGGCCAGATTGCCCTGCATAAGCCCGAGCCAATTGGTGTAAGCGGCAACCTTGTCCTCGGCATCGACGGCGGCGACCGAGTCTTCAAAGTCGACGATTGTCGACAGCGCAGACTCGAGGATGATATCGGCGACGCCTGCCTTGTCCGTCGCACCAATGGGCGAGTTACGGTCGAAGACGACCTCGATATGCAGACCGTTATGCTTGAATAACAAGGAATGCTGCGTTGCGCCCACGGGCTGGCCATCCTCACACACGTATAGTTCGACCTCGGCGCGATCAACTACGTCAGACCAGCTAATCGCCAGCGGCACGGCCTCGTCAAGGAACTTGCGCCCATATGCGATCACTGCCGCGCCACGTGCCGCGTCATAGCCGCCGGGCTTTGCAGGCGCGACACCGACCAACGCATCGGTGCCATACAGCGCATCATAGAGGCTCCCCCAGCGCGCATTCGCCGCGTTCAGCACAAAGCGCGCATTGAGCACGGGCACCACAAGCTGCGGCCCAGCCAGCCGCGCAACCTCATCGTCCACATTCTCTGATGTGATGGCAAACGGCGCTGGTTCAGGCGCCAAATAGCCGATTTCGCGCAGAAACGCCTGATAAGCGACCGGATCAATGGGCTGGCCTTTGCGCGCGATGTGCCACGCATCAATCTCGGCTTGCAGTTCGTCGCGCTTTGCGAGCAGCACGCGGTTTTCCGGTGCGAAAGTGTCGAAGATTGCGGCGGCCCCGGCCCAGAATGCATCGGGTGCAATGCCCGTTCCCGGCAATGCCTGCGTTTCAATAAATGTTACAAGGATATCCGCGACCTTCAGGCCAGCTTTATCGATATAGTTCGTCATTTATTTGCCTTCCGTCATGAGGCCAACGGCATAATGAGCATTGGTTTCTCCTCCAATATTCATAGACACGACAGCGAATGGTGAATAGATGGAAATTATTAAACAGACTATTTCATATTGAGAACGAATGAGCATAAACCCTGATTACGCGCTCTTCGCGCTGATAGCCCAATCCGGCAGTGTGTCGGCGGCGGCGCGTGCGCTCGGCATCTCGGCGCCAATGGCCTCGAAGCGGCTGATGCGGCTGGAGGAGCGACTCGGCACGCGGCTTTTGTATCGCACCACACGGCGCGTTGTGCTCACCACTGCTGGCGCACGGTTTTGTGAGGACGTCACCGCAATCCTAAACGCTGTTCGGGAGGCCGAGGCGCGCCTGACGGGGGAAGCGCAGGCGCTTTCCGGGCGGTTGCGCATCACCGCGCCTACGTCTTTCGGTCGCCTGCACATTGCGCCGCACCTCGACACGTTTTTGCGGCATTTTCCGTCAATTCACCTTGAGCTGAACCTGTCGGATTCTTTTTCTGACCTCATGACCGATGAATTCGATTTGGCGGTGCGCATCGCGGGCGCGCCGCCGCGCTCGCTGACATCTTATGTATTGGCGCCCAACCGTCGAATCTTGTGCGCGGCCCCCAGCTATTTGGCTGAGTATGGCACACCCAATAAGCTGCGCGATCTGGGTCAGCACCGCCTGCTAGCGGCGCAGGGGCAAACGCCGTGGCGGATGTCCGGTCCGGAGGGCTATACCAATGTCGAGGTCAAAAGCTGGGTAGCCACCAATTCGAGCGAGGTGATCCGCGAATTGGCCATTGCCGGTGTCGGCATCGCGTTGCGCTCGCTTTGGGATGTGAGTGACGCGCTCGCAAGTGGCGCATTGGTGCGCGTTCTGGAGCGCTATGAGGGCACGAAAAACGTCAACATCCTTGCGGTGCATCCGGCGACCCCCTTTGTCCCGCAGCGCATTTTGGCATTCGTCGACTTTTTGCGTGATCTTTATCAGCCCACGCCGCCTTGGGTTGATGTGTGAGCGGCCCGCGTACCGTGACCTGATGCCAAACCTCCCTCGCCGATTTGCCAGTCACGAATAAATGGCTAATGAACGGGCAGGGAGAGATAAATGATATTGGCACAAGCATCGTCATGGCAAACCATCATCTTTGTGGGGCTGATGGCGTTGATCGCCGGGCTCACTTATTGGAAGGTGCATGGTACCGCTGCGGGGCCAGCCAGTGAGCATGGCTCCACCCGCGAGGTGTTTCTCGCCGGCGGCGGCCTGACTTGGCTGTTCGTGGCGGGCTCTATCACGCTCACCAACCTCTCAACCGAGCAATTGGTGGGTAACAATGGTGACCAGATGCTCTTGCTCGCATGGTGGGAGCTTAGTGGCTTTGTTGGTCTGCTGATTCTCGCTTTCGTGTTCGTGCCGATCTATTATCGCAACCAATGCACCACAGTGACCGAATTGCTCGAACAGCGCTATGAAGGTGGCAGCGTCCGTACGGTGATTTCGGCGCTGTTTCTACTTGGCAACATCTTCATCTATTTGCCCGCTGCACTGTATAGCGGCAGCCTGTTCCTCAAATCGATGTTTGGCGTGAATTGGGATTTGCTCTGGTTCGCCGTACCGATGGCCGTCGTAGCGGCGACCTATACGATAACGGGCGGATTGCGTGCGGTTGCGGTCATGGACACGTATTCAGGGATTGGCGTGCTCGGAATTGCGCTGCTGGTGGTAATCCTTGCGCTCAATGCTGTTCATTTCGACCTGTCGGGCGTGCCAAGCAAGCGCGTCTCGATGATCGGGAATAACGCGTCGCCGATCCCGTTCCACACGCTGTTCACCGGCATGCTGTTCATCCAGATTTTCTACTGGTCGACCAACCAGAATATTACGCAAAAGGCGATGACCGCGCCGACGGTGCGCGAGGCGCAAAAGGGCGTGGTCGCTGCGGCAATCGTGCGCATCCTGATCATTCCGGCCATTGTCGTTGTCCCTGGTGTGTGCGCATACAAGCTGTTCGGTAATCTCGGTGATCAGAGTTATGGGCGGATGGTGGCTTATGTGCTGCCGCAGTGGATGTCGGGTGCGTTCGCGGCGACGATGGCGGCGGCGGTGATCGCGCACACCAGCGCGATTCTCAATTCCTCGGTCGCGCTCTATGCGGTCGATTTTCATGACAAATTTATTCGCAAAGTGGCTGACCATTGGTGCTTGGCGGCCTATGCGTCGGGTGTGCTCACGGTGACCTCGATTGCGATGGTGCCTGCGTTCGAGAATGCCAAGAGCATCATCAATTTGTTGCAGGAGTTGAACGGGTTATTCTCGATGCCCATCCTCTCGGCGTTCATCGTCGGGCTGCTTTTTCGGCATGTCGATGCGCGCGCGGCGGTCGTGGGGCTGCTTTATGGCTTTGCCGTATATGCCTTCCATAATTTTGTGCTGTACAAGCCCGATATGATCTACGCTGGCGAGACCGTGTACCAACATTTTGGGCTGAGTTGGCTGCACTATATCGATGTGATGCTGCTTGTGTTGGTCACGTCGGTTGGTGTCGCGCTCGGCGTCAATCGCTTTGTTTTCGGTCATCGTGCCGTCTTCATTTACAGCACTGCTGGGCGCGCGGCGGTGGCATGAGGCTCGGTTGCTGCTATTATCCTGAACACTGGCCCCAGCAAATCTGGGCAGAAGATGCGCGGCGGATGGCCGAGATGGGCCTCACGCGGGTGCGGATCGGCGAGTTCGCATGGAGCCGTATCGAGCCCGAGGCCGGACGTTTCGACTGGGGCTGGCTCGACCGCGCCATTGAGACTTTGGCCAGCGTCGGTCTCGGCATCATTCTTGGTACCCCGACCGCCACGCCGCCGAAGTGGCTGGTCGATACCATGCCCGACATGCTCGCGATTGATGCCGACGGACGTCCGCGCAAGTTTGGTTCGCGGCGGCATTATTGCTTCTCACATCGCGGTTATCGGGAACAGGCTGCGCGCATCACACGCGCGCTGGTGGCGCGATATGGCGCACATCCTGCCATCGTCGCGTGGCAGACGGACAATGAATATGGCTGCCATGACACGGCAATCAGTTATTCGGACGCTGCCGCCGCCGCGTTCCGGCTCTGGCTGCGCGACAAATATGGCGATGTTGCGGCGCTCAACGCGGCCTGGGGCAACGTGTTCTGGAGTATGGACTACCCCTCATTTGCCGCGATTGACCCGCCGAACCTCACTGTCACCGAAGCGAACCCGGCGCACATCCTCGATTGGCGGCGCTTCTCGTCGGATGCGGTGGTGCAGTTCAACCGCGCGCAGGTGGACATTATTCGTGCGCATTCGCCCGGTCGCGACATTACGCACAATTTCATGGGTTTCTTCACGCAGTTTGATCATCATGCGGTGGCGCGCGATTTAGATGTGGTGAGCTGGGACAGTTATCCGCTCGGATTTCTTGAGCAATTCTGGTTCCCCGAGGAGGATAAAGTCCGTTACGCGCGGCAAGGGCATCCAGATATCGCGGCATTCCATCATGACCTGTATCGCGGCACGGCGCGCGAGGGCCGCTGGTGGGTGATGGAGCAGCAACCCGGCCCGGTGAACTGGGCGCAGCATAATCCTGCTCCGTTACCGGGCATGGTGTGGCTCTGGACGCTGGAAGCGATGGCGCATGGCGCAGAGCTTGTCAGCTATTTCCGCTGGCGGCAGGCACCGTTCGGGCAAGAGCAGATGCACAGCGGGTTGCTGCGGCCGGACAGCAAAGACGACGTCGCGGTGGCCGAGCTTCGGGCTGCAGCTGCGGATATCTCGAATTTGGGCGACATCGGTGCGCCACTCAAGCAGGTTGCGCTGATCTTTTCGTACGAAGCCGATTGGGTGATCGATACGCAGCCGCAGGGGAAGTCGTTCCGCTATCTCGAGCTCGCTTTCGAGATGTATACCGGATTGCGGCGGCTCGGCCTGAATGTCGATATCGTCGCGCCGGACGCCGCGCTCGATGGTTACGCGATGGTGGTCATCCCGTGCCTCCCGATCGTTGCGGCCGCGCTCGTTGAGCGGCTCGCGGCGCTGACCTGCCCAGTATTGATTGGCCCGCGTTCGGGTAGCAAGACGCATGATTTTGCTATTCCGCCCAATCTCGCGCCGGGGCCGTTCCAAGCGTTGATCCCGATTACGGTCAATCGTGTCGAGAGTTTGCGGGAGGGTGTGGCGCATCGCGGGGATGGCTATACAGTGACTCGCTGGCTTGAGCATGTAACGACTGACCTCACGCCTGAACTGTCCACCGTGGATGGCCATGGCATCGTCTATCAGAGCGCGAATATGCGATATTTGGCGGCCTGGCCCGACGCTGCGCTGCTCGCGCAGATCTATGCAAATATGGCTGTGGAGGCTGAGTTAACCGCGTATCGACTGCCGCCGGATATTCGGATACGCCGTTTTGCGCGCCATAATGTCGTGTTCAATTATGGCCCCGACATGATCGATTTGGCCGAAATCATCTCGATCAGCGGACAGCATCAGTATATCATCGGCGGGTCAGAATTGGCACCTGCTGCGGTCGCCGCTTATGTCGTCGACGCAGAGACCTGAAGCGCGCGCAATCCGAGCACGATGGCACCCAATGGCCCGGCACGGTCTCCAAAGCCCGGGGGGACGATGACCGCATCGAGCGCAGCGCGGTCAAGTCCTGCGACATAACCATTCAGCCGCGCCGCGACGGCATCGCGGATCAGCGCGAAGAGAAACGGCTGCCCCATCCCGACCCCACCACCGATGACGATGCGTTCCGGCGACGCAATCAGGATGAGTGACACCAGCAACTCGGCAATCTCCTGCGCCACACTTGACCAGACCGGATGATCCGGCGTCAGCGCCTCGCCTTTAATTCCCGTTCGGGCGGCGAGCGCTGGTCCAGAGACCAGCCCTTCAAGACAATCGCCATGAAAAGGGCAAATACCGGCGAAGCGATCGCCAGCAACACGGCGTACGCGCACATGGCCCATCTCGGGGTGGACCATGCCGTGCACAGGCTGACCATTGACGACCAGCCCGCCACCAACGCCGGTGCCTATGGTGAGATAGACATGCGCTGTGCAGCCCTGTGAGGCACCCCAGAGCGCCTCTGCGAGCGCTGGGCCGTTCACATCGGTATCAAAGCCAATCGGGCCTGAGAACCAGCGCTGGAAGGCACCGAGGACATCAGCGTCACTCCAGTGTGGCTTGGTTGTTTGCGTAATGTGGCCATAGTCGGCGCGCCCTGGGCGCAACCCCAAAGGGCCAAAACTGGCGATGCCCAGCGCTTTGAACGGCATCTCAGTATAACGCGCCTCAAGCCAAGCCGAGAGCGCGCCGAGTGTCTCCTCCGGCGTGGTGGTGGGCACCCGATCCTGTGCAACAATCTCTTGGCCGCGTGCGATCAGCGCGACGCCCTTGGTACCCCCAAGTTCGACGCCCGCTATCAAAGGTTCGTTCATACAGTCGCCTTGCAAACTCGATCAATATATTGTTGATGCGTTGGCATGCGCCCCGCTTCTGCCGCAAGTGCCATTTTCAACTTGGCGAGCCACGCATCGCCATCAACATCGCGATAGCTCAATATCGGGTCAACGCGCTCGGGGATATTTAATTGCCCAATATGCACCGCGAGCCATGAGGGCGGGCCGAACAAATCCATATCTGCCGCGATCAAACGGCCATAGCGCCGGAAATGGTCAATCTTGGACTGCAGCGAATCTGGGATACGCATCTGGGCGCAATAGCGCCATAGTTCGGCGTCGTCGCGTTGCGTAAGGTGATAGTGCAGAATCAGGAAATCACGAATTCGCTCGGTTTCCAGCGCACTGATCCGGTTGAATTCGTCCGTGATCATCGGGTCAAAATCGCGGTCAGGGAAGAGCGCAATCAGCTTGGTGATGTTCGCCATGATGAGATGGAGACTCGTCGACTCCAGCGGCTCCATAAACCCGGACGAGAGCCCTATGGCCACGACATTCTTGTTCCACGACTTTTTCCGTCGCCCGGTTACAAAGCGCAGCGACCGCGGGTCGCCAAGCGCCTTGCTGTCGAGCCCGGCGAGCAGCGTCTCGGCTGCTGCATCATCGCTGATATGCGCACTCGAATAGACATAGCCATTTCCGGTGCGGTGCTGCAGTGGAATGCGCCATTGCCAGCCCGCGGATTTTGCGGTCGAGCGGGTATAGGGTGTGAAATCCGGCGTCGAAGCCGAGGGCACGGCGAGCGCTCGGTCACACGGCAACCAGTGCGTCCATTCCTCGTAGCCGGTGTTGAGTTCACCCTCGATCAGCAAGCCACGAAAGCCCGAGCAATCGATAAACAACTCACCCGCGATGACCCGGCCATCATCCATCACCACATTGCTGATAAAGCCGTTCTCGGCTCTCTTTTCGACCGATACGATTTTGCCCTCAAGCCGCACAACACCGCGCTGCTCCGCATAGGCGCGCAGAAAACGGGCATAAAGCCCGGCGTCAAAATGATAGGCATAGTTGAAGGTCGATAGCACCGAGCGCGTATCTGGCGAAGGCTGCGCGAATTTGCCCGCCTTGGCCGCTGCCCAGGCCATGCAATAGTCATCAAGCGAACTTACTTGGCCGCGTTGATGGGCGGCAAGCCAGTGCTGATGCACCGAAACGAGATCAAAGGGCCGCCCATAATCACCGAATGGGTGGAAGTAGCTGTGACCGAGTTTCGCCCAATCGATAAACTGGATGCCGAGCTTGAACGAGCCGTGGGTCGTGCGGATGAATTCATTCTCGTCGATGCCGAGCGATTGGTTAAACGCGCGAATGGGTGGGATCGTCGCCTCGCCGACACCTACGGTCCCGATGTCCTCGGACTCGATCAGGGTGATCGCGCACCTTTTGCCCAAGGCGTTCGCGAGCGCCGCAGCGGTCATCCAACCCGCAGAACCACCGCCAACGATAACGATGGAGCGGATGCTGCGGTCGGCGTCGGAAGTTTCACCTTTTATCAAACGCGTTCTCCATGAGCGCCATAGAGACAAAGGCGGCGGATGCAGGCTTTCGCCGCATCCGCCCCATAGTTTTGTTCCGGTTGCGGGGAAGACGCTACCGGAACGGCCGAAAGATTAGAACTTATATCTGATCGAAGCCGTGATCGTGCGGCCCGTCAGCGCCGAGTTGTCGAACAATTGCCCGTTGGCCGCGAGACCACCGCTGCCGGCATAGCCCAGCTTGTTCAACAGGTTGTTTGCATTCAGGCCAAGTTGCAGCCCCTTGTATGGCCGCACCTTCACAAACGCGTTGACCAAGGTGTAGCCGGGAATCTTGAGCGTGTCGCCGTCATCCGCATAGGAAGACGTCTGACCGGTCAGGCTGAGTCCTGCTGCCGCGATGCCGGCATCATAGCTTGGCGATAAGCGGTAGGTGAACGCTGGCATCGTGTGCGGAACGAGGTTGTTCTGCTCGTTGAGCGCATGCGTGTACACAACCGATCCGTCAAAGCCGAAATGGCCCCAGCGTACTGTACCATATGTCTCGACGCCCCAGCTGCGGTAGCGCGTGTTGTACGAGATGCCGCGTGTAAAGTCGTAATTGCTCTCGCCCGTTTGCGCACGATACAGCGTGGCTTCCGCCGTGAACGCGCCACCCATGATGTGGCCACGTCCCTTGATACCGAGTTCCTGCTGCGTGACATAGTTCACCGAGACGGCCGATCCAGCCTGTGTCAGACTGCCGTCGGCATTGAACAGTGCGGTTGTTCCGCCGCCGCTGTAGAGTTTGCGGTCGGCGTTGAACCGGCCACCACGGCTAATACGGACAAAGGCACTTGCTGATTTGCTGAGCTCATAAAGCCCACCGATTGACCATGACGTGTAATTTACAGTGTAGTTCAGGACATCGGTCTTCTTGGAGAAATCGGTAACCTGTGTTGGCAGGCTCGCCGAACCGACCGCGTCCTTCACGGTAATATTCGGGCCAGCAACACCGCTGTAGCTGTACCCCGAGGCGCTCACCGAGTCGAAGCGGATCGAGCCGTCGAGATCAAGATGGCTAAACTTGCCATCAAGGTTCACATAAGGCGCGTCGTCGGTGTACTCGACATTATAGACGCGGGCGCCGCAGCAACCGCCCCACTGATTGTTATAGCCGGTCAAGCCATTCGCCGATAATTGCGTGCCGGTGCCATTTGCACCGCTGAACACGTCGAGCGGGACGTTGTTGCCGCTTTGATCAAGTGTTGCGGTGTAATTGCTGATCCGCCAGTCCATCGCAATCGTCTGGCGCATGTGGAACCAACCCGCCTTTGCCGAGATTTTCGCATTGTCACCAGCGTCAAATTTGCCACTCACGGTCAAATCGTTGGCGAGGCTGCCGACATCATTCATGTTCACATAGGCCAGCGCGCTGTTGCTGAAATAGGTGCCGGTATAGACTTTGCCAGCATTGGGACCCGCAGCATAAACCAGCGATCCGATGGTGTCGGTGTTTGCCGTTGTGCCGAATGCGCCGCCAATGGTCTGCAATGGGGTCGTGCCAACCACAGCCGACGTGAGTGTTTCGCCGGTCCAAGCATTGGCGAATACGCCGCTCATATCGGTCCAGCGGAAATTATCGTTCACGCTGATGTTCTTGCTGAACTCGTAATGGAACTCGCCACCGAACGAGGTCGCTTTCGGATGAATGCCCTCATTGTCGACATTCAGGATATTGCCCTGCGCATTCAAAATTGTGAAATTCTGGTTATAGATGCCGGCACTTGAGTATTTGCGCGCATCAACATTGGCAAACGTGTTGAAGCCGGTGATGACGCCGTTGCTGACGGTCACTGCCGATGGCTGCGACGTATTCGTTGGCTCCTGATCATCGAGCCGCTTGAAGTTCAGCCGGATGAAGCCATTGCCATCAGCAAAGTCCTTCGTGATGTTGGCTTTGATCTGATAGCCTTTTTCGGCGGTGTAGGCGATGTGGTTGACGCCGTTGCCATCCTTCAGGAAGCCACCGATGTGGAAGCGCAACGTGTCATTGAGATGACCGCCATAATCGAAATCGAGACGGGTTTCCTTGAAGTTGACACCAGTCGTTACGCCGACGGAACCACCTTCTTTGTCGCCGGTCTTCGAAATATAGTTGATGACCGCGCCAGGTGCTTGACTGGTGAAGGTTGATGCCGAGCCACCGCGAACAGCTTCAACGCGATCAACATTATTATCAAAGCGGAGCCAGTAATCGTTATTGCCGAACTGAATGTCGCCGAACAGCACAACGGGGAGGCCATCCTCTTGCAGGCCGACATATTCCGAACCACCGGTTGAAACGGGAAGGCCGCGTACGCCGATGTTCGCGTTGCCGCCTGGGCCCGCCGTATCCTGAAGGTTAAGACCCGGGATCGTGCGGAGCACTTCAGCCTCTGAGCGCGGTGTGAAATCTTGAATCTGTTGATTTGAGACGCTGCTCACCGAGATCGAGCTCTTGAGCTTCGTTTTGTCGCGCCCCGATGCCGTGACGACGACGGTGTCCAAGCCAGTTGTGTCAGCAGGCGTTGCGGCAGCTGGGGCTGCAGTTTGCGCCCATGCGGGCATGGCGAGCGTTGCAATTCCGATCGCTACAATCGAGACGCACGATGTTAAGGGTGACTTGTTCATAAACTTCCTCTCCAGTTAAACCTCTGGCCGAGCGTTGACGCGCCCGTTGCCGTATTTGATTGCATATTTCACAAATTACAAACCTTTGCAATCATAATTGCAATCAATTGTGGATAATTTTTGCACAGCGTTAAACTGTGGTAATTATGGCACAGTCGCCCTGCAGGCTGAGCCGGAATCTGGGGGCCATTGTCCCGCCAAACTGCTTGCGGATCGTATCTGGGGCATCGTGCGGTCGCCCTTTGAGACCCCAATGGTCGATAAAGCTCACCACCTCAAGATCATCGCACACCCACCAGCTATAAGTTTGGCGCGGTTCATCGCTCGGGGTCGCCGCGACGAGACCAGAGCCATTCAGCATCCGGTAGGGTCCGAATAACGATTCGGCCACCGCGCCATAAAGTCCTGTTGGCCCAGCATGCCCGTCAGGCGCGAACATATGCTGCTGGGTCGACCAGAATAGATAATACAGTCCGTCGTGCCGAATAAGATGGGGCCGCTCAAGCTCATTATTCAGTCCCGACGCATCGACGAGCGGGGGAAGCGTGTGCCAAGTGCGGGCATCATCGACTCCATTTGCCGCGGCGATGCCGATAACGCCGTTGAATCGATGCCCCGAACGGGCGCTTGATCCGGTGAAGACGATATAATCCGCGCCATCGACCGGATCGCGAAAAAAGGCGGGGTCGCGAAAGCCCTTGATGAACCCGGGTTCGCTCTCGCTGCCGTCAACGCGGAGATAATCCCGCCCGTCGGCCATAATAATTTCGCGTGGTGCCGCCCAGTCACTGGTCGTGATGTGTTCGCCATCGACGCTGAGCCGCGCACTTACCTCGAACAAGCGCTGTTCGAAACGGACCTCCAAATCGCCGCGTCGGCCAGCGACGGTATAATAGAGTGTAATACGCTGTGATGCTGGGTCGTAAACAGCACTGCCAGCCCATTCGCGCTGGCCGGGACACAGGCCGTCAGGCATGAATGGGCCCAAGTCGCGCCAAATTCCGCCGATTTCGTGCATCAGGCGGATACGCGCGACGCCGTGGCGCGCGTTAGGATCATGCGCGACGGGAGCCGACAATATCATCCATAAGACACCGCTCGCAAAGAGGGCGGTTCTGCCATCGAGATGCTGCACCGGCCATACGTCCCAAAGATCGTAACCCGGCAGTATTGGCTGCACATCGTCAGCAGTAATGAGCGCGATTGTGTTCGTAGGCGACTTCGTAAGGTACGCTAAATGTTCGCGATGCCATAGCGTGGGCGTTGCGCCCGTGTCATCGTCCGGGGTCGATTGTTTGGTCAGCGACATAGCTTATCAAGCTCCTCTGTCGCAGGCGCTAGCAAGCGATCATCAAAAGATCAACAAACCTTTGCATTAACGTAATTACGACTCAAAAAACGGATACACCCTGTGATGCCGTGATTCGCATTGGTGTTGTTGGCATGCCCGAAGGCGTGGTGTAGCGGTCTGCAATGATCTTTTCGATTTCTGACGCAATCGATTGCTGCATGATTGCGACCACAGCCCCGCCAAAGCCGCCACCGGTCATCCGCGCCCCCCCTTTCGTTCCGATCGCTGATTGCAGCAGATGCACGAGCTGATCGATGACCGGGGTCGTAATTTCAAAATCGTCGCGCATCGAGTTATGCGATTCCGCCATCAACAGTCCGAGTTGCACCAAATTGCCGTCTGCCAAGCAATTGGCTGCCGCCAGAGTGCGCTGGTTTTCGGATACGACGTGCCGAGCGCGCCGGAACGCGATCGCGTCCAACCCCGATTTACCATCATCAAGCTGCTTCGGTTCGAGATCTCGTAACGCAGCAACGCCATGATGCGCCGCAGCTGCTGCGCATTGTGCTCGCCGCATATTATACGCGCCATCGACTAAGCCGCGCGTTTGACCCGAGGGGATGATCATAATTGTTATGTCGTCCGGAATCGCGATACGGCGGATGGCAAGATCACGGCAATCAATCAGCAACGCATGCCCCGCAGCGCCATGCGCCGAGACCAGTTGATCCATCACCCCACATTGGCAACCGGCATATTCATGCTCGGCAGTTTGGCCGATAAGTGCGAGGTCAGTGGGGGCGATCTCGCACCCCTGTAATTGTGTCAGCGCAAACCCGACGGCCATCTCGAGCGAGGCCGAGGAGGACAGCCCGGCACCTTGCGGTACGTCACCAACGATGGCGAGATCAGCACCGGCGAGCGGTATACCGTGTGCCAATAGTCCTGCGGCCACGCCACGAACATAGTTCGACCATGGCGCGGTGGGGTCAGCTGAAATCGGCCGATCGGCCCGAAAGCTGTTGTGTGCGCCGCCGAGGTCACCCGCAACCACATTGATTACACCATCCACACGACCACGCGCTGCAACATATGTCGCGCGATTAATCGCCACAGGCAGAACGAAGCCGTCATTATAATCGGTATGCTCACCAATGAGGTTGACACGCCCAGGTGCCCGCGCAACCAATGTGGGTGCGCCACCATAGGTTTTGGTGAACAGTGCATGTGCGCGCTCGAGCATGGTGCTCATTTGGGCACGGTCAAATAATGCGGGCCGCGCGCGGCGCGAAGGCGCTCGGCTGCCTGTTCGGGTGTGAGATCGCGCGGAACTTCTGCGAGCATTTCATAACCGACCATAAACTTCCGCACTGTCGCCGAACGCAGCAGGGGCGGATAAAAATGCGCATGCAGCTGGAAGCCGCGTACGTCACCGTCCGTTGGCGCACCATGCCAACCCATCGAATAGGGAAAGCTGCAATTGAAAAGGTTATCGTAGGCACAGGTCAGTTGGAGGAGCGCCTCGGCCAGATCGTCGCGCTGCTCGGGCGTAAGGTCAGGGAGTCGGGAGACCAAAAAGCGTGGCAACAACATTACTTCGAATGGCCAACGCGCCCAATAGGGGACGATCGCAATCCAGTGCGCGGTGGCGACGACCTCGCGCGGGCCACCGAACTCGCGCTCAGCCAATTGGGATAGCATCGGCACATGATGATCGTCGAACCATGCTGCCTGCGAACGCACTTCCCTCAATACCTCGAACGGGACAAAGTCAGTTGCCCAAATCTGGCCATGAGGATGCGGATTAGAGCAGCCCATCATGGCACCTTTGTTCTCAAAAACCTGCGCATAGCTATATTGTGCGTTCAGTTCGACAGTTTGGGCCGCCCAGCAATCCACGATCGCACGCACATCGGGCAAACCCAGCTGGGGCAAAGTTCGGCTATGATCCGGCGAAAAACATATGACACGGCTTTCTCCGCGCGCCGATGCGCTGATGAAAAGTGGATCGGTTGCGACTTCGGGCGCCGGCGTTTCGGGCAGTACTGTCGGAAAATCATTGGCAAAGACATAGGGCCCCGCATAATCAGGGTTGTGCGCACCCGTCACCCGCACATTGCCTGGGCACAGATAGCAATCAGCATCATATTGCGGACGTTGTTCCGCTTCGATAGGCTCGGTTTGCCCTTGCCACGGGCGTTTGGCGCGGTGCGGCGACACCAGCACCCAGTCGTTGCTGAGCGGGTTATACCTCCGATGCGGATGTTCGCTGGGTTCAAAATTCATGGCGCACCAGCTGATAGATGATCGCCGTCTCTGCCGCCATTGCGGCGAGGGGAAGACCCGCCTGTTGCAGCCACGCACCGTCAAATTGCTGTGCATCAGCATATGATGGCTCAATCTGGGTCAGGCGATAACGCAGGCCCGCATCCACAAACGGCAGTCGCGCCGATGGCGGATAGCGCAATGCCGTCGGTTGAGTCCGGTAGACGAACAACAGCCACTCCTCGGCATTGCCATGCGCTTGCCAAGTAATCCCGTCACCGGCTTCACCGCGAAAAACCTTGCCGGTATGCAGTGTGTTCCGGAGTTGCTTATACAACGCGATCCAATGCTGGAGCCGCGCGCGCTCCTTCGTGTCGAGCTTACGCAGATCAAGCTCGACGCCAAAATGTCCTGTGAGCGCGACGGCGGCACGAAAATCGAGCGACTGGCTACGACCAGTGGCGTGCGCAGGTGCCGCACCAACATGCGCGCCCATAAGCTCGGGGGGCATAAATTGAAGATAGCCGTGCTGAATGGGTAAGCGTGATACCGCATCGATGCAATCACTGGTCCAAAAGCGATGTGTGCGCTGAATAACGCCAGCATCAATCCGCCCGCCACCGCCCGCGCACGCCTCAATCTCGACGCGGGGATGCGCAGCGCGAATGCGATCAATCAGGCGGTAAATGGCAAGAACTTGGCTATGATATGCAGCGCGCCCAGTGCGATTGCCAGCAGTGGTGAGGTCGCGGTTATGATCCCATTTCAGGTAGCTGATCGGGAGGTCGGTCAGGAGGCGGTCGAGGACATCGAACAGATAATCACTCACCTCGGTTCGTGTCAGATCGAGCACCAACTGGTTGCGCGCCGTGAGCAGCGGTCGTCCGCTAAGTTGCAACGCCCAATCGGGATGAGCACGGAACAAGTCGCTATCGGGATTGACCATTTCTGGCTCGACCCAAAGCCCAAATTCCATGCCGCGTTTTGCGACATGCTGTGCAAGTGGGGCGAGTCCCTCCGGATATTTCGTCGCATCGGGACACCAATCGCCGAGCCCGCGTGTGTCATCATCGCGGCGATGGAACCAACCATCATCGAGCACAAAGCGCTCAATGCCGACCGTGGCCGCGACATCGGCCAACTCGATGAGCGCGGGGAGGCCATGATCAAAATAAAAGCCCTCCCAAGTGTTCAAATGGACAGGACGTGGCCGCATTGTCCGCTGCGGCCAGTTCATCCGACTGCGAATAGCGGCGTGGAAATGCCGCGCAATACCGTCGGCACCATCAGGTGAGAATGTTGCCAGCACTTCGGGCGCTGCGAGGCTCTCGCCAACCGCCAACCGCACTTCTCCGGGTGCGAGCCATTCGCCGAGTTTCCAGACATATTGGCCGTCATCGATCCAGTCGATGCTTTGCGCGTAATTGCCGCTCCAGGCGAGCTGCGCACCCCATGCTCCGCCGCGCTCATCGACGACGACAGCGCCACACGGCCCGCAATGTCCGGTGAGCCCGCGCCGATTTTCAGTATGCCAGCCGGCACGCCCTAGCCATTCCTCCGCCAGATGAAACTCGTTATTGTGTCGGCCCGCATAGTGCCGCAATTTTAGCGATGTGTGGGGCAAGGGCAAACATGCGGACGCAAGATGTTGAACATCGAGCGTTGCGTCAGCCGTGTTCGTGAGCGTCGTTTGAATGCTGAGCACGTCGGACGCCGGGTCAAGCTGAAAGTTAATCACAACGCGGAGTTCTGCCACTTCGTCGGTGAGGGCGAACGCGACGTGGCGTCCTTCCGCGATCCAAACGACCTTGCATGCGGTCCCGCATTGCGCAAAGTCCCGACCGTCACGGTGCGCAAGAAGCGCTGACGGGCCGAACCAACCAACGCCAAATGTTGGGAAAACCGACAACGGCACATCTTCATTCAATGAAAAGCTTGGCGCGGGACGCGTGCGCCGCAACTGCGGTGCGTTGATTCCGTCCGGCAAGCGCGCACCCCAATAGCGCCACAGCGGCGCACCGTCGCCGTCAAGTTCAAGAACAACAGACGACTGCGTTCCGTGCAGCGTGATCAGTTTTGCATTAGGCTCCTGCATGAATGCGATTTCGATCTTTGACCCAGATCATCGTGACCGCTGCACACAGCAGCAGGAGGCCGCCAAGCAGCACGACGTTGCGCGGGTCGCTCGCAAGGACAGGTTGGTACAGGTATGGCATCGTCACATCCCATAGCAGCATCGGCGCGCAAATCATCATATTGAAAATCCCCATATAGACCCCCGTGCGCTCTGCCGGGATGCTGTTGGCAAGCACGATATAGGGATTACCCATGATGCTCGCCCAGCCAAGGCCCAGCCCAATCGCCGCCACAAACATCAACGCCGGATCGCTGATGAACGGCATCGTGAGCATCGATATGGCGGCAGCGAGCAAACACACGGCGTGCAGTTTCGCCGCACCGTAGCGCCGCGCAATCGCGGGCATCATAAAGGCGGTGAGAAATGCGACGAAGTTGTAGAATGCGCCCACCTTGCCGTAGAGCAACTGCGCTGATTTAAACGCGTCGGATTTGTCGTCAGTGGTGTGAAACACCGAACGCGCGACTGAATTATTGATGTAATTCCAATAACAGACCATCGCATACCATTGGAACAAGCTCATCCAGCCCATCGTCCGCATGGCGTGCGGCATCTCGCGGATGGCGGCGATGATCTCCACAAATACCGCCCCTGCCGATTTCGACTGTGCATTGATGTGCGCGCGCTCGGTATCGGTCAGTGGCAATTCAGGCACGCGCATCATTGACCAGACAATTGTCGCGATCGATAAAAACGCGCCAATCCAGAACGAGATCAGTACGAAAATCGGAATACCGCCGCCCCATGTTGCGGTCTTGCTGACGCCCAGTCCAACCAGAATCGACGGTGCGAGATAGGCGAGCGTTTGCGCCAGCCCCGTAAACGCACTTTGACTCAAGAAGCCGATGCCGCGTTGCTCGGGATTGAGCCGGTCGTTCACATAGGCGCGATAAGGCTCCATGGTCACATTATTGCCAACATCGAGCAGAAACAGCAGCCCGAAAGCCATCAACACTGCATGGCTCAATGGCATAAACAGCAATCCGACGGCGCACATCATGGCGCCGATCAGGAAATAAGGCGCGCGGCGGCCCCACCGCCCGCTTGTGCGGTCACTCATTGCGCCGATAATCGGTTGGACGATTAACCCCGTCAGCGGTCCGGCGATGAACAAGAAGGGGAAGTTCTTTTCTTCCGCGCCGAGATAGCCCCAGATTGGGCCCATATTTGCCTGCTGCAGGCCAAAGCTGAACTGCAAACCGAGGAAACCGAGATTCATCTCGATGATGCGTCGCAAGGACAAATGGGGCTTTGTTGGTGTGGGCATCGCTCTCTCCCGGTCAGGCCCGCTTTCCGCAGATCCCTTGTTTCGAAATAGAGCATAGCAGAGCGACACGATGATGCAACAAACGATTGCAGTGGTTAGGACGCGTGATTACGCCCCGCCGGTTGACTCGCGCACAATCAGCCTTGGGCTGAGCACAATCGATTCGGTTGGCTCGCCAGCAATCCGCTTGAACAGGGCATCGACGAGATAGTGTGCGCTCGTCTCCAAATCTTGTCGGACGGTGGTCAGCGGCGGGCTGGTATGGCTCGCGAAACCCAGATCGTCATAGCCCGTGACTTTGACCTGCTCGGGAACCTTAATGCCTCGCTCAGCCAGCGCGCGCAGCGCGGCCATCGCGATGACATCGGTCGCGGCTACGATGCCGTCAGGAATCTCGCCTTCGTCGAGAAATGCAGCAATCGCCGCATAAGCGTCATCGGCCGTGAGGTGGGTCGGTAAGACGCGCACGTCGCCCTTCATCCCCGCAGCGGCACAACCGGCGCGACAGCCCTCAAGTCGCTGTTCGATCTCGGGTGCCAACGGATCGCCGAAGAACGCCACCGATTTGCAGCCGCGCTCAAACAGATGAACCGACGCGATCAGCCCGCCAACGCGATTGTCGGACCCGACGGTGCAATAAGTCTGGCTGTCGCGTTTGGCACCCCAGACCACGATAGGCGCATAACGCGCCCCCGCCACATTCAATGCCTCAGACTGGTTAGACTGACCGATCACGATCACCCCATCAACGCGCCCCGAATCAGTATAGGCGGTGATCCAATCCGGCCCCGTCGGGATGACCCGCGAGAGCAAGAGATCGCTCCCCCGCGCGCTTAAGGCGTCGGCGAGATAGCCGAGCATCACGGTGAAGAAGGGATCAGATATATGTTGTTCGGTTTCGTGACCCAGCGGGATCACCACCGCGATTGCGCCCGTTTTGCGCGTTCTCAGGTTTCGTGCGAGCAGGTTGGGCTTGTAATTCCGCTCGGCAGCCAGTGCCTGAATGCGCTCGCGCGTCGCTTTGTTTACCAAGGTGCCGCCCGACAATGCGCGTGACACGGTGCCTGCCGAAACGCCGGCCTCGCGGGCGATATCCTCCAATGTGACGGGGCGGGTGTTCTTTGCCATGTGCCCGTCATACCGCAACACGCGCACGGATCAATGTCGTGACTGTATCAACGCTTTAAAATCGGCTGGCCATTCCATCTTGGTTCCGGCAACCCCCGAGCATGAGTGCGTCAGGCGGCGCTTATGAGCGCCATGTGCCGATGGGCATAGCGAGCCGCTGCGAATTGCGCTAAACCCTGCCTCATGACAAACGCTGCGCGCTATAGGATGACCCTTTGCCGAGCGGTGATCGGTTGCCTCGCACTTTCAATACTCGTCGGTTGCGCAACGCTGCCGCAACGAAGTTTCACCCAAATTGAGCAAGCGAATGCGACCATCGCGGGCATTCCGAATGCGCGCTTTTGGGCAGATGACCCTGCCGGGCTCAGTGCTGCCGCAGCCGTAACGCACAAAGGGGTCGTTAACGCCATGTTGGCGCTCTCGGGCGGTGGGGACGGCGGTGCCTATGGCGCAGGTTTTTTGAACGGCTGGACACAGTCGGGACAACGGCCAGAATTCTCGATTGTGACGGGCGTGAGTACCGGTGCGCTTATTGCCCCCTTCGCTTTTCTCGGGTCACGTTATGATGATCGGCTAAAGGCCGCATTCACCTCAATTGGCCCGCACAATATTTACAAAAATCGCTTTCCGCTTGCGATTCCCTTCTCGCTCAGCGTCGCCCGCACCAAGCCACTGTGGCAGATGATCAACGTCTATTATAGTGATGCGATTATCGATGAGATCGGGCGTGAACATCGGAACGGCCGTCGTCTTTTTGTGAGCACATCGAACCTCGATGCGCAGCGTGGCGTTATTTGGAATATGGGCGTGATCGCGTCCAGCAACGCGCCGAACCGCTACGATTTATTCAGGCGCATTTTGCTGGCATCGTGCGCCATTCCGGCCGTCTTTCCGCCCGTCGTGATCGAGACGAAATCGGGCGGCCAGGCGATTCGCGAAGTGCATGTCGATGGCGGCACATTCGGCCCCTTGCTCGCGGTTCCGCCGGCGGTGACGGCCGCAACGACAGTCGCGCCAGAATCACGGTCTACCGACCTCTATCTCGTTGTTAATGATCAGCTTGGCGGTGCGTTCAAATTGGCGAAGGGCGGGATTGTAGCGCTCGCGCAGCGCTCATTGGCATTGGCGACAAGTTCGGCAGCGCGCGAGCAGGCAACGACGGCTTTCCTCTGGTCACAACAGAATGCGTCTAAATACCGCCTGACTTACATCGACACCGATTTTGATAATGGCGCGCCGCATGTCAACTTCGAAACAGCCTATATGCGCCGCCTCTATGCTTATGGGGTTGATCGCGGCATGAAAGCCGCATGGTTGACGCGGCCGCCAACGAAAAATGCAACAAAGCCTTAGGTGGTGAGCCCAGCTGGATTCGAACCAGCGACCTACTGATTAAAAGTCAGTTGCTCTACCGACTGAGCTATGGGCCCATAACGCGCGTTCACGCTGGGTTGCTCCCCCTAGGACTGTCTGCCCGCGCGGTCAAGGCGCACTTTCAGGTGCCTTATCGACAATCCACTTATCGGATCACGCCAGTCTGGGGCGATTGTCACAACCGGGCCGAGGACAAAAGTCCGGCTCCGAAACAATCGGTGCGGGACGGATAGCTGTGGCTCCGCCCAGATCCCGCCCGACCATAATATTATGTCGAGGTCGAGCACCCGCGCACGCCAGGCTTGTCCTGAAATGCGCCGCCCGAAGCGCGCCTCCAGGTTTTTGAGGTGGCCCAACAATTCGTCAGGTTCGAGCGTCGTTTCGACCAGTGCAGCAGCATTAACATAGCGCCGTAACGACGGGCCGACGGGGCGTGACGAGAAAAGTTTGCTGTGACGGAGCACCCACACCGGGGATGCATTCAGTGCTTCAAATGCCGCCGATACAATTGACCCGGGCGCCCCGATTTTGGGGTGGCGCTTGTTTGATCCGAGCGCAATCACATAGTGGTGAATGGCTCGTGCGTCCAGCTCGGGCGATCGCTGCTCCGCTGGGGGCATTTGCCTGCTCGGCAGCATCAGATAATCGTCATCAAATGATTGGGCAGACCGCAGCCTGCCCAATACACTGATTAATGAGCAGGAGCTGCAAGGGCCTTTTGCTCTTGCGCTTTCTTGTGCGCGACAAGTGCCTTCTTGGCATAATGGCCAGCGATGCAGCCAGCAATTGCGCCCTTGATGGCGTGGTGACCCATATAATGGCCGGCAACACCACCGGCGGCAGCGCCGCTCAGGCAACCAATTGCCGATGCCGTCGATGGAAGGGCAGAAACCGGCGCAATAAGTGCCAAGCTGAGAATAAGTTTACGCATCAATCATCTCCGTAGCGAGAGTACAGCATTGTCAGCCCCGCGCCGAAATGCATTGCAGATATAGGGCGTCGGGTGCGGGCGTGACAAGAGGCGCGCGGCCTAACTCAAAAAGATGATTGTGGCGGCAAAGCAGGCAAACCAGGTTTTCATCACCGAAATGAGCAGGGAGACATTATTCTCCGGCACGATTTCGCGCTTGGGTTGCGGCAGCCGCACCCGGAAAGGATGTCGTGCCGATTCGGTCGTTAATACAAGGGCGCGTCGCATGCGCACTGGTTAAGAAGAAATTAACGCTGAGCCAAACCCTGAATGAGGTTAATGTGCGTCCGTCCCGATTTGAGACAGGGAGGATCGAACCATTGCCAAAGTGGCATTTTGCCGCGCGATGAGCGCGATAACTTTGGCCCGTGCCTCTTCAACAGCGTTCAGGCCAACGCCATTGATACGGGCCTCAAGATAGCGCGCATCAAGCTGCGTTTGTGCTTCCGCTGTTGGCGTCCGCGCGGACTCAAGGAGCGATAGTCCCTGCTGTGCGGCGACCCAAGTTTCGCTCATGGGCGCTGCGTTGTGCGCCGCCTCAAAGACTTTGCGCTGGCCGGCCAAAGCGGCCGTAAAATCGGCGTCCCCCTTTGTTGCTTGCTGAACCGCAGCGTTAAGCGACGTCATCAGTTCGGCGGAAGCCGCGATGGGTGCAACCGATTTCGGCGCTGTCGCGTTCGTCGGTGTTTCGTTGCTCAACTCGGTTGGCCGTGGCAGCAAAGCGGCATAATTTGCGGGACGCCCGCATCCCGCTAGCGACAGCGCGAGCGCAATCACGAGCGCGGTTGTCTGACGAGGGTGAGCCATATGCATGGCTGCTTCTAGGCCAGACAACGCGTGCATCGCAAATGCTAAAACGCCCGTTAAGTTAAAGCGACCGGCTGATCACTTCCTTCATGATTTCATTGGTGCCACCAAAAATCCGCGTCACGCGCGCATCGCGCCACAGCCGCGCGACCATATACTCGTTCATATAGCCTGCGCCGCCATGGAGTTGCAGCGCGGCATCGATGACTTTGCCCTGCATTTCGGTGTGCCAGAGTTTCGCGGCAGAGGCCTCGGCGGTGGTGAGCTTGCCTTGCAGATGGCGCGCAATCGCCCAATCAAGGTGCGCCCAGCCGACCTGCAATTGGGTGGCGAGATCGGCCAGCGTGAACTTCGTGTTTTGGAATTCAAACACGGTTTTGCCAAACGCTTTGCGATCCTTCGTAAAGGTAACGGCTTCATCGAACGCGCGCTGTGCCGCAGCCTGCGACGAGACCGCGATTGACAGCCGCTCTTGTGGCAATTGGCTCATGAGATAGATGAAGCCCTGACCTTCGGCCCCAAGGCATTGCGTCATCGGGACGCGGCAATCTTCAAAAAACAACTCTGACGTGTCCGACGAGTGCATCCCGATCTTGTCAAGGTTGCGTCCGCGCTTGAAGCCGGGCGTGTCCGCATCGACCAAGATGATCGACGTGCCCTTGGCACCTTGGCTTGCATCGGTCTTCGCGACGACAAGAATGAGGTCAGCATTCTGGCCATTGGTGATGTAGGTTTTCGAGCCGTTGACGACGTAATGATTGCCGTCTTTGACTGCGGTGGTGCGAATGCCTTGCAGGTCAGAACCGGCACTTGGCTCGGTCATCGCAATTGCCGTGATGATTTCGCCCGACACCATGCCCGGCAAATATTTCGCCTTCTGCTCGTGTGAGCCGTAGGTTTCGATATATTCAACCACGATGTCGCTTTGCAGTGTGATGCCCGCCGCCGAGCCCGCATAAGCGAGTTCTTCGGCGACAACGCAGTTATAGCCAAAGTCGAGGCCAAGACCGCCATTTTCTTCCTTGACTGTGGGGCAAAGCATCCCAGCCTCGCCACAGGCCAGCCAGAAATCGCGCCCAACAATGCCGTCATGCTCATGCTTGTCGATATTGGGGAGCAGCGCCTTGTCGAACACCTTGCGGACAGTGTTGCGAAAGGCGTCATGGTCCTCATTATAGGCGATGCGCTGGCTGGTGTTGAGCATGTTGGCCCTCTCTCATTTGTTTTTTGGTGTTATGCGCTCTTGTTCACTTCGGGGCCATACGAATTGCACCGTCGAGGCGGATACATTCGGCGTTAAGCACGGGATTGGTGATGATTGCCTCGGCGAGCATGGCATATTCCTCGGGCTTGCCCATCCGACTGGGGAACGGGATTTGGCGACCAAGCGAATCCTGCGCCTCTTGCGGCAGACTACCGAGCAGTGGCGTCCAGAAAATGCCGGGGGCGATGGTGTTGACGCGAATGCCGTAGCGCGCGAACTCGCGGGCGATCGGAATTGCCATGGCCATGACGCCGCCTTTGGATGCCGAATAGGCGGGCTGGCCGATTTGCCCCTCATAGGCAGCGACTGACGCCGTGTTGATGATGACGCCGCGTTCGCCATCTTCGCTCAGCGGCTCGGCGTCATAAATTCGAGCAGCAAACTTCGAAAGTACGTTGAAAGTGCCGAGCAAGTTGATGTTGATAATTTTGGCAAAGTCGGCCAGCGGCAGCGGCGTGCCATCGCGCGCGATAACCTTGGCTGGCGGGCCAATACCGGCGCAATTCACGAGAATGCGCGCTTTGCCATGCAACCCTTCGGCCTCGGCAATAGCATTGGTCACACTGGTCTCGTCCGTCACGTCAACGCGAATGAAATGGCCACCAATCTCAGCCGCCTTAGCTGTGCCCCATTCGGTGTTGAGATCAAAGATCGTCACCTTCGCGCCATGCTTGCTCAGCATCTCTGCCGTCGCCGCGCCGAGGCCGGAAGCGCCGCCCGTTACGATTGCAGCCAATCCATTGATGTCCATAACACTTTTTCCTTCACATTCGTCTACTATGCAATGCGCATATCTTGGCGGACCTCTGCCGACAAGCCGTTCCGCCGCGCGGCATCTAGAGCGTCATGATAATCTATAGACAGGCCTGTAAGTAAATGCCAAGCAGGCCAAAAGTGCAGCAGTTGAGAGGAGTGTTATGTCGATTCCCGCCTTCCTGAATGGCCGTTTGAAAATCCCGGTCATTGCGTCGCCATTGTTCATCATCTCGCAGCCCGATCTGGTGATTGCGGAGTGCAAGGCAGGTGTCATCGGTTCGTTTCCCTCGCTCAATGCACGACCCTCGGGTGTGCTCGAGACATGGCTGCAGCGGCTGACGACCGAATTGACTGAGGGTGATGCACCGTTTGCGGTCAATCTGATTGTTCATCGCAGCACACCCCGGCTGGAAGAAGATCTGGCGCTATGCGTCAAATACAAGGTGCCGATCGTGATCACGTCACTCGGCGTGCGCGAAGATGTGTATCAGGCTATCCACAGTTATGGCGGAATCGTGCTGCACGATGTGATCACCGATGTTTTTGCGCGCAAAGCGATTCAAAAAGGGGCCGATGGCCTGATTGCGGTTGCGGCGGGCGCTGGTGGCCATGCGGGAACGCTATCGCCCTTCGCGCTTATTCAGGAAATCCGGCAGTGGTTTGATGGGCCACTCGCGCTTTCGGGGTCGATCGCCAACGGCAACGCAATCGCAGCCGCGCGCGCTCTCGGCGCGGACTTTGCTTATATCGGCTCGGCGTTTATCGCGACCGAGGAAGCGGTGGCGCTGCCTGCGTATAAGCAGATGATCGTCGACAGTCATGCCGATGATATTGTGTATTCCAACCTTTTCACCGGCGTCCACGGCAACTATCTGAAGCCGAGCATCATTGCCGCTGGTTTGGACCCCGATCACCTCCCCGAATCCGACCCATCCAAAATGAATTTCGCTGAGGCGAGCGGCGATAAAAAGGCGTGGCGCGACATTTGGGGTTGCGGGCAAGGCATTGGTGCGGTCGATGCAGTGCTGCCCGCTGGCAAACTCGTCGAGCGGCTGGCAAATGAATATCACGCTGCGCTCGCGCGACTGGCGGCGAACGGCTGATGGCGGCGGACTTAACACAACGCGTCACGATTTCGGTCGTCAATGATATCGCCGATGTGCGCTTCAATCGTGCGGACAAGCTCAACGCGCTAGATACCGCGCAATTTGAGTCAATTGCCGGGGCGATTGATGAACTTGCCGCGATGAAAGGCGTCCGTTGCGTTGTCCTATCTGGCGAGGGCCGCGGCTTTTGCGCGGGAATTGATCTGGAAAATCTCGCGGGCAATCCCGCGCCCGATCCGCTCGAGACGCGCACCCACGGCATCGCGAACATTTTCCAGCATGTCGCTTGGGGTTGGCGCGAATTGCCGATGCCGGTGATTGCCGCGGTGCACGGCTTCGCGCTTGGCGGCGGCTTTCAGATTATGCTGGGGGCTGATATCCGCATCGCAGCGCCTGAAACGCAATTCTCGGTGATGGAGGCGCGCTGGGGCATCTGCCCCGATATGGGCGGCATTGCATTGTTGCGCGGGTTGGTGCGCGATGACGTCGCGCGCGAACTCGCCTATACCGCGCGCAAATTTGATGGCGCGGAGGCGCTGCAACTTGGCGTCGTCACGCGACTGGCAGACGACGCCTATGCTGCCGCAATGGCATTAGCCCAGACAATCGCGGCACAGAGCCCTACCGTTATTCGGGCGGATAAGCGGCTGTTCAATCTGGCGCTCGACGGTGCCGCAAACGCAGAAACGATCCTGTTGGCCGAGGCACATGAGCAAACCGCCTTGATCAAATCTGCCGGCCATCGCGAAACGATCATGGCGCACCTCGAAAAGCGCACGCCTGTTTTCAAAGACGATTAGAACGCGGCGTCGAGTTGCGCGATCAACGCGCGCGCCGGACTCGTCGTCGTGACACGTGGCGCCATTGTATCCAGCCGGGCGACCCGCTCATACAGGCTCTGGCTCGTGGTGATCAGGGTGCGCGCAGCGCTCGGGAGAACCGCAAGTGTGGCTGTTGGCGTCGGTGGCACGGCGGCGATTTGGCCGAAATAAGTGTCGGCCGATGCGCGCGCACTCAGCAGCCAGGTGATAACGTGCATCAGCCGTGTGGTGACCTTGATCGCCTCACACGAAAACTGCACGCGCGCTTTAGGTGCGAGGCCATCCCGCTCGGATTTGCAATCCTCCTCGAAATAGGTGCGCGCTTCGTCGGCAAGCACCAATGCTTCGATGTACAGCGCATCGATCAGCTTATGCGTCAGTTGATGGGAGGGCGGCGTGATCATGCGCCCGTTGTGCCCATCTCCACCAAACAGCGCCAGTACCAAAGAAGGTGAACGCGGCTGCTTTGCCAACTTAATCGCCTCGTGGTGCTGCCGCGCTTGGATTATCGGGAAGGCCGCCCAATTCGGTGACAAGCTTGGTGTACGCATCCAGATAGGCGAGTACGAGCACCTGTCCGATGTCGGTATTTTCATAGCCGCCGCCGCCAAGCGCACCAAAGGCTCCGCCGCCGAATAGGCCACCGCCGCCGCCAAACCCAATATCGGTCTTGCGGTAATAACCTTCCTCGATCCGTTCTTGCTCGGTCGTCCGGGCGTTGACGAGCGTCAGCAAGACGTTGGCTTCTTTCTTCTTGATGTTCAGGCCGCCCGCAACCGCGCCAAGCGTCCCCCCCATAAAGCCACCAAGCAGACCACCGATGTGCGTGCCGCCTGAGTTGTTGTTCTTCGAGACGATGTCGGGGACGATGAAATAATCGGCGGCCTTGACTTGGTGTCGGCCAATATTCGATCCGCGCTGTAATTCGCCGTTATCCGCCATCGCACGCTCAATGTTGCGGCTGGCAAGGCCTTTGTTACGATCCACCAACCCGAAGCAGCCCGAGCGCATAACGAACAGCTTGATCACGGCTTCTGGACTTCCCAACCCAAGCGCCTGCCACCAATTATTGTCAGGCTCGACGATGCTGACCGTACCCAGCCGCTTGGTGCAGTGTGGAATCTCTTGTTGACCCCTGACCTGATCTTTTCGACCCGAGGAATCGCCAGCAAAGGCGGGTGCCGATGTAAGTGAAAGCGCTACGAGCGCACATACCGAAACAACTTTACGCATCATGAACCCCCTGTAAAAGTTGGCATAATTCGTGATCAATTTCTGCGACTCGTATGGCATATTTTGCGCGCTTAATCCAGCGCTTGTCCTGCGCCATGAACCTGCACTAAGCATCGCCCATGATGCAACCGATCTTCTTTGGCCTTGCAGGGTTGGAATTGAGCAATGATGAGCGCGCGCTGTTCTCGGCGCATCCGCCTGCGGGCTTCATCTTGTTCAAACGTAATGTTGAAAATCGCGCGCAGGTTCGTGCGCTGACCGATGCACTGCGCGAGATCAGCAGGCGTGCGGATGTGCCGATCCTGATTGACCAAGAGGGTGGTCGCGTTGCGCGGTTGCAGCCCCCTGAATGGCCTGCATTTCCGGCAGGGGCGGTTTTTGACGCGCTCTACGAAAAGGCACCGATGAGCGCGATTGAGGCGATGCGGCTCAATGCGCAAGCGCTGGGCATCATGCTGGCCGAAGTCGGCATCAACGTGAATTGCACGCCGCTGCTCGATGTGCGTCAGCCTGGAGCGCACGATATTATTGGCGATCGGGCTTTGGGGGCAGAGCCGATGCGTGTGGCCGCACTCGGGCGTGCTGTGCTCGATGGGCTCAGGGCTGGTGGCTGTGTCGGCGTGGTCAAGCATATGCCGGGGCATGGACGGTCGATGAGTGACAGCCATTTGGAACTGCCGGTGGTGCGCGCGACCGCGGCTGAGTTCGAAGCCGACCTTGTGCCTTTTATCAGTCTCAAGTGGGCGCCGATGGCGATGACCGCGCATGTCGTTTATACGGCGTGGGATGATCAGAATTGCGCGACGCTCTCGCCCGTTGTCGTGGGCGACATTATTCGCGGGCGCATTGGCTTCGACGGGCTGCTGATGTCCGATGATCTGGGCATGAAGGCGCTCTCTGGTGAGGAGGGGGTCAAAGCGCGTGGTGTCCTGGCGGCAGGCGTAGATATCATCCTGCATTGTTCGGGCAATTTTGCCGAGATGCAGGAAGTGAGTGCGGCGGTTGGCGATATCAGCGCTGTTTCCGCAGCGCGACTCGCGCGCGCAATGGCGACGATATCAGAATCCGGCGGGCCGACTTCGCTCGACGCTCTTATCGCCAAGCGTGACCAGTTGATGACGGCGGTATCAGCATGACCGCGCCGTTGCCGCTCGATCATGATGCGCTGACGCTCAATCTTGATGGTTGGGAGGGGCCGCTCGACCTCTTGTTGAGCCTCGCGCGCAGCCAGAAAGTTGATCTCAAGGCGATCTCGATCCTCGCACTTGTTGAGCAGTATCTCGATTTCATCGCCCATGCGCGCCAACTCAAGCTCGAGATGGCGGCGGATTATCTCGTGATGGCGGCATGGTTGACCTATCTCAAATCGGGGCTGTTACTGCCGCGCGATCCCGAAATCGAGCCCAGCCCCGAGGAGCTCGCGCTCCGGCTGCAATTGCGACTTGAGCGGCTCAACGCGATGCGCGAAGCGGGCGGGCGGCTGATCGCGCGCGACCGTTTGGGGCGCGATGTTTTTGTGCGCGGCAATCCCGAGGGGCTCCATACGGCACGCGCGACGCATTGGGATGCCTCATTATATGATCTGATCAGCGCCTATGGTGCCATCAAGGTGCGGACCGCACCGGTGTTCCATGTCGTCAAAGCGCGCAAGGTGATGACGTTGGAGGAAGCGCTGGCGCGCATTTCGACTTTGATTGGCACGCGGCTCGATTGGACCGAGCTCTCGATGTTTCTCCCCGCAAGCGATGATCCTGAGCTGCGCCGCTCGGCGTTAGCATCGAGCTTTCTCGCGGTGTTGGAGTTGGCGCGGCAGGGCAAGCTGAATTTGCAGCAGGATGGCTGCTTTGCGCCGCTTTATCTGAGGGCCGCATGATCGATCCGCTCGATGATATAACCCGCATTGTGGAGGCGGTGCTGTTTGCCGCCGAGGCGCCGCTCACGGTTACCGAAATCGCTGCCTTTGCAGGCGAGGGCGTTGATGTTCGCGCGGCGCTCGCGACGCTTGAGGGCCAATATGCGGGGCGCGGGGTGAACCTGGTTGAGCGCGGAGGGCGCTGGCATTTCCAGACCGCGCCCGACTTGGCCTTTGTGCTGCGGCGCGAGCGCGACGAGACCCGCAAGCTCAGCCGTGCTGCCATCGAGACGCTGGCGATTATCGCCTACCACGAGCCGGTCAGCCGCGCTGAAATTGAGGCAATACGGGGCGTGCAAATATCGTCGGGCACGCTCGATGTGTTGATGGCGGCTGACTGGGTGCGCCCGGCAGGGCGGCGCGAAACGCCCGGTCGTCCGCTTATTTATGCAACAACGCCAAACTTCCTCACGCATTTTGGGCTGGCGACACGGCGTGATTTGCCGGGGATCGATGATTTGCGCGCGGCTGGCCTGCTCGATCCGGTTGATTTGGCTTTCGAGACTTTGCACCTAGAATCAGACCGCGAGAACGCCTATGTTGGCACCATTGAAGGAGATTAACGATGGGTGGTTTAAGCATTTGGCACCTGATGATTCTCGGGCTCGTGGTTTTTGTCTTTTTCGGTAAGGGCCGCATTTCCGATCTGATGGAAGATGTTGGTAAGGGCATCAAGAGCTTCAAAAAGGGCATCGCTGACGATGAACCCGCCCCGCTCAAGCCCGTCTCGCAAATTGATGCGCAACCGGCGGTCGTGCCGCCCGTCGCTGCCCCGCAAGTGACCACGACGCCGAGCGAAACGCACTAGTCAGCGATGCTCGAATTCGACACCAGCAAGCTCCTCGTCTGGGGGCTCATCGCGCTTGTCGTGATCGGGCCGAAGGATTTGCCGAAGGTGCTGCGCGTTGTCGGCTATTGGGTGGGCCGTGCGCGCGCGATGTCGAACCAGTTCCGTGCGGGTTTTGATCAGATGATGCGCGAAGCAGAGCTCGCCGACCTCGAGAAGAAATGGGCGGCCGAGAATGCGCGGATCATGGCGTTGCACAGTGCCGAGACGACCGCGACACCCACCGAGACACCGCCAACGGAACCCGTCATGACGCCGACGCCGCAGCCGAACCCCGCATCTGAGCCTGCCGCATGAGCGATATCGACGATACGCGCGCGCCATTGATGGATCATCTGGTTGAACTGCGGACCCGGTTGCTCCGCAGCTTTCTCGCGCTGGCGCTGGCGTTCGTTATTGGCGTGTATTTTGCGCGGCCCATTTTCGGCTTTCTGATGCAGCCGCTGCTGCAGGCTGGCCAGAACAAGCTCTACAATATGGGGCTGTTCGAGGGCTTCTTCTCGCAGATGAAGGTCGCCTTTTTCTTTGCATCAATGATCGCCTTCCCCGTGGCGGCAACGCAGATGTGGCGCTTCGTCGCGCCGGGGCTGTACAAGCATGAGAAGGATGCCTTCATTCCCTTCCTGCTGCTTTCGCCGTTTCTCTTCATTCTGGGTGCGGCGCTCGCTTATTACGTCGCGATGCCGATTGCGTTGCATTTTTTGCTGAGTTTTCAGGGCAATAACGCGGGCGTAACGCAGGAAGCGCTGCCCGGCGTGGGCAATTACCTCAATTTCGTAACAACATTTCTGTTCGGCTTTGGTGCCGCATTCCAGCTGCCCGTGCTGTTGCTGATTTTGGAGCGCGCTGGAATTGTCTCGCGGCAGCAATTGGTGGGCGGGCGGCGATATGCGGTGGTAGCCTCCACGGCGCTCGCGGCGCTGTTAACGCCGCCGGACATTGTCTCAATGTTGCTATTGGCGGTGCCATTGGTGCTGCTGTATGAGTTCGCGCTGATCATTATGTGGTTCACAGCGCGTAAGCGCGACAAGCAGGAGGTTCCCAATGCTGTCTGAAGGTACAATCGCGCCTGATGTGGAGTTCGTCCTCGCTGATGGTACATCAAAAAACATCTCGTCGTATCGGGGGCGCCCGTTGGTCGTGTATTTCTACCCAAAAGACGACACGCCGGGCTGCACCAAGGAAGCTCAGGAGTTTACCGCGCTTGCAGAAGACTTCGCGCAAGCAGGTGCGACTGTGATTGGTGTCTCCAGAGATAGCCTCAAAAGCCACACCAAATTCATGGGCAAATATGATCTCGCGGTTCAGCTTGCCAGCGACGAATCGGGTGCGGTGTGCGAGGCCTTCGGAACCTGGGTTGAGAAATCAATGTACGGCAAGACCTATATGGGCATCGAGCGCAGCACCTTCTTGATTGCAGCGGATGGCACCATCGCCCGCATCTGGCGCAAGGTCAAAGTTCCCGGCCACGCGGCCGCTGTTCTTCAGGCTGTCACACAAATCGGCTAACCCGAATCTGTCGAATCGATTGCAGGACGCGATTATCGTTAATCTCGCGGCGGTTGGCTGCATTCATCGGGTATTCAACAACTCATCGCACGACTCATCCGCTTCACCCCACCTGAACAGGGCTTCGCTTGCCTATCGGAAAGCCTGCTGCCTAGGGTGAAGACAAGATGAAACGTAAACTCGTGTTATCGCTCGGTTTTCGCAGCGATAACAACCTGCCTCCCGGTTTCAACGGTGAGGGTCGGGGTCGCTGGGGGTTAGAATGACGGTTGTTACGGCTAAGATTGCTGGTTTTGTGTTATATATGCGTTCGGTTTTCCGCCATCGTGAAATATTCTACCATGATGGAGCCGCTCTGAAGCGCGTTCAGATCACGCCCAAAATGCAGATTGGAGCCGTATCACTTGCAGGGATCGCGACGGTCGGGATCGGTTGTTTTGGTGTCCAATTGGTCACTGGCGCTTCCGCCGCTTCGGTGGCTCTGTCCGGTGCAAACGCGCAATATGCGCAGATCGCGAAGATGGAGGCACATGTGACGGCGCTGCAGGCGCAAGTCGAATCCATCCGCGTCGGGGCAAAGGCGCATGCCGCACTGCTCGACCAACGCGACGCGCTGTTGACGGCTGTGCTCACCGGCAAAGGCGATGCCAACAAGCTTGCCGAATTGGACCTCCACGCCGTGCCGCAGGTTGGTGATACATTGTCGCGGGACGTGCGCGCACCACTCGCCGCGGTTGAGCAGAAGCAAACTGTGCTTGCCAATCAGGTGCGGGTCGCATTCGAAACAAAAATTCAAAAGACAGAGGCCGTTATCGGTCATCTCGGGCTTAACTCAGGTCGTTTCCACAAGGTCGCGGGCGGCATGGGTGGCCCCTATGAGCCAATCGACGAAAAGGCGACGGCCGTTGCGGACAAGAATTTCCGCGCGCTGTTCCAATCATGGAAAAAGCTTGATCAGTTGCAACAGACTGTTGTTGCAATCCCGGCGATCCGTCCGGTTGATGCGCTCAACTTCACCAGCAACTTCGGTGTGCGTAGCGATCCGTTCAACGGTCACCGCGCCATGCACGCAGGGGTTGATATTCCCGGTGCACACGGGGCCAATATCTACGCGACGGCAGACGGAATCGTTAATCGCGCGCAATGGGTGGGCGGCTATGGTAATCTGGTCGAGCTTGACCATGGTCGCGGTATCATGACGCGCTACGGCCACCTTTCTTCAATCGTCGTTGCGCCAGGCCAGCATGTCCATCGCGGCGAACTGATCGCGCATATGGGCTCAACAGGTCGCTCGACCGGCACGCACCTTCATTATGAAGTGCGCATCGATGGCGCAGCGGTTAACCCAGTGCCCTTCCTGCAATCGACCGATTATCTGAGCGCGATGCAGAAAAATCCGGCCCCCGCGAAAATCGCGCAAGGCGGCCCCGAAACCGAAGAATAGGTACAACTGACGAATAATCGTTAAACCCCAATTTCAAGAATAATGGGGGAGGATGGAGCCGGTGTGGAAACGCACCGGCTCTTGTCGTTTGGGGCCGACTAGCTTTTATCGAGCGCTTTGAGCCAATTGATGACCTCGCTCTCGAGCCGAATACGCTGGTCTGACCACGGGTGATCGGTTGCGACGTGGAGCGCCGTAATCTGTGTGCCGCCCGCGTGCTGGATGGCCGCAATCAGCCCATCGGTATCAGGCTTCAGACCATCATCCGAACTCAAGACGAACAATTTGGTGCGCACGAGCGCGGGCGCAACTGAGACGAAGTTGAAAGACGCCGTCTTGGCCATCAGCTCGTCGGTCATCGCGTCCGGCGTTGTTGAGGCGAGCGATTCCATGTCGTCTGCCATCTCGGCACGCACAGCTGCGCGCGAGCCACCATGAAGATTGCCCATATTGGCTGCCGAGATCATAACGGCGCCGATAAGGCCCTTGTCGTGCGCCGCTGTCATCGCCGTGACCCAGCCACCCATACTATGGCCGGCCAACACGATGCGCGACGGATCGGCGCGCAGCAGTTTTGCGTTTGCGGGGTCACGCACGAAGGCCAGCACCGCGTCGGCATCTTCAAGATTGTTGGCAAATTTGAAGTTGCCCTGGCTGCCCCATGAGCCGCGATAATTGAACGTCAAAACGGTCCAGCCCGCTCGGCGAACCGCTTGCGCAAGATCAAGGTTTTTCTCGTTGCCGGGAAGGCCATGACACAGCACCATGATGGGATGCGGCCCAGCTCCAGCCGCCACATAAGCCACACCGTTTATTAGCACGCCGCCGCTGGGGATATGGACGACCTCCATTTTGGCGGGATTGGCGGCATCATGGGCTGGGTCCGTGTAGACAGCGGCAGGGACGTCGGTTGGCGCCGCGGCGCTCGCTGCGACTGACGCGCCACATCCCAGCATTAACGTTGCAAAAATTGTCAACTTCATGTCCGTTTTCCCTTCACGCTGGCAGCAAGCCCTCATCCTTGATCTTCTTCTGCCAGACAAGTGGCGCAGATTTATGCACATTATTGCCGGTTGAATCGACCGCCACTGTCACCGGCATATCCTGAACCTCAAATTCGTAGATCGCCTCCATGCCGAGATCAGCAAAGGCCAGTACCTTCGATTGTTTGATCGCGCGCGCCACCAGATAGGCCGCGCCGCCGACCGCCATCAAATACGCGACCTTATGCTTGGCGATGCAATCGACCGCACCCTGCCCGCGTTCGGCTTTGCCGATCATTGTGAGCAGGCCGAGGTCAAGCATCATATCGGTGAATTTGTCCATCCGCGTGGCGGTCGTCGGGCCAGCGGGGCCAACAACCTCGCCCATGATCGGGTCAACGGGGCCGACATAATAAATGGCGCGACCCTTGAAATCGACCGGCAGCGGCTCGTCCTTGGCGATCATATCCTGAATGCGCTTGTGCGCGGCATCGCGACCAGTGAGCATCTTGCCATTGAGCAGCAGCCGGTCGCCCGCCTCCCAGCTTTGCACCACTTCGGGCGTAAGGGTGTCGAGATCAACGCGGATCGCGGCCTTGTCGGGCGTCCAGTTAACGTCAGGCCACTCGCTCAACTTGGGCGCCTCGAGATATTTCGGCCCCGAGCCATCGAGCACGAAATGCGCGTGGCGCGTGGCGGCGCAATTGGGGATCATCGCGACGGGCTTACTTGCCGCGTGCGTCGGGAAATCCATAATCTTGACATCGAGGATGGTGGAGAGCCCGCCCAGCCCCTGCGCGCCAATGCCGAGCGCATTGACCTTATCAAAAATCTCGACACGGAGCTTCTCAATGTCCGTTTCTGGTCCGCGCGCCTTAAGCTGCGCCATGTCGATATCGCCCATCAGCGATTCCTTGGCCATCGTCATCGCCTTTTCCGCCGTACCGCCGATGCCGATGCCGAGCATCCCCGGCGGGCACCAGCCCGCGCCCATCTGCGGCAGCATCTCCAGCACCCAGTCGACAATGCTGTCAGACGGGTTGAGCATCTTGAACTTGGACTTATTCTCCGAGCCGCCGCCCTTGGCCGCCACCTGCACATCAACCTTGGCACCCGGAACCATCTCGACATTCAGGCAGCACGGCGTGTTATCGCGCGTGTTGACGCGGCTGAACGCGGGATCGGCGACGATGCTCGCACGCAGCTTGTTCTCGGGCAGCAGATAGGCGCGCCGCACGCCCTCATCGACCACCTCTTGCAGGCTGCGTACCGAGTCGAGCCGACAATCCTGCCCCCATTTGATGAAGACGGTGACGATGCCGGTGTCCTGACAAATCGGCCGACGCCCCTCGGCACACATGCGCGAATTGGTGAGGATTTGCGCAATCGCATCCTTCGCCGCCGGGCCTTGCTCATGCTTATAGGCCTCACCCAGCGCGCGAATATAATCCATCGGGTGGTAATATGAGATGAACTGCAGCGCATCGGCGATGCTCTCAATGAGGTCAGCTTCGGTGATGAGCGTTTGCGGGGCGAGGGTCATGGGTGGGACTCCTGAATATGGTGCTGCTGTCTCAATAGCGTTTTGGGCGTGCGGAACAATGGGCGAGTTGCTTTGCCAACTTCGTCTAGCTAGCGTCTGATGCATGAACGACGAATCGCCTGTGGCCGTTGCAGCTATTTCATACAGCCTGCCCGAGACGATGGTCATTGCCTCTAAACTAAGGGCTTATGGCATCGAAGCTGTTGTACCAGATTGGCACCTCTTAAATTGTAATCCGAACTTGACCACAGCGCTTGGAGGCCTTCGCATTTGGGTGCCACAAAGTGATCTCGCCGAAGCACTGGAAATTATTGGCGAGGCACCGCCAGACGAGGAAAAACGAAACGGGAGATTAAGCAAAAGCCGCAGCCGCCATTTCATGGCGGCCATAGCTGTTTGGCTGCTCGGCCTTTGCCCCCCAGCTCGTGTGCGGATCAGCTTGCACAAATCCGCGCGCCCGCGCTAGGGGCGAGATATGAACACACCCAAGCCCATCAAACACGCCCTCAATGTCACCCGCGCGGCAGATTTCGCCGCCTGGTATCAGGCTGTCATCACCGAGGCGGATATGGCCGAGGAATCGGGCGTGCGCGGCTGCATGGTCATCCGGCCCTGGGGCTATGGCATGTGGGAGCGCATCCAGAAGCTCATGGATGCCGACATCAAGCTCGCGGGTGTCGAGAATTGTTATTTCCCGCTGTTCATCCCGCTCTCCTATTTTGCCAAAGAGGCCGAGCATGTTGATGGCTTCGCCAAGGAGATGGCGGTCGTCACGCACCACCGGTTGATCGGCGATGGCAAAGGCGGGCTGGTGCCCGATCCTTCGGCAAAGCTTGAAGAGCCGCTGATCGTCCGGCCGACGTCTGAAACGGTGATCGGCGCGGCGATGTCGCGCTGGGTGCAGTCGTGGCGCGATCTGCCCGTGCTCATCAACCAATGGGCGAATGTGGTGCGTTGGGAAATGCGCACGCGCATGTTCCTGCGCACGTCCGAATTCCTCTGGCAGGAGGGGCACACCGCGCACGCCACCCGCGAAGACGCGATGGAAGAGACGTTGCGCGCGCTTGAGATGTATCGCGCCTTTGCCGAAGGGCCGCTGGCGATGCCGGTGGTCGCGGGTGAGAAGCCCGAGAATGAGCGCTTCCCCGGTGCGGATGCGACCTATTCGATTGAAGCGATGATGCAGGACGGCAAGGCGCTGCAAGCGGGCACATCGCATTATCTCGGCACGGGCTTCGCCGAGGCGTCGGGCATCCGGTATCAGGACAAAGCGGGCGAGCATGTGCTGGCGCACACTACCTCATGGGGCGTCTCGACGCGGATGATCGGCGGCGTGATTATGACGCACGGCGATGATGATGGATTGCGCTGCCCGCCGCAAATCGCGCCACACCAGATTGTGATTGTGCCAATGCTGCGTGATGATGAGGGCGATGCGGCGGTGCTCGATTATTGCCGTGCGCTTGCGGCGGAATTGCGCGCACAACAAGCGTTTGGCGAGCCGGTGCGCGTGCTCGTCGATGCCAAAGCCGTCAAGGCGCAGACCAAGCGCTGGGGCTGGGTGAAAAAGGGCGCGCCGCTGATCATCGAGATCGGCCCGCGTGATGTGGCAGAAGGCAAGGCCGCAGTCATCCGTCGCGATAAGCTGTATCAGGACAGCGGCAAGCTTGACGTGGCGTTCACGCCGCGCGCCGATTTTGTTGGTCAGGCGGCGGGGCTGCTGGAGGAGATTCAGGCGGCCTTGTTCAGTGAGGCGAAGGCACGGCTGGAGGCCAATATCGCGCGTGAGGTGACCGATCTCGCCGCGCATTTCAAAGGCGATGAGGATAAGATGATCGGCTGGGTCGAGTTACAATGGGCGCGACCGACCGGTGCGGCACTCGACAAGGTGGTCGAACAGTTGAAAGCGCTGAAGCTCACCATCCGCAACACGCCGCTGGGCGCTGCGCCCGCAGATGGTGTGTGCTTCTTCACCGGTGCACCGGCTGTCGAGCGGATTTTGGTGGGCCGCGCGTATTAAGGCTGCGGCTTAAACACCCAATGCTCAATCGTCATCGGCGCAAAGTCGGCGTCTTTGCCGGTGTGTGTCGCGATCTGCGTGAGCTGACTGTGCAGCGCGTTTGAAGGGTCGAAGAGCGGCAAGCGGCTCGTGATAATCCAGAGGCCGGTGCGATGCCGCGCGCGCGCCTCGGCGATCATCCGCGAGACGCTCGGCGAATCGATCCCCGGGACAGCCATTGTGCCTGCTGGCCGATCCCCCGGATAATCAGGTGCGGGGAAGGGCGCAGGCTGGCCGATGACGGGGTAGCTCGGCGGCGCGGCGAAGGTGAGGAACATTTTCAGGTCATTGGGCAAGGTCCAGACCTCCTCACCCGAAGCGACGCGGCTGGAGAGATACGCGCCGACCGCATCCCAGCGCTCTTCAGGCGCGCGGGTCACCTCGCGCACCGACGTGACGGTCATGAACAGTGCGAGCACCGCCACGCCGAGCCTGCCGATCCGGCCATATTTGGGGTGGCTGAGGCTCGCGGCGAGCAGCATCAGGAAGGGCAGCACCGACGGCCCAAAATAACGCGCGAGAAACACTGGGGTGCTCGTCGCCGACACCAGAATTTCGAGCGCAACTGGGACGAGTGTCAGGATGACGAGAATACCGGCGAGCGCTCGATCGCCGCGCGTCACCAACGCGGTGACGCCAAGCCCCGCGACAATCGACGCGATCAGGCCATTGCCCGTCTCGGGCCAGCCGACAAAACCCTCAACGAGCTGCGGCCAGACATCGGCCCAGTTAAACACCAGCCAGGAATGCAGCCGATGGCCATGCTGGATGAGGATCATCTGCAGGCAGGGCAGCCACATCAGCCCAATCACCGCGTGGCTGACGACGAACTTGAGCCATTGGTCTCGCCGCAGCCCAACCAGCATCGCCAGCCCAAGCGCCACGCCGAAGAAGATGCCGACTGCGTGCAACCACAGCATCGCCTCGAACGCCACGACATAGCCAAGCCAATCGCGCCAGCTATTCGCGCCGCGCTTGATCCGCAGCAGGGCAAACATTGCAAACCCGAACGCCAACGCGAGCAACGCATAGGGTCGCGCCTGCCGACCGGTGATCACTTCGGGGCGGTTGAGCGCGATGAGCAATGCGAGTACGAGCGCATTGATCCGCGCGCCCGTCGCCAGCGCATACCCCAGCGGTATGAGCGCCACACTCGCAATCAGCGACAGGCTCCGCAGGCTCATATTGCTGTCGCCGAACAGCCCCTGCCACAGCTTGAGCAACGAATAATAAAAGGGCGGGTGCGTCTCATAGGCGCGCACCGTGGCGAACATATCGTGCCAGCCCATCGCGGTGATCCATTTGCTCCAGCATTCGTCGCTCCACAGCGGCCAGCTGTCGAGCGCCCAAAGCCGCAACCCGGTCGCCACGATCATGAGCAGCGCGAGCACGAGCGCGGGGGGAAGGCGGCGGAGAGCAATCATCCATTCCCGCATAACCGCGCTTGCCGCGACGCGCCAGCCTGTGGCAAGGGCAGTGTATTCATTTGATCGAAACAGGGCCCAACATGTCAGACAAAATCAACAAGGTCGTTCTCGCTTTCTCGGGCGGGCTCGACACCAGCGTTATCCTTAAATGGTTGCAGGTGAATTATAACTGCGAGGTGGTCACCTTCACCGCCGATCTGGGGCAGGGCGAGGAGCTGGAACCAGCGCGCGCCAAAGCGCGGCTGATGGGTGTGAAGGAAGAGCATATCTTCATCGACGATCTGCGCGAGGAGTTCGTGAAGGATTATGTTTTCCCGATGATGCGCGCGAATGCCCTGTATGAGGGGCTGTATCTGCTCGGCACCAGCATTGCCCGCCCGCTGATCGCCAAGCGGCAGATTGAGATTGCGCGGATGGTGGGCGCGGATGCGGTGTCGCATGGCGCGACCGGCAAGGGCAATGATCAGGTGCGGTTTGAGCTGGGCTATTATGGCCTCGCGCCCGATATTAAGGTGATTGCGCCATGGCGCGAATGGGATTTGACCTCCCGCACCGCGCTCATTGCTTTTGCTGAGGCCCACCAAATCCCCATTCCACGGGACAAGCGCGGCGAATCGCCGTTCAGCACGGATGCCAACATGCTCCACACCTCATCCGAGGGCAAAGTGCTCGAGGATCCTTGGGAGGAAGTGCCTGATTATGTTTATTCACGCACGGTGAACCCCGAAGATGCGCCGGATACGCCCGAATACATCACAATAGATTTTGAGCGCGGTGACGCGGTGGCGATCAATGGCGAGGGGCTTTCGCCTGCCAATCTGCTGATGAAGCTCAACGAGCTTGGCCGCGCGCACGGCATTGGGCGGCTTGATCTGGTCGAGAACCGCTTCGTCGGCATGAAGTCGCGCGGCATGTATGAAACGCCGGGCGGCACGATCCTGCATCTTGCGCACCGAGGTATCGAGCAACTCACGCTTGATCGCGGGGCCGCGCATCTGAAGGACGAACTTGCGCCGCGCTATGCTGAGTTGCTGTATAATGGCTTCTGGTTCAGCCCCGAGCGCGAGATGCTGCAAGCGGCGGTCGATCATTCGCAACTCAAGGTCAGCGGCACGGTGCGGCTCAAGCTGTACAAGGGCAGCGTCATCGTCGTCGGGCGGAAGTCACCCAACTCGCTCTATTCTGAGAAGGTTGTGACGTTCGAGGATGATGCAGGCGCGTATGACCAGCGTGATGCCGAGGGCTTTATCAAGCTAAACGCGTTGCGGCTGCGGCTGCTCGGGCGACGGGATCGCTAACACTTGAAACTCAGCCGCACCGATTGGCTCTTCGCGCTGCTGCTGTGCGTGCTGCTGCAGTTCGCGTGGGGGGCGCAGGATTGGGCGAATCTGCGCCAGCTGCGCCTGCCCGACACCGACGATATGGTGCGGCTGCAGCAAATCCGCGATTGGCTGAACGGACAAAGCTGGTTTGATCTGACGCAGCATCGGCTGGGGCCGGGTGATGGCCTGCCAATGCACTGGACGCGGGTGAACGACCTCATCCCCGCACTGATTATAACGCTCGTGCGGCCTTTGGCGGGGGTGCACAGTGCCGAGTTGGCGGCCGTGCTGATCGGGCCCGCGCTGCTGTTCTTCGCGTTCCTGATGCTGTCTGGACGGGCCGCGCTGTCGCTTGCCGGTTCGGCTTCAAATCAAGCCGATGTCGCCAAGATCGCGATGATCATCGCCGCCTTCGCCTTTCCCGCCACAGGCATGTTTATTCCGGGGCGGATCGACCACCATGCGCTGCAGATTGTGCTGCTGCTCGGCGCGGTGACAGCGGCGCTCTCGTGCTCCGGCGCAGGCCGGAGCCCAGAATTGCAGTCAAACGAAACGCCTGCCGAAGCTAGGCTCCGGCCTGCGCCGGAGCACAGGAGTTCTGTGATCGGCGGAATGTTTGCAGGTGCGGCGTGCGCGCTGAGCATTGTCGTCGGGCTGGAAACAGTGCCGCAGATTATGGCGTTGTTCACCGGACTGTTGGTCGCGTTTATTATTATCAAAGACCGAAACGATACGCTTTTCATTGTTTTTTGGTGTTTTGTCACGACTCTGTTTGCCGGATATTTTATTTTCAGCCCAAATGGGCTTAACGATTGCCAATGTGACAGCGTGGGTGTCCCGATCGTTGGCTGTGCCATTTTTCCCGTTATGCTCCTCAGTCTTTTGTTAAGAAAAATGACAGGTAATCGGCAGCACCCTTCTATCGTGATGATTGCCGTTGCCGCCTTGACGATCATGGCATTTGGTTATGCTACCCCAGTCTGCCGCCTCGGCCCCTATGGCCAAGTCGATCCGTTCCTGATGCGCGTGTGGATGGCGCATGTGGGGGAGGCGCAGGGGCTGTTTCACCAATCATCGTTCGGGATTGTCTGGGGATATAGCGCGCTGGTGCTGGTCGCGTTGGCGGTTGCGATTTACGTGATGGTATTCCTGCGAAAGCAGGAATCCAGTTCAAAACTTACAACTGGGCTCCTGCCTCCGCAGGAGCACCGCAGCGCAATCATCAACATTGACCAACATATGATCAAATACCTCATCATCGCCGCGCCGCTGGGCATGTCGGTGCTGGTGATGCTCTTCCAGTTGCGTGGGGCGTATATTGGGGCAGGGCTGGCCGCGCCGATTCTTGGCGTTTGGGTTAGCCGATTGCGGGTGCGTGGGCCGATGGCACTGGTCGGCGGCGCGCTGCTCTCAGCGGGTGTCGTGCACCATGTGCTGGCGGACAAGTTTGACGCGCTGCTGGCGCGCACGCAACCCGCCGCCTCGCCCGCCATCCAAGCGAGCCTCGGCAAATCCTCCGGCGGGGCGGGCTGCACCGACGCGGCGACGATGGCCGCGCTCAATCAGCTTCCGGCTTCCACCATCATGGCGCCGATGGATGCAGGCGCGTATATCATTGGCGCCACGCCGCATCATGTGTTCGCCGCGCCCTATCACCGCAACAATGCTGGCAATCTCGCCATGTATGATTTTTTCTTGGCGACGCCCGATGCGGCGGCTGTGCAGGCGCGCACGCTCCAGCTCGATTATGTGCTGATCTGCCCTGACAGCTTTTCAGAATTGAAGGATGAGTCCGGGCTTGCAAATTCGCTTGTTGTCGCGCTTAAATCAGGCCATGCGCCGAAATGGTTGATACCATCTGCGCTTGGGGGTTCTTCGGCAATGTTGTTCAGGGTTGGGGTGAAGTGATCGAAAAATTTGGGGGACCCGCACAAAAGACTTGGTGGGAGCAACATTGGTTTCATGCGCTGCTGATTTTTGCGAGCGCAATCCCTTTGCTTTACCCAACGGTTCCGCCGCTGGTTGATCTGCCGGGGCACATGGGGCGCTATCGGGTCGAGCTGGATCAGCTCAATCATCTGCGCGCAAATCCCTATTATGTTTTCCAATGGCAGTTGATCGGCAATCTCGGGATTGACCTGCTGATTATTCCTGTGGCGAAGATTTTCGGGCTTGAATTCGGGCTGAAGCTGATCACCATCGCTATCCCCACGCTGACCGTGACCGGACTGTTGTGGATCGCCCGCGAGGTGCACGGGCGCGTTACGCCGACGGTGCTGTTTGCCCTGCCGCTCGCTTATGGCCATCCCTTCATGTTTGGCTTCATCAATTATACCCTGTCGATGGCGCTCGCGCTGTGTGGCTTTGCGCTCTGGTTGCGGTTCGAGCGACTGCGCGCTTACCGGACGCGGGCGATTGTTTTCCTGATTTTCTCGCCGATGCTCTGGGTGTGCCATATTTATGGCTGGGCGGCGCTCTGCCTGTTGTGCGCGTCGTCCGAGATTGTGCATCAGCATGACCGGCGCGGCAAATGGCTGCCCGCCTTTGGGTATGCGGCATTGAACAGCCTCTCGCTCGCGCCGCCGCTGCTGTTGATGATCATGTGGCGAAGCGGCCATGTCGGTGGTCAGACCGGTGGCTGGCTGATCAGCCATGATCGTGGCGGCTGGCATAGCCTCTGGGCGATCAAACTTGCTTGGTATGACGAGACGCTGCGTGATCAGTGGCGTGCTTTTGATGCCTTCTCGGTGTCGTTTTTGTCGATGTTGATCTTTGTTGCGATCCGCAATCCGTGGTTTTCATTTTCGCGCAATCTGGCAGCGAGCGCTCTTATTCTCCTCTTTGTATATCTGGCTGTGCCGTACGTGGTCTTTGGCTCTGCCTATGCCGATATGCGACTGACGCCCTATGTCTTTGCCATTGCTATCGTGGGAATAAGGATGCGCCCAAAGGCGAGCCATCGTGTCCGAACCGTGCTCGCTGTTTTGGGCTTGATCTTTTTTGCCGCCCGCACTGCGGGAACCACCACGAGCTTTTACCGGCTGGCGAACGGGGCGAACAGTGCGCTTGGCGCCCTCGAGCATGTGCCCGAAGGCGCGCGGCTGGTCAGCTTTGTCGGCCGAGAATGTCACACACAATGGTACACCAACCGGCTTGAACATTTGCCGGCGATGGCCATCGTGCGCCGCCACGCCTTTTCAAACGATCAGTGGGAGATGGCAGGGGCGCAACTGATGCGCTCGGCCTATCCGCAAGGGCCGCTCATCGTCCAGCATTTTGGGCGCGACCCCTCGCAGATGGTGACGCAGCCCGATTGCAAAAGCGAGCTGTGGCACACGCTCAACTGGGCACTCACCAACCTGCCGCGCGACAAGTTCGATTATGTCTGGATTATCAATCCGCCGCCCTATGATCCATCGCTGCTGCGCGGTATGACGCAGGTCTGGGCGGATGGGCCGAACCGGCTGTTCCGGATTGATGATCATCAAGCTCTCAACCTCGGCCATGCCAAGGATACGGCACCATGATTTCGCTCTCGATTGTCATTCCATGTTATAATGAGGAGGCGTGTCTCGACGAATTGCACCGGCGCGTGACGGCGGTTGCGACGGCGCAGGCGCCCGGTGATTATGAGTTGATCCTGATCAACGACGGCTCGAAGGATTCGACCTGGGCCATGATGCAAAAATTGGCGGTGACCGATCCGCATCTCGTGGCGATCAACCTCTCACGCAATCACGGGCACCAATTGGCACTGACGGCGGGGCTCGATCTCGCGCGCGGCAAGAATATCCTGATCCTTGATGCTGATTTGCAGGATCCGCCCGAGTTGCTCCCCGACATGATGAAACTCATGGCGGCTGAGGGCGCGGATGTGGTCTATGCTGTGCGGCGCGCGCGTGAGGGCGAGAGCATGGGCAAGAAGCTCTCGGCGGCCATCTTCTACCGGCTGCTCGCGGCACTGACTGACACCAATATTCCGCTCGATACCGGTGACTTCCGGCTCATCAGCCGTCGTGCGCTCGACACGTTTTTGGCGATGCCCGAGCAGGCGCGTTTCATTCGCGGCATGGTCGCATGGGTGGGGTTCCGGCAAGTGCCGCTCGTCTATGATCGCGCCGAGCGCCATGCAGGCGAGACGCACTACCCGCTCTCGAAGATGATCAAGCTGGCGCTCGACGCGATTACCGGCTTCTCGACCACGCCGCTCCGGCTGGCGAGCCATGCGGGGTTGATCCTGACGCTGCTCGCGATTCCCATTATGATTTACAGCATTGTCGCCGCGCTGATGGGTTCCACGGTGGCCGGCTGGGCGTCATTGATGTTCGTGATCGTCGGGATTGGTGCGGTGCAGATGTTCGTGCTCGGGATGATCGGCGAATATCTGGGGCGGCTCTACATGGAAGCCAAGCAGCGGCCGCTGTACATTATCGCCGATGTGATCGGCACGGCGCGCGCGGGTAACCGGCTGGGGCACCGCGCGGATGCGCCGCAGGACTAAGTCCGAATTAACGCCAGCAACGAGACCCCGGGCGACATCGGCACGCGCCCGACAAGGTGCTTCTCGAGCCCGAACACCGCCTCAAAGAGCGCGTTGACGGGCGCAGGCGGTGGCGCATCATCGCTACCCTCGCGCCCCGTCGCGCGCGCGACCAACCGGTCAGCCGCAGCGAGTGGGAATAGAAGGCTGTTGAAATGCGTGAGCAGATCGAGCCGCAGCCCGGCATCCGCCACAACTTTGCGCAAACTTGCCTTGGTGTAGCGCCGGAAGTGATGGTTCGCGACATCATGCCCGCTCCACATCCACGGATATTGCGGCACGGTGAGCAAGATCGTGCCACCGGGCTTGAGCCGCTCGGCGATGGCAATCAGCGCGGCTGTGTCGTCCTCCACATGCTCAAGCACATCAAGCAAGGCGACCATATCATAGGCTTGCTTGGGAACCCCATCGAGCGTTGGCAGCGGCGCTTGGCTCACCGGCTTACCGAGCCGTGCGGTCGCGATCTCCGCCGCGGCATCATCAATCTCCAGCGCGTCCACCGTGCCGAACGCGCCAAGCATCGGCAGATTATGGCCGGTGCCGCAGCCGATTTCGAGGATCGTGGCATCCTTCGGCAGCGTGACCTTGCGCGCGATCACACTGGCCAGAATGTCGCGGCGCGCACGATACCACCAATGGGTCGAATCATACTCAGCCATGCGGTCATAGATGATGCGGTCCATCAGCTTTTCTCGGCCATCAAGCGAACACCCATTTGCGGTTCAAAGTGAAAGTTATAATCGGCGTAATGAAGAGAAACGCAAGGTTTGGCGTCCATTTCGGTTCGCCGAGATACGAGGTCAGCAGCCATGTGAAAAAGAAGTTCGAGGCAAAGCTAAGTCCGTTGGTCACGGCAAAGCGCAGCGCGCGGATATGGGTGTTGTCGCGGCTGCCATGGCCGCTGAAACTGAATTTGGAGTGGATCAGATAGCCCGGCACGGTCACGAGCGCGATGGAAATCGTAGTCGAGAGCGTCGGCGCG